>Ga0105052_10003608_pt1 | contig 17755 bp, 5 predicted proteins | sample FRY03_FD_78094 | JGI IMG/M metagenome (GOLD analysis project Ga0105052, IMG submission 78094) | Freshwater microbial communities from Lake Fryxell liftoff mats and glacier meltwater in Antarctica - FRY-03 | ecosystem: Environmental > Aquatic > Freshwater > Ice > Glacier meltwater ... | reverse complement strand
GAGCGAGAGCAGGAGACACACATCGGGACAGATAGACAAAAATGGCGATGGGGACAGAAAAAGAGAGAGGCAGAGACAAGTAGAGAGGGAGAACGGAAGAGAGCGACACACAGGAAAATCCACGATGCAAATTCTTCTGGCCCACATAATTGAGATCAAAAAGAAGGAGATGATCAACCCATTTTCAAGCACACACTTAAACCGCACACTGAATCCCAGTATGTGTAATTGAAGCATGTATGCTTATATGTGTGTGTGTGTTTCCGTGTTTGTGTGCGTTTGTGTGTGTGTGTTTGTGTGTGTGCGCGCGCGCGTGTTCCTGTAGTGGACAAAAAATATCCCTCATCTCGCAACCGATGTCAACGCGGTAGTGTGTGTGGTGTCGTGTGCGCGCGAATGTTGTTTGGGCATCCATCGTGATACATTGACGACGGAATTAAAGGCGCAACAAGCACTTTCAATCGACATACATCGCAATGTCGTGTGGCAAAAGCCCAATACACGCCAGCCACGTAAATCCATCCTCTTGCATCACCTGAAGTAAACAAATCAGAGGTCTTAGCAGCTCCCCAGCAGGCACTGCCGTATCAGAGGGTTCACTCGTTTGCGCTCAAATCTCACAACGGACTGATCGAGCACACATAGTGACATACCTGCTGACGAATGCTGCCCTCCAGGGGTGCAACGGCAGGGCAAATGCATGCACCCTTGTCCGCTGGTTGCTGCTCCTTGGCGGCAGTGCTTGCCGCAAGCGCAAGCAGCAGGCCGACGGAGACGACAGCAGATATGCAGCGCATCCCTTTATGCTCTACTAAAACTTTTAGATAGTTTATCTCATTGGCGTCAACTATCTCATTGGCGGGAATGCTGCATAGAGCAATTTGCTGGTTTTGGTCGTCAAGAGACACTCACATATGGATGACCTTGAAGGCCATTCGTCAGAGCTATGGGAGTCCAACACATCACATATACACCTGTCTGCCGCAGTCGAACGAAAGCCACACATGGAAGGGGAGGGATCGGAGCGAACCCCGGTGTGGGCGCAGCACACGCAGACCAGCACAAGTAGCCAGCTCACGCAGGCTGGTCAGCACAGCGCTCATGAGCGCGAGACCCTGCTGTCTGCAAACGCAAGGTGCGCACCCCCTTCTGTTTGACCAATATTGTTTCCGTGGACCTCATGGTGCTAAGTGTGGAGAACACAAACAGGAATTCGAGTTTGCACGGCAGGGAGTCACGGACGCGGAGCATGCGCGCACCACCAAGTGAAAACACAAGTGCAGAGGTGGTCTCTGCCACTGGTGTTGGTGGGTGCCGCAGCCGCACATACTCACGGGGACACACGCCAAGAGGGTGCGTGCGGTGGCATGCTTGCGCAAGAGGGTGCTCAATAGGCGACATCTTGACGCGTCCCATTCTATTCTTGATCGCATTTTCCGTGGTAAGCGATCTGGTTTCATTCTCTGAAGAGCTTGGGGGCGGCAAAACCAGTGCGATATCCAATGTACTCTTTCCCCCGGGAGCTGCTGCCCAGAATTTCACGTGCCCCGCCAATGCCGGGCCCATCAAGTCGTGGCCAGGGAAGGTGGGGGAGGGGGTGCCGATCATGGCATGCCAGTGTAAGGCAGGCTATTTCGACTCCTCGATGGAATTTTTCCGGTTGATGCTGATTAGGGAGCTGGCCATTCAAATTGACGATTGCACAGCAGTTTACCGATGCCCACGTACGTTTCAACCCTTGACCCCCGCCTCCTCTGATTGTTTTGGTGTCTGTGCACGCGATAACTATTTTCCTGTCTGATAATTGTTTTAACACAGTAGAATATACCTGCTTGCTGGTCCTGCTTAATTGGATGTGCTGAAATTTCCCCCTTTTTCCAGCCGGTTATTACTGTCCCGATGCGGCAATACCAGTGCTGTGCCCCACTGAAATGAGTTCAAGCCTGGGAGCCTACAGCCGTGATCGCTGTCAGTGCACTGCACGCAGCAAGTTCAATCTGAATGGACAGTGCTCCGATTTGTCTTTTTGCCCTTTGGTGAGATTTTCCCACACAGCAGCGTGCTTTTCTTGTTGTGAACCCATACAAAAACCCTTGACTGGAAACCCTTTATTGCCACTATTAAAGGCGTGCAGCGGCAAGGCGTGTGGCGTCGAGGTACTGGGAAGCGTGGTGGTGAGGCACCTTGTCCAGATCGGACGTCCGATTTAAGACGTCCGATCTTAGATCGGACGTCCGATCTAACATCGCAATTCTCATCCTACATCAGACGTTTTTTTCCAGATCGGACGTCTTTTGCCAAATTTTGGGGTCTATTTGGTTGAACGGACGTCTCCGACGTCCGATCTCGAGATAGGAGAACTTTGTTTACATATATGTCCTATCTCGGGAAGGTGCTTTTTTTGGCTTCCGCGACCTAACGCTCGTTCCTCCAAAATCCCGAGGTCGCGGCTGAAAGCGAATTATTCCTACATAAACCTGGGGAGAAATTCAAGAATTGAAGAATATTTTTCCTCCGAAAACCCGGGGACAACTTAAAAACCCGGTGATACTGACCCGGGGGTTTCAACTTCCAGGTGCTCCGGTGAGCATCTGGAAATCAGGAAAAACATGTTTATCACAGTTTTCGTTTGGGCCCGAATGGCGTGCAGCAGCTTCGGTGCGTTCTGCCTTGCCGCTGTGTGCCAGGGCGCCCTGAACGTCCTCCCGCCCTCCCCCCTTTTTCCGGGAGGGAGAAGGGGGGGGACCACGGCTGAATTAAAAAATATGTATTGATACTTGTCGGTGCACTTTCTGGAAACCTGAAGAATGTGCATCAACATTGCCCCTTAGAACGCAGAGGTAGCGCGCGGCGGTGGAGGGCTTTATGTTGCGCGCGGTGGTGTTGGGCTAAAAGCTCTCGCGCCCCCCGAATGGCGTGCGGCAGCTTCCATGCGTTGTGCCTTGCCGCCGTGCGCCAGGGCTCCCGGAATACGCCTCGCCGCTGCGCACACGGCCGAGACTGACAAGGCGCATACTATCAGGGATACTATTGCCCAGAGGGGTTTGCACCGCATCGGAAACACCTGGAGCTCACGCATGCGCCAGGGATTTACGTTACAGGTGGTGATGGAAATCAGATCCAAAGGCTGGGTGGCACAGCAGGGCTTCCCTTTCACTTGCAGCCGCGCTTAAAAATCGACGACGGATTTACAGACGAAGAGCGGATTGCTGCCATGGGAATTATGTCGATAGAAGCGCGCATATTTAACAATCCTGGGTGTGGAGTGCTGTCGGGGAATCTGGTAGTGCCACTGGTCGGCAGCACTGCTGTCTTTACCAGTCTCGCCATCAAGGGGAGTGGTAGCGGTTACATTTTGCGTTTCTGCGTGTCTCCGTGTCGTGACAATGAGTGGCTACTTACGGATGACGTGCTCAGCGGCGAATTTTCGATGCGATCTGTTGTTTTGCAATTGGATCAAAACCCCAACAAAGGTTTTAGCGGACAGGTTTTTCGAGTTCAGCCCATTGTCAGAATACTGCTTGTCAAGGACGACCGAATGGGAAAAACCTATGCAACCACCGACAGAGAGTACACATTTGGCGTCACAGCCTCGTTTAACAAACCAGGAGTTGCTCTGTTCGGTAGGCGCACTGTATGGCCTGTAAGAGGGATAGCAGTTTTTACGGATTTGCAGCTGGATGTGTCTGGATATCAACAGCGTGGCGCCAATTTCCGGATTATTTTCACCACTTGCTACGGCGAGCCTCAGTGTTTTGCTGATGGAGGTGCTATTAATGATCAGATGGCATCTGTCGTGTCGGCAGAGTTCGATGTTGCTCATGGGGCTGCTCATTCTCTTTTGATTAGGCAGCAGCCTATTTCGGGTTACAGTGGAATAGTCGTTGGAGCCAAATGTGTCCAGTACAAGGGGCCGCAATGTTTGACAACAGAGCTGCGGGCTCCACCACGGATACAGGTTGCAGATGAGAGAGGAAACGTGGTGCTCACGGGCGATTGGTTTGCTTGTGCTCGGCTACAGAAGGTAAATGCGACAAATTCCTCATTGATGAAGGTGCTCCAAGGTGATGCACAGGTCAAGTTTGTTGATGGAATTGCGGTCTACACCAATCTCGCTGTTCTGCTAGTAAGTAAAGGATATTTTTTAAACTTCTCGGTGTACCCGGGGATTGCATCGGCACAATATTCCTGCCAAGCACACGTAAGCACGGCTTTCGCTTACACTGATTCGGATTACTTCAATATTGACTTCAGCTATTCCGATCAAATCATTCCACTCACACAGCCGGCTTCCGTGCTTGGCAATCTTGGATATCGGCAAGAGTTACAAACCAACGCTGCATCAAGAGAAGAGGTCTTGACTTATCAGCCCGTGGTGTCTTTTGCAGATCCCTACGACAATGTTGTTACACTGGCCCACTGCAAAAGTGATATCCTCTCCGAGTGCAACTTGAAAATTGTGGCCAAGGTCTTTAACATCTCTGATGAAGACAGCACTTCGCCCAAGAACAAAATTTATGACAAATGCCACACGGCGCCAAGTTTCATGTGCAAACCAAGAGAGTCACTCGATGCTGCACCCAAAAGAGGCATCGCCACATTTACTGATCTGGCGCTCTTGCGTGTTGGCACGTACGTACTTCAATTCTTCGCTGGAACCATTACAGTGAATTCTCAACCTTTCTACGTTGGTTCAGACCGGGCTGCTACAATCCATCAACACATTTCGCCGAGGTAAGAGTGTCACCGCTAGACAAGTGCACTTTCACTGGCAAATCCATAAATTGTGAAGAATTTGCGCATCTTCGAAGTGTCCACGTTGGATCAAAACGACCGAGCGCTAGCACGAGTAAGGCTTGTTGAAAGGAAAATTAGTTTTGTGATACTCGTTGCCGGCCAGCCAACAGCCCCGCAAATCAAACCCCCCGCGAGATTTTGCGGGGATGCTCAAACAAAATTGAAATTTCCCGTCACCCTTTTTTTCCAATGTGCCCTGAGCCGGCCGAATCGGAGGAACTTTTTTGCGAAGCTTCGCAAAATGTTGCCGGTGCACATTCCTATTTTTGGGCAAAGTCCCGGTTGCTGGATGACTGCTCAAGTGCTGAATACCTCAGTGCTTGAGGACTGATTCGGCCCCTGAAAATTGTTCACTTCAGCAATGATTCGGCCCTGGCCTATGGCACGGTCCACAAAAAGGGTGGTGGAACATTTCTTGTTTTGTTTTGGCATCTCAGAATAAGAGTGTGCGGTGGCGCTGGCTTTATGAAGTGTCTGCAGGTAGTGTCTGAAGGTAGTGTCTGAAAGTGGTGTCTTCGGGTTTCTTTATCCACCTTAAGAGAGTACAGTCGGGGCTGAAGCCCCTCCGCCGCGCGCGTATTGACTTGACTGGTTGGTGACTACTATATATGTGATCACTCCTAGCCTTCTGACCTGGCACTGGAATGTGTTTACCTTTCTTGTTTTTTTTCTCACACAGAAACTCTACTTGCAAGGCGGCTTCGGTCGAATGTGGAAAGGGTGGATTCTTGTCACCACAACCTGTCGTGAAGTTGAGAGATAGGTGGGGCAATCTTGCGCAGGACGGCAGCTTTCGGTTGTTCATTCGTATAAAGGATTTGCCAGCCGCCGCAGCAGGTGCTATGATGTGTGACAACTGCATCAAGAGAGATGCAAGTGATTTGAATTGCAGAACTTGCTTTCTGTTGAGCCACAAGGGCTACGTAAGTTTCACCGATGTGGCAGTCGTGGCCATGTCGACAGATTACAAGCTTGTTGCCACGCTTCCTGACTTGCTCTTCTCAGAAGTGACTCGAATGGGGTTCGAATCGTTACCAGTCGCTGAAACAGAAGCATTTGATACCTTTGGCATCGATGCTTTGGACTTTCAGAACCCACCTGGGCCAACACCTAGTGGCTGTCCCATCTTCCCAGCTCCGTTTTTGTCCTTTTTGGGATTTTCTCCTCGAGCAGGGGACAAGAGCAAAGGTGGTGAACTTGGCACTGCGTTTGTGCCGATTGCGACAGGAGTTGCTGACGTTTTTGCCTTGAAATGCTCTGGAGGCAAAGGGTGGAGGGAAGATGAGGAATATATCAATGTGGAAACGAAAGTCGCGACTTCAATACCGCACCAGTTGACCATTACGAAAAAGATGATTGGAAAATTTGAGCGGGAATATACTTTGACTCAAGAAGCAGTCTGGTTCAATGGAAGGCCGTCTTACGCAGGGCTCCAGCACACACTTAAGACGGAGGACAACACAGGGTCATGGATACCCACGCCAGGCAACTACTATGTGTATTATTGTGGAGGAAATGCCACCACGAATTTTTTTGGATCAGTTGGAGACCGTCCAGGGTGCGGAAATGCATTCTGGGCGCTCAGTGCAGTGCAATACTATTGTGAAGATGGGGTTAAAAACATGTTGGATTATCCGGTGGACACGTCCTTCTACCAGGTCTGCGAATCTAGCTTTCTACCGTCCGCCATTTCAAAGAAGTGGTTTCACTTGACTAGAACTTCCGCCGGCACCATGCCCAGAGCAGCAACAATAGAATCGTTTGACGTATACGATATTATTTTCCAACCGGTCACAGCTGCGTGCACGACTGACAACTCACTGTATGGCGCCACCAGTGTACAGATTATTAATGGCAGTGCCACTTTCGATAATTTGCGCTTGAATGATGTGGGTACTTACAGAATGAGATTTATGATGCGAGTTATTGGAGCTGAAGTTCCCCAATCACAGGACGTTTCATATCGGATTATTGTAAACTCGCTAAAGACACCAGAAATTCTGCGACAGCCATTCAATGTGGCAGTCGGAAAGGAGACTTCTGTCAGAGCCAGAGTGACGGATATTTTGAACAAGCCTGTTGGTACCAAGGCTGGAGATTGGGTCTGTACTGGACTGAGGTGCGTGACCGCGGATAATTTGTACACGCTAATGGCAGAAGTGTGGGCTGGTGTCCCCGATGCCAATCCAAATGACGAGGTTAAGACCAACTATAACTTCTTGACAAAAATTCAGATCGCAAATCCGCAGGCCTACATGGTGGACCCAGCTTCGAGCCCTGGCGTCGTGGACTTCGTGTTCACGGGCCTCAAATCAGTCGGTCAAGCATTTGTCAAAGTAACGGTGATTTATGATTCGACGTGTGGTACGGATCCAATCGAAATGGCCCCATATTTCGAATCGAGCGTTTTCAGTTTCGAAAGGGGTGGACCAGCGGCTTTAGAAGTGTTGCTGTCGCCGCCAAGAAATCTGTATGCCGGCGAGCCCTTTGAAATGTCGATTAGGCCCTTAGATGAGTTTGGAGTCATGGTGAGCCAGGGCCTAGATTTCTACATCGCTCTGTACGAATTGTCAGGCTCTACATATGTTGAAAGTAATCAGACCATTTTTGCAAAGTGTGGAGCTCCGCAAATCTCTCCGTCACAGCCCATCGAAGCTGTGAATACCAAGCTAGAGGGTGTGTGCACGGATTATCAGCCAATAATCGCACTTGCAGGTATCGCAAAATTTACTGAGTTGACTTTCAGGACAGCAGGAAGCTTCAAAATGCAAATCTATCTGGGAAGCTTGATTGTACGCAGTAATTTGACCATCACGACCGTTGTTCGGGCTCAAGACATGGACATGTGGCCGTATTTTAAGCTGCGCTTTCGCCCAAATGCAATGCCACCGACAGCAACCACTGCGGGCAAGGATTTTGACCCACAACCGGTGATTGAGTTGACTGATCAACTTGATAATCATCTTGATTCGACGAATGTGACGCTTTACAAATTCAGTGTATTGTCGTACTTAGCGGATACTAAACCACCAGTCATCCGACAAGTGATTTGGGAATCCCGAGACCTGTTGATGATTTCAGGCGAGTTTGATTTCCAATCGTACGGATTAGCCAAAGGAGTAGCTCTCGAGACCATGGGGCTTGAAAGTGTGTACTGGACTGCAGATAGTCCAATTTGTTCGGAAATGCAGGTCTTCCGGGTGACGGCCGAAATCCGGAGAGAATTTCAGGGAAATGGAATCGACGTTATTCGTACGCGTAAAATGCTGCTGGACTCGGTTCCTATATTTATTGAACCATCGATGCCTGAATCAAATGGAATGACTATGGTGGTTGAGCCAATAGTGGGTGATGGTGCTAGAGGAGTCTTTGCCGTGAATCCAGCTGTTCGCATAAATGACAAATTTGGGAATCCTTTCTGTGTGCAGGCTGCAGTGATAATGTACGTGCATTTGTGCAACGTAAATGGCGAGCAGTGTGACAAATATCCTACGGTGGCGCAAGCACAAGTCGAATACGCGGAAGCGCAGTTCAACAGTATTCGCATCACGCGTACTGGCTCGTGGAGGTTTCGGTATTCGGCTGAGATTATGCCAGAATATGTGCTTAGCATCCTGGGCAACGTTTTCGTGATTAAGTCAGGACCTGTGTATTCTTCTTCTTTGATTGAACCCTTGAGATCTCAAGTAGCAGATGAACCTGTGCAGCCGGTCTTGATTTCGCTGCGAGACATTGACGAAAATGATGCGACTGAAGTCGTTGAGGTGTCTGCTTCGTTGCTGGTGAAAGCATCAGGAATTGATGCAATTCTCGGCGGGGCACCAACCACAATGTCCAATGCCAGTACGGCAATTTTTACAGAACTGGTAATTGTGACAAATAGTTTGCAGCGTCATCCTTTCGAGTGCGAGCTCGTGTTTCACAGCAATGGGCGAATGATAGGAAAGACCCCGGCGTTTTGGGTCAAAGTAGTCACTAGAATACGGCTGAATATGTCATCAGCTCCGTTTGATACCGAGCTAGTCGTAGGAGAAGAGCTCATTGCCAGAGATGACAGCCAACACATGCACACGACTTTGCAAATCCAGCTGCTTGACGTCGACTCACAGGTGGTACTAGAATCGCGTCGAGCGGTGACAGTCAGATTTCAGGGCGGCCACGAACTGGCTTGCCTCAATTCTATCAGCTCCAACTGTCTAGTGGCGAATGCAATCAGTGGCTCGGCATCCTTCCGAAACCTTACAACCTACAGAGCAGACCAACAGTATGTGCTTGTGTTTAATGCGACCATATCCAGTATCTCCATTTTGGCCTTTTCAAATCCATTCCGAGTGGGCTGGGGAAATGTCTTCAAATTAGATTGGGAGCCGTTTTTGGCGGACGTTACTGAAGTTGCAGAACAGGTGGTAGGATCTGAATTTGATGTCAATCTGTTTTTCCGTGATGTCTACGGCAATAGAATTCTGAACACGACCCAGGAAATGATGACATACATTCCAGGTGACTATTCTGCAAATGTAACAGCTCGAGAGTATTTGGTGGGACAGGTTGAAGGCGCCTTTTTGTTCCGATTGACGGCTTACAAAACAAAGCCGAATCTCTTGCTGAACTTCTCCATTTCATTTGTGCTCGATGGCACTTTTCAAGTAACAATTCCCGTCAACATTGTGCCAGGTCTGCCGCACACACTCAGGATGACATCTCTAAACGAGGTGAGGGGTATGGTGGGAGAGACGCTGGATAGTGTTGCCCACCTCACCATTCTTGATGTGTATGAAAACCAAGTTTTTGACACATACGAAGGTACCGTGCAAGCTATAGACGCCAACTGCTCCCACTCCACCTTCACGTGTCCCTCAAGCGGAAGATTGCAATCAAGAGAAGTTTCATGTGTGGACACTGCGCCCATGGGGATGCTTTGTCATCTCGGAGCAATACCCGCATCCAAAGCGCTGGCTGGACTCTACTTTGGTGACCATGGGCTATACCTTGTGCGCATCCGGATTTTTGATGTTCAGAAGGGGGTTGATCTATCTCAAGTTAGTGGCGTCATTTCAATTGCCCCTGACATAGCGCTCCAGTTTCAACATATTGATTCGATAGTAGCTGGGGAGAAGCTGATGCGTGACACAGGGCAGAGTGGCGTCCACATCGAGATGACGTATTCAGAAGAGTCTAATCAAGTTGTGTCAAGTGCACCCTCGACCACTGTGATGCTTTCTCCAGTTGCCTTGTTCACACCTCCGACCCCAGCAAGCAGGCATGGCGATGCTGTTCTCGTAACGACTTTGAAACCGTACTCCATTAACGGACGACCATGTATGTCGACACAAACCGTGATCAGTGATTTGTGCAATTCAAATGAGGCCGAAGGAGCTTGGTGCGCATCAGGTTCGGACTCTTTTTGTGCGTACAGTATAGGCCCATCAGCGTGTGCAACGTGCGAGAGCGAGGACAAATTGCGCGATTTGCTAGCACGTCTCGTCAGCATCTCGCACACCTGCTCTACCACTCTTAACTCCCATGGAAATGTGTCGAGTAATACGCCTTGCCATTTCCCCTTCGGGTTCGACGGGCACATGTTTACCAGCTGCACCAGCCAAGAGAGGGATGGTTTGACGACTGGTCTGTCATGGTGTGGCACGTCATCAGACATGTCAGACGATCAGTGGGGACAGTGCGGTGTATGTGAGGGGCCCGAGTTCCAGGCGCACCGTTTAACGCAAGGCACAATTCAATTCAATGCCAGCATAGTCAATGTTGGTACATATAGACTTCACGCAAGAACCGCAAATTTTTCGAATGAACCTCTTGCTGATGGAAAAAATCTCTTCTTCCGGGATTCGTTTAGCTACACTTGGGCAACAGGAATTTCTGGAGCATTCAACGTGACTCCCGGAAATGTGAGTGGTCTTGAAATACTCTCTGAGCCAGGAGACTGTGTCTTGAAGAACATCAGTGTGGCAGACTGTGTGATTACCTCTGCACCCGTCGTGCGACCTGTCGACCTCTACGGAAACGGTATTGGAGATGTCCTTGTTGTGGTTGATGTCATTCAACTTCCTCTCTTCCCCTACCTTCCTGCAGGCGCTTCTCCCCAACCTGCTATCATTTGTTTGTCAGGGTGGACGGAGGCAGACGGGTCATGCTTCAAGTATGATAGCACGCCACTCTCATTTGTCCTGGCTGACGCTTCGTGTCGGAATATGACTTCTCCATCTTTGGGATCACGAATTGCTACAATCAGTTCGAGTGGTATGAATGAAGCAGTTGCTGGATTGGTTGGAAGTAATAGTGAAGTTTTCATTGGGCTTAAATTTTCAGGTTTCGGTGGATGGTCGGAAGGGGTTGGATCAATAGAATGGGCGTCGGGGTTTCCTGTCACGTTCCAGCACTGGGTATCCGACCACGAACCGGATGCTATGGTAGAGTGTACGCGCATATTTGGAAACCTGTCCAGCATCAACCCGAGGGCATGGCATGACCATCCGTGCGCATATGCCAGCAAAGGGTTTGTGTGCAGCTATGTTCCCATGCTAACTCGAATGGTAGGTGCACGTGGTATGCTCACCTCGAAATGGTGGGAAGGAGGTACTGTTGCGCACAGTGGACTTTCTATTGAGGGCTTGTCAGATTCAATGACTCCTCTGTCTTCTATGCAGCCATCTGTGCCTAGATTCAAGGCTTTAATGCGATTCAGCCATAAGACGCAGGATGCAATCATTTTTTACACTGGATATAGGATCAACTTTGTGTTCGTCAAAGAAATCATCATAGCAACACCGTCAAATGAGCTTGGCAGCGTTAGCTTCTTTGTAGGTGACTCTCTACCAAGTATTGATGTGGGCCTCACTGATCTGGACGGCAGGCCTGTACACTTCACCTACACCGCCGTGCATGCTACCTTGTTCCAAGTGGATGGCCCTCAACACCCGGTGTTTGGGCAAACGAAGGTACGCGTAGAGAATAATACAGCAAGTTTTCTGAGGCTTTCAGTTCAACGTGCAAATAGTAGCCTCTTTATTCGATTTTCCTATGCGGATTATTTTATCGATTCAGCAATCTTTTCCGTTGTCCCGACGGACCCCGTCGGTCTGGTGCTCATGAAGCAGCCACCGCATGTAATTACCAGCACAATCAAGTTTCAGATCCACGTGGCCCTTCTGGACCAATTTGATAACATCTGCCAAATATCTCACGCGAAAGTCTATGCGTTCACATGCACTGCAGGCACTCCTGGTTGCCAATCTTTGGCTGATGTTTCCCTATTCTCTTCGATTTCCGGGGCAGAGACACTTTCTGCGTGTGCAGGTCGTAATTGTTCATACGAAGCACTCGAAATGGCAACAGCACACGGTAGAACAGACTTTACTGGCGGATCGTGGTACTTCAATCATCTAGTAGTGAAGAAAGCTGCCCCAGAAATTCAAATATATTTTGGAGTTGAACAAATGAGAACAAACTTCCCCTTCACTGCGCATGATTGGTGGATCCCATCACTTGAGAGTGTCTCGGATTATTTCGAATGTGTTAGAGGTGAGTTTTCAAGCGTTGAGATAGTCAGTGTTCTCGGTAACATTGTCGCAGGTGATGAGTTGCCCGTCGTCACTTTCAAACTCACTGATTCAGAGGGAAACAATTATGATCCCGCAGCATCCGAATCAGAGCATGGAACTCCGTTTACTGCTGGTCAAGTTAGGCAAACGTATCTGTTTCATTTGCATCTCGAAACCTTAGATGCAAAACTTTTAACCTCCAAGGGTGTGGTTTCCATGGACAACTCTACATATTTGGATGCGTTCAAGGGAAATGTGTCTCACACTTCTGGCGATATGTCATACGCTGTTTCAGGACTCTTTTTCAACGTTTCAGGTGTTTCTATCTTTCGAGCAGGATCTTACAAGTTTCGTGTCAGCATCAACGGCACTGATATTCTCGTACGTAACAATCAATTTCATATAATACCCGCTGTCATTGACCGCCTAGTTTTCAACACGACATCGGGCAACATCCAGACAACGTTGAACGTGACAGCAGGAACGCCAGTTTCCTTTCACTTTCACGTTCTAGATGAGTTTGGCAACTATGTGTTCAATTTACCTGATACGGTCAGTGTTGTTGCCACTGGGAAGCTCTTGTCTCGCGCACCGTGGCTGGAAATTCCATCTTCGTCAAGTTGGCTGCAGGGACAGATGGAGGCGAATGTACTTGACGGTTCATTTATATTTGACTTGCTGATGCTTCCGTATGCGGGTGCGTTCACTTTGCACTTCAGGTACGCGGAGCTTGCTAACTCTGTAGATCTTGTGGTGACAGCAGTTGACCCGTTTCAGATTGCCCTTACCAGTGCACCAACATCTTTCAAGATTGATGGTCAGAATTTGGGAAGTCTTCCGGGCCTACCTTACCGCGCTGCTGTTGTGGATAGTTTCAACAATACAATTTTCGTACAAAGTATCAAAATGCATTTAGCAGCAACATCAGGCTCGGAAGCTCAATTGTGCCTGCCAAGCGAAGATGGCGTGTGCCAAGACCGATTCAATGTGTTTGATATTGACGTAGACAATTTGTGGTCATCGCATGAATTTGACGCTTACTCTGACAAAATGGAGTCTCTCTACGGTGATTACGTCTCGGGCAACTCCTTTGTCGAGGTAGATAGAAACAACGATGGATTTGTATCGAAGATTGAGTTTCAGAGGGCTGGAATTAAAATTGTAAACAGTGCCCCCTTCTTTGAAATAAGTGACATGCGAATCGAGCTACCCGCTCAAAGTTACTCCTTGATCTTTTCATCAGGGGCGCTCACCCTGCAGACAGATTCGTTTGATGTTATCCGCGGGGAACCGTTTGGTGTGGTTGTGACTAGTAACTGTCCTCATCCGGTGACGAGGAGTTGCGGTATCGTGGGGAAATTCTTGGAGGAAAATTTTCTTGTTGCTGTGGTTGATGCGGTCGGTAACTTGATAGATGATCTGGATGATTTGCCGATTCAAGTGTCCATACCGTCGGCATTCACTACCCCGGGTGCATTTTTGCAAGGAAATCTTGTTTCGAGAACTGTGGATGGTATTGCTGTATTTCTGGGGGGGCAATCAATTCGCATTGACAAAGTTCCTCCGAACCCTCAAACTGGCTATAAGTTCCAATTTGAGGCCATTTCCTATGAATTTCCCGACATCAGTTCAGGGAATTCTGACTTTTTCAGTGTCAACTCTGGGGAGGCTGTAACGATTGGATTTGCGAGTCAGGTAAGCGAGGGATCCGCTTTTTTTGTCTTTTCGGCGGTTGGAAATGACAATGGTGCAGCGCTTATTGAGTCGAGAGACGCCTACGGGAATTTAGCTGTGGACACTGATGACTCGGTTTTTGCCAACTTGTACACCCAAGCACTTCCCAGCGCCATACTCTCAGGAACAACTGCAATCAAACTTATCAAAGGCTATGCAAAATTTGATAATTTGCTTATAGATCAAAAGGGCGCCAACTACACCCTCAAGTTTTGTCTGAAATCACCATTTTCTTGTCCTCAATCTGTAATTGGAAATCGTTTTTCTATCGTGGCTCTCAGTGCGATTTCTGTCACGATCCAACCACGAGACGGGTATGCGGGCGCATCCATAGGTGTGCACATGTCGGCGAATTCACCTGGTGCCCTAAAGGCACCGCAGGGGCCCTCTGTTGAGATTTTGGACGAATTCGGTAAACGGGTGTCGACAAAAGTGTCTGTCATAGCGCGTCTTATCAGTCACACCACTGACACTTTGCTCAAAGGAGAGACCACTGTGTCATCTGCGTTTGGATTGGCTCAATTCACAAACCTTTACATCGAAAAAATGGGGCAATACCAGATCCAATTTAGCATTGGAACATTGGGATCGGGTCTGAGAAGTCTTTCTCATACATTTCTGATCTCTCCCAGCAAGGAGAGTGTGCTTTGCAGTAAGGCAAGTGACTGCATTATCAACATTATCCAACAGCCTCATCCGTTTTGGTGCGATGGCCTTGTGCGCGAGCTGCTCGATGTTACCCTGCCTACGAATATAATTGCTGGCAATTGTTTTAGGACGTTTTTGAATATCACAGATGCGTATGGCAACATTCTGAGCGTCGGAAATGTCACGGCCGAGGTGTTGCTTGATGATGCTGAATTACCACTCGCAGAAGAATGGGCACAATATTTGTTGCAGCATAGACAAGTACAGATGGTTCAAAACTCGAAGCAAGGAGTCCTCACGTATATTTTCGGTATCGAAAGGAGCTGCAGTCCGTTGGACTGTGCTGGCGAGTTGCAACAGGGATATCTCTTGCGATTTAGCAAGTCCGCAAGTACAGCCTTGTCAGATGAATTTGTGATTCTGCCCGATCTCGCCGCGTCGTATTCATTTGACCTGATGAACTTGAATGAAGAGCGAGGCATTGATGAGGTGTATGCAGGCGCTCAGATTACTCCAGGTCCAGCGTGGGTTGATGGGATTGGTGGTCCAACGTATTCTTTGTATGACAGATTTGGAAATCTGGCTACTACGCACCGGGGAGTATTTGTCTGGAACGTGACGTATACTGGTCCAGGGTGCATGTTGTGTGATGAGCAGGTTGTAACACCCAAGGGCATACTAGGTAGAGAATGTGAGTCATCGGCTGTTGGTACAGGACGGACTAATGCTTTGGAATATTCTGTCAGCACGTGCACCGACATTATTGAACCCAAGAATGGCAAGCTGCAAATAAATGTGTCAGCTCCAACACTAGTGGTGAAGGATTATCACTACAAATTCACGATTGAATTGAAGTCATGGGATTTCGGAGAGAACAATCTGTTCACAGGCGTTTTAACTAGATCTTTTGATCTTCTGGCTGGTATTCCTGCTAAAGTTTCATATGCTCAACGTGATATTGAGAATCGCTATGCAGGACAGGATTTCAAGGTTGCAGTAGCAGTCACTGACATGTTTGGCAACACTGTCATCACTGGCTGTACCCGAACGGAAGTTTTTTCAATCTCCCAAAATTCCGCCTTGAGCGTCTGTAGCGGCTGCAACCAATCATTCTGTGACGACTGTGGATATCAGATTATAGAGCAGAACAGTGATCTCGACGACACGCACGTGGCCTTTGTTGAGGTGTTGTCAAGATCTGCAGCGATTCAAGATTTGCAGATACGCATTTCATTTTTCGATTCTTGCGCGTCCACCCAGGTGCTGTTCACAACAACGACACTGCCTTTTGACATCAGACCTGCCGTTGTGAGCAAAGTAATCGTTCTAGAGATCCAGACCGCGCAGGTTGGATCAGAGCAGCCAATTCCCTTTACCCTCGTAGATGAATTCGACAATCTGGCGCACGAGTTCACCAATTATTTTGCAGCAGTGAGCTATACGCTGCCGAATGGTATTGAATATGCAGGTTGCCTGCACTGCAGTGGAGCCCCACCGTGCGATGACGAATGCTTTTCTGGTGCTTTTTTCATAGATGGGAGTGGTACGGTTCAAATGAGGTTTCCAACGCGAACTTCACGTCAGATGCAGCTTGATATGACAATTGAGTTGCCCGCATACATGGAATGGGATGCCACCACAATCAGTTTCCCACTACGTATTGCCAAGATTCTTCCAAGTTTTGCGGCAGAATTTCAATTTGTCGAGCTTCCCAGGAACGCAACGTGGGTTTCTTTGGCAATTGTAAAGTACGACACGTTTCCCATCGTCCGACTTTTTGACAAATATGGCAACGTTGCCAGTGGTGGGCAACAAATCAGAGTTGAATTAAAAGATTGCGGAAATTCAGTACTCCGTTACGTCCCTCACGTATGGGAGGACGAATATCTGGAAACACCGCCTGCCAGTCCGCCCTATGCTTTCACAGATTCGAATGGCTATGTTGAGTTGCGAAATTTTACACTTGACTATGCCAACCAAAACAAGCCAGGTTATTGCCAATTGCTCTTCACCTCCTTAGACTTTGGATCGACTGCACAAGATTCCATGTACTTCAACGCGACGCCTCCTATATACCCGGACGGAGACCCCGATCTGTGTCCGTGTATTGATCCTTTCAATCAAGCCAGGAAACTGGTCACAAATGATGGAATTGAGGTCACGTATACGGATGTTAATTGCGCATGGAAACACTCATCAAATTATTGCTTGCCTGCACACTATGGTTCGGGCTACGATCCGTCCTCTGGTGTCGCCGACATGTGCACACCAGCTGATGCACTGTTCACGCCAGCATGTCAGGTCGAAAACCCTCCTAGCTGGTGCCCCGAGAAATGGTGCTGGGTAGACCCTTTCAATTGTGACATGAAAGCGTACCCTTTTGCAAAAGCATCAAGTGCCTTCTCTGATTATAAGCTGGAATTGCCGGATGACTATGTTCTTACAGGTGGTGTGCAGGATCAAGACTTAAGGACTCTGTGGTGGAGTGGCACCACCTGTGGCGTTGTGAGCACTTTTGTCATTGTCAAGACCACTTCTATCCGAATTGAGTTGCAGCCCCTGGGCATTGCTGAGGCAGGCAATCCTTTGGGAGTCCAACCTACCGTTGCATTGCTCGACAATTTTGAAATTGTTAGTCGTGAGGAGATTTACACCATAATTGCATCTCTTTGCAGACCATGCATCTGTCCTTGCGAAAGACAAGAGGGGATGGCATGGATCGACAACTCCTCCTGTGTTTCGCAGGACGAACAGGTTCTGGTTGACAATGTGTTTGAGACGATCATACGATGGGAAGGCGAAGCAACAGGATGCCACCTCAACGCGCCATACATGCTCAACAACAGGGCCACAACACGGGTGGGGTATGCAAAGTTTGCTGGCCTGACCACTCTAATATCTGGCCCCAAAAACTACCTCAATTTTTCAATTGCAGACAGTGCCATGGCAATTCATGTGACATCAAGAATATTTGATATTAATCCTTGCACGACCCGCTCGCTCGAATTATCGTCGGAGTC
>Ga0105052_10003603_pt1 | contig 17767 bp, 24 predicted proteins | sample FRY03_FD_78094 | JGI IMG/M metagenome (GOLD analysis project Ga0105052, IMG submission 78094) | Freshwater microbial communities from Lake Fryxell liftoff mats and glacier meltwater in Antarctica - FRY-03 | ecosystem: Environmental > Aquatic > Freshwater > Ice > Glacier meltwater ... | reverse complement strand
GCGCTACTCCTCCAGCAGCAAGTAAAGCGCTGTGATGGTCATCGCGATCCCGGCCAGAATGCCCAAGGGTGGCACGCCGCGCCCCAAAGCAATTTCCCATAAAATGACCCATGAGGGGGTAAGGTAGGTATAGGCCATTACCTTGGCGGACGGCAGGCGCATCGCGGCATATTGCAGCAAAACGAAAGTCACCGCACTGGCCGCAATGGAAACATAGGCCAGAGTGATCCAGACAATCGCGGGCATTCCGGCCCAATCGGTTGCCATGATGGCAGGCCAGGCCCAAAGGGCCAGCATCAGCGCGCCCGCCACCATGACCCCGAAACTGAACACCACCGCAGGCTCTCCGCGGTTCAGTTTTCGCACCATCGGCGCGTAGAATGCATGGGCAGCACAGCCCCAGAAATAAATCCATTCCCCCCGCCCGATATGGATGTTCAAAAGCGCATTCCAATCGGCACGGAAAATCACCCATGCGGCACCGGCTGCTCCAATGGCCAAGGCCAGCGCCATGCGCGGCGTGGTGATCTGGCGCAGCACCAACCAGCCAAACCCTGCCGCCATCAGCGGCGTGAGGGTGAAGACAGCAGCGGCGGAAACAGGGGCGGCGGTTTTCAAACCTTCAAACATGAGGACGAAATAAAACGCCAGCAACACGCCCAAGACCAGATAGCGCCAAGGGGCGGCAAAGGCGCTGCGCTTGATGCCTGTGGTGGCCAGCGCCGCCACGCCGACAAGCGTGCCTGCAAAGACAAAGCGCAATGTGGTGAGGGCTGCGGGATCGACAAAGGGGGCGGCCATGGAGCCAAGCGAAAACGACCCCGCGACCAAGGCGGAAAACAACAGCATCGCCAGATGCCCGCGCAGGCTTTCGCGGCGGGTGTCTTGCAGGGCGATGTCGGGTTCTGGGATTACAGTTTCTGCCATTCCGCAGCGGCCTCTTTCAGATGCGCCAAAAAGCGCTGCACCTTCAGGGTGCGGTGCAGATCCACATGGGTCACAAGCCAAAGATTGGCTGACCATTCGGGGCGCGGGGGCATCACCTCTATCAGATCGCTGGAATGGCTGGCAGCGATGCGCGACATGAAGCCAAGCCCGGCCCCCGCGCGGATCGCGTCATAGATCGGGGCAGGTTCGGTGGCCCGAAAGCGCAGCGCCTCGACCGGAACTTTACTGCGCAGCCAATGGGAAAACGGTGCGCGGCTGTCGGCATCATCGCTGACAACGAAATGATGCGCCGCCAGATCGGCATCGGTCTTGGGCAACCCATGCGCTGCGGCATAGGCGGGAGAGGCGTAAAGCGCGTGTTGCAGCACCAAAAACGGTTGTACGACATAATCAGGCTCGGTCGGGGCGGCGCCCGCGCGCACGGCCACATGTGCCTCGCCGTAATCCAGCCGGAACAGGCGCTGCCCTGTCAAAAAGCGCAGGGTCAGGCCGGGATAATCTGCCTGAAACCGCACCAGAACGCTGGCCAGTTGCGCCGAGATATCCGCGATGGAAGTGACGACCAGTTCCCCCGTCACCGTTTCACCCTGGCCGCGGATACGGTTGGCAAGCTGGGCAAACTGGTCTTCGGTTGCTTCGGCCACAGCCAGCAGGTCGCGCCCTGCCTCTGTCGGGTTGTAACCGCGCGCATGGCGTTGGAACAGCTTTTCGCCCAAGCGCTTTTCAAGGCTGTCAATATGGCGGATAACCGTGGCGTGATGCACGCCCAACACTTCAGCGGCCCCCGATACGGTTCCCATCCGCGCCACCTGATAGGCGGTCTTTATCTCGTCCCAATTTTCCAAACACTCGCTCCTGCACTCACCCCGTAACAAGGGTACGCGCGCAGCCTAGCCTGCTATCGCCACGGGAATAAAGATGAAACCGGGTGGGGCCTGCGGTTTTTGGGGGCGTGCTTGACTCTACCGTGGCCCGCGTCTATCACGCCCTCAATTCCCCGGAGGTGTCATGCTTCCGGTCCCAAGGCTTTTGCCGGGATCGACATCCGTCAGCGCGTTGCGCCCACGGGTGTCGCCTTGCATTGGTTTTTTCGCCGCCGGTTGTTATATCGGTCCTTTGCATTGGTCTTAAGGGGGCTGCCATGTTCGAGAATCTATCGGAACGCCTTGGCGGTGTGTTTGACCGGCTGACAAAGCAAGGCGCACTGACCGAGGCCGATATTGACACCGCCCTGCGCGAAGTGCGCGTGGCGCTGCTGGAGGCGGATGTTTCGCTGCCTGTGGCCCGCGATTTTGTAAAGCGGGTGGCGGTAAAGGCGGCAGGACAGCAAGTTACCAAATCGGTGACGCCGGGCCAGCAGGTCGTGAAAATTGTTCATGATGAGCTGATCAGGGTTCTGGCAGGCGACGATGAGCCTGAAGCGCTGAAGATCGACAACCCGCCCGCGACGATTTTGATGGTGGGCCTGCAAGGCTCGGGCAAAACCACGACCACGGCCAAGCTGGCGAAGCGGCTGAAAGACCGGATGGGCAAGCGGGTGCTGCTGGCATCGCTTGACACCAACCGACCTGCCGCGATGGAACAGCTTGCGATTTTGGCGGGGCAGGTGGGCGTTGACAGCTTGCCCATCGTCAAGGGCGAGACGGCGGTACAAATTGCCAAGCGCGCCAAGATACAGGCGTCGATGGGCGGCTATGACGTGGTGTTCTTGGACACGGCGGGCCGGTTGCACATTGATCAGGTATTGATGGATGAAATCCAGGCCGTGCGCGACATTTCGCAGCCGCGCGAAACGCTGCTGGTGGTGGACGGCCTGACTGGTCAGGACGCCGTGAACGTGGCGACCGAATTTGACAGCAAGGTGGGTGTCACCGGCGTTGTGCTGACCCGGATGGACGGGGACGGGCGCGGCGGTGCGGCGCTTTCGATGCGGGCCGTGACAGGCAAACCCATCCGCTTTGTCGGTATGGGCGAGAAGCTGGACGCGCTTGAGACATTCGAGGCAGAGCGTGTTGCAGGCCGTATTCTGGGCATGGGCGATATCGTCGCTTTGGTCGAAAAGGCGCAGGAGACGTTTGAGGCGGAAGCCGCCGAGCGTATGGCCAAGCGCTTTGCCAAGGGGTTGTTCAATATGAACGATCTGCGCGGGCAGTTGGAACAGATGCTAAAAATGGGCGGCATGCAGGGCCTGATGGGCATGATGCCGGGCATGGGCAAGATGGCCAAACAGGCGGAGGCTGCGGGGTTTGATGACATCATGCTGCGCCGCCAGATTGCCTTGATCAATTCAATGACCAAGAAAGAACGCGCCAACCCGGATATGCTTGCCGCCAGCCGCAAAAAGCGGATCGCAATCGGTGCGGGACTGGAGGTTCAGGAACTGAACCGCCTGCTGAAGCAGCATAAGCAAATGGCTGATATGATGAAAAAGATGGGCAAGGGCGGCGGTATGAAAGCCGCCATCAAGCAGATGATGGGCGGCAAGGGCATGCCCGACCCCGCAGGCATGACGCCCGCGCAGCTGGAAGAAGCGGCGCGCGGCATGAAGCAGGGCATGGGCATGGGCCGGGGCGGGTTTCCCGGCATGGGCGGCGGTATGACCTTGCCTGCCGGCCTGTCCGGCCTGATGAAAAAGAAGTGAGGGCGCGATGACGACCAATAACGCCACCCGCGCCACCGAAGTGCTGAAAGACCACCGCGACAGCATCGACCGGCTGGATGCAATTTTGGTCTATACGCTGGCCGAACGCTTCAAACAAACCCAGGCGGTGGGCAGGTTGAAGGCAGAACACGACCTGCCGCCAAGTGATCCCAGCCGCGAGGCGCGCCAGATCGAACGCTTGGAGTGGCTGTCCAAGGAGGCCGATCTGGACCCCGAATTTGCCAAGAAATTCCTGACCTTCATCATTTCCGAAGTCATCAGGCATCACGAACAACTGCAAAAATAACCACGTTTTCAAACAGCGGTGGGTTTCACCCACCCTATCCAACACCCCAAGGAGACTACCTCATGTCCATGAAAATCCGTCTTGCCCGTGGCGGCTCCAAAAAGCGCCCGCATTATTCCATCGTTGCCACCGATAGCCGCATGCCGCGCGATGGCCGCTTTCTGGAAAAGCTGGGCACCTATAACCCACTGCTCGCCAAGGATGCCGAAGACCGCGTGAAGATGAACGCCGAGCGCGTGCAATATTGGCTGGGCCAAGGCGCGCAGCCGACCGACCGTGTGGCGCGTTTTCTGGAAGCCGCGGGCTTGCGCGAAAAGAAAGTCCGCAACAACCCCAAGGCGGCCGTTCCCGGCAAGCGCATGGCAGAGTTGACCGCGAAAAAGGCCGCCCGTTCGGCAGCCCCCGCAGAAGCCCCGGCAGAAGCTACCGCCGATGCTGCCGCTGACGCGGAATAAGCGGCGGCCTGCCCTGTGCAAGGCCAATATGACAAGGCCTTCCGGGCCGAGTTGCGCGATCTGATGCGCTGGCGGCGTGATGTGCGCCGCTTTCGCCCGGGCGCAGTAGAGGCAGCGGTTCTGGACCGCTGCCTTTCTGCGTTCCTGCTGGCCCCATCGGTGGGTCTATCGGAACCTTGGCGGGTGATTTTGGTGGAATCTGCGGGCGCGCGGGCAGCCGCCCTGGCCAACTTTGAGGCTGCGAATGCCGAGGCGCTTGCGGGCTACACCTCGGACAAGGCCAAGCTTTATGCCGGGCTGAAACTGTCGGGGATGCGTGAAGCCCCGGTGCATCTGGCGGTGTTCAGTGATGACGGCACAGCCAAGGGCGCAGGGCTAGGGGCGCGGTCCATGCCTGAAACCCGGGCTTATTCGGTGGTGGGCGCTATCACGCTGTTTTGGCTGGCCGCCCGGGCCGAAGGTTTGGGGATTGGTTGGGTTTCAATCCTTGATCCCGTGCAACTGGCCCGCGACCTGGACGTGCCAGACAGTTGGCGCTTGATTGGCTATCTGTGTGTAGGCTGGCCAGAAGCCGAAACAAAAACCCCGGAATTGGAACGTGCGGGCTGGGAAAAGCGCAGCCCCGATGTGTTTGTGGAGCGGCGATAATGACGAAACCAGACCCCTCGATGCTGTGTGTTGGTGCTATCTCCGGCTCTTACGGGGTGCGCGGCGAGGTTCGGCTGAAAAGCTTTTGCGCCGAACCCACAGCGATTGCCGATTATGGCCCACTATTCACCGAGGATGGCACGCGCAGCTTCAAGATCACGCTGACCCGGCCCGTGGCAGGCGGTCTTGGCGCGCGCATCACCGGCGTTGCCACCAAGGAGGAGGCAGACGCGCTGAAAGGTATCAGCCTTTACGTTGCAAGGGACAAGCTTCCCTCCCTTCCGGATGATGAATATTACTACGCTGATCTGATCGGCCTAGAGGCGCGCGATACCGGTGGCGCTGTGCTGGGCAAAGTCACTGCGATGCACAACCACGGCGCGGGCGATTTGATTGAAATTGCCGGGGCCACTTCGCTTTTGCTGCCTTTTACACTGGCCACAGTGCCGATGGTGGACCTGGCTTTAGGGCGAATTGTGGTCGATCCGCCTGAGGGGCTGGACTAAACAACGCTGCCTGTTAAAGCTTGTCACGGGAAAGTGAAGGGGGCGCAGGATGCAAATCCGTCTACGCATGCTGATGGGTGCGACAGCACTTTTGTATTTCGGGCCACTGCTTGCCGGTCTCGGCGAGTTTGGCTGGGCCGTGGTCCCGGCCTTTGTCGCGATTTTCATGCTGTGGCTGCTTATCATCCGTCCGCAGGACTTCCCCCGCAAACCTGCCGATTGGATGCGCCCCGAGGCCCTGGTGACCCTTGCCGCCCGGAGTGCGGTGCAAGTGCTGCTGGTTTTGGTCTGCTTTGGTGTGGGCCGCGGAATTGGCGGCGTTTTGGGCAGCCTGCCAGGCTTTCCCCTGATGCTGCCCATCGCAATTTCCTTTCTGTCCATCCCCTTGGCGCGGCTGATCTGGGACCCTTGGAAGGTGCAAGCGATGGACCGGCTGCTGGACGATGCGCTGACCGAGATTGAAGGCGGCACAGCGGAGCGGGGTGATAGATCCTATGCCGAGGCGGTTTTGGCCCCCCTGAACGGTCTGCCCGATGCGGTGAGTGAGGCCGAGCTGGAAAGCCATCTGTCGGCGATACGTGCGCTGGTGGACGAGTCGCTGACGTTCGATGTGCTGCTGGACCGGGTGAAATCGGGCGAGGCGTCTGTCGCCGGACGCAAGGCCCTGATGGTCATCGGCTCGGACGGGGCAGCGCTGGAGCGGATGGCGCGCGACACAGTTCCAACGCTGGTGATGCAGGCGCTGGGGCAAGATGGCCCCCTTATTGCGCGCTTTGCAGCCCGGCTGGCGTTGGCGCTGTTTGAGGGCCGCAATATCTGGTCCGCTTGCCCATCCGTGGCGTTTTTGGATAGTTTGTCAGGCCAACTCCCCGAGGCTACTGCAGCCATTGGCGCGCTGGAAGTCGAGATCATGGCGCAGGCGTGATCGGGCTTTCCGCCACGGCGCAAAGCGGGTATGGAACGCTGCATGACTGATGCGCCCCCGCCAAAGCCCGCAAAATCCCATGGCCGCCTGTCCGTGCAGACCAGCCTAAAGCCGCGCGACCTGATGGGGGATGTACGGGTGGCGGGCGCGTGGCGCGCGCGCGTGATTACCCTGTTTCCCGATGCGTTTCCCGGCGTGTTGGGCCTGTCGCTGACGGGCAAGGCGCTGGATCTGGGGCTTTGGGCGCTGGAGACGATTGATCTGCGCGGCTTTGGGCAAGGCAGGCACAAAACTGTTGATGACACGCCCGCAGGTGGCGGTGCGGGCATGGTGCTGCGCGCCGATGTGGTGGGCGCGGCATTGGAGCAAGTGGCAGAAGGCACCGCGGGCCGCGACGCTTGGCCGGTGATTTACCTGTCCCCGCGGGGCAAACCGTTTGATCAGGCCATGGCGCGGCGATTCGCGGGCGGGCAGGGCATCACGCTGCTGTGCGGCCGGTTTGAAGGCGTGGATGAACGGGTTTTGCACCATTACGGCGTGGAAGAAGTGTCTTTGGGCGATTTTGTCCTGACGGGGGGCGAGATTGCGGCAACGGCCTTGCTAGATGCCACGGTGCGGCTTATACCCCGCGTGCTTGGGAATCAGACGTCCACCGAGGAGGAAAGCTTTTCGGACGGGCTGCTGGAGTTTCCACAGTTTACGAAACCTGCCGTTTGGAACGGTCTTGCGATACCGGAAGTGCTTCAATCCGGCCATCACGGGAAAATTTCTGACTGGCGGCAGGCGATGGCCGAAAGGCTGACAAAGGAACGCAGGCCTGATCTCTGGCGGGCTTACTGTGCATCGCATGGTGGGGACCCGGTTGAAGACCAAGAGCAATAGGGCGGCACCACCATCGCGGGCAAACCGTGAGCATGCAGAAAGGACCAGGTATGAACCTGATCGCAATCATCGAGGCGGAACAGATCGCCGCCCTCGGCAAGACCATCCCGGACTTCAAGGCCGGCGATACCATCAAAGTCGGTTACAAAGTAACCGAAGGCACGCGTTCGCGCGTTCAGAGCTACGAAGGCGTTTGCATCTCTCGCCGGGGTGGCGCCACGTTGGCCGCTTCTTTCACCGTGCGGAAGATTTCTTTCGGTGAAGGTGTGGAGCGTGTGTTTCCGCTCTATTCCACCAACATCGACAGTATCGAGGTTGTGCGCCGTGGCCGTGTGCGCCGCGCCAAGCTGTACTATCTGCGCGATCGTCGCGGCAAATCTGCCCGGATCGTCGAAGATACCAATTACAAAGCCCCTAAAGCCAAAGGAGCCGAAGCATGAGAGACGCGATCCACCCCGATTACCACATGATCAACGTCAAGATGACGGATGGCACCATTTTCCAGACCCGCACCACCTGGGGCAAGGAAGGCGACCAGATGTCGCTTGATATCGACCCGCTGGCGCATCCGGCCTGGACCGGCGGCAACGCAAAGCTGATGGATACCGGTGGCCGCGTGTCGAAGTTCAAGAACAAATACGCAGGTCTGGGCTTCTAATCTGAACGGACCTTTTATAGAAGAGCGCCGCCCCCCATGGGCGGCGTTTTTCGTTTAACTGCCGCTGCCACTGCCATTTATGTTTGATTTCTACAAATCCTTCGCAAGACCGGCACTGGTTCTTTCGCCGCATTCGGCCTTTAAGGTTCGAAAATTACCAAAAAGGGCTTCCCCTTTTGACGCGGGATTGTCATTACACGAGTGGCAAGGCGGCCCCAATCCAAGGCAGGATCAAAATGGCGCATATCATCGTTGTCGGGAATGAAAAGGGCGGGTCAGGGAAATCCACCACCTCCATGCATGTGGCAACCGCGTTGGTGCGGATGGGGCACCGGGTGGGCGCGCTGGACCTTGATCTGCGCCAACGCAGCTTTGGGCGCTATGTGGAAAACCGGCTGGCTTACCTCGCGCGGACAGGTCTGAACCTGCCAACGCCCGAGTACCGGACCCTGCCCGAAATTGCGCCCGAGGCGCTTGCACTGGGCGAAAACCCTTATGATGCGCGGCTGTCGGCGGCGGTGGGCGCGCTGGAGGCAACATCGGACTTCATCATCATCGATTGCCCCGGATCTCACACCCGGCTGAGCCAGGTTGCGCATAGTTTGGCCGATACGCTGATTACGCCGTTGAACGACAGCTTTATCGATTTTGACCTGCTGGCGCGGGTTGATGCGGAAACGGGCAAAGTGACCGGCCCGTCGATTTACTCTGAAATGGTCTGGCAGGCGCGGCAGTTGCGGGCGCAAGCGGGTCTGAAGCCGATTGATTGGATCGTGGTGCGCAACCGCCTTGGCGCGCAGCAGATGCACAACAAGAAAAAAGTGGGGGCTGCGTTGGAGGATCTGTCGCGCCGCATCGGCTTTCGCGTGGCCCCCGGCTTTTCCGAACGCGTCATTTTCCGTGAACTTTTTCCGCGCGGCCTGACGCTGCTGGATTTGAAAGACACCGGGGTGGATCAGTTGAACATGTCCAACCTCGCCGCACGTCAGGAGTTGCGCGATTTGCTGATGGCACTCAGGCTTCCCGGCGTAACGGCAGCGTTCTGAACAGCATGAACAAGGGTTGCTGCGTGGCGCGGCAACGGTCCAGCCGCAACAGGCGGTTGACAAAACTATCGCCCAGACGCAGGGCGCGGTGGCGACGGTCGGTGATCAGGCTGCGGGCCTTTGTCATTGTCATTCCTCCGTTGAAGCCGTTGATTGGACCAAGATCGGCGCGAATGGTGGCGGGAATGTGGCCAACTGCTGCGTTTGGCATAGGGCGTTGCTTCAGTTTGATGTAAATTTTGGGGCTGCGGCAAGAGAGGGGGCTTTCTGCCCCCCACGGCCCCTCTTTTGCGCTGCAAAAGACGGGCCTCCGCCCGAGGATATTTATGAACAGATGAGGGTGGGGGTCAGTCGTCGAGGGTGTGGTGATCATCGGCCAGTTCAGCCGCCAGAAAACGCTCGAACGCGTCAAGATTGACAGGCTCGAACTGGCCAAAGCCTTGCATCCAGACCGTGGCCACGCGCAGGGCGTCTGGTTCCAGCTTGCACCATTTCACCCGGCCGCGTTTTTCCTGAGAGATCAGCCCAGCCTCGGCCAGCCCTTGCAGATGTTTGGAGATGCCGGCGAGGGACATCGCAAAAGGGGCGGCCACATCGGTCACGGCCATATCATCCTCCAGCAGCATCGACAGAATCGCGCGGCGGGTGGGATCGGCCAGGGCGGCGAAGATGGAGTCGAGGTTTGGGATCATGGAGAAACACTTGCGCCGGGCGTGGCGGATCGTCAACCATTTGGTTGAATATGGGATTGTCGATGGATTGGCGGAAATGCGGGCAGGGTATCGCGTACTGCTGGCAGGTTTCGATTTTATTTTACTTGATATCAGAGAGTTATGCCAAAGAGTTAAAGGCCGATGTTGGCTTGACTCGGGCGGGCGGGCTGCGTATCCAAGGCCAAACGTTCGAGGGGCATCTTTGAGATGGCGGAAGAACCCGATACAGCGCGACTTCAGGCCCTTGAGGCACGGATCAGCGCGATAAAGGGCAAGCCGGGCATCGCAAAGACCGAGAGCGGCAAGGCATTCTCGCAAAGTGAGATGGCCTGGAGGATGGTGATTGAATTGGTTGCCGGCATGTTGCTGGGCCTTTCAATAGGGTTCGGGTTGGACTTTGTGTTCGGCACGCGGCCCGTCTTTCTGGTTCTCTTTGCGCTGCTTGGCTTTGTGGCGGGGGTGCGCACGATGATGAAGACCGCACAGACGATGCAGGCGAAGCAACAGATGACACCGGTGGAAACGCCGAAACGGAACGAGGGTGGTAATGGCTGAGGGCAAACATGGCTGAGGATGGCGCAAGCGGTTTCGTGATCAAGCCGATGGATCAGTTCATCGTAAAGCCGCTGTTTGGCGGCGACCATATTGCTTGGTACACCGTCACCAATGTGACGCTGTGGATGGCGATTGCCGTTGTGGTGATTGCGGCTGTGTTCATGCTGGGTACTCGCCGCCGCGCGATTGTTCCCAGCCGCAGCCAGTCGGTCGCTGAATTGATGTACGGTTTCGTGCACAACATGGTGGAAGAGGTGACGGGCCATGAGGGCGTCAAATACTTCCCCTATGTGTTGACCCTGTTCCTGTTCATCCTGTTTTCCAACCTGTTGGGCCTGCTGCCGGGGTCGTTCACCACCACCAGCCATGTGGCTGTGACAGTGGTGCTGGCGATGATGGTGTTTTTGGGCGTCACCGTGCTGGGGTTCATCAAGCACGGTATCGGGTTTCTGGGCATGTTCTGGGTCACATCCGCGCCCTTGGTCATCCGCCCCATCCTTGCGGTGATCGAAGTTATCTCATACTTCGTGCGCCCCGTGTCTCATTCCATTCGTCTGGCGGGTAATATGCTGGCGGGCCATGCCGTGATCAAGGTGATCGCAGGCTTTGCCACGCTGGCGGTCGCATCGCCCGTCGTGATCGGCGCTGTCACCGCGATTTATGCGCTGGAAGTGCTTGTGGCCTGTGTACAGGCCTACGTCTTTACCATCCTGACCTGTGTGTATCTGCGCGACGCTGTTGGCGACGGGCATCACTAGGGTCTTCAATCAAAACCACTAATTCCATAAGGAGCAAAAGCTATGGAAGGCGATATCGCAGAAATGGGTAAGTACATCGGCGCAGGTCTGGCAACTTTCGGGCTGGGCGGCGCGGGTATTGGCGTGGGCAACATTGCAGGGAACTTCCTTGCAGGGGCACTGCGCAACCCTTCGGCCGCTGCTGGCCAAACCGCAACCTTGTTTGTCGGCATCGCATTTGCCGAAGCGCTTGGGATCTTCTCGTTCCTGATCGCTTTGCTGTTGATGTTCGCCGTCTGATCCACGCTTTTTGACCTTTCGGCCGGGGGGGCATGATGCCTGTCCGGCCAAGTCTTTGAGATGCTGGAGAAATAACATGGCGACTGAAGTTGTTAATGTGGTTGTGGTGGTCCCCGATGCGGTTGGCCAAAGTGCGGCCAAAACGGTTGGCATGCCGCAGCTTGATATATCGAATTGGCCAAACCAGATTTTCTGGCTTTTGGTGGCTTTGGTCGCAATCTATCTGATCGTGACCCGCGTGGCTGTGCCGCGCATCGGGGCTGTTTTGGCCGAACGGCGGGGCACCATCACCAATGATCTGGCCGCGGCAGAAGAGCTGAAGCAAAAGGCGGTCGAGGCAGAGACCGCCTACAACAAAGCCTTGGCTACTGCGCGCGTGGAGGCCGGAAAAATTGTCGCGGCTGCGAAAGCCGAGATTGAAGCCGAACTGGCGAAAGCCTCGGCCAAGGCGGATGCGCAGATTGAGGCGAAAACGGCTGTTTCCGAACAGCGCATCGCCGAAATCCGTGAAGGTGCTATGGAGAGTGTATCCGAAGTTGCCAAAGACACCGCCAAGGAATTGGTGGCCGTTTTGGGCGGCAAGGCAGATGCGCGCGCGATCACCGCAGCCGTCAACGCGCGTTTGAAAGGGTAGGGCGATGAAAAAACTTGTTCTTTTGGCGGCAGTTGCCGCATCGCCTGCCGCCGCCGCGACTGGCCCGTTCTTCTCGCTGGGCAACACCAATTTTGTGGTGATGCTTGGCTTTTTGCTGTTCATCGCGATCCTTGTGAAATTCGGCGTTCCCGGCATGTTAACAGGCATGCTGGACAAGCGCGCCGCCCAGATCAAAGCTGATCTGGAGGAAGCGCGCGCCCTGCGCGAGGAGGCCAAAGCGATTTTGGCCAGCTATGAGCGCAAGAAGAAAGAAGTGCAGGAGCAGGCGGACCGCATTGTCGCGTCTGCCAAGGAGGAGGCGACAGCCGCCGCCGAACAGGCCAAGCTTGATCTTGCCAATTCCATCGCCCGCAGGCTTGCAAGCGCAGAAGAGCGCATTGCATCGGCAGAAGCTGGGGCCGTGCGCGCCGTGCGTGAACATGCCGTCACTGTGGCGATTGCTGCGGCTGCTGATGTGCTTGCCAAGCAAACCACAGCCGAATCTGCCTCTGCCTCCATTGACGCGGCGATCAAGCAGGTTGGCGCGAAAATGCACTGACGCCTGTTTGAAGGTGCTTGAGCTTGAAAAGACCCGGCCACGCGTGCCGGGTTTTTTTGTCGGAATTTATCTTTACCGCGACAATTCGTGATCCAGTCTTTGGCGCGCAATCACCTCATTGCGCTCGGCCTTCAGCTGTTCGCCCAATGCCACTTCTACGAAATCAAGATGCGCATTCACCGCCGCCCGCGCAGCGCCCGGATCGCGCAGCTGCAACGCCTCATTTATCGCGCGGTGCTGATCCAGCAGGGCGGTGCGCGTTGTCCGGTTGCGAAACATCATCTGGCGATTGTAGAACACGCCTTGTTTCAGTAGATCATACATCGACCGCATCATATGCAGCATGATCACGTTATGGCTCGCCTCGATGATCGCCATGTGAAAGGCCGCATCCAGCTCCGCCTCCTCGGCCGAGACGCGTTTGGAATGGGCATTTTCCATTTTCGCGAAAATCGCGGCAACCACTTTCAAGTCGGTATCCGACCCCAGTTTGGCCGCCCGTTCCGCTGCCAGCCCCTCCATATCACGGCGAAAGGCCAGGTAATCGAACACCGCTTCCTCATGCTGTGCAAACAGCTTTATAAGCGCGTCGGAAAACGCAGACCCCAAGACCTCTGCCACAAACACACCCGACCCGGGGCGGCTGGCCAAAAGCCCGCGCTCTTGCAAATCTGCAATGGCATCGCGCAGACTGGGCCGGGACACGTTCATGCGCTCCGACAACTCCCGCTCCGACGGCAGCCTGTCACCGGGGCGCAAGATGCCCCGCAAAATAAGCTGTTCGATCTGGCGCACCACGGCGGAAGACAGTTTCTCGGCGCTGATCGGTTCAAAAGGCATGGCGACCTCCGGCTGGAATTGGTCAAATTCTATGACCACAGCGCGCGACTCTCAATGCCCATCTGGAAAATAAAAAAGGGCAGGAAAGACCTGCCCTTCGTTGCAATGCTTTCAAAGCGCCTCAGTTCGGGCGGATGACGATTTCCACGCGGCGATTTTGCGCGCGGCCCGCATCCGACAGGTTGGAGGCGACAGGCTGATCCTCACCACGGCCAAAGGCCACGATGCGTGCACCCGGCACGCCGTTAGACCGCAAAATCGATGCGACAGAGGCCGCGCGGCGTTGCGACAGGTCCTGGTTCAATGCGGCAGAGCCGACATTGTCGGTATGCCCGATCACCTGCACCGTGGTGTTGGGATAATTGATCAAGCTGCGCGCCACTGCTTGAATGTCGCGGGTCAGATCGCTGCGCAAGTTGGCGCTTCCGGTGGCAAACAAGATGTCTTGCGGCAGGTTCACGATCAACTCGGACCCGGTGTTGGTTACGCTGACACCGTCATTGCCGATGGAATTGCGCAACTCCGCCGCCTGCGCATCCAGCGACGATCCGATGGCCCCGCCGATCAACGCGCCAATGCCTGCCCCAACAGCGGCCTTTGCAAAGCGGTCGCTGCCCTTGCTGGTGGCCCCGATGGCCCCGCCAATCAGCGCACCGGTAACAGCACCCGTTTGCGTGCGGCGGTTTTCCTCGGTGGTTGGCGCTATGGGCGACACGCAACCGGCGAGCATCGCCGTGGTCACGCCAAGCAGCACAATCGTTTTTTTCATGGTCATCTGATACGCCTCATAATGTGGGCCCCTGCGCAGCATGGCAAGGTTGGAACTCTCATACACTTGAACGAACCATGCCGCATCTGGTTCCGTGCGGGCTTCGGCGGAATTTAGCCAATCACCCCGCGCGCCCCGCTTTTTCGTGATCTGCCGCATGATCAGCTCTGGCTCCCTCCCATGCCAACAGCGCCCGTTTGACGGGAAGGCCCCAGTGATATCCCCCCAAAGCCCCCGATTTGCGCACGGCGCGGTGGCAGGGGATCAGCCAGCTTACCGGATTGCGCCCCACGGCTGTTCCCACCGCCCGCACGGCGCGGGGGTGGCCAATGGCGGTGGCAATTTCGGAATAGGTGGTGACATGGCCGGAGGGGATGCGCATCAGCGCTTCCCACACCTTGATCTGGAACGGTGCGCCGATCATGAAAATCGGGGTCTTGTCAGACGTTTCGGTTTCGCCAAAGGCGGCCTGTACCCAAGGGCGCAACGCATCCGCATTTTCCTCAAACAAGGCGTGCGGCCAGCGAGAGGCAAGATCTGCCATTGCGCCCGCATGGGTCGTCTCGGCGGCAAAACCGATCCCGCAGATCCCTTTTTCGGTGCCCATCACCAAAGCAGGGCCAAAGGGGCTTTCAAACCACCCCCAAAAAATCACCAGCCCTGCGCCGCCCCGCGCATAGTCCCCGGGGCTCATCGCCTCCCAGCGCAGGAACAGATCATGCAGGCGGCTCGTGCCCGACAGGTTGGCGGCCAGGCTGGTTTCGAGCACGGTGAACCGGTCTGCCAACAAGCGTCGGGCATGATCCAGCGTCAGATATTGCTGGTAGCGTTTGGGTGACACGCCGACCCATTGCGAGAACAGGCGCTGAAAATGCGCACCACTCATCCCCATCTGCCCTGCCAGATCGTCCAGAATCAGCGGCCCCTCGGTCGCATCAATCAGATCGATCGCGCGGCGCATCACATGGAAATGATAGCTGTCGCTCAGGTCTTTGGTCATCGCATCCTCCCATCTTGCACAACCCTAGTGCGGGCCACCTTCCGTAGCGACCCGTTTCTTGCGCAAATCAATGGCGCAGGTGACTTGCGGCAGGTCGGTCTTTTCGGCATAGGGTGCGCTATGGCAAAGCAGCTTGGCTATCATCAGATGCATGCGATTTTTACCCGGTTTCAGGCAGCAGAGCCGGAACCGAAGGGAGAGCTGTTCCACACCAACGCCTATACCCTGCTGGTCGCAGTGGCCCTGTCGGCGCAAGCGACCGATAGTGGAGTGAACAAGGCGACAAAGCCGCTGTTTGCAGGTGTGGACACGCCGCAAAAGATGCTGGATCTGGGGCTGGACGGGCTGACAGAGGCCATCAAATCCATCGGCCTGTTTCGTACCAAGGCCAAGAATGTCATGCGCATGGCCGAGATTTTGGTCAATGATTACGCAGGCGAAGTGCCCTCCAGCCGTGCGGCCCTCCAATCGCTGCCCGGTGTTGGGCGCAAAACAGCGAATGTGGTATTGAATATGTGGTTTCACTTGCCCGCCCAAGCCGTCGATACCCATATCTTTCGCATCGGTAACCGCACGGGCATTTGCCCCGGCCGCGATGTCGACTTAGTGGAACGCGCGATTGAAGACCATATTCCCGCCGAATTTCAACACCACGCGCATCACTGGCTGATCTTGCACGGCCGCTACACCTGCACCGCGCGCAAACCCAAATGCGGCATCTGCCCGATCCGCGATCTTTGCCCTTATGAGGAAAAGACAATATGAAAACGTTTCAAGTGGTTGGCATCGGTAATGCCATGGTCGATGTGCTTGCCAAGACCGATGAAGGCTTTCTGGCCGCAAATGGTATTGGCAAAGGCATCATGCAGTTGATCGATATGGACCGCGCGGTGGATCTTTACAGCCGTATCGGGCCGGCCAAGGAAATCTCAGGCGGGTCGGCCGCCAATACGATTTCGGGCATCGCCCATCTGGGCGGACGGACGGCCTATGTCGGCAAGGTCAAGGATGACCAGTTGGGCGGAATTTTCGCCCATGATCTGCGTGCGCAAGGGGCGGTGTATGAAACCCGCATGGCCCCGAAATCGGAGGCGCAGGAAACCGGGCGCTGCATCGTGCTGGTGACGCCCGATGGGGAGCGGTCGATGAACACCTATCTGGGCGTGACCGAGTTTCTGACGCCGGAGGATATTGATGAAGGCCAGATGGCAAATGCCGAGTGGATTTATCTGGAAGGCTACCGCTTTGACGGCCCCCAAAGCCATCAGGCCTTTGTCAAGGCGATCACCGCGTGCAAAGGGGCGGGGGGGCGTGTGTCGATCACCCTGTCGGACGCGTTTTGTGTGGAGCGTCACCGTGACGCGTTCCGCAAGATGATTGTGGAGGATGTGGACCTGCTGTTCGCGAACCGTTCGGAAATCCTGTCAATGTATCAGACCGAGGATTATGACGCGGCGTTGAAAGCGGCGTCTAGGGATGTGGCGATCGTGGCCTGTACGGACGGCGAGAACGGCGCGCATATCTTGTCAGACGGCCAGCATTGGCATGTGCCTGCAGTGCCAACCAAAATCGTCGATGCCACCGGGGCCGGTGATCTGTTTGCGGGCGCGTTCCTTTGGGGCATAACCGATGGCCATGACCTGCAAACCGCCGCGCGTATGGGCAATATTGCGGCGTCCGAGGTGATCAGCCACATCGGCGCGCGCCCCGAAGCAGACCTGAAAGCGATTTTCGCACACCACGGGGTGATCTGACCTATGTGAGTTGACCGGGGCGTGTCGCAAGCCCCGTTGGGGCTTTTTCAAGATACGCGCAGAAGGTGGTGACGCTTGATCAGGCGGCAGCTTGAACGTGGTGGTTGCCGTCTTGGAACTCAAGCGATTTTGGCCGTCGCGGTTCCGCCCTTTCTTCTGCGTCGACCTCATCAGTTTGAAGACCATGGCCAGCCCGGTCTTGCGGCTGAGACACCCATTGTTGCGTTTTGTGCGGTGCCGGACAGTGGCAAAGGAACGTTCGATTATGATCAGGCAGCGCATTTTTACCGGCCCGAGAGGGCGGATTTGATGTCCGGATATGCTTCCAGTGTTCCGCTGGAAAGTCGTGGAGTACAGCGGTCCGGTTCTTGACCCTCTTGGCATCAGTCTTGTCCCATTTCGCTCCACAGATCTTGACGAAGAAATCGAACACGACTTCGGCTTCGGCGCAGGTTCTTGCCTGCCAGATGTCGTGCAAATGGCCCTTGGTCTTGGTTTGAAGGGAATTTGGCATCGCATTCAGGGCGTTCATGGTTTTATGAATCCCGCAGCGTCGTTCCCTCGGCAGATTTGCGTTGCAAATCGCCCGCCCGCTGCCCGGCAGCGCATGTTTACATGTGCGAGAGGGGGGCAACGGGTGGCCGGCCTGGAATCCTGTTTCAGGCCGCAACGCCTTTGATCGAGCAGCACCTCGCGTCCCGTTGATCGGCAGCACATGCTTGGATGTGTGACAGGGGGCTCTCGTAGAATCACGCGAAAGTTGGTGATGCCCTTAGAGGCTGATCCAAAACTAATCACGCAAAATCAATGTTTTGCGTTTAACCAAAGCATCGAAATGCCATCATGGCAGACAAGATCGGCGGCCCAAACATCTGATTTTGTTGGGTTTG
>Ga0105052_10003587_pt1 | contig 17807 bp, 26 predicted proteins | sample FRY03_FD_78094 | JGI IMG/M metagenome (GOLD analysis project Ga0105052, IMG submission 78094) | Freshwater microbial communities from Lake Fryxell liftoff mats and glacier meltwater in Antarctica - FRY-03 | ecosystem: Environmental > Aquatic > Freshwater > Ice > Glacier meltwater ... | reverse complement strand
TTGAAGTATTACTACCCACTAGAGTTTATGTTTGCCATGCTCAAGAACGAGAAGGACAAGGATGCTCGTACAGAGTACCTAATTGAGGCTAAGAGAATGGGAATCCCCATCAGACTTCCCCACGTAAACGAGTCCGATGCAGACTTTAAGATTGAGGGCAAGGCGATTCGCTTTGGGCTGTCAGGGATTAAGTTTATCTCTGATACGATTGCCTCTAAGTATATTGCGGCCAGACCATTTATCTCTTACGCGGAGCTCGAAGAGTTCTCAAGCAAAAAGGGGAGCGGAGTAAACGCTAGAGCTCTTAACTCTCTAAAGTTTGTTGGCGCGGCAAGCTTTCTGGACAATCCAAGAGACGAAGTTGCGATTAGGGAGTCCTTGTATGAGTACCTAAACCTTCCTGAGTTTAGCGTTACGGTGCCTTCTCACTACCACGCCTTTATAAAAGACGTTTGTGAGTTTGAGGAGAAGGGTTCCTTTTTGCTGATGGGCATGATTAAAAATATTAAAAGAGGCAAGGGGTGGTCGAGGGTAGAAATTCTTGATAAGACTGGGTCTGTAGATATCTTTGATGAAGAGCAGACTACGATTGAAACAGGAAAGATGTATATTCTTCTGGCTAGCGACAACAGAATCGTCTCCGCAATTCCAGCGGAAGGCGCTCAGCAGTCCGATGCTGCAATCATCAAGTTCTTAAACTACAAGATGTTGCCCTATAGTGACGACGAAATGTTTGTTGTATCTTTTAAGCCTCGAATGACAAAGGCTGGTAAAAAGATGGCAACACTTACCTTAGCAGACACAAGCAGAGACCTCCACCCAGTATTGGTCTTTCCCACAGCGTTTGCCAAGGCATATATGAAGATTCAAGAGGGAAGCTCCTACAAATTCTCTTTTGGAAAAACGAAGGACGGAACAGTAATATTGGAGGATATACATGTTTGATGACGTAGCAACGCAAGTACACAAGACCTCTGTTGAAAAGGGGTTTTGGCCAGAAGGAGGCATTAACGATATCTTTATTGCCAAGCAGTGCATGATGATTGTATCAGAGGTCACTGAGGTAATGGAGTCTATTCGAAAGGACAAGGGCAGCCAGGACACCGTAGAGGAGCTGGCAGACGTTCTTATCCGTACCCTGGATCTTTGGAAGGGTATGCGACTTAGCGGTTACGTTACGCACTCCCTAGACGAAGCCATGGAAAACAAAACAAGCTATAACAAGACAAGGCCAGAAAGGCATGGTGTACGCTTTTGAGTAATGTTACTTTAGAGGAAGCTCTAGCAATGTTAGACCCCAAGATTCGAAAGAAGATTGGATCTGGTGTTGGAATTAAGACAGAGTTCCAGAAGACTCCAAGTCCAGGGCTAAACAAGGCTCTAGGTGGAGGCTTTCCCTACGGAAGGCAAGTCCTTCTTTGGGGAAGCAAGTCCAGCGCAAAGTCCTCTCTATGTCTACAGACTATCGGTCTGGCACAAAAAGAGGGAAAGCTCTGTGCCTGGGTCGATGCTGAAATGTCTTATGACGAAGAGTGGGCCAAGAAAATGGGGGTAGATCCAGAACAACTAATCTATTCCGAAGCTAGAAGTGTCAATGACATGGTAGACGTATGTGTCGCTCTGCTTCACGCTGGAGTCGATATGATTGTTATTGATAGCATTAGCTCACTGCTTCCTGCCGTATACTTTGAGAAGGATACCTCGGACCTAAAGTCTTTGGACCAGACAAAGCAGATCGGTGCGGAGTCTAAGGACTTAAAGCACGCCTGGCTAATGATTAACTATGCAAACAACAAAGAAAAGCCAGCACTAATTTTGGCAATCTCTCAGGCCAGGAATAACATTACAGCTATGTACACCCAGTCTGTACCTACGGGAGGGCTAGCTACACAGTTTATGTCTTCCACCATCGTAAAGCTTTTCTCCTCATCGTCTGACTCACAGGCCATCAAGGCAAAGATTAGGTCTAACGACAAGCTCATTGAGCAAAAAGTTGGTCGTAGAGTACGGTGGGAAATCCAGAACTCAAAGACGTCTCCCCCAGGAGAAACTGGAGAGTACGACTTCTACTTTAAGGGAGATCTTATTGGGATTGACTCTATTGCAGACCTGGTGGATACCGCAGAAATGTACGGTCTAGTAGAGCGTACTGGCGCCTGGTACATTATTCCTGACGGCAGTAAAGTCCAAGGACGTCCAGCGTACATCGAGTACGTAAAAACTAATCCTGAGCTGCAAGCAAAGCTGATTGAGGGCATTAGTGCCTAGGTACAGCATCTATCAAGGCCAATTCGTATGCTCTGTATGCAAGAGAATGACAACAAGTCTGAGGTTTTATCCAGAATCAAAAGAAATGACATGGGTATGTAAAGACAAGCACCTTAATCTTGTTTCTCTAAATACAAAAAAGAATAAGAAGGACTATGAGCGAAAGGTCTGAGGGTAAACGGATTGGGGCCAAGCTAATTAAAAACAGCGGAAGAGGCCAAACCAAGGGAGACGCCAGATGGTATAACTTTATCGTAGACTTTAAGGAGGTCGGAAAGAGCTTTACCCTAAATGCAGATGTATGGGCAAAAGCTGTGACCGATGCCTTGAAGTCTAACGCGGACCCTGCTATAATAGTAGTTATAGGACAAACAACAAAGACAAGACTGGTTGTGATAGAACTATCACTGCTAGAGCAAATGATTGAAGAGAGAGACAAAAAATGAGAACCTTACTGTTAGATATAGAAACAAAGCCCATCAAGGCATGGGTATGGGGCTTGTGGGACCAGAACATTAGCATTGGGCAAATCATTGAGCCCACAGAAATGCTGTGCTTCGGAGCGAAGTGGCAGGGATCTAAGACTAAAAAGCAGGTGTTTAGTTCTGTATACCACAACGGCAAAGGGGATATGTTAAGAGAGCTTCATGACCTGATGGAAGAGGCCGAAGTTCTTGTTGGCTGGAATTCCGCTGGGTTTGATCACAAGCACATTAAGAGAGAGTTCTTAGAAGCTGGAATGACCCCCACATCGACAGTTAAGGACCTAGACCTGATGAGTGTGGTCAAGGCTAACTTTAAATTCCCCTCAAACAAGCTAGACTATGTAGCTCAAAGACTGGGGGTAGGTTCCAAGTTTAAGCACACTGGCTTCCAACTTTGGATTGACTGCATAAACAACGACCCTAAGGCTTGGGCCATGATGAAGAAGTATCAGGCCCAGGACGTTGTTCTTTTGGATGAGCTGTATGATATTCTTCTTCCCTGGTTCCCAGGAGGTAGCAGTCTGAGCATCAAGGACAAGCGTGATATCTCTGAGCTGGCAGAGGTGGTACAATAGTATGGTGGAAGAAAATAAAACAACAATCGAAAAGATAAACGGCCTATCTGAGATTGCAGAATATATGCAAGACGAAGAACTGAAAGAGGCTCTAGAGTTCATTGCCAAGGTTATACTAAAGCCAGACATTCCTCCGAGTATAGCTGTCCTGGAGTTAGTAAGACTCCAGGCGATTCAGGTCAAGCTTAGCCTGCGGGCTACTTGGATGGCAAATGTTGATAAAACCGACAGAGCTAAAAAGAACATATACTATACCGCCGCCGAATCTTTGCAACAATTCTGTCAGACACTAAAGTATGTGTTAAAATAATCCTATGAAAAGAGTGAATGGTAGGTATAGCGTGGGGGATTTTCTCGAAGAGCGTATAAGAACAAACAATTATGAAGGAAATCATGGCTAAAACACTGCTAAGCGAACTACTGGCCTCAACACCCAAGCCAGTTCAGAAGAACGAAGAAATGGAAGCCCTGGTCGAAAAGATGCAGTCTGGGTATACCGCCAAGCGCGGATCCAGACACCAACAGAAAAAGACCTTTGCTCCATCGACAATAGCTTATGGGCACGGTGAGTGCGCAAGGTATTGGTACTTGGCCTTTGAAGGTGGCAACTTTGAAGATTATGCGGACAACTTCGCAGGCGCCAACATGACTAATGGTACAAAGTCACACGAAAGAATCCAGCAGGCAATTGAAGACTCTGGGATTTTGATTGATTCAGAGTTCAAGATTATTAACGAAGACCCCCCAATCTTTGGTTATGGCGACGTAATCCTAGACTGGAACAACGAAGAGCTCCTTGGAGAAATCAAGACAGCTATGTCTGAGGGGTTTGAGTACAGGAAGAAAACGGGTAAGGCAAAAGCTGGACACTTAATCCAGATCCTTATCTACATGAAAATCCTTAAGAAGACAAGGGGAGTTCTAATCTATGAGAACAAAAACAATCATGAGATTCTAGCTATCCCTGTAGCAATGAACGAGTACCACACACAGTGGATCGATAAGACGTTTGATTGGCTTAGAACGGTTCGTAAGGCTTGGGAGGATAAAACCCTGCCCCAAAAGAACTACCGAGCAAACTCTAAGATCTGCAAGACGTGTCCGCTAAGGGCAGTCTGTGACCAGGCTGGAGACGGCGTGGTTAAAATAAATGCTTTGGAACCCATAACTAATGAAAACTTGCCAATGGTGTGACGACTCTTTTCAACCAAACGTAGGCTACCAAATCTACTGCTCTACAGAGTGCAGGGATTTGGCAACAAAAGAAAAAATTGCCCAGCGTTATGCACTATCTAGAAGAACCCGAATGATGGGCAAAACTAGAAAGTGCAAAGCGTGTGGAACAAATCTTTCAGCTTACAACGACGATACTATTTGTCAAGTATGTGTCATTAACCCAGGAGAAGTCTCTAAGGCTCTCAAAGATATGAAGAGGATTGCTAATGGTAAAGATAAACTCGATTAACGGCGCTCCCAGTAGACTCTGTTCTATTGATGCCAGCACCAATAGTCTAGCCTTTGCTATCTTTGATAACAAGGACCTAGAGTCTTTTGGCAAGATCAACTTTAAGGGAAAGAACACCTACGAGAAGATTGCTGATGCCGCAGAGAAGTCTCTGGCCTTTTTTAATTACTACGGTGTCCCAGAATATATAGTCATTGAGCACACAGTGTTTATGAATTCCCCTAAGACTGTAGCCGACCTAGCCCTGGTTCAAGGGGCTATGCTGGGCTCAATGTCTATGTCTGGAGCAAAGACTATTAAGTCTATTAACCCTATAGCTTGGCAAACATTTATTGGGAATGGTAGGCTAACGACCCCAGAGAAATTGGCGGTACGTAAGGAGTACCCAGGCAAAAGCGATTCTTGGTATAAGACCAGAGAGCGCGAAGTCCGTAAACAAAAGACTATTAGGTTTGTTAGTGTACAGTATGGCAGGACGACACAAGACAATGACGTAGCTGATGCCATTGGGATTGGTCACTACGCCATAAGCAACTGGGACAAGTTGAGCTCCTAGATGGTAAACAAGCTGTACAAGAGCGAGGCCTGGCTCAAAAAAAGGTATCAAATGGAGAGAAAGACTCCACAAGAAATAGCAGACGAGTGCGGTGTTACCCTGGCAACAATCTACACTCATATAGACAAGTTCAACCTAAGAAAGAGTTGGCGTTGAGCCTGCCATTGACACCAATGCTCAGACAGTGTATACTAGAGTATCAGATAATTTACTACAAACGTAAAGGGAAAATAAATGGTACGCTTTAGAAATCTTTCAAAGCCAAAGCCTTCGCACTTCGCCAGGCTTCCAGAGGTGACTGTTGAAGGATTCTTAATTGAACAAGGAGAAGTCATCAGGATTAAGGGTGAGCATGGTATAAGGTTTAAGTTTGACTCCTTAGTCACAAACAAAAACACAGGCGCCCAGTGGATAGACTGCTACGAGGTTTATAAGCATCGAACAGGATGCCTGCGATCATTTAAGATTGATCGCATAAAAAGAATTCCCAAAAGGAGGAAGCGCATTGCAAAACGAAGAACAGATAGTTGAACATCTTGACCAAGTAAACAAGGTCGTAGGAGAATACCTTAAGGGAAGCGACGCCACAAAAATATCTAAGCAGCTAGCAATCCCTAGAGTAAAAGTTGTAGGTCTAATTAAAGAGTGGCAGATTCTGGCTTCCGACAATGTTGCCATTAGAGCTAGGGCCCAAGAGGCTCTGGCCGTTGCTGACCAACACTACGGTAAGCTGATCGGTCTAGCCTACGAGGTTATTGATGAGGCAACGATGACGGCAAACCTTGCGTCTAAGACGTCGGCGATCAAGCTCGTTATGGATATAGAGTCCAAGAGAATTGAAATGCTTCAAAAAGCTGGTCTGCTGGAAAACAAAGAGCTGGCTGAGGAAATGCTGGAAATTGAACGACGCCAAGAGATACTTATCAATATTCTAAAAAATATTGCCTCAGATCATCCAGAGATTAAAGATAAGATTATGAAAAGCCTTTCAGAGGCTTCAAAAAAACTTGACGAAACGGTAATGATAGTTCACAATGTTTGATGATTTTTTTGATGTATTAGAAGACAGCCCCTTTGCGGAGAAACCTGTAGATGTTCGAACTTTTGTCGAAGGAAAAGATTTCTTGGGACAGCCCTCGCTGTCGGTTCCTCAGTACGACATTGTAGAAGGTATGAGCCAAATATACAAAATAGAAGAGCTACAGGAGCTGATGGGGTTTGAGGAAGGTAGTCAGTACTACAAAAAGTTTACAAAGAATGAGATCATTCTCCAGCTTGGCAAGGGGACAAATATTGGTTCTACGATGGCGTGGTCTCCAGAATATGGGTATAAAAGGATAGATCGTAAGCTGGAAGACTTCGGGCTAATTCAGTCTAGAGGTGTCTCCAATGGAGCCACGGCCTTCTATTCTGAGGGTGATGACGATGTTTTTACGATAACGACTAAACATGGATACAGCTTTACGGGAAACCTATCACATAAGTTTCTGGGATGGAAGAACAGTCCTCACGGAGTCACCTATGCTTCCAAAAAAGACCCATCATACTTAGAGATTTCAGACATAGAGGTTGGAGACATTGCCATGATTTATGGTAATTGGGACGAGCCCACGAGTCCTTACGAGCTCTCTTATGACGAGGCAAAGCTAATTGGCTACATGATTGGGGACGGCAGTTGGATGCGCAACACCGTGCGCAACCCGATGTTTACCAATGCAACCAAGGAAGTCCAGGAAGACGTTCTAAGAATTATCAAGAACCTTGGGGGTAGGGTAGTTCACACAGTTTCCGGGAAAGGCTGTTGGCAAATAAGGATAAACGGAATAAACAGTTGGTTCCAAAAGCATGGCCTTTCCCATGACTATAATGAGAAAAAGCCCTGGAACCCCGAGTGGATAAACATGTCTTCTGTAAATTTAGCTGGACTCATTCAGGGTCTATGGGCTACTGACGGATGGGGCAGTATTCAAAAAAGAGACTCCTCGACCTCGACCCAGCTAGGATTAGAGCTAAACTCTGAATCCCTTTGCGCTGGAGTGCACAGCAGCCTACTTAGATTGGGAATACTCTCTAAGTTTTCTGCGCATAGAAAGTCTAGGAATGATGAAAAACATAGTCCAACGTGGCGCGTGGCTATCACTCACTCAAAACACATCAATAGATTTATTTCTTTAATCGGGACACCGCTGGGTAAATCAGAATGCTTTGACAATATCTTAGAAATTACTTCAAAAATTGAATATGCCAACCTTAAAAAGAATGGAGACGAGTTTCGGGATCGGATTATTTCTATAGAGCACGCTGGTAGCCAAGAGGTTTTTGCCTGTACTGTTGAGTCAGGTCACAACTATCTGGGGAATGGGTTTATCCATGGGAATTCTGGAAAAGACTATACTTCCACTGTAGCTGTATGTTACATAGTTTATAAACTCCTGTGTCTTAAAGACCCCGCGGTGTATTACGGTAAGCCCTCTGGTGACGCCATTGATATTATCAACATTGCGATTAACGCAACACAGGCAAAGAACGTTTTCTTTAAGGGCTTTAAGACTAAGGTTGAGAGGTCTCCCTGGTTTGCAGGAAAGTATTATTCAAAGATGGACTCTATAGAGTTTCCCCATTCTGTCACAGTATACTCAGGACACTCAGAGCGTGAGTCTCACGAGGGATTGAACCTGTTGGTGGCCATCCTTGATGAGATCTCGGGGTTTGCGGTAGAGACCGCGACAGGCAACGAGCAGGGGAAGACAGCCGATAACATCTATAAGGCTTTCCGAGGTTCGGTAGACTCCCGATTCCCTGACCTTGGCAAAGTGGTTCTGCTGTCTTTCCCCCGATACCCAGGAGACTTCATATCTACAAAGTATGAATCGGCTATCATGGAAAAAGAAGTGGTTGAGAGAACTCACAAGTTTATCTTAAATCCAGATCTTCCAGAAGACAGCGAGGGCAATACCCTAGAGATTACGTGGGACGAAGACCACATCGTATCGTACAACCTTCCAGGGGTGTACGCCCTTAAGAGACCAACCTGGGAAATAAACCCAACAAGAAAGATAGAAGACTTCAAGCTAGCGTTCTATACAGACCTGAATGATGCCATGATGCGTTTTGCTTGCGACCCTAAGTTTTCTTCGGATGCCTTTTTTAAGCAGCACGACAAACTTCGCTCGTCAATGTCAGCCAGGAATCCTTTAGATGAATTTAGAAGGCTAGAAGAAAGCTTTCATCCAAGACAGGACGTCAAGTATTACGTCCATGCCGACCTCGCCCAAAAGCACGACAAGTGTGCTGTGGCCATTGCACACGTAGAGAAGTGGGTAAGCATTCAAGTCCTTAAAGACCTTAACCAGGTAGTTCCCGTAGTCGTCGTAGACTTCGTAGCCTGGTGGGAACCAAAAGTTGAAGGTCCCGTAAACCTATCGGAAGTAAAGCAGTGGATTCAGAACCTTAGAAGGCTGGGCTTTGATCTAGGAATGGTGACATTCGACAGATGGAACTCCTTTGATATTCAGAACGAGCTAAAGAAAGTCGGTATCAGAACAGACACCGTTTCGGTAGCCAAGAAACATTACGAAGATATGGCCATGCTTGTTTACGAAGATCGATTGATAATGCCAGGCATAGAGTTGCTGTTCGAGGAGCTCACACAGCTTAAGATTATGAAGAACAATCGAGTCGATCACCCTCGCAAAAGCTCTAAGGACCTCGCTGACGCCGTCTGTGGGGCTATCTACGGAGCCATCGTCAATACTCCGAGAGAGGATTTTGGAGATATTGAGATCCATACTTACAAGAGCAGGCCTAAAACAGAAGTTGCGGATCTACCCGATAACGTGATACAATATAAGAACAAGCCCATTCCAGATGATATACAGGAATACCTGGATATGTTTTCTGCCCTTTAATCACAAGATGTTGGGCATCCTTTAAGTTTCAAACACTACATTTAGAATAAACGGAGAGTATAATTGAAGTTACCCATTGATATTGTTTACTTTTCAAATTATTCAGGTAACACAAAAAAGTTCGTAGAGAGGCTAAGTGAAAATTCTTATAGGATTCCTATGGATTGTGATGGTAGCAATGCTCCTATTTATACTAGGGAGTTTGTTCTTGTTGTACCAACTTATGGTGGTGGCTCGGAACGAACAGCAATACCCCGACAAGTACGACATTTTTTAAATGTCAAGGAGAATCGGGCCCTACTTCGTGGGGTAGTTGGAACAGGAAACACAAACTTTGGTGAGTACTTTTGCAAGGCCGCCCATTTAATTAGTGCAAAAGCAGGGGTGCCGCTTATTGCAAGGGTAGAAATATTTGGCACCACAGAAGATATTAATGACGTAACAGAAAGGTTACAACTGAATTATGGATAAGACTTATAGCTACCACGACTACAATGCAATGCTCAACCTGTACGATGAAAACAAGAAGATTCAGTTTGACAAAGACAAGCTCGCTGCCAAGCACTACTTTTTGGATCACGTCAATCTTAATACTGTATTCTTTCACACTCTAGAAGAGAAGCTAGATTATCTTGTAGAGAACGAGTACTACGACAAAGAGGTCTTGGATCTGTACGGATTTTCCTTCATTAAGAAGTTGTTTAAACAGGCATATGCTCACAAGTTTCGGTTCTCTACATTCTTGGGCGCCTACAAGTTCTACACCAGCTACGCCTTAAAGACTTTTGATGGCGAGCGCTACCTCGAAAGGTTTGAGGATAGGGTTTGTATGAACGCTCTCATGCTTGCAGAGGGAGACTCCACCTTTGCTCAGGAAGTTCTAGAAGAAATTATTACTGGACGTTTCCAGCCCGCTACCCCAACCTTTCTTAATGCAGGAAAGAAACAGCGCGGGGAATTCGTGTCCTGCTTCCTGTTGCGTATCGAAGACAATATGGAGTCTATTTCTCGTGCCATCAATTCCTCTCTCCAGCTCTCTAAGCGTGGCGGAGGCGTCGCTCTTAACCTGACAAACCTGCGTGAGGCAGGAGCTCCCATCAAGAAGATTCAGAACCAGTCCTCGGGAGTTCTTCCAATTATGAAGCTTCTGGAAGATAGCTTTAGCTATGCCAATCAGCTAGGCGCCCGCCAGGGTGCGGGAGCGGTATATCTTAATGCTCACCACCCAGACATTCTTCAATTCCTAGATACCAAGAGAGAAAATGCTGACGAAAAGGTAAGGATTAAAACCCTTAGTCTTGGAGTCGTTATTCCAGACATTACTGTTGAGCTGGCAAAGAGGAACGAAGACATGTACCTATTCTCCCCGTATGACGTGGAGCGGGTATATGGTGTCCCCATGGCAGATATCTCTGTAACAGAGAAGTACCAGGAAATGGTAGACAACGCTGACATTAAAAAGAAAAAGATTAATGCTAGAGACTTGTTTCAGACCATTGCCGAGTTGCAGTTTGAGTCGGGGTATCCATACATTCTTTATGAAGACACCGCTAACGCTGCCAATCCCGTAGAGGGTAGAATCAATATGTCAAACCTGTGCTCTGAAATCTTGCAGGTAAACACCCCGACAACGTATAACGCTGACCTTAGCTATGACGTAATTGGAAAAGACATTAGTTGTAATCTTGGCTCTCTTAATATTGCTAAAGCTATGGAGTCCCCAAACTTTTCTAAGACCATCAAGGTGGCTGTGTTGTCCCTAACCTCAGTTGCCGACCTTAGTTATATAGACTCTGTAATGTCAATTGCCGAGGGCAACAGGAAGTCTAGAGCTATTGGTCTTGGACAGATGAACCTACATGGATACCTTGGAAAAGAAAAGATCTTCTATGGTTCGGAGGAGGGTGTTGACTTCACAAACATGTACTTCTATACCGTCGCCTATCACGCGCTGATGACCTCAAATCAGAAGGCTAAGCAGACAGGCAGCCCGTTTGACAACTTTGCTAACTCAAAGTATGCCAGCGGCGAGTACTTCGATAAGTATGTAACTCAGGAGTGGAAGCCCGCTACCAAGAAGGTAGCTAAACTATTTAAAGATTCAAACATTGAGATACCTACACAGGAAGACTGGACCAGGCTTAAAAAGTCCGTCATGAAGTATGGAATCTACAATCAAAACCTACAGGCCGTCCCACCAACGGGATCTATTAGTTACATCAATAACAGCACCAGCTCTATCCACCCCATTGCTTCTCAGATTGAGATTCGTAAGGAAGGCAAACTAGGCAGGGTATACTACCCAGCACCATTCCTAACTAACGATAACAAGGAGTACTTCCAGGATGCCTACGAGATTGGTGCAGAGAAGATTATTGATACCTATGCCGCGGCTACACAGCACGTAGACCAGGGGCTATCCCTAACCCTGTTCTTCAAGGATACCGCTACCACTAGAGACGTAAACAAGGCACAGATTTATGCCTGGAAGAGCGGAATCAAAACAATCTACTATATTCGTATCAGACAGCTGGCCCTAGAGGGTACGGACATAACAGAATGCGTTTCTTGCCAACTATAACTATTTTATTAAGGAGAACTAAATGAGCCGTATTGTAAAGCCAATTAATTGGAATAGGATTGAAGACCCTATTGACCTAGAGGTGTGGAACAGGCTGACGGCTAACTTCTGGCTTCCAGAGAAGGTCCCAGTGTCTAATGATATTCCATCTTGGGCATCTTTGACGGAAGAAGAAAAGACTGCGACGAAGAAGGTGTTTACGGGACTAACTCTCCTAGACACCATTCAGGCCACCGTCGGGGCTACGAGCCTAATGCCTGATGCAAGAACACCCCATGAAGAGGCAGTATATACTAACATTGCCTGGATGGAAAGTGTGCATGCCAAGTCATATTCGACAATCTTTTCTACCCTATGCTCCACGGAAGAGATTGACGAAGCTTTTAGGTGGAGCATTGAGAACCCATATCTCAATAAGAAGGCTGAGATTATCCTAGATAACTATGACGGAGACGACCCACTAAAGAGAAAGATAGCCTCTACACTGCTAGAGTCTTTCTTGTTCTACTCTGGATTCTACTGGCCAATGTATCTATCCTCACGCTCCAGGTTGACCAACACCGCAGACATGATTCGTCTTATAATTCGTGATGAGGCGATCCACGGTTATTTTATCGGGTATAAATATCAGCTCGCCGTAGCAGAACAGACTCCAGAGCGTCAAGAACACCTTAAAGAGTATACCTACACCCTTCTTATGGAGCTGTTCGACAACGAGACCAAGTACACCGAAGAGCTGTATGATGAATTAGGACTAACAGAAGACGTTAAAAAGTTTCTACAATACAATGCCAACAAGGCTCTGATGAATCTAGGATATGACGCCCTATTCCCCAAGGAGACCTCAGAGGTTAGCCCAGCTATCCTATCGGCGCTGTCTCCTAGTGGTAACGAAAACCACGACTTTTTTAGTGGCAGTGGATCTAGCTATGTCCTAGCAAAGAACGAGAGCACAGAGGATAGCGATTGGGACTTTTAGTGCTATACTGTATTAGACAAAGGAAGGCTTTATGATTAACAGAACGCTTGATTGGATCTCTAATCACGACCCTAGGTCTAGAGAGTATTCATTTAAACAAAAGATGGGTAGCTCTTCTATAGCTGAGGTCCCTACTTTTTGGGAAGAAGGCATAGTCCTAGATCAAGGCAAGGAAGGCGCCTGCGTTGGCTTTGCATGGACCGGAGAGCTTCTTGCGGAGCCCTCCGCTCCTGCAATTCAGCCAGAATTTCATAGTGCGAATATGCTAGCTGTATCTTTCTATAAGTCTGCTCAGAAGATCGATGAGTGGGCTGGAGAAAACTACGAAGGAACCTCAGTTCTTGCTGGAGCAAAGGTCATGAAGTCTCAAGGCTTTATTGGAGAGTACCGATGGTGCTTTGGGATTGAAGCCGTAAAGAGTGCAGTCCTTTCAGAGGGCCCAGTTGTCTTAGGGGTCCCTTGGTTTTCAGGAATGTATGGAACACTGCCTGGAGGATTGGTCATTGTTTCTGGTTCAAAGATCGGCGGTCACGCTATACTGATAACTGGATACCACCCCAATCTTAAGTTTGGTAATCAAATTCACGAAGTTTTTCGTTGGAGAAATTCTTGGGGAGCTGAGTATGGAACTGGCGGGTCAGGCTGGATCAAGAAAAAAGATCTAAAGAAGCTTCTCTCTGACGGAGGAGAGGCTTGCGTCCCTATCGATAGAAAAATTCCGGTATTCAAAGATATTAGAGCAAACGCCTGGAAAGAGGCTGTATCTCCAGCTTGACATTTACTTAAAAGTAGGTTATACTAATAACATGATGAAAAAGCAACAGCAGCCCCTCTAACCGATGGGGTGTAGTGTAAATGGTAGCATCGCTGATTCTGATTCAGCTGGTCTTAGTTCGAGTCTAGGCACCCTAGCTCAATAATTAAATATGGAGATATAGTTTAATGGTAGAATAAGCGCCTTCCAAGCATTTGATGAGAGTTCGATCCTCTCTATCTCCTCGTATTCATAACTAAATACAAATTGCCCCTATAGTTTATTAGTAAAACGTCTGTTTTGTAATCAGAAAAGGCGGGTGCGTTACCTGCTAGGGGCTCGCAAGACATAACCCATGAGTGATGGAACACACAGGAGGCTGTAACCCTCTTTTCGCTCGGATAGCTAAGTTCGATTCTTAGGCGTGGGACGATAACTAAATAATTAGCCTCCGTAGCTCAGTGGATAGAGTAGAAGATTACGAATCTTAAGGTCGCAAGTTCGAATCTTGCCGGAGGCTCGCAGTAAATATTAGCCTTTGTAGCTCAATGGAAGAGCGGTTCCTTCCTAAGGAAACGGTTGGGGGTTCGACTCCCTTTGGGGGCACGGTCACTTAGCTCAGACGGTTAGAGCAGCATTCTTATAAGATGTTGGCCGTTGGTTCAAGTCCAACAGTGACTACGAAAAATAAAAAGGGGAGACATGGACAAGATTAATGTATTAGACAAGGGCTATGTCAGGCTCGTAGACCATATGGGTAGTGATCTTTCCGTTGTCAATGCGGCCAGGGTATCGTATGATAAAGAAGTAACAGAACTATCAGACAAAGACAAAGGCCTGCTTAGCTTTCTCATTAGAGAACAGCACACCTCCCCCTTTCGTCATGCCGCTATGACCTTTGAGGTCTATGCCCCTATGATGGTAGCTAGACAATGGTGGAAATATGCTGTGGCTTCATCCCATATTGAAAATCAGCTTGGTTGGAATGAGAGTTCGAGAAGATATATCACCGAGGACGAAGAGTTTTATGTACCCTCTCCTAACCAGTGGCGGAGTGAGCCTGACAACAGCAAGCAGGGCAGTGGAGCACCCGTAGATTCTTCTGACGGACACCGTCACACAGAAGACCTTCTTAAAACAATTACAGAAGGCGTGGATAGGTATCAAAGTGCCATGGCTAACGGAGTAGCCCCAGAGCTTGCCAGGCTTCATCTGCCAGCCTATGCTATGTATGTTCGATGGCGATGGACAGCGTCTCTCCAGGGAGTCATGACATTCCTAGAGCAACGCCTTCCCCACGACGCACAGTCAGAGATCCGAGAGTATGCTGATGCCGTCCTTGAACTTGCTGGGGGTATTTTCCCAGTAACACTTAATCACAAACTAAATAATGAGGAGATCTAATGGTAACGGTTTACACCAAAGACAATTGCGTTCAATGCGATGCTACAAAGAGGATGATGGATAAATTGGGGGTAGCGTATGATACCGTCAATATGACTTCCAACCCAGAAGAATTAGACAAGTTAATCTCCCTAGGGTTTAGAGCAGCCCCCGTAGTTGTTACTGATAATGATGGATCGTGGTCTGGGTTTAACCCATCAAAGATTGAGGCTCTAGCCTCCTAGTTCCACACACTTAATGTTCTTAATGCTATAATTAGGTATGACTTATTTTAGATGGTTTCTAAAAGAGTCTATCAAGCATTGGAGAATACATGATTGTTTTTAATAGTTTAATTGAAGTATTTGGCAGAATGAGTGCCCGCAGGAAAAAAGCTAGGGACGCCTCCGAAGCCGCGATTGCGGCAGGCCCTTCCTGGCGTCATCGCCGTAGACTAATTCATTGGGGATTCTTTCTAGCTGTCACGATGATCGTCGTTGGCATGTCTGGGATCTTCTTCCCCAACCAAATTGCCGTAGAGCTGATTATCGGCGGGGTAACGTTACTAGCCATTATCCTAACCGCATACACAGCATCAGCTACCTATGAAGATGTTCGCATCTGGAAGCCACAGGAGCAAGAACTTGACAAGGGCAACGCTGATGGGGTATAATTAGAGAGTCATATAGAAAGGACATATATATGTTAATGACTAAAACATTCTGGAAGCAAGCTGGAGAGAAAGCAGCAATTGCTGCGGCAGCAGCCGCACTGGCGATGCTGACAGCGTCGACTACCGACCTGTTCTCCACTGATTGGGTACAGGTAGCAGGTATCGCACTTGGTGCGGGCATCTACTCGGTACTAGCTTCCATCACCATTCCTACCCCAGAGGTACGAACAGCTCGTAAGGCTGTTAAAGTAGAGTCTGCCCGCCTCGCGGCAGCGGCAGTGGCCAAGAAGAAGGCGCCTGCCAAGGCTAGAGCCAAAAAGTAGAATGCCTGTTTATCAGTACACCTGTACTGATTGCAAGGTAGGATCAGAGGCGATCAGGGGTATTAGAGATAGTACCCCTGATCTTTTCTGTAAAACTTGCAATTCTGCATTAATCAGGGTATACTCTAGTATAGGAGTTATATTTAATGGGAGTGGCTTTTACCAAAACGACAATAGAAAGGCATGACCATGGATACAGTAGTCAAAGAAGAACAAGTGGCGGAACGATCTCTAGGCCCCAACGATAGGTGCGATTCCTGCGGGGGACAAGCTTATGTAGTTATTTCAGGTTCAACAGGAGAGTTATCCTTTTGCGCCCATCATTACACAAAGATAATGAATACCGCTACTGGAACCGAAGCTATGCAAAAGTTTGCATTCAACACCATTGACGAAAGAGAAGCACTCATCAAAAGAGAAAGTGCTAACCTCTAGGTCGCTATGGAATATGTCGTAGGAGCCCTATTGACTTTGGTTGCCGTTGCGGTAGCTAACAAACTAATTAACAAAGAACTACAAAGAAACAAGAGAACAGTTATAAGATATAGCCAAAGTTATATCTACAGCTTTATTGCACCAATGATGTTTGGATTAGATTCTGACATTAAAGAGAAAAAAACACAGTCCAGGAACTATCAAGCAGAGACCTACACCAGGATAGTTATGGTAGAAGGAGAAGCCTTCTGGATTAAGAACAACAGCGTCTACGTAGCCAGAGTAATAAATGGAGACGTGGACAAAGAATCGGCTAAGCAGGTTGACACCATGTCAATGACTGATTTAGAATTAAAGAAAATGATGGTTATCGTAGAGACCCTAAGGGAGGGAAATAATAATGATAATGGCAATTCAGGGAAGTCGTAACGCAGATGACTACAATGTCTTCCTGCGTGCTATGCGCTACGCCCTCGGGAAGATGGCTAAGGACGATGAGTTCTTCTACGTCTACTCGGCAGGTCCAGCAAAGATCAATTCAATGGCCACAGAGTTCTTGAACGTATCGGAAAGAACGCTAAAGACTATGGGCATCAAGGCTCAGCTTAGAAGGGTTACTCCTGGCTGGATTAAAGATAACATAGATTCCATTGACTACATTGCGTTTCTTAGCAAGCCTGAGGAGCCTCTGTCGGATCTTGTAGCGTTTGCCGAGTCAAAGAACGCTGAGATTTCGGTCTATAGATTCTAATGATACTAAGCAACAACCAAAAAGCCTACTTGTCCATAGCTAGATATTTGGCTAGGAAGTCAAGGGCAAACAAAAGACACGGAGCGGTTCTAGTAAAGGCTGGAAGCGTCGTGGGAACGGGGTATAACAAAGATATGAACCACCCCCTATTCATTTCTCCAGAGCACATAAAGTCTCACAGCTCAAGGCACGCTGAGACTGAGGCTATTAGAGAAGCGAGAGGGAACGCGGAAGGCGCAGTACTGTATGTTGCAAGAGTCAACAATCAGGGGACTGATAGAAATAGCAAACCTTGCGGATCATGCCAGGAAGCGATTCTAAAGTCCAAAATCAAAAGAGTAATATACACAAAGGATAAAGCAAATGTTTATTTCATCGCTTGAAGACATGGAGAAGATTGTCTCCGAACGCAGATATCTACACTGGGATGGCTGGGTAGTTGTCCAGACATTCCCCTCCGACAAGGCCCGAACTTCAAAGTTTGGACTACTTCGTAATGGACGCTGGTGCATCCAAAAGAGGTTTGTCCCAGGAAAACAGGGGTGGAACATTTCAGAAAAGATCCTTATAGTTAAAAAGGAGCAGCGTGAATCGAAATGAATGGAAAGATGAAGCCGCGTGCCTAGGGTATGACACAAATTTTTTCTTTGAAAAGTATGAGGATAACGAGA
>Ga0105052_10003578_pt1 | contig 17844 bp, 13 predicted proteins | sample FRY03_FD_78094 | JGI IMG/M metagenome (GOLD analysis project Ga0105052, IMG submission 78094) | Freshwater microbial communities from Lake Fryxell liftoff mats and glacier meltwater in Antarctica - FRY-03 | ecosystem: Environmental > Aquatic > Freshwater > Ice > Glacier meltwater ... | reverse complement strand
TATGAAACCAAATAGTATCGCGGTTTTCGTGTCGAATGATGAAATGCCTCGTAGTGCCGATGCTACCTATACTTGGAGACAAAACCCTGATTTATACTACTTAACAGGTATCGATCAGGAACAAACGATTCTGGTTTTATATCCCGATTGTCCAAATCCGCGCATGCGTGAAGTATTATTTCTTCGCAAAACGAATGAGCATATTGCTGTTTGGGAAGGACATAAATACACCAAAGAAGAAGGTAAGGCAGCTTCCGGAATTGAGAATATTCAATGGATTGATGGGTTTGATGCGGCATTTAACGTTTTAATGATGTATGTCGAAAATATTTACCTCAACGCCAACGACCACGACCGCTCTGTCACAGAAGTGCCCTATTTGGAAAAGCGTTTTGCCGCCCAGATTATTGAAAAATATCCGCTTCATAAAATTGAGCGCTCCTCTCCTATCATGCATCAATTGCGTTCTATCAAATCGCAGATAGAAGTAGAAGCCATGCAGATTGCTTGTAATATTACTGAAAAAGCCTTCCGCAGAGTGCTTCATTTTGTGAAACCTGGCGTGATGGAATACGAAATTGAAGCTGAAATTATTCATGAATTCCTTCGCAACCGTGCAACAGGTCATGCATACAATCCAATTATAGCCTCAGGTGCCTCTGCCTGTGTATTGCACTATGTAGAAAACAATAGATCTTGCAAGGATGGCGATTTAATACTGATGGATTTTGGTTCAGAGTATGCCAATTATATGTCAGATCTAACGCGCACAATTCCAGTTAATGGCAAATTTACGACGCGTCAACGTGCAGTTTATGATTCTGTATTGCGCGTAATGAAATATGCCACATCGATGTTGGTGCCAGGAACACTTTTCGATGATTATAATCGTGAGGTTGGAAGTGCAATGGAGCAAGAGTTAATTTCTCTTGGACTCTTGGATGCGGCTGCTGTGAAGGCTCAAAATCCGGACAATCCGCTTTACAAGAAATATTTCATGCACGGAACTTCGCATTATATTGGAATTGATGTGCATGATGTTGGATATCGCTACGCGAGGATGGAAGCCGGAATGGCATTCACTTGCGAGCCAGGAATCTATATTCCTGAAGAAAACATCGGCATTCGCTTAGAAAACGACATTGTCATTACCGATAATGGCAACATCGATTTGATGGCAAATATTCCCTTAGAAGCTGATGAAATTGAATCTATTATGAATAGTAGAATACTATACTAAATCGTCTGAAACCAGATAATTGGGATACCTAATCTGATGAATTTTAGTTACTTCCTGCACAAGAAGTTTTCTGAATTGCTCCAGATTGTCTTTTTCTGTGGCTGAAATAAATATGACAGGTGAATTGTGACGTGCCATCCAGCTACGTTTCCATTCTTCTAAACTAATATTTCTTCTAGTCACAGGACTTAAATCGTCCTCCTCTTTTGGATCATAAGTAAATGCGTCAATCTTATTAAAAACCATAATGATTGGTTTATCTAAAGAGTTGATGTCGTTCAACGTATCATTCACCGCTGCAATGTGATCTTCGAAACCCGGATGAGAAATATCCACAACGTGAACCAACAAATCCGCCTCGCGAACCTCGTCTAAGGTTGACTTGAACGATTTAATAAGTTGTGTTGGTAGCTTACGAATAAATCCAACTGTATCTGAAAGTAAGAAAGGCATTCTATCTAAAACGACTTTTCGAACTGTTGTATCTAATGTTGCAAAAAGCTTATTTTCCGCAAAAACTTCCGATTTACTTATCAAATTCATGATGGTGCTCTTGCCAACATTAGTATATCCAACTAAGGCAACTCGCACAATTTCGCCACGATTTTTTCGCTGAGTGGCCATCTGCTTATCAATATCGACAAGCTTTTCTTTCAATCTTGAAATTTTATCTTGAATGATACGACGGTCCGTTTCAATCTGACTTTCACCCGGACCACGCATCCCAATTCCACCTTTCTGACGTTCAAGGTGGGTCCACATTCGCTTTAATCGAGGTAGTAAATATTGGTATTGAGCAAGTTCAACTTGAGTTCTAGCTTCAGATGTACGAGCTCTGCCAGCGAAAATATCTAAGATAAGGTTGTTCCTATCTATGATTTTCACTTCAGCCTGACGTTCGATGTTTCTTAATTGGGATGGAGACAGTTCATCATCAAAAATGACTATATCTACCTCATTCTCTTTAACATAGGTGATGATTTCCTGAAGTTTTCCTGTTCCAATAAATGTTTTAGGATCGGGGCGATCTAGCCTTTGCATAAAACGCTTCACGGGCACCGCACCTGCTGTTTCGGCAAGAAAAGCTAGTTCATCAAGGTATTCGTTCAGTAATTCCTCACTTTGGTTTCTTGAAATTAAGCCAACTAAAACGGCTTTCTCTATTTTTTGAGGATTCGTATCTTGTGTTTTCAGAGTATTTTGTATTTATTGCAAAAATAAGGGAGATATCACTCCAATTAACTTTTCGAACCGATTAATGTCAATTATTGTTTTTGGATTTTGCATGAGTTAGAAAGAAATTTAGAGGAATAAATCCAACAAACTGTCTCTATCTTAGTTATAATGTAAATGCAATTGATAAGTTAGCAAAAAATAATGTTATGGAAAATCTAGTCGTATTGCCTGCTTTTCCGCTTGGAGTAATCGTATTTCCGGGTGAAGAATTCTATCTGCACATTTTTGAGCAACGTTATAAACAACTCATTAAGGAAGCTGAGGCAGATGGAACAACTTTCTGTATTCCTTTCATCGACAAAGGCAAAACCCACGAATTTGGTGCTATTGTAAAAGTTAAAACTGTCTTTTCTGAATATCCAACAGGACAAATGGACATTGCAGTAGAGGGCGTCGATATTTTTAGTTTTTCAAACCTAATTGACCCCGATGCTGACAAATTATATTCGAAAGCATTAATTCAAATCATTAAGTCGCCAGCTGCAACCAAGGAGGAGTTACTCACCGTTAGACCGCTCCTTTTGGAATATCTTCAATTAAAGAAAGGAGAGCCAGTGAATCTTGGAGCAGGACGTCCACTTTCTAGTTTTGATGCTGCAACGTTGATAAATCTTCCTACTGAGAAGAAATATTTATTCATCGCCTTAGACTCTGAATCTCAGAGAATCAGCTGGTTAAGGAATGAGTTAAAGATACTATTGCAGTCCAGAAAGATGGAATTACAGTTGAATGAGAATTTTTATTTAAATTAATTTCATTCACCCTTGATTGGTTCGGGAATAATTACTTTCTTTGCACCCCTTAAATAAATCATCAATACCGATCAGGTTATGTCTAAAGTTTGTCAATTGACCGGAAAACATGCAATGAGTGGAAACAACGTTTCTTTTTCTCATAGAAAGACGAGGCGTCGCTTTTTACCGAACCTTATCACTAAGAAATTTTTCATTCCGCAAGAAAACGCTTGGATTACCATTCGTTTATCAACTTCAGCATTGAAAACCATCAATAAAATTGGTATCGAGGCTGCTTTGAAGCGCATGGAGCATAAAGGTTCTCTATAAATATAGAATTCAGTTTATTTTGTTCTCGAAACGCCACCCAAACAGGTGGCGTTTTCTTTTGGCACAAAGTATAAAAATAAATAAAATTGCGTTTTGTAAAAGATGCTAAGAATACTGTTACTATTATTACTCATTGCTACTTCAAGTATTGCTCAATCTCAATTGAAGCGACTTAATATCGAAGTAAAGCCCGATTTCCAGTTCCAGATAATCTCGGTTAGAACACTTCAATCTTGGACTGGCCTTTCAGATTCTGATACACTCGTACTCAATTTTTTTCCTGACTTTAAGATTGAGTCTTTAAAGGTTAATGGTAAAAAGACAGGATTTAAGTACTCGAAAGCTGATTCAAGCATCCGTATTTTCAAGGGAGAAATAGATAAGTTAGAATTAGAAATTCACTACTCAGGGAAACCTCATCAAGCAGTTAAGGCACCTTGGGATGGAGGATTTATTTGGAAAAAAGATACACTTGGGAATGAATGGTTAACAAGTGCTGTTCAAGGGGTTGGTTCGAATCTTTGGTGGCCCTCTCCTTCTCGCTACGATAATGAACCAGAAATATCTGAAGTTACCTGCGTTTATCCTGATAATTTGTTCTTCAAAGGCAATGGCAGGCTCAAAAGCGATTCCATATTAACTAATGGTTTGAGAAAGACTACTTGGAGAACGACTTACCCAATCAACACTTATAACATCAGCCTCAATATTGGAAATTACGCGCATTGGTCAGATACCTTAATCTTGAATGACAATTCAAAATTATCGCTCGATTTTTATCCTCTAAAAAACAACATCGAAGCTTCAAAACGTCAATTTCAACAAGCTAAACCGATGCTTGAGTGCTTCAACAAAACATTTGATAATTATCCGTTTCAAAAGGATGGATATTCTGTTGTTGAAACTCCTTATGCCGGAATGGAGCACCAATCGTGTATTGCATATGGAAATGGTTATGTGGATGGCTATTTGGGCAAAGATTACTCTGGCATTGGTCTCAATTTCGATTTTATCCTAATTCATGAAAGTGGTCACGAATGGTGGGGAAACTCTGTTTCAGCCAAAAACGAAGAAGACTTTTGGTTGCACGAAGCGTTTTGTACTTATGCCGAGTACGTTTACGTGAATTGCCTCTATGGAAATGATAAAGCCGAAGAATATATCAATGGCAAAAAACGACTCGTTCAAAACGAGGGTGCAATTTTAGGAAGCTTAGATTCTGGTGCAGATATGTATTCTAAAGGTTCTTTGATGCTTTTTACTTTGAGTGGATTTACGGATACACCTGAAGAATTCATTAAAATAGTTGGCGACTTTTACAAAAAATTTGCATATAAATCTATAAGTTCAGCCGAAGTGTTTGCCTATTTTAGTTTAAGAATCAAGAATTGTAATCCTGCATTTTTTAACCAGTATCTTGGCGTGAAAGAGCCTCCAGTTCTGAAAGTAGAGATTAAAATCAGCAACGGTAATTCTGTGATAAGCTGCAAGGTTTTAAATGCTATTGAAAATTTTCAAATGCCGCTATTCCTTAAGAATAAGGAAGGAGAGTTGAGAAAGATTTTAGTGGGGAAAGAATCAATGACCGAAAACCTAATAGGAATCGGTTGGACCATTCAAGAAACCAAGGGTTATTTTATACTTGCCAAGTAAATAAAGTAAGATGAATAAGTAAGAGATCTTCGTTTTACTAGCCCTACAAATCATATTTTCCGTACCTTAACAGCCCAAAAATAATTGCATGATTAATCAGTTTTATCGCTTAGCCTTTGCATCGTTAATGTTCACCTTACCATCCTTGAGTTTATCCTCTCAAGTAGTTATAGCGGCAAGTCCAGCCGCAAATTTAGTTCAAGATGTATTAGTTGGAGCAGGAGTTCAAGTTTCTAATATCACTTCGGGTGGAGATCCTGCCCAAATCGGAACCTTTAATTCTGGTGCTTCCGTGAATTTGAGTATTGGATCAGGTGTTATCATGACAACTGGAAATTTAAACACTCAGGCTGATCCAGCATCCTCCAATTTTCTAGGTTCCCCTGCTAATTCAGGAACAATTTCTTCCGCTGTTAACAATACTATTAACCTCCAAAATGATCCTGATCTGAATGCTATTCTTGGAAGTTTTGGAGTAACTGACTCAACCAATAATATCGCTGTAATCGAGTTTGACTTCATCCCCTCAGGAGATTCCTTAGCGTTCAATTACATCTTCGCTTCTGAAGAATATAACGGTTTTGTTTGCTCGCAATTCTTTGATGTGTTTGGATTTTTCATTTCTGGTCCTGGTATAAACGGACCATACACAGACAACGCTGCTAATATTGCTGTTGTCCCAGGAACTGATCTACCAGTGAGTATGAATACCATCAATGATGGAACTAATACTGGTGGTATTTTTTGCCCTCCAGGAGGTTTACTAAATGGTGCATTTTATGTCGATAATCAAGGCTCCCAAATCTTCGCACCCTATGGTTTCACAAGAACATTAACCGCTCAAGCAAATGTTGTTTGTGGTGCAACTTATCATATCAAGCTAATACTTGCGAATGGATTTGATGAGGCTTTTGATTCGTGGGTTTTCCTTGAGGCTGAAAGTTTCAATTCGAATATCCCAAATTTCTCAATCGCTAACTTACTTCCAGATAGTTCTGTTGTAGAAGGTTGCACTACTGGCCAATTGGTATTTACAAGAAGTGATAATACGACTGAGTTAATTGTACCAATAACCTATACAGGTACTGCAATTTCTGGATTTGATTACTTAACTCTTCCTGATACTGTAATTTTTGCCATAGGGCAGGATTCAATAGTTTTAAATTTTGTCCCAATTCTTGACGTAATAACTGAGGGTTTCGAAACAGTTACTATGGAATTTCAGCTTATTAATGATTGTGGAGATACAATCACAATTAATCAAACCATTAAAATCAGGGATCAGTACGAGCTCACTATTGTTACTCCAGATATAATTCTCAACTGTCCAAATAACAACCAAACAATAGCAGCTCAAGTAACTGGCGGTTATCCTCCCTACAGTTATAATTGGAGTTTCAACAATTTAATTACTCCAACAATCAATGTCCCAATTGGCGAAACTCAAACTTTCTACGTGGAAATCTCCGATGTCCTAGATTGCGTATTTGCTCAATACACCGACTCGGTAGTTGTTACATTAAATTACGATTCACTTCAAGTTGTTCCATACGACACCATTAATTGTGCTGGAAGTCAAATAACTTTAGATGCTGAGTATTTTCAAGGATTTGGTCCTTACACATTTAATTGGTCTGGATTGGGTTCTAACTCCTTCATCATTGTAAATCCTAGCGATACGACTACCTATTCACTTACAGTAACTGATGCATGTAATATTAGTGAAACTGTTGATGTTGTAGTGAATGTTCCCCTTTACGACAGTATTTCCATTTCACCAATTGATACAACTATTTGTAAAAATGGTGGTGAAGCATTATTGCAAGCTCTTGTTACTGGAGGAAATGGCGTTTATGCATATAATTGGTCTGGACCAGGAGTTCTGACCGTAATAAATGATTCTATCAGCTCCGTTTCGCCTACGACTGAAACACTATACAATCTTATCGTATCTGACGGTTGCGCAACATTGGCTGACAGTGTATTAATAGTTTCCGTGCAGAGTTGCGATCTCCAAGTTGGTAATGCATTTTCGCCAAATGGTGACGGTAAAAACGATTTTTTCGAGATCGCCAACCTACAATATTACCCTGATAATACGGTGATACTTTATAACCGTTGGGGCAAAAAGATATTTGAACAGACTGCTTACGCAAATAATTGGGGGTCCGGAAGCGATGTAACAGCAGGTACTTACTATTATGTTTTAGACCCAGGGGATGGCTCAGCAATCATGAAAGGCTACGTCACCATATTTAAAGACTAAAAGTTTCTCATTTATTTTCAGGCGTCCTAGTGGCGCCTGATTTTTTTATAGACATGCTCAAATACATTTTTCTAGTTCTCACCATTCTTCCAAAACAAATTATGGCAGTTGATATGCATTCTTTCGCTAAACCTGAAGATGTTGTTGTCAATCATCTTTCGTTAGACCTAAACGTAGATTTTAAACTGCAAAAAATCAGCGGTTCTGCCATATTGAAACTAAACAGGGTTTCAAATGCATCTGTTGTATTTCTTGATACAAAAGCATTAAAAATCTTCAAAGTCACCGACTCTAAAGGAACGCCTCTAAAGTTTGAACTTGAAAAGGAAGTACCATTTTTGGGTCAAGCTTTGAAAATCTCACTTCAACCAAATACACGTGAGATTATTGTGATTTATGAAACAACCGCAGGCTCTTCCGCTCTCCAATGGCTTAGTCCAGCTCAAACTCTCGGAGGAAAGCATGGTTTCTTGTTTACCCAAGGACAAGCTATCTTATCCAGAACCTGGATTCCTCTTCAAGATAGCCCTGGAATCCGCTTCACTTGGGATGCTAAAATTCATGTTCCAACTGAGATGATGGCAGTAATGAGCGGGACTAATCCAACTGCTAAAAACGCAAAAGGCGATTACAGCTTTAAAATGAACAAAGCAGTACCAGCATATTTAATTGCATTAGCTGTTGGTGATTTAGAGTTTAAAGAATTAGGGCCAAGAACTGGAGTATATGCAGAACCCAGCATGTTAGGCAAGGCTGTTTATGAATTCGGTGATTTAGAGAATATGTTATCATCTGCTGAGGCGCTGTATGGCAAATATCTTTGGGACAGATACGACGTAATTGTATTACCTCCTTCTTTCCCTTTTGGCGGCATGGAAAATCCTATGCTCACCTTCGCTACTCCTACGATCATTGCTGGCGATCGATCTCTTACTTCTTTGGTGGCCCACGAACTAGCACATAGTTGGTCCGGAAATTTAGTTACCAATAAAACGTGGGATGATTTCTGGCTAAACGAGGGCTTCACAGTCTACTTTGAGCGCCGCATCATGGAATCATTATATGGTAAAGACTACGCTGCAATGCTCGCAGTTCTTGGATACCAAGATTTAATTGAAACGATTGCTGACTTAGGTGATACTTCCGAAGATACCCACCTAAAACTGAAACTCGAAGGTCGAGATCCAGATGACGGAATGAATGATATCGCCTATGAAAAAGGGTGTCTCCTTCTCCTGCAAATTGAAAAGATGAAAGGTCGCGAGGCGTTCGATCAGTTTATCAATAACTATTTCAATTACTTTGCCTTTAGTTCAATTACAACAGAAGATTTTCTTTCATACATCGAGAAAGAACTTCAACTGACTGCAGAGGAAATTAAGGTGCTAAAGCGATGGATTTATGCTCCAGGAATACCAAAAGACCTTCCTGCGCCTCAATCATCATTGTTTATTGCCGTGAACAATACGCTGACAAAATTTGTTTCTGGTAATTTAACCGCAAATGAGTTAAATGTTCAGTCATGGAGTACTCATGAATGGCTTCAATTTATTCGCAGTATTCCTGATAATATTAGTTTGACAAATCTTAAGGACTTAGATGATACGTTCAAATTTACAAATTCTGAAAACTCTGAAATTCGTTTTGCCTGGCTAATGAAATCTATTCCTGCGGGATATTTGAATGCAGATACATCGTTAGATGAATTCTTAAGTCGGGTTGGTAGAAGGAAGTTCGTTTTACCGCTTTTCAAGATGATGCTTAAAGTTCCTCGACTTGAAACTCATGCATCCGAGCTATACACAAAAACTCGCGACGGTTATCACGCAGTAACTGTTCAAAGTCTTGATGAGTTGTTTAATAAGAAGTAAATTGCACCAAATTTAAAATTGACCAATCACCAATAATTATACTAAATCAAACATGAGCTTACAAACAACAAAATTCGGAGGTAGACCAGTTAATTTGTTGGATCCTCTTCCGGAAGTCAATGAAAATGCATTTGATTTCACATTCGTTAAGACTGACTTATCTGAAGGAACCTTATACGATTACGATAATAAAATCAAGGTGCTTCTTGGTGTTCCTAGTCTAGATACAGGTATTTGTCAGACCGAGACTCGCAAATTCAATGAACGCCTTGGTGCAATGGAAGGTGTTGTTGGAATTGTTATTTCAAAGGATCTTCCTTTTGCAATGAAGCGTTTTTGTGAAACTGAAGGAATCACCAACATTATTAGTGCTTCAGATTTTCGTTACACAGATTTTACGCGAGAATATGGAACAGAAATGATCGATGGTCCTTTAAAAGGACTAAGCGCAAGAGCCATCTTCGTAGTGGACAAGGAAAACAAAATACGTTACGTTGAATTAACTCCTGACATCACCGTTGAACCTGATTATGATTCAGTTATTGAAGCTGTTAAATCTTTGATGTAAATTGAAATAATATAAAAAGCGCCGTGATGAAAATAAATCCATCACGGCGCTTTTGCATTTATATCATAGAAACAACTTAGTTAACCAGAGAAATATCGAACTGAACTAGGTCGATAAATTGCTGAACGCGATCATCTACTTCTTCTTGACTTAAATTTTGAATACGTTCTGTGCCAAATTTCTCAACACTGAAAGAAGCCATCGCTGAACCAAAAATAACTGCACGCTTTAGGTTATCAAAAGAAATATCGCGAGTTTCGGCAATATAACCAATGAATCCGCCTGCAAAACTATCGCCAGCTCCAGTCGGATCGAATACTTCTTCTAAGGGCAATGCGGGAGCAAAGAAAACCTGGTCTCTATTAAATAATAAAGCCCCATGCTCCCCTTTCTTTATGATTAGATAGGCAGGTCCCATATCCAAAATCTTCTGAGCAGCCTTGACTAAAGAATACTCTCCAGAAAGCTGGCGAGCCTCTTCATCATTGATGGTTAATACATCCACTTTTTTAAGTAGAGCTTTTAACTCATCCATGGCAATATCCATCCAGAAATTCATGGTGTCAAGCACTATTAATTTAGGACGAGTTTTTAAACGATCAATGACAGTCATTTGAACCGCAGGAGCAAGATTTCCTAACATTAAAAACTCGCAATCTTGAAAAGCATCAGGGATAATCGGATCAAATCCCTCCAATACATTTAATTGTGTGTCCAATGTATCTCGAGTGTTCATATCGTTGTGATAGCGACCGCTCCAGAAGAAAGTTTTCTCACCCTGCTTAATTTGCAGACCTGATGTATTCACATTTCGTTTTTGCATCATTTCGATAGCGCTTGTTGGAAAATCATCCCCAACTACCGAAACCAAATTGATTTTACTTGCAAAATACGATGCTGAAAGTGAGATAAAAGTGGCAGCGCCACCTACAATTTTATCTGTTTTGCCAAATGGCGTTTCGATAGCATCAAAAGCTACCGTTCCTATTACTAAGAGACTCATAATGTGATAAGTTGGGGATTAGGGTAAACACGCAATGCTTCGCGTAAAATTTCGATTGATTTTTCAAGGTCTTCAACATTCAATACGTAACCAATTCTAACTTCATCGTTTCCGGCGCCTGAACTTGCATAAAAACCAGTAGCAGGAGCTAACATGATTGTTGCTCCTTCGAAAGAAAATGATTCAAGTAACCATTGGCAAAAGTGATCTGAATTATAAATTGGTAAGCGTGCCATTGCATAAAATGCTCCACTTGGCATTGGACAAAAAACTCCAGGTATAGAATTTAGTCCTTCCACGAGCACATTTCGTCTTGACACATATTCTTGAATTACATGCTCAAAATAAGCATCATCGGTAGACAAAGCGGCCTCACCTGCAATTTGTCCAAATGTTGGTGGACTCAATCTAGCTTGAGCAAATTTCAAAGCTGTGTCAATAACAGCTTTATTTCTTGTGATAAGGGCTCCAATTCGAGCTCCGCACATTGAATAGCGCTTCGAAACCGAATCTATTAAGATTACATTGTTCTCTATACCTTCAAACTGCATAGCTGAGAAAAATTCTAATCCATCGTAACAGAATTCGCGATAAACCTCATCAGCAAAAAGATATAAATCGTGCTTCAAGACAAAAGTTCTTAATTGCTCAAGCTCTTGCAATGTATAGACTCGCCCTGTAGGATTTCCTGGATTTGAAATTAATACCGCTCGGGTTCTGGACGTTATCGCCTTTTCAAATTCTTCAATAGCTGGTAGCGAAAAACCATCATCAATGCTTGTTTTTACCGGAATAACGTTAGCACCTGCACTCATTGCGAAGCTCATGTAATTCGCATAAAATGGCTCTGGTATGATAATTTCGTCCCCTGGATCAAGGCAGGACATCATACCAATCAATAATGCTTCAGACCCCCCAGTAGTAATAATTATTTGCTCTTGGTTAACAGCAATGTGATTCTTACAATAGTACTCAGCAAGTTTTCGACGATATGATTCAAAGCCAGCGCTGTGGCTATATTCTATAACCTTTAAATCTATATTTTTTATGGCATCGAGTGCCACTTGTGGTGTTTCAATATCAGGTTGACCGATATTGAGATGGTAAATCTTTTTGCCTTCACGCTTTGCCTTTTCGGCGTAGGGAACAAGTTTACGAATTGGTGAGGAGGGCATAGCCGCCCCTTTTTGAGATATTGCAGGCATAAATAGTCAAAAAAAAACCCCCGAAGATTTTACTTCGGGGGTGCAAAGATGCTAATTTTTCAAATAGAAGCTTACTTTTCAAGTGGAGCCATTCCGCTCTTCTTTTCAGGCATGCCTGCATCCGCTGGTGGCGGCTCTACGTTTCCTTTGATATAGATAACTTTTGTTCCAGTTTTGTCTTTTGATGCATTCTGTACAGTAAGCGTTACATTTTTATTAATTGCTCCAGAACGTTTTGTGTCATAGCTAACTTTTATTACACCCGATTTACCCGGTCCAATTGGTTCTTTTGGCCAATCAGGAACTGTACAACCACAACTTCCACGAGCGTTAGAAATAATAAATGGCTCTTTGCCCGTATTTTTAAATTTAAATTCGCTTGTTCCGTCGGCACCATTCTTAATTGTTCCGTAATCATATGTTTCATTTTCGAATTCAATACTTGGATTCCAGTTTTGATCCGTTGAGGCGGGTTGTGCGTTTACAGCTATAAAGCCCATTGCAGCAAAAGCCACCGATAAAATTGATCGTTTCATCTTTGTGTTGTTTGGTGTTATTATTGGTTAAAGCAAAGTTACATTTTTCAAGCTAAAATCAAACCGTAACAAAATTTGTTTGAAATAATTTAAGCGGAAGGCAAATTGCAATAACTGTTCCAAAAATTTTCAATGAAGAGATTTTAGCCTGAATCAATTTTCTATTTCATAACTTGATAATTCATTTTACACTTTTTTCACTACAATGAGGCCTCAAAACAGCTATTTTTGCAGACTTATTTTCAACGATTCATCATAGCAAATGGAGATTCCTAAGCAATACGACCCAACAATTACAGAAGATAAATGGTATTCAGAATGGATGCGAAACGACCTTTTTAGTTCAGTCCCCGACGAAAGAGAGCCATTTACCATTGTAATACCACCACCAAATGTTACTGGGGTTTTGCACATGGGGCATATGCTAAACAATACGCTACAGGATGTGCTCATTAGACGTGCACGAATGCAAGGAAAAAATGCTTGTTGGGTTCCAGGAACTGACCATGCGTCGATAGCAACTGAAGCTAAAGTAGTAGCAAAATTAAAGGCTGAAGGAATCGAGAAAAGCAGTCTTACACGTGCGGAATTCCTTAATCATGCGATGGAATGGAAAGACAAGCATGGAGGAATTATCCTAGATCAACTTAAGAAGCTTGGTGCTGCTTGTGATTGGAAGAGGACCAAATTCACGATGGATCCTGATATGAGCGCTGCTGTTATTGATGCCTTTATCGATTTACACAATAAAGGATTAGTATACAGAGGCGTAAGAATGATTAACTGGGATCCTTCTGCACAAACTGCACTATCAGATGAAGAGGTTATACATAAGGAGAACCCTGCCAATCTATATTATGTTTCTTATAAATTGGTTGATAGTAATGATGTTATAACGATTGCAACTACGCGCCCTGAAACTATCTTAGGTGATACAGCCATATGCGTGCATCCAGACGACCCTCGATATAGAGCTTTAGTAGGCAAAAAAGCGATTGTCCCACTTTTAAACCGTGAAATTCCAATTATCGCAGATGAATATGTTGACATGACGTTTGGAACTGGGGCTCTTAAAATAACTCCGGCCCATGATATAAACGACTACAACCTTGGCATAAAACATAAATTGCCTGTCATTGATGTTATCGCTTCAAATGGCTCAATGAGCGAGGCTGCCAAATTATATGTAGGCGAAGACCGATTTATAGTTCGAAAGAAAATAGTAAAAGATTTAGCTGAAGTTGGACAGCTTCTTAAAACAGAAGAAATAATTAACAAAGTTGGATATTCTGAAAGAACCGATGCCGTTATTGAACCACGTCTTTCTCTTCAATGGTTTGTAAATACACAGGAATTGGCTGGCCCAGCTCTTGAGGTTGTGCTGAATGGTAAAGTGCAGTTGCATCCTTCAAAGTTTGTGAATACCTACAAGCACTGGATGGAAAATGTAAAAGATTGGTGTATCTCTCGCCAGCTTTGGTGGGGACAACAAATTCCGGCTTGGTATAATGAAGAAGGTGATTTTGTTGTTGCGCGAACTGCAGATGAAGCGGTTGTTGAGTTTGGAAAGCAAGGAAAGCTGGTTACTTCTTCACGTATAAAGCAAGATGAAGATGTACTCGACACGTGGTTTTCGAGTTGGTTGTGGCCAATCACAGTATTTGACGCCGAGGCGATTAGAAAACCAAAAAGCGAATGGAATGAGGATTTAAAATACTATTACCCTACAAATGATTTAGTAACAGCTCCAGAAATTTTATTTTTTTGGGTTGCTAGAATGATCATGGCTGGAATGATTTATTGCGATGAAGTGCCATTTACAAATGTGTATTTGACCGGAATTGTTCGTGATAAATTGGGACGAAAAATGTCCAAATCTTTGGGGAATTCACCAGACCCAATTGAATTAATGAAAAAATACGGTGCGGATGGTGTGAGAATTGGAATGCTTTTAACCTCACCTGCAGGAAATGACTTGCCGTTTGACGAAAGTTTATGTGAGCAGGGCCGTAATTTCAATAATAAATTATGGAATGCCTTTCGATTAATTAGTGGTTGGGAAACGAACAATTCTCCTCAACCCGATGCAGCCATAGAATCAATTGAATGGTTTGAGTCTAAAATGCAATTCGAAAGAAATAAAATCGAAGAATTATTTAGTCGATATAAAATTTCTGAAGCATTAATGGCTTTATACAAATTGGTTTGGGATGATTACTGCGCTTGGTTTTTAGAAGCTATCAAACCACCTTATCAGCAAACAATTGATTTAAAAACAAAAGAAACAGCAATTGAATATTTAAAAGAATTGCTAAAAATAACGCACCCCTTCGCTCCATTTATTACGGAAGAAATCTGGTCATTCATTAAAGTTTCAGGTGATTCTGAATTTATTATACAGGAAATTCAAAATTCAACTATTCAAATAGATGAATTAGGCATCACTAATTTTGAGCTTATTCGTGAAGTTGTCGCTTCTATTAGAAATTTTAGAAATGAAAAAGGGATTTCTCCAAAGGAATCATTGAAATTATATTGCCGAAGCCGCAATCATGATTCACCGCTGCCCTTTGCCTCAACATTAATAAAATTGGCAAACGTAGATGAAATCCTTTATACCAATGAAAAGCCAGAACAGAGTTTCATGATCGTAATTCGAACAGACGAATTCTTTATCCCTGCGGGTGAAACTTTAGATTTAGAAGCCGAACGAGAAAAACTAGAAAAGGAATTGATTTATCTAAAGGGATTTCTTATTTCAGTAAGAAAGAAGCTGGAAAATGAGAGATTTATGGCAAATGCAAAGGAGGATATTATTCTCAACGAGCGCAATAAGGAAGCTGATGCTATGCAAAAGATCAAACTTATTGAAAGTCAGTTAAAAGATTTGTAAGTGCAAAAAATACTTGGATAGGATGTAACGATATATTTCGTATTTTCATGAAATGATTCGAATAATAACTTTATGTTTTTGCCTACTATTAAATAGCTTATATGGACAAATAATAATCGATCAGAATGATTATTTTAAGTTTGACAATAAATATTTTAGAGGAAGACTTGGCCAAGGTCTAGATACGATTGATCTAAATCAAAGTATTGGTCCTAATCAAGTATGGGATTTTACCTGGTTAGAAGATAATTTCACCGACACTTTAAATATTGTTAAGGCTGACTTAACGCCATTTTTCTCAGAATTTCCTACAGCAGATTTTGGAATATCCTCAAATCTAAATAATTATTTCTATGAAGATATTTCACCTGATGGAGTAACCATTCTTGGCCGCGTAAATTTTGATCCTATATTTTCTGCTAACACTGTATATAGATTTAATTCAACAGCTGCGGCATTTCAGTTTCCATTAATTTATAACAATACGTATACTTTCGAATACAATTATCGTGTAAAATATGCCGCATTTTTGCCTGGCACCGATTCAATTAGGCAGTTTAATTCTAGTTCTTTTGAAATTCTTGCAGATGCTTGGGGTCAACTTCAACTACCGATAGGGAATTTCGATGTTTTGAGAATAAAACAAACAGCTTTTCTAGTGGATACTGTATCAGTTTACGATAGTCCGGGAGGCTGGGGAGGAACAACCATTAGTCATGATACCACATTAACTTGGCTTTATTACGCAAAAGAAATTGGCTATCGTTTATTGTCCTTTAATCAACGAATAAATAATACTGGTAAAAATGTAAATTGGCTCAAAGGTTTTACTATCGCTAGTCAAGAAACTATCGACCAGCCTAAAGTTTCAATTTTTCCGCAGCCAGCAACTGACTTACTAACTATTAATATTGAAGATGATTTTGCTTATACAATATATGATATCGCCGGCAAACTTTTATTGAACGGGAATTTACAAAAAGGTAGCAATAGCATTACGATTTCAACCTTAAGTCCTGGAATTTATATCTTAACCCTAAAAGACAATACTAAATACAACAATTTCTCAAAAAGACTTGTTATTTCTAGCAAATAACGAACGCAATGCTAACTCTAGGATTCTCAACTTGTCCGAACGATACGTTCATTTTTGATGCTTGGGTGAACCAACGACTTGAACGAGCAGATACCAAGCCAAAAGTACATCTTGGAGATGTGGATGAATTAAATATCAATTCACAAAGTGCCTTATTTGACATCACTAAATTGTCATTTGGAGCCATTTCAAGTGTTTCAGATAAATATCAAATTTTAGATTCGGGAAGCGCGTTGGGTTTTGGATGTGGTCCACTTTTAATTTCTAAAGAATTATTTGAAGTTAACAATCCTGCATTTAATAGTATAAAAGTCGCAATACCTGGCGAGAAAACTACTGCAAATTTATTGCTATCAATGGCATTTCCACAATTAAGAAATAAAGTGGTTATGCTATTCTCAGAAATTGAACAAGCCATCTTAGATGGAACAGTTGACGCTGGACTGATCATTCACGAAAACAGATTTACGTATGAATCTTTAGGGTTGAAGAAAATTATTGATTTAGGAGAGCATTGGGAGCAAACAACTGGACTTCCAATTCCTTTGGGATGTATTGCTGTGCGTAGAGACTTACCTCAGAACGAGAAATTAGAAATCCAATCTATAATTCGTAAAAGTGTCGAGTTTGCATTTAAACATCCTGATATCTCATCTGAGTATGTTGCTCAACATGCACAGAGTATGAAGCCCGAAGTGATGAAACAACATATTGATTTATATGTCAACGATTTCAGCATTTCACTCGGAAATCGAGGAAAAGAGGCTATAAATCGATTATTCGAGGAAGGTAAAAAAGCAGGATTAATTGGGGAAATAATTCAGCCTATATTTCTTTAGAAATTAATAAGTCATCAAAAGGGAATTGATATATTTCAATTATTGATGATTTGTTGATTGGTCCAAATGCATGCGGGAAAAACCCCGATCCATCCGAAGATGCCTCATAAATTAATGGGGAGGCTAAGCGTTTTGTGTCTATTTTAAATATGAGTATATCTTCATGCTCTGCAAAGAACCTCTTCAAAGTGGCTGGTATTTGTTCAAATTTGGAACAATGTATAAAGCCTTCTACATCTAATGATTTTAATGAATATTCAATAGAGTCAGCCTGTGAATCCCAATCTGACTGGTTGGAAATATGGTAAATATGTTGAGGTGCAGCCATTATAACTTCAAAGGTAACACTTGAATTTAAGGCATACAATGAATCC
>Ga0105052_10003575_pt1 | contig 17854 bp, 16 predicted proteins | sample FRY03_FD_78094 | JGI IMG/M metagenome (GOLD analysis project Ga0105052, IMG submission 78094) | Freshwater microbial communities from Lake Fryxell liftoff mats and glacier meltwater in Antarctica - FRY-03 | ecosystem: Environmental > Aquatic > Freshwater > Ice > Glacier meltwater ... | reverse complement strand
CGGAAAGCTCAAGGAATACAGAGGTATCGCCACAAGATGCTGCAAAACCGACACCAGTTTCAGCGCTTTCATCGCCCTCGCATCAACCGTCATCCGGCTCCGGTGAACGTCAACACGCCCTAATATATGACGGTGACTGCGAGGGCGCAGGCGGAGAGGAACAGGATCCGCCATCTGTCGTAGCGGGTCTCGATCCGCCGCCGGTCTTTGAGGCGGGCGAACATGTTCTCGATCTTGTGGCGCTGGCGGCAGAGGTCAGCGTCGTGCGGGATCTGGACCTTGCGGCCTGCGCGGGACGGGATGCGCGGGGAAAATCCCCATTTCGGTCAATGATTTGCTGAACCGATCGGCATCGTAGCCCCGATCTGCCAACAGCGCCCCGGCCTGCGGAAACGAGGACAGCAGCGCCCTTGCCCGATATGATCCAAGGTCTTGCCTGCGGACACGAACATCTGGGTCGGGCGGCCTTTTGCATCGGCAAGGACGTGCCGTTTCGAGTTCGACCCATCTGTCAAGCGCGCGACCGGCCGTCCCCGGTCGGCAAGGCGCCCTGCTTTTTCACCGCCAGACCGGATGTCGTCCGCAGCTCTTTGAGGTGCCCTCGCCAGAGGTTCTCGGATCAATGACGAAACCCTGGCTCGATGTCGATCATCTCCGTCTTGGTCTGCTGGGCCTGTGCGGCAAGCTTCGTGATGATCGTGGCGAACACGCCGATCCGGCTCCACCGCAACCGGAGATTGTAAAGCGTCTTCGGCGGGTCGTAGGCCGCAGCGGCATTCGGGCTTTCACTCGGACCAAGGGCGTTCGGCCCGCACTCCACATCAACCGATTGCATTGAAAGAAGATAATTTCGAGCAACACCTTCCGGTCATCGACCCTCGGATTGCCACGCGCCTTCGGGAAGACCGGCTTCAGCCGCTCGACCTGCGTTTTCCGTCAGCCGTTAAAGTCGCTCATGATCCCTCCCCAATTTCGGAGTTTTAATCACGAAGCCTTCGCTCAAGCAGATTTACAGATCCTGACCCTAGGCCAATAAATCTTCGGTGCGTCTGCGCCTTCGATCAAAGGCCAAGCTGCGGGCAACGGCAAGCAGCCAGGTCGTGCTACGGGCTGTTGCCGTGGCATACCGCCCGCCCCGATGCCATACTGTGGTGAAAACCTTTTGCACTGCGTCCTCTGCTTTTGCGCGGTCACGTAGCATCCGCACAAGCACGCCCACTAGTTTCGAGGATGTTGCGGCGCACAAGTCGCGGAACACCAGGCGACCCTGTGCGGCAACGTGCAACAGAAGTTCGGCTACCGGGTCGGAATCCGTCACCTTTCCTGATTTGCAGGCGATTTGCAGCGAGTCAACTCCTGCGTCGCCGACCGCCCGCGCCTCCCGACCCCGAATTGTTGAAGCTGACATCAGGCAGCGTGACGATGCTGAGCAAATTCGGGAAGGGGTCGGTTGCGTGCGGGATCGCGTTTGCGTTCACGAAATGCTCTTGAAAGCGCGGCTCAATGGCGGTTTCTACCTTGTGGATGTGGTGCACGGTCTCTTCGATCTGATTGCGCGCGGCCACCGAACACAGGGCGATCCGCGCGCCGGTGCCTGCCGCGTTGCCCGCACTGGTGATATGATCCAGCGGTGCGTCGGGGATCATCCCCAGAACCATGGCGTGTTTCGGGCTGATGTGTGCGCCGAACGCCCCGGCCAGCGTCACGCGATCTACATTTTCAATGCCCATTTCGTCCATCAGCAGCCGCGCGCCGGCATAAAGCGCCGATTTGGCAAGCTGGATCGCGCGGATGTCGCCTTGGGTTACCAAAATCCGCGGGCCGCCATCCGCGCTGCCGTCGTGCAAGAGATAGCCATGCACCCGGCCTTCCTGGATCATCCGCACGGTGCCGGTCTGTTCTGCCGACCCGACCAGACCGCCCGGATCCACAAGCCCCGCCATCCGCATTTCGGCCACCGCCTCGATGATGCCCGACCCGCAGATGCCGGTGATGCCGCTGGTTGCGGTGGCTTCGGCAAAGCCCGGATCGGTGGACCACAGATCGGACCCGATCACCTTGAAGCGAGGTTCCTTGGTGACGAGGTCGATCTCGACCCGCTCGATGGCACCGGGGGCGGCGCGTTGGCCGCTGCTGATCTGCGCGCCTTCAAAGGCCGGGCCGGTGGGGCTGGAGCAGGCAAGAACGCGGGTCTCATTGCCCAGCAACAGTTCGGCATTGGTGCCGACATCGACGATCAGCACCATGTCTTTCGACTTGCCGGGCTCTTCTGACAGTGCGACGGCGGCGCAATCCGCGCCTACATGCCCCGCAATGCAGGGCAGGATATAGACCCGCGCGGCACTGTTGACCGCTTGCAGGTCCAACTCGCGCGCATCGAGGCTCAGGCTCGCCGACACCGCAAGCGCAAAGGGGGCCTGGCCCAGTTCGACCGGGTCGATGCCCAGAAGAAGGTGGTGCATCACCGGGTTGCACACAAAGACCACCTCGTAGATCGCCGAAGGATCAACCCCGGCTTCGGTCGCGATGGATTGGACAAGTCCGTTAAGGGCTGTGCGCACCGCCTTCGTCATTTCGATATCGCCGCCGGGATTCATCATGGCATAGCTGACGCGGCTCATCAGGTCTTCGCCAAAGCGGATTTGTGGGTTCATCACCCCGGCCGAGGCCAGCACCTTGCCGTCGCTCAGGTCGCACAGGTGGGCGGCGATGGTCGTCGAACCCAGATCCACAGCGAGCCCGTAAAGTTGCCCTTCGTAAAACCCCGGCCAGATATCAAGGATGCGCGGGGCTTCGTCCTGGTTGCCCTTGTGCAGGGCCACCGTCACCGCCCATTCGCCTCGGCGCAGCACGGGTTGCAGGCGGCGCAGGATGGCAAGATCGGCGCGCACGCCCTTGACCTGCCATTGCGAGTCCAGCGCCTGCGCCAGACGTTCAAAATCGCCAGATGGTTCGTGCATGTCAGGCTCGGCCACCTCTACATACAAAAGCCGGGTGGCCGGGTCCATGACCATGTCGCGCATCGTGGCCGACTTGCGGATCACCTGTTTGTGGACCTGGCTTTCGGGCGGCACGTCGATGACCACATCGCCCATCACGCAGGCCTGACAGCCCAGACGCCGACCGTCCAACATCCGCGTTTCGACTTGTAGCGTTCCTCGACCGCGTTCCACCCGGTCAGCGCATTTTCGTGCACCGTGACGCCATGTTTTGAAAACTCGCCATAGCCGGGACTTACCTGACACTTCGAGCAAATGCCCCGCCCGCCACACACCGAATCCAGATCAACCCCCAACTGCCGTGCCACCGTCAGGATCGGCGTGCCATGGGCAAACCGCCCCCGTTTGCCCGAAGGCGTGAAGATCACAAGCGCGTCGTCGGTCACGGTGTCGGTCAAGGGAGGCAGTCCTTTGGTTTGTCGGGTTGGGTCTGTCTGGTTATCGAGTGCTATTGCGCAAGTGGGGCTTTGCAAGGTCTGGTTGAACGGCAATGCAAGGCGGCAGGCTGAAAGTGACAGGCGATGTCGCCAAGGCTGTCGCCACCCAAGTCTGACGCAAGATGCGGTCCGTTGCATTGACCGAAAAAGCCTGCATCAGCCGCGCGCACGCCCTGCCCGTCCGCCTGACCGGCCCCGGCTGGCCTGCGCCACCGAAACCGAAGCTTCCGAGAACGACTGCCCTTCTTCGACCGCGTCCAGCACACGGGTAAAGCGGATCCAGTCGGTGCCGTTGGCATCGTGGTTCATCAAGAAGTTTGCGGCGCGGATCGCCTCCATCTCTACTTGCCGGACCGGGTTCATGATGGCCGACGTCATGCCCGCACCGATGGCCATTGGCAGGAAGGCCGCGTTGATCCCGTGGCGGTGGGGCAGACCGAAGCTGATGTTCGATGCGCCGCAGGTGGTGTTCACCCCCAACTCGTCGCGCAACCGGCGCACCAGCGTGAACACCTGATGCCCCGCCGTCGCCATTGCACCGATCGGCATGACCAGCGGATCGACCACGATGTCATGCGCCGGAATGCCGAAATCCGCCGCGCGTTCGACGATTTTCTTTGCCACGGCAAACCGCACATCGGGGTCTTGGGAAATCCCGGTGTCGTCGTTGGAAATCGCCACGACCGGCACGTTGTATTTCTTGACCAGCGGCAGAACCAGTTCCAGCCGATCTTCCTCGCCCGTGACCGAATTCAGCAATGGTCGACCCTCGCAGGCCATCAGCCCAGACTCCAGCGCACCCGGAACAGAGCTGTCGATGCACAAAGGCACGTCCACAACCGCCTGAATCCGCAAAATAAGTTCGCGCATCAGCGGCGGTTCGACAAAGTTGTTGTCGGCGTAACGCGGGTCGGATGCCATGCGGTTGGTGAAAACCGCACCCGAATTCACGTCCAACACCATTGCCCCGCAGGCCACCTGCTCCAGCGCGTCGCGCAGAACGGTGTCGTAGTTGTCCATCTCCAGCTCTGCGGCGAGTTTCTTGCGCCCCGTAGGATTGATCCGCTCGCCGATCACGCAAAACGGCTCGTCGAAGCCGATCACGACGGTCCTGGTTTTCGATTCGATGACAGTGCGGGTCATAGGCTTATCCTTGGCTTGCAGGCACGCCAGAGGCGCCGCCGTTTTCGGTGACCCAGGCGGCATTGGTCTTGATGCCGCCAAGAGGAAAGAAATGGACCTGTTCGATGCCGAAGTCCGGGTTGGCGGCCTTGTGCGCCGCAAGCGATGCCACAACGTCGGTTGGCTCGTAGGGCAGAAGCAGCTTGGTCACGTCCATCGCGCGCTTTTGCAACACGCGCAAGCTGGGGCCGACACCGCAGGCGATAGCGAACTTGATCAGGGTTTGCAGTTTCGCAGGCCCTGCCACGCCGATGTGAATCGGCATGCGGATGCCTTCGGCAGCCAGACGGTTGGCCCATGCGATGACCGGTGCGGCTTCAAAGCAGAACTGGGTCGCGATGGCAAAATCGGCATCGGACCGGTCGGCGAAGGCCTGTTTCCACTGTAGCGCCTGCAAGATGACTGCATCGCCGCCAGTCTTGTCGATGTCCTTGTTGCCTTCCGGGTGGCCCGCCACATGCAGACGCTTGAATCCGTCGAACAGCCCGGTTTCCATCATCTGCATCGAACTGTCGAAGTCGCCCGCGGGCGTGTTCACGCCGCCACCCAGCAGCAGCGCCTGATCCACGCCCGCCTCGCCCTGATACCGTGCTATCCAATCGGCAAGCGTTGCGCGGTCCGGGATGATCCGGGCCGGAAAATGCGGCATCACGGCAAAGCCTTCGCCCGCGATGCGCTTGGCCGTTGCGACCATCTCGGCGATCGGGGTGCCTTCGATATGGGCGATGTAGACGCAAGTGCCCAAAGGCAGCAGGTCGCGAAAGCTTTCGACCTTTTCGGCGGTGCGCGGCATGACCTCGATCGAATAGCCTTTCACGAAGGCTTCAAGGTTCGGGTTTACATCCGGGGTCGCCACGTCGCGGCGAAAGTTGAACAGGGCCATGGTCGGATTCCTATGCGTCGGGGCGGGGGGTGGCCCAGCCCTCTTGGTCGATCAGGGTTCTCAGGCGGGCCGTGTCGATCTCGGCCTCCAGCCGTGCGGCCTCGGACGCGGCCACCGCATCGGGTTCGCCCTCAACCTCGTAGGGGGCAGCCTTGCGCCATTCGGCCAGGTAGGCGTCGGCATCCTTGGCCCCTATTTTCATCGCGACCCGGTCGATGGCCTGTTCGAACCGTTCGGTCAATTGCACCTTCGATCCCCGCCGCCCCTTGCCCACGATGACCTGGGCCGGGATGTCGCGCCAATAGACTACTGTGACGTCCGGCATGCTGATTCCTTTGATCCGACTAACCTTGCTTCTAGGCAGAATTCCCGACAAGCGATGTCGGATTTCGACAGAATGTCCCCTGCTTGCGACCCCCGGTGCATCCCCCTGATCCATCGCATCATCAGCTAGGCCATCCGGCCCGGGAAATCGACCGGGCAGAAGTGGAATATTCCTCATCCAGATCATGCGCTGGCCAGATGAACCGCATGCTTGTCAGCGCTGCAGTTCGGGACTACCTTTGGCGCAACCATGTATGGAGGGCGGATATGACGCCCGAGCGTCCCCGGGGGGCGGACGCCGATCCTGCGGCGATCGAGGCCATTCCGGCTTCTCGGCCCGAAGACACGTCAGCCCCCGCTGACCCCGGCCAGGTGCTGTATGCAGCCCTTGATCTGGGAACGAATTCTTGCCGGATGTTGATTGCCCAACCACGGGGCAGTCAGTTTCAGGTCATCGACAGCTTTTCCAAAACTGTGCAACTGGGCGCGGGGCTGGAGGCGTCTGGTCGTCTGAGCCGCGCGTCGATGAGCCGGACGATTCAGGCGCTGCGCATCTGCGGCAAGAAGATCGAAAAGCACGGTGTCCGCCGGATGCGGCTGGTCGCGACCGAGGCGTGCCGCCGCGCCCGCAATGCCCGCGACTTCATCCGGCAGGTGCGGCGCGAAACCGGGTTGCAGTTGGAAATCATCGCACCCGAAGAGGAGGCGCGGTTGGCGGTGATTTCCTGCGCGCCGCTGGTCAGCCCGCGCACCGAACAGTTGCTGGTCGTCGATATCGGCGGCGGATCGACCGAACTGGTCTGGATCGACCTTTCGGGCGTGATCCCCGAGGACCGCCCGCGGTCCATCATGCGGCTGCATTCCGGCTTTGCAATGCAGGGTCCGCAAGATGCGCGGGTGGTGGACTGGATTTCGGTGCCATTGGGGGTGGCGACGCTGAAAGATCAGTTCGTCGATGTCGAGGATGACGCGGCGCGCTTTGCCCTGATGAGCTGGTTTTTTGAAGAAAACCTAGCCAAGTTCAGCCCCTACAACGCCGAAAACCCGCGTGAGGGGTTTCAGATCATCGGCACCTCTGGCACCGTGACCACTGTTGCTGCGTCTTTCCTTGGCCTGCGCCGATATGACCGGGCGAAGGTGGACGGGCTGTTGATGACGTCCGATCAGATCGACTTCGTGATCCGCGATTACCTGTCGCTTGGCCCTGAAGGCAGGCGAACGGACCCGCGCATCGGGCGCGACAGGCATGCGCTGATCATGTCGGGGGCGGCTATCCTTCAGGCGCTGATGCGGATATGGCCGACCGACAAGCTGTCCGTGGCCGACCGCGGTTTGCGCGAGGGCCTTTTGTATGCACAGATGAGCGCGGACGGCGTTCTGGAAGAGGGACCCTACGAATGACCGACAAACTAGGCAGCCCCAAGAACACCTCCGGTCGCGGCCAGCGCGAATTGCGGGTCCGGGTGAAAACCGCCAAGGGCCGCAAGCTGTCGTCCACCTTGTGGCTGGAACGGCAGTTGAATGACCCTTATGTGATTCGGGCGCGCAAAGAGGGCTACCGGGGCCGGGCTGCGTTCAAAATCCTTGAACTGGACGACAAATATGAATTTCTGAAACCGGGCGTCCGGGTGGTGGACCTTGGCTGCGCGCCGGGCGGTTGGTGTCAGGTTGCGGTTGCGCGGGTCAACGCGTTGGGCGATCGGCCCACGAAACCGGTCGGAACGGTTCTGGGCGTCGATTTGCAGGCAATCGAGCCGATTTCAGGGGCTCGGATTCATCAGTTGGATTTTCTGGACGATGCGGCAGACGGGCTGGTCAAGGGCTGGCTGGGCGGGCCTGCCGATGTGGTGCTGTCGGACATGGCGGCGGCGTCATCGGGGCACAAAGGCACGGATCACCTGCGCATCATCGCGCTGTGCGAGGCGGCGGCCTATTTCGCGATGGATGTGCTGGAAGAGGGCGGCACTTTCGTCGCCAAGGTTCTGGCGGGCGGCGCGGAAAACAGCCTGCAAACGATTTTAAAGCAGAACTTCCGCAAGGTGGCGAATGTAAAGCCACCCGCCAGCCGCGCCGATAGTTCCGAGAAATTTGTGGTAGCGCAAGGCTTCAAGGGCCGCAAAAATCCGCAAGATGCTGATGTGGATCAGGAATCGGACTGAACGGACTCAATATAGCGAATGGGCAGCCGAAGCTGCCCATTCGCGTTAAAGTCTGGCTTTAGGATCAACCGCCCCAAGTCCTGATCGGACCGCAATCCATATGAACGAAGTTTGACCTGTAGTAATGCCCGACCCCGCCGCCCTTGCACGTCTCGGCCGCTCGCGCCACCTGACTTACGCTGCGCGATTTCAACCGCAGATCGGCGGCCTCGCCGATCATGTGCAGAGAATTCCTCGCGACGCCGCGCGACTTCGACCGCAGCATCGCATTCGTCGCCGGACTGCGATAGCCCGACAGCAACATGTAAGGCTCTGACACATCCAGCAGCCGGTGAGACGCCGCCATGATATCTACATTGCGCGGATCAATCTTGATCGTCTCATTCGTGCGCCAATCGCGCATGAAGTGGTTTATTTCCTTCAACACTTCCGGAATGTATTCGCCTTCGATCCAATAGATCGTGTCCATGCTTTCGCCAGTCCGACCCGAATACATGCGAACGCGGCGAATGTCGCCTGCGCCCTTGAGCAATCCGAAGGCATTTGACAGCGTTGGTGACGCCACCACCACTGTTGCCGCAAACACGCCCAATAGGCCGCGCCGCGTCATCCCCGTCGATGTCATGTTCGCCATTCTATGCGTTTGTCCTGTCGCTACTTACGACCGCCTGTTTCGGCAGCTTGATTTGCACGTCATCCCCAAGTGCCCGTGTTTCATGCCACACTTGGTCGTGAAGCCCAAGCCAAGATTGCCCGTCACAACGCCACGCTAGGGACCGTCGGCAAAAAATTGCTTAAATTCCACTTGCCAAGTGCGGAATTCCGCACCGTGGCCGATGGGCCATTTCTTCAACAATCCGGAAAAGCGAGGTCCGGTTTGCGGTTTACAGATCGTTGAAACTGATGAATTGTTTGGTTTCTGCGTGTCGCCTGCCGTTTTCAGCCAAAGGAATTATCGTAAAATGCTTCGCATTCGTTCAAGCTTTTCGTTGGCTCTGACATTGACTGTCGCCTTGACTGCGGCAGGCTCCCTGCTTGTGGGAACTTCGGCACGTGCGATGGACACGACCACGCCGTTTACCCAAGCGGTAGCAGAGGCCGCCTCGTCGACGGACGCGGTGGCCGCGTTCTACGGCGCACGCGGTTATGCACCCGTCTGGACCGGGCCGGGGGATGCCGCGCGGCGCCAAGTGCTGCTCAGCGCGCTGGATCAGGCGGGGCGTCATGGCCTGCCGGTTGTGCGCTACGACTCCGTCGCGTTGCGGCAAGGTTTTGCGGCCGTGGTGACCGAAGGTGACCGGGGCCGTCTGGAAGTTGCGATGATGCAGGCCTTCCTTGCCTATGCGGCCGACCTTTCGTCGGGGGCTTTAATTCCCAAATCCGTCGACGGTGGCATCTTGCGTGACGTGTCGCGCCCGGATCCGGCGATGCTGCTGGCACGGATCGAGGCGGGCGGTCTGGGCACGTTCCTGAACGGTCTGGCCCCCAAGGCTCCGCAATATGCCCGGCTGATGAAGGAAAAGCTGGCGCTGGAGGTGCGGATTGTGAATGGCGGATTCGGTCCGGTCATCGCGGCCGCCAATCTGGCTCCCGGGGATACGGGCAATGCCGTGGTGCGGCTGCGCGACCGGTTGATCGCCCTTGATTATCTGACACGCTCTGCCACGATGACTTATGACAGTGCATTGCAGGCTGCGGTCCGGCGATTTCAGGATGACAACGGCCTGACGGCTGACGGCGTGGCAGGCGGCAGCACGATTGCAGCACTGGACACAGCCCCCGACACCCGGCTGAAATCGGTGATCGTCGCGATGGAACGGGTGCGCTGGTTGCACGATCTGACGCTGGGCGACCGGTATGTCTGGGTCAACCAGCCTGACTTCACCGCACAGATCATCGACGACGGCCAAGTGGTGTTTCAGACCCGCACGGTGATCGGCAAGGATGTGCCCGATCAGCGCAGTCCAGAATTTTCGGACATGATGGAGCATATGGTCGTCAACCCGACCTGGTTCGTGCCGCGGTCGATCACCACCAAGGAATATCTGCCTTTGCTGCAGTCCAACCCCAATGCGGTCAGCCATCTGCAGGTGATCGACGGGTCGGGTCGTGTGGTGCCGCGCGGTGCGGTTAACTTTGCCGCTTATTCGGCCCGCACTTTCCCCTTTTCCATGCGGCAGCCTCCGTCCGACGGCAATGCGCTGGGGAAGGTCAAGTTCATGTTTCCAAACCCTTACAACATCTATCTGCATGACACGCCGTCGAAATCCCTGTTCGACAACGAAGTGCGCGCCTATAGTCATGGCTGCATTCGTCTTGGCGATCCCTTCGATTTTGCCTATGCACTGCTGTCGATGCAAAGCGACGATCCGAAGGCGGAGTTTGCGGCGTATCTGAACACTGGGCGGGAAACCACCGTGCCGCTGGTCACGCCGCTGCCGGTGCATCTGGTCTATTTCACCGCCTGGCCTGAGGCAAAAGGCACGGTCGGTTATCGCCGCGATGTTTACGGGCGAGATGGCCGGATTTTTGACGCACTGACCGAGGCCGGGGTGGTGCTGAACGGCGTTCAGGGCTAAACCGCGCGGCAGGGGGCTTTTCCCCGGCGTCGGAGGGTTTGTGGTGACCCATCGCATTGGTGACATTGCCGAAGCCCTCGGGGCCGAAGCGGCTGGCGATCTTGACTTGTGCATCATCGGCGCTGCAGAGCCGGCTCAGGCCAGTTCGCAGCATCTGGCCTTGGCCATGACGCCGCAATATGCGGACGGGCTGGCGCGTGGCGGGGCGGTTGCGGCACTGTTGTGGCCGGGGGCGGATTGGCAGGGTCTGGGGCTGCGGGCCGCGATCTTTGCGCCCCGCGCAAGGGTGGCGATGTCCGGGATCACGGCAATTCTTGACGCAGGGCCCGCAATAGCGCGGGGCGTGCATCCGATGACGGTGATCGACCCTTCAGCGATGATCGGCGAGGGCGCGGCCATCGGGCCGTTCGTGACGATCGGGGCCGGTGCAGTAATTGGCGCGCGGGCACGGATTGCGAGCCATGTGTCCATTGCCGAGGGTGCCGTGATCGGGGATGACGCGCTGATTTTGCAGGGCGTGCGGATCGGCGCGCGGGTGCGGATCGGGGATCGGATGATCTGTCAACCGGGCGCGGTGATTGGGTCGGACGGGTTTTCCTTTGTCACGCCAGAGCCGTCGGGGGTTGAAGAAATCCGTGCAACTCTAGGGCACCGTCAAGAAATCCGGGCGCAGGGGTGGATGCGGATTCATTCGCTTGGCTCTGTGGTTCTGGGCGATGATGTGGAAATCGGAGCCAATGCGACGCTCGACCGAGGCACGGTTCGCGACACATCGGTGGGCAATGGCACCAAACTCGACAACATGGTGCACCTGGCTCACAACGTGACCGTAGGTCGCGATTGTCTGCTGTGCGGACAGGTCGGCATTGCCGGATCGGCGCGCATAGGCGACCGCGTTGTGATGGGCGGTCAGGTTGGCGTGGGGGACAACATCTTTGTCGGCGATGACGTGATTGCCGGGGGTGGAACCAAGATCATGACCAATGCACCTGCGGGGCGGGTCCTGCTGGGCTATCCGGCGATGAAGATGGACACCCATATCGAGCTGCAAAAAGCCTTGCGCCGATTGCCCCGCCTGTCGGCCCGCGTGCAGGCACTGGAAGCGGCGCGCGAAACGTCGCATAACACCCACCACACTGGCGACCCAACCAAAGGACCGCAACATGACCAATAGCGTGCAGGACCGGGTGGTTGCGATCATCGCCGAACAGGCGGTGCTCGATGTATCGGATGTGCGCCTTGAAATGAGCCTTGATGATCTGGGCATCGACAGCCTTGGTCTGGTGGAATCGATCTTTGCCATCGAAGAGGCGTTCGACATCTCGGTGCCGTTCAATGCCAATGAACCCGGAAAGAACCAGTTCGATATCTCGTCGGTCGTAGCCATCGTGCGCGCCGTCGAAGGGCTGCTGGCCCAGAAGGTCGCATGAAGCGCGTCGTCATTACCGGGGCTGGCACGATCAATGCGCTGGCGCATGATGTGCCCGGCACCTATCAGGCGTTCCGCGAGGGGCGATGCGGGATCACCGAACTGGATATCCGCGACAAGGACCGTTTGTCGATCCAGATCGGCGGGCAGGTTCACAACTGGGACCCCGAGGCGCATTTCAACCGCCAGCAGATTGTTCTGTATGACAAGTTTACCCAGTTCACCTTGCTGGCCGCGCGGCAGGCGGTGGCGCAGTCGGGCCTGGATTTTGACGGCCGGCTTGGCTATGACGCGGGCGTCGTGCTGGGCACAGCGGGCGGCGGGGTCAACACCTGGGACGACAATTATCGCGCGGTTTATGAAGAGGGCAAGAATCGGGTCCATCCCTTCGTCGTGCCCAAACTAATGAACAACGCCGCCGCCAGCCATCTGTCGATGGAGTATAACCTCAAGGGCCCGAGCTATACCGTCGCCACCGCCTGTGCGTCGTCCAACCACGCGATGGGGCAGGCGTTTCACATGATCCGGTCGGGCATGACGCGGGCAATGCTGACCGGCGGGTCGGAATCGATGCTGTGTTTCGGCGGCATCAAGGCGTGGGAGGGCTTGCGCGTCATGTCAAAAGACGCCTGCCGCCCGTTCAGCGCGACCCGCAACGGCATGGTGCAGGGCGAAGGTGCTGCGGTGTTCGTGTTCGAGGAATACGAAATGGCCCGTGCGCGGGGGGCCGAGATCCTGGCCGAAGTGATCGGATTTGCAATGACGTCGGATGCGTCCGACATCGTGATGCCGTCCAAACAGGGGGCGGCGCGGGCGATGGCCGGGGCGATGCTGGATGCGCGGATTGCCCCCGAGGATGTCGGCTACATCAACGCCCACGGCACCGGCACGGCGGCCAACGACAAGACCGAATGTGCCGCCGTGGCCGATGTGTTCGGCCCCCATGCCGATCGGTTGCTGATGTCGTCAACCAAGTCGATGCACGGTCATCTGATCGGCGGGACCGGGGCTGTAGAGCTGCTCGCCTGCATTCTGGCGTTGAAACACGGGATCATCGCCCCGACCATCGGCTATGAAGAACCCGACCCGGAATGTGCGCTGGACATTGTGCCGAATGTGGCCCGTGATGCGAAGGTCGACGTTTGCCTGACCAACGCCTTTGCGTTTGGCGGTATGAACGCCGTGATCGCGCTGCGAAAGGTCTAGGGGCCGGTCACCCGGCCCCCGACGTCGGGTCAGGGTAAAGCGGCGGGAACCGGCACATCCAGATTGGCGTCCGAGACAGCCTTGAACCCGGCCGTGAACCCTTTGAGCGAGATGTTCAAAGCCACTTTCTGATCCGGCGCGACTGCCGGAACGATGGTCAGGACGGCCCCTGCGCCCTTGCGGAATTGATCGACCTCTTGCGCAGTCAGGCCAATCCGGGAAATGCAGCCGATCGGTGCGCAGAAGGTAAATGGATATATTTTGGCTTTTCCGTTGTCGATCGCGATCTGCATGTTGGCGGTCAGAAGCGTTTCCAGCGGCACGATGACCGTCGCCCCTGCTGCGGCCTGAGAACCTGCAGGCAGATCAAACATGCTGATCTCGGCAACCGGTCCGCCTGCCGCGTCCTTCAGCAGTTGGTAAAGCTGGCAAGGGTCCGACCCGTCTTCCGTCTTGACGCAGCGCTGTTCCCAAATCTCGAAATTCGAAGCGAGGTAGGTCTGACCGACCTCTGCCGTTTCCGGCGATGCAAGCGCGGGCTCGCCCTCAGAAACTTCCTGACCCATCGACAGATCAATCGTCGGCGTCGTGCTTTTGGCGGGCGCTTCCTGAGCCTGAGCTGCGGTCAGCACTGCCATTCCCAAGCCTGCGGCCAAGGCAATGGTCCGGGCCAGTGGAGCCAGCCTGCGGGTCGGATCAGATGTCGGCATATCGTCGCTTCCTTGCTATGGTTTGGCGCTGGCTTAGCATGACGCAACTGTCAAGTCAGGTCAGAAAAACGGATCTTGCGGTGAACTGGCGGCACTGTGCCACAGGTCCTACGCGATATAAAAAAAGGGCCGACAAGCGACCCTTTTCCATCGTTTTTTTGCTCCCTGCCGGACTGGCCGACTTATAAAGATGAAGCTAAGGCTGTTTCACACAAGCGTCAACTGGGTAATTGTGCATCGGTTTGCGCAAAACCGTTACAAAAAAACCGCGCCTTTTCATTGGCGCGGCCAGTCAGACAGGGAAAACGTCACCGCCAGAAACACCCGGCAAACCCACACTGGCATGACTTGGTTAAAAATGTATTTTGCGGTTGAATCGATAGGGCTTGTGGGCTTTTACCGCGGACCGACGGCAGCAAGAGGGCAAACGATGACGGACAGCATTTTTGTGGGCGGCGGCGGGCCGGGCTATGCGGACCCCCAGCAGCTTTTGCTGAAATACGGCAACCGTCACGGATTGATTGCGGGGGCCACCGGGACCGGCAAGACGGTGACGCTGCAAATCCTTGCCGAAGGGTTTTCGGCGGCGGGCGTGCCGGTGTTTCTGTCCGACATCAAGGGCGATATTTCGGGTTTGGCACAGGCTGGCTCGCCTGATCACAAACTGCACGCCCCGTTCATGGAGCGTAGCAAAGTCATCGGGTTGGACTTGCAGTATCGCACGTTTCCGGTGACCTTCTGGGACCTGTTCGGGACCCAAGGCCATCCGGTGCGCGCCACAGTCGCCGAAATGGGGCCGTTGCTGTTGTCGCGGCTGATGGAGTTGACCGAACCACAGGAAGGCGTGCTGAACGTCGCCTTCCGACTGGCCGACGAGGAAGAACTGCCCCTGCTGGACCTCAAGGACCTGCAGGCGCTGCTTACCTTCATTGCCGAGAACAGAACTGCCATTTCTGCACGCTACGGACTTGTGTCGGCCACGTCGATAGGTGCGATCCAGCGCAGGCTTCTGGTGCTTGAAAACCAGGGGGCTGCCTCGATGTTCGGGGAACCGGCGCTGGACCTTGCCGACCTTATGCGGGTGGACGAGACCGGGGCAGGGCGCATCAACATTCTGGCCGCCGACAAGCTGATGCAGTCGCCGCGTCTGTACGCGACCTTCCTTTTGTGGCTGCTGTCGGAGTTGTTCGAACAGATGCCCGAGGTGGGCGATCCCGACAAACCCAAACTGGTGTTCTTTTTCGACGAGGCGCATCTGCTGTTCACCGATGCTCCCCGCGCGTTGATCGCGAAAGTCGAACAGGTGGCGCGGCTGATCCGGTCCAAAGGGGTAGGGATTTATTTCATCACCCAGAACCCGGCGGATGTGCCCGACGTGATCCTGGGCCAGTTGGGCAACCGGGTGCAGCACGCGCTGCGCGCCTTTACCGCCAAGGACCAGAAAGACCTTGCCAAGGCGGCACAGACGTATCGTCCCAACCTGGCCTTTGACACCGCCGATGCGATCCGCGATGTGGGCACCGGCGAGGCCGTGACATCGTTCCTGCAAGCGAAGGGCATCCCTGCCGTGGTGGAACGCACCCTGATCCGCCCGCCGTCGTCCAAACTCGGGCCGATTGATCCCGCTGTGCGGGCGCAGATCGTCGCGGCCTCTGACATGGGGCGCAAATACGCCACGTTGATCGACCGCGATTCGGCCTATGAACGCTTGCGCGCCCGGTCCGACAACGCGGCGCGCGAGGCCGCCGCGACCGAGTTCGAGGAAACCCGCAAGATCGAGAATGACCGCGAGTTCGGCAACGCGCGTCGCTATGACGGTGGCAAAACCTCGGGTCGCGCAGACCCCGCGCCGCGCAAAAAGACCTCCAGCCGATCGGACTCGGTGGGCGAGGCCTTTGCGAAAAGCTTCGCCCGCCAGTTGGGCATAAGAACCGGGCAGGCCGTGGTACGCGGGGTCCTGGGGTCGATTTTCGGGCGGCGTTGACCGCTACAGTCGGCGAACACGCAGCTTGGCGATGCGGTTTTGCACGCGGGTCACCACCTCGAACCGGAAGCCGTGAAAGCTGAAGGTCTGACCTTCGTTCGGAATCATCTGCGCTTCGTGGATCACAAGACCGGCAAGCGTGTTGGCCTCGTCGTCGGGCAGGTTCCAGTCGGTCGCCCGGTTCAGATCGCGGATCGTCATCGATCCTTCGACCAGCACACTGCCATCCTCGCCCCGCTTCAGCCCGCTGTCACGCAACACGACGTCGAATTCGTCGGTGATCTCGCCGACGATTTCCTCCAGAATGTCTTCCAGCGTGATCAAGCCGCGCAACGCGCCGTATTCATCCACCACCAGCGCGACATGAATACGCAGTTTAAGAAACTGCCGCATCTGTTCGGCAAGACTGCTGGTTTCCGGGATGAAATACGGTTTCATCGCTACTTTCAGGATATCGAGATCCTTCCAGCCAACCGCCGCATCTTTGCCCCGAACCAGCCGGTCCATTTCGCGCAGCAGGTCCTTGGCATGCAGCACGCCCAGAATGTTCTCGTCACTGCCGCGATAGACCGGCAGCCGGGTGTGTGGCGACGCAAGCGCCTGCGTGATGATCTCGTCCGCCGATTTGTCGGCATCGATCATTTCGATCGTGCTGCGGTGGCGCATGATCTCTTCGACAGTGCGGTGCGACAGGTCGAGCGCGCCCAGCATGCGGTCGCGATCCTCTTTTCCCACGGCACCTTCGGAATGGCCCAGCGAGATTGCCCCGGCGATTTCCGCGCGCATCGCCAACATCCGACCTTCGGGGTTTTCGCGGACCCCAACGCTCCACAAAATGCCACGCACCAGTTTGCGCACCACGCCGACGATGGGCGAAAAGACGACGATCAATACCCGGATGATCGGGGCGACCCGCATCGCTACTTGTTCGGGGAAGGTGATGGCAAGCGTTTTGGGCAACACCTCGCCAAAGATCAGAACAAGGATGGTCATCCCCAACGTCGCAAATGCCACACCGCTGTCGCCAAACAGGCGCGTCATCAGAACCGTGGCAAGCGCCGCAGAAAGGATGTTGACGATGTTGTTGCCCAGCAGGATCGCGCCGATCATCCGCTCGTTGTCTTCGGTGACTTTCATCGCGCTTGCAGCGCCCGGCGTTCGTTTGTCGGCCAATGATTTCAGTTTACCGCGGGATGCCGCGGTCAGCGATGTCTCGGACCCCGAGAAAAACGCCGAAAGAACCAAAAGCACAAGGATGGCGGCGGTGGTCAGCCAGAAGGCCGTGTCGAATATCGCGAGTTCCATTGGGTCCAGATTTAAAATGTTGCAGCGTTAATGCGGTGGAGGGAGGCCAAATTCAAGCAAGAAAACCGGGCCGGGACAGCTTTTTCAGGTCATCCTTTGCGGGCAAGCGGATGGTGGGTCAGAACGAGCTCTTTGAGATTGTCCTCCAGCACATGGGTGTAGATTTCGGTCGTGGCAATATCGGCATGGCCCAGAAGTGTCTGGATCACCCGCAGATCGGCCCCGCCCGCCAACAGATGCGTGGCGAACGCGTGGCGCAAGGTGTGGGGGGTGACGCGCGACGGATCGACGCCGCTTGCTGCCGAGATGGCCTTTATCAGCAGGTAGAAGTGCTGCCGCGTCAGATGACCCGCCACGCCCGGACCGGGGAACAGATGGCGGTGCATGGGTTTGCCCGCCAGCCTGCGCGCGTCGTCGTCTGCGTCCCGCCATGCGAGCCAGGCCGTAACTGCCGCGCGGGCAGGCGCAGACAGCGGCACCATGCGTTCCTTGTCGCCCTTGCCGCGCACCAGGATCATCGCGGGATTTCCGCGCACCGCCGCGATGGGCAGTTCCACCAATTCAGACACCCGCATGCCGGTCGCATACAGCAGTTCCAGCAAACCTGTGTTGCGCAGCCTGTCGGGCGGGGTGCGGCCATGGTTGCGCGCAGCCGCG
>Ga0105052_10003569_pt1 | contig 17876 bp, 15 predicted proteins | sample FRY03_FD_78094 | JGI IMG/M metagenome (GOLD analysis project Ga0105052, IMG submission 78094) | Freshwater microbial communities from Lake Fryxell liftoff mats and glacier meltwater in Antarctica - FRY-03 | ecosystem: Environmental > Aquatic > Freshwater > Ice > Glacier meltwater ... | reverse complement strand
TTATGTTAATGCAACGGGTATAAATACTAATAAAGACTATGTTACTGATATATTATCAGTAGATACTTATTTTATTAGAACTGTTACCTCAGGTGGATGTTCAGATATTTCTGAAGAAGTATTGGTTACATTAGACCTGAAACCATCGATTGTAGGTGGTGGAGGTACTGCAACAATTTGTTCTAATGAAGTTCATACGGTGAGTGGTATTACTACATCCAATGATGACGTTACTTCTTATGCTTGGAATCATAATGGAAGTGGTTCTCTTTCAAACAGTTCTACTTTAACTCCAATTTATGCATCATCTGTCGATGATGCAGGAAACGTGATCACACTTACTTTGACAATAAATGGTCAAAATAGTTGTGGAATGTTTACTACATCTACTAATTATACTATTACTGTTAATCCAATGCCAACTGCTACAATTTCTGATCTTACAGGTAATGTTTGTGCAAATGACTCAATAACTGTTTCAGGTGCAACAGCAACAAATGGTACTATTTTATGGTCTCATAACGGTAATGGAACTTTATCTAATGCAACAACATTAACACCGACTTATAAGCCATCAACTGGTGATGCAGGTTCTTTAGTTATTTTGACTATGACTGTTAATAGTACAATTGCATGTGTTCCTCCAGTAGCACCTTCTATAAATTACATCGTTAATGTAAAACCGTTACCGACTTTAGTTTTATCAGCAGGATTGGATGATACATTAAGTGTAGGAAGTTCTGTACAATTAAATCCATCAGGAAGTGGTGTTGTTACATGGGAATGGTTTCCAAGTACTGGTCTTGACAATGCTTATGTTATGAATCCAACAGCAAGTCCAATTGTTAATACAACTTATGAATTAACAGGAACTGATATTAATGGATGTTCAAGCAGAGATTCAGTGTCAATAATTGTTGAAAATGATTTCAATTTAGAAATATCAAATTTAATGACTCCGAATGGAGATGGTAAAAATGATACTTGGGGTATAGGTAATCTAGCTTTTTACCCTAATACTAAAGTTATTATTGTAAATAGAAATGGGCAAATAATATTTGAGGATTCAAACTATACTAATACTTGGGATGGTACTTATAATGGTAAATCTTTACCTGATGCTACTTATTATTACATCATCACTTCGCCTAGCTCTAGTAAAGTTTACAAGGGTTCTATTACTATATTAAGCGGGAGCAAATAATAATTATTGATAAGATAAAATAGATCAAATGAAAAATGTAAAGTTATATTTCGCTTTTTTAGTTTTAATTGCTTTAGCGAAAGTTCAAGCGCAACAAACTCCTTTTAGTAGTCAATACTATACGAATCAGTTTGTAACTAATCCTGCACTTACTGGATTAAAAGGATATACGAATGTGTTTTTGACGCATAGAACGCAGTGGGTTGGTATTGAAGGAGCGCCTCAAACTACTTATGTAACACTTGACGGTGCTGCAATGCAAAACAAAGTAGGTCTTGGATTGGTTCTTTTTTCTGACAATACGGGTATCCTAAGTAGAACTGGAGTAAATGCGAATTACGCTTACAATTTAAACATTAATAGCGATAATAGTTTAAGATTTGGACTTTCATTAGGTGTTTTAAACAACAGTATTGATTATACTAAAGCTTTAGTTCTTGATAATACTGATCCTTTGTTAACTTCTTCAGAGCAAACAAGAACTACAGTTAATGCTGATTTTGGTTTGTTATATAATTGGAAAAAATTAGAAGTTGGCTTTGCTGTTCCTCAGTTGATTGGTAATCAAATTAATTATCAAAACAACCTTAATTTAACTGGTGCTTATAGCTTGGCTAGACATTATTATGGTTCATTAAAGTATACTTTTGACGTGTCTAGTTCAAATGGTATTACTGCTTTTCCATTGTTAATGGTTAGAAGTGTAAGAGGAGCACCTTTACAATATGATATAAATGCTGTTGTAGATTGGGCGAAATACGGTTGGTTTGGTGTTACTTATCATAGTGATTATGCTATCGCTATTAGTGGAGGTGTTCGATTTAAAGGATTAAATATTGGTTATGCTCATAACGTTGGGACTACCGAAATTAAGTCTTATACTGGAAGAACTTCTGAGTTTTTGTTAGGTTATAACTTTGAGAATAAGAAAACTGATTTATCAGAAATGAATTTATTACGTGAAGAAATTGAAAAATTAAAACTAAATGATTCAATTCAAGATTCTTTATTGCTTGAATTAAAATCTTTAGCTGATTCGAATAAAATTGAAATTGAAAAATTGAAATTACTTTTAGATGATTTATCAAGTGATACATTAGAGCAAGCTAAATTAAGATCTGAAATGGACAGGTTAAAAGATCTTGAGGATTCTACTCAATTAGCGATAAAAATGGCAGAAAATGGAATTAGTATGAAGAAAGGTAACGCTTCAGACTTTTCTAGTGAGGGTGCTGAAACGGCTGCGGGTTATTATGTAATTATCGGAGCATTTGGTAATCATGACAATGCAGAGGTGTTTACGAAAGATGCCAAACGTAAAGGTTATACTACTGCTGAAATTATTCAGAATAAAGGAAATAAAATTTATGAAATTGTTGTTTTTAAAACACAAGATAAACACGAAGCAATTGAAAAATTGGATGGCATTAAAAGTGATTATTTTGATGTATGGGTGTTAACTTTACAGTAGATTTAATTTATTTTCAAAAAAAATGACTGTCATAGACAGTCATTTTTTTTGAAAATTACTTTGATTGTGACTTTTTGTCAGTATTTCATAAATGGCATAAAGATTGACTTTATGAGTTTGTTATATTAATAATAAAATAAAATAGAAATGGGAAAAATAATTGGAATTGACTTAGGTACTACCAACTCTTGTGTTTCTGTAATGGAAGGAAACGAGCCAGTTGTAATAGCTAACTCAGAAGGAAAACGTACAACAGCTTCAGTTGTTGCATTTGTGGAAGGTGGAGAACGTAAAGTAGGTGACCCTGCAAAACGTCAAGCAATAACAAACCCTACTAAAACGATTTCATCTATTAAACGTTTTATGGGTTCATCTTTTGATGACACTAAGAAAGAAGCTACAAGAGTACCTTATAAAATTGTAAAGGGAGATAATAATTCTCCAAGAGTTGAAATCGACGATCGTAAATATTCTCCTCAAGAAATTTCAGCTATCATTTTACAAAAAATGAAAAAAACAGCTGAAGATTATTTAGGGCATGAAGTTACTGAAGCTGTTGTAACTGTACCTGCTTATTTTAACGATGCTCAAAGACAAGCTACTAAAGAAGCTGGTGAAATTGCTGGTTTAACAATTAAAAGAATCATCAACGAACCTACTGCTGCTGCATTAGCTTATGGTTTAGATAAAAAAGGTATTGATCAAAAAATCGTTGTTTTTGATTTCGGTGGAGGAACACATGATGTTTCGATCTTAGAATTAGGTGATGGAGTTTTTGAAGTTCTTTCTACTGATGGTGATACTCACTTAGGTGGTGATGATGTCGATAATGCTATTATTGACTGGTTAGCTGCTGAATTCAAATCAGATGAAGGTATTGATTTAACGCAAGACCCAATGGCTCTTCAACGTTTGAAAGAAGCTGCTGAAAAAGCTAAAATTGAATTATCTTCAACTACTTCGACTGAGATTAATTTACCTTACATTATGCCAGTTGACGGTATTCCTAAACATTTAGTAAGAACATTGCAAAGATCTAAATTTGAGCAATTAATTTCTTCTATTGTTGAAAGAACTATCGCTCCTTGTCGTTCTGCTTTAAAAAGTGCTGGATTAACAGTTAATGATATTGACGAAGTAATTTTAGTAGGTGGTTCAACACGTATTCCTGTTATTCAGGCTGCTGTTGAGAAGTTTTTCGGTAAATCTCCATCTAAAGGTGTAAATCCTGATGAAGTTGTTGCTATTGGTGCAGCTATTCAAGGTGGTGTATTAACTGGTGAGGTTAAAGATGTTTTATTATTAGATGTTATTCCATTGTCTGTAGGTATTGAAACTATGGGTGGTGTTTTCACTAAATTAATTGAGTCTAACACTACTATACCAACTAAAAAGTCTGAAGTTTTCTCTACAGCGTCTGATAATCAACCATCTGTTGATATTCACGTTTTACAAGGAGAGCGTTCAATGGCTAACGATAATAAATCTTTAGGTCGTTTTCAATTAACTGATATCCCACCAGCTCAAAGAGGTGTTCCTCAAATCGAAGTTACATTTGATATTGATGCAAATGGTATTATGCATATTTCTGCTTTAGATAAAGGAACAGGTAAAAAGCAATCAATTAAAATTGAAGCTTCTTCTGGTTTATCTGCTGAAGAAATTGAAAAAATGAAAGCTGAAGCTTTAGCTAATGCTGATTCTGATAATAAGAAAAAAGCTGAGGCTGAGTTAATTAATAAAGCTGATTCATTAATCTTCCAAACTGAACGTCAGTTAAGTGAGTATGGTGACAAATTGCCAGCTGATAAAAAAGGTCAAATTACTGACGCTTTAGCAGCTTTAAAAATGGAATTTGACGCTAAGAATTTTGATAACTTAGAGCCTGCAATGGAAAAATTAAATACTATTTTCCAAGAAGCTTCTCAAGGTATGTACAATGATTCTAACGATTCTCAAGCTGGTGCTTCAAATGATCAATCAAGTAACCCACAAGATGAAGTTACAGATGTTGATTTTGAAGAAGTAGTAGATGAAAAGAAATAATTAGTTCTTACTTTTTTATGAAAGAGGCTGTCATTTGACAGCCTCTTTTTATTTATATAATTTTTTATTTATGAAGATACTTTCTTTTAATGTTAACGGAATAAGGGCTATTACAAAAAAAAGCTTTATTGATGACATGAAATCAACTTCAGCTGATGTTATTTGCTTGCAAGAAACGAAAGCTACTGTTGATCAAGTTAAAGAAGCTTTAGAGCCTTTAAACGACTATTATGTATATGCAAATGAAGCTAATCGTAAAGGCTATTCAGGAACAGCTATTTTAACTAAAATAAAACCTATTTCGGTTCAATATGATATTAATGTTGTAGAGCATGACACTGAAGGCAGGGTTGTTTGTGTTGAGTTTGAAGATTTCTATGTTGTTACAGTTTATGTTCCTAACTCTGGTAGTGAATTGCTAAGATTGTCTTATAGGCAATCTTGGGATGAATCTTTTTTAGTTTACTTAAAGCAATTAGAACTGCACAAACCAGTTATTGTTTGTGGTGACTTCAATGTTGCACATAAAGAAATTGACTTAGCTCGTCCTAAGCCAAATTATAACAAGTCTGCTGGATTTATGCAAGAAGAAATTGATGGGATGAACTCGTTTTTATCAAATGGCTTAATAGATACTTATAGAGCAGTAAATGGTAATGAAGTTAAATATACATGGTGGAGCTATAGAGGTGGAGCTAGGGAAAAGAATGTAGGATGGAGGATAGATTATTTTTTAATCTCTGAAGTTTTAAAGCAAAGATTAAAAAATGCATTTATTTTAAATGAAACTCATGGATCAGATCACTGTCCAGTTGGAATAGAGATTTAAAAAAAAAGACCGAATATTCGGTCTTTTTTTTATTCTATTTGTTTTCTGTTGTTTTTGTTGCACAACATTTTTTCTTTTCACCTTCCTTGCATTCTTCTTTTTTCTTGTCGGTACTACAAGATTTTTCATCACCTTTCTTACATTTTTTTTTCTTTTTATCGTCTTGATTTTTTATTTCGATAGTATTTCCAGAAGCGACAGCATAAACTGTAGCAGAAACAGAACCTACAAACATCATCAAGGTTAAAGCAGCAAATAATTTTTTCATAATTTTAATTTTATATTTTTTCTAAAGTAGTTAAAAATTTAATTCAATTCACCAATCTTAGTTGATTTAGCCTTTACTACATCTCCAATTTTAACATTAATTGTGGAATCTAAAGGTAAAAACAAGTCAATTCGTGATCCAAATTTAATAAATCCAAATTCTTGTCCCGCTTCAACTTTTTGATTTTCTGCTGTATAGTAACAAATTCTTCTAGCGACTGCGCCTGCAACTTGTCTAAATAAAACTTCTTTACCATTTGAGTGTTGCGTAACAATAGTTGATCGCTCATTGTCAGTACTGCTTTTTGGGTGCCATGCTACTAAGAATAATCCTTTATGGTATTTTACATACTTAATTATTCCACTAATAGGATTGTAATTAGCATGTACATTTAATGGAGACATAAATACTGAAATCTGAATTCTTTTATCTTTAAAATATTCAGTTTCTTCAACTTCTTCTATTACAACAACTTTACCATCTGCTGGACAAATTATATCATTGTCTTCAAAACTAAAATCTCTTTTAGGTATCCTGAAAAATTGAATAACTAAGTATGCAAACGTTAAAACAGTTAGTGTTAAAAGATAAAATAACCAATCCCAATTTGTAATTTTTAATAAATAAAAATTTCCAACTTGAACAGTTGTTAATATTACCATAGCTATTATGATAATTAAAAAGCCTTCGCGGTGTAGTTTCATATAAATTGTAAAAAATAAAGTGCAATATTAAGAATAAAATATGACCAAAGCATAGAAAAATGGAATAGAGAAGATCGCTGCATCAAATCTGTCAAGTATCCCACCGTGTCCAGGGAGTATATTACCAGAGTCTTTAATGTTTAAGCTTCTTTTAAATAGTGATTCAATTAAATCTCCAAAAATAGAGCATGGAGCAATGATTAAAGCAGCGATTAACCAAAAAGATAGAGGTAGGTCATTACTCCAAAAGCTAATGAAATAAGCTACTAAAAGGGTAAATAGAATTCCTCCGACTGTTCCTTCCCATGTTTTTTTTGGAGAAATTCTTTCAAACAACTTCTTCTTTCCAAAAAAACGACCTGATAAATAGGCAAATGTATCATTTGTCCATATTAATAAAAACATTCCAACTACTAAAGGGTTTTTTGATGTTGAAAAATGATTTAGATCAATAACTAAAATAAATGGAAGTAAGACATAAATTAACCCTAATATAACTATAGAAATATTTAAGATAGGATTAGTTCTTTTTAGATATAATTCAGGTATGAATAATAGAAAGATGGTAGGTATTATAAGAATTGCATATTTTTGATCAATACTTTCATTTACAATACATACTGAAATTAGAAATATGATTGCTGATAGGATAAATGCTATTGGTTTATCTAATTCAACTGTTGGATGGTTTTTAAATAAATTGTAAAACTCATTTAATCCTAAAATAGCGAACAATGACATTACGATCATTGTAGATGTATTTCCCCCAATTAAAGAACCGATAATTAGAAGGATAAAGAAAAAACCTGTAATTGCTCTTAGTAAAATATTGCTCATTTTTAAGCGTAAAAAGCCCTTGATAGAAATCAAGGGCTGTTTTTATTATTTATTTTCTTCTTCAGTTATATCTGCTGTAGATGTATTAACTTCTGTTTCATTTATTATGTCAGAATCTGAATCAATTTTATTTTCGTCAGAAACAACATCTAATAAAATGTCTTCGGTGTTTTCTAATAAAGGTATTTCATCTGTTGACCATTCTCTTTTTCCGAAAATTGTTTCAAGGTCTTCTTTAAAGATTACTTCTGATTCTAACAGTTTTTCAGCTAAAAGTGTTAATTTATCCTTATGTTCAGTAAGTATGTTTAACGCTCTTTGGTATTGTTCTTCGATAAGATTACTAACTTCTTGGTCAATTATTTTAGCAGTATCATCAGAATATGGTTTTGTAAACGATTCTCTTCCTTGAGAATCATAAAATGACACGTTACCGATTTTTTCATTTAAACCATAAATAGTAACCATTGCGTATGCTTGTTTCGTTACTTTTTCTAGATCACTTAATGCTCCTGTACTAATTTTACCAAAGATTAATCTTTCAGCTGCTCTACCACCTAAAGCTGAACACATTTCATCTAATATTTGTTCAGTAGTTGTAATACTTCTTTCTTCAGGAAGGTACCATGCTGCTCCTAATGACTGCCCTCTAGGAACAATTGTTACTTTTATTAATGGGTTAGCATATTCTAACATCCATGAAATTGTAGCATGTCCTGCCTCATGAAAAGCTATTGTTTTCTTCTCTCCAATAGAAATAATTTTATTTTTCTTTTCAAGTCCACCAACTATTCTATCAACTGCATCAAGGAAGTCTTGTTTTTCTACATGGTCTTTTTTATGTCTTGCAGCAATTAATGCAGCTTCGTTACATAAGTTAGCAATGTCTGCACCTGAAAACCCTGGTGTCTGTTTAGAAAGGAAATCTACGTCTATTTTGTCATCTAATTTAATAGGTTTCAAATGAACTTCAAATATTTCTTTTCTTTCATTAACATCAGGCATATCAACATATATTTGTCTGTCAAATCTACCTGCTCTCATAAGTGCGCTATCTAAAACATCTGATCTATTAGTAGCCGCAAGAATTATTACACCTGAATTAGTTTCAAAACCATCCATTTCTGTCAAAAGTTGGTTCAATGTGTTTTCGCGTTCATCATTTGAACCAAAGCCATTGTTTTTACCCCTTGCTCTTCCTATTGCATCAATTTCATCAATAAAAATAATTGAAGGAGCTTTTTCTTTTGCTTGTTTGAATAGATCTCTAACTCTAGATGCACCTACACCAACAAACATTTCTACGAAATCGGACCCCGATAAGGCGAAAAAAGGAACTTGAGCTTCTCCTGCTACAGCTTTTGCTAATAATGTTTTACCTGTTCCTGGGGGGCCTACTAGTAATGCACCTTTTGGGATTTTAGCACCTAAATCTGTGTATTTTTTAGGGTGTTTTAAGAATTCTACAATTTCTTGGATTTCAATTTTAGCTTCTTGTAATCCAGCAACATCTTTGAATGTTTTATTTGTAGATTTCCCTTTTTCGTACATTTTAGCTTTGGATTTTCCAATGTTGAAAATTTGACTTCCGCCAGCGCCTCCTCCAGCACCTCCGCCCATTTTTCTCATGACAAACATCCATATTGCAACTAATAATACAATAGGTAACAGAAAACTTATTATTCCACCTAAATAATCAACTTCTGTTTTAGGTTCAATAGTAATAGACGATTTGTTTTCTCCTTTTAAAATATCATTTGCTTTTTGGATATTCATTTCAAAATTTCCAGCATCAATTAATTCCATTTTAAAAGTAGGGTCAGTGTTTTTGACACGCCCACCTTTATCAAATGCCTTACTCATTTGACTAAATTCACCTGAGTTATTTGATTTTACATATTCTTTTCCTTTTTCATTTAATTTGAAATCAGCTCTTGTTTTGTTAACAATAAATACATGTTTGACAAAGCCTTGATTCGCTAATTCAAAAAAGGTCTGTTGGTTTTTAACAGACGAAGATGATTCCGTACTGTTGAATAGCTGAAACCCTATAATTGCCAAAGCAATAAAACCATAAATCCAATAAATTGAAAAAGGGTTTTTCTTTTGATCATTTTTAGCCATAATATTGTGTTTTTTTTAGTTTAGGTTTGGTACGTCTGTTCTTTTTGCGTCTGCCCACAACTCTTCTAAATCGTAAAATTCACGAGCAGTTTTGTAAAAAACATGTCCAACAACTGTTACATAATCTATCAACACCCATTCGCTTGTTCCTTTACCTTCAACATGCCATGGACGTTCTTTGATTTCTTTTCTCGTGTGTCTTAATACACTTGAAGTGATTCCATCAACCTGGGTAGACGATTCTCCGCTACAGATAACAAAAAAATCAGCGACAGCAGCTGTGATGTGTCTTAAATCAAGAATTACAATGTCTTGTGCTTTGTTTTCTTGCATTCCTTCTACGATAGTATCGCAAAGTATTTTTGAATTAATTTCTTTTTCTTGCATGTATTATTTTTATACTTTACAAATCTAACTTTAAATTTTATATTTACTCGAATTTTAGACTGATTATATAAGATTATCAACAAATGATAGGAAGAAAAATTATACATCTAGAACGTGTAGACTCTACAAACAATTATATTGCCAATCTTATTTCTAAAAAAGAAATTCTAGATGGTACAGTTGTTTTGGCAGACGAGCAATCGTGCGGTAGAGGGCAAAGAGGTAACCTATGGCTATCAGAAGCAGGTGTTAACCTTTTATTTTCTACTTATATTGAATCTGTTATTTTGTCAGTAAGTGAACAGTTTTTTTTGACAAAGATGGTTGCTTTGTCAATTGTCAATTTTTTAAATGACAAAGGTGTAAAATCTATTATTAAATGGCCGAATGATATTTTAGTTCAGAATAAAAAAATAGCTGGAGTTTTAATTGAAAATCAAGTTTCAGGTCACTTTCTTAAAAGTTCTGTTATAGGAATAGGGTTAAATGTTAATCAGTTAATTTTCCCTATAGGTAACGTAACAAGTTTACAATTAGAATTAAAAGAGTTTGCTTCAATTCATTCTGTAGCTCTAGGGCTAGTTTTTTATTTAAATAAGTATTGGGAGCATATTGCAAATAGGGATTTCTCCAAACTGAATGAGTTATACCTCCATAACTTACATCGTTTAAATCAAGTTGGTGACTATCAGGATGAATTTGGTGATTTTAAAGGAGTTATTGAAGGAGTGAGTGATGATGGAAAGCTTATTTTAAAGTCAACAGAAAGAGATAAACTACTTTATGACTTAAAAGAGGTGACATTTATTTAGTTTTCAAAGTGTTTTTGAAGATGAGTTGCCATGTCGTTAAAAAGTTGATTTAAAGGTTTTTCGACCATCATTTTTAAGAACATATTAACTTCTCCATCAAATTCTAAAAAACCTTTTGATCCATTAATAGATTTGTTTATAATGATTGATAGAGTAAAAGGAAAAGGAGATTTTTCTCCAGATTTCATATGAATTTTCTCAAATCCTTCACTTCCATTTTGTATCAATGAAATTGTAACCACTCCATTTTGAACTTTGAAAGAGCATTCGTTTTCATTAGACTTCCATTCCGATATTTTATCTTTAGGTAGAATAAAGTGAAGATTTGAAGGGTCTTTTAAAAGATTAAATATAGTTTCTTGAGAAGCATTTACTTCAACTTCGTTACTTTTTATTTTCATATGGAAATAATTTGTTTTTAAGTTGTTTTAACAATAAATCGGCATAAGTTATGAAATACATTATGCTGTAATTTATATCCGTGTATATCTTTTTGCAATCAGGATTGTTTCAAAGTATATGAATTACACTCCCCATGTTTCAGGGCTTTTTTTCCATTCTTTTAATGAATTCACATCAGATTCTTGAATGTAATCATGAACAAGTGCTTGTTTTAACAAAACATCATAACTTGTAAGTGTTAAGAAAGGACAGTTTGCTTTTTTAAATGTTTTCTCGGCAGCATTAAAACCGTAGGTGAAGATTGCTATCAAGCCTTTAACTTCTAGGCCAGCATCTTTTAAAGCGTCAATAGCTTTTATACTACTTCCTCCTGTAGATATTAAATCTTCGATCACTACAACTTTTTGTCCTTTTTCAAAGTATCCTTCAACTTGGTTCCCCATTCCATGTTCTTTAGCAGAGCTTCTAACATAAATGAAAGGAATACCAAGTTCTTGTGCAATTAATGCGCCTTGAGGAATCCCTCCTGTAGCAACTCCTGCAATTACATCTGGCTTCCCAAAATGTTCTCTTATGGCTTCAGCGTATGCTTGACGGATAAATGTTCTTATTGTCGGATAGGACAAGCTAATACGAGTATCACAGTAAATAGGAGACTTCCATCCAGATGCCCATGTAAAAGGCGATGAAGGAGATAGTTTAACAGCTTTTATTTGTAATAAAAATTCTGCTACCTTTAGAGCTTTTTCCTTGTTTAAAATCATAAAGCAAATGTACAAAGTTTTTATTGAAAACAATCCAATTTATTTTCTATCGAAAGAGGAAGAAATACCTTCCAATTCAATTGTTTTGTATCTAATTAGTTTTAAATCAGTTGGTAATACATTTGATTTAATGTTGAAAAATATTCAGCCAAATTTAAATCTGGTATTAGTTTGTGACGAATTAGAGTCTTTTTTTAAGTTGTTTTTTGAAGTTTATGATTACATTGAAGCTGCTGGAGGGATTGTTCAAAGAAAAGAAACGCTTTTATTTATTGAGCGGAATGGTTATTGGGATATACCAAAGGGAAAGATCGAAAAGGGAGAAAGTGTTGAGGCTGGAGCGATAAGAGAAGTTGAAGAAGAATGTGGAATTCAAGGTCCAGTAATTGACTATTTAATTTGTGAAACACTGCATACTTATTTGTATAAAGATAAGCCTGTTTTGAAAAAAACTTTTTGGTTTAAAATGTCATTTAATGGAAGTAAGAATTTAATACCTCAAACTGAGGAGGGAATAACTAAAGTTGAATGGCTGTCTAAAAAAGATTTTTCAAAAATCAGCTCGAATACTTTTGAATCAATAAAAGAGGTGTTAAATATTTTTAAACTTCAAATGAAATGATAGCGTCATTTTTAAAAAGTTCTTCTTTTAATTTTGCATGAGATTTTTGACTCCCTATAATGGTGTAAATAAGTTTAATTTGATGATTTATTTTCTTTTGCCTAATGCAAATGTACTTTAACGATTTATCTTCTATTATTTTTTCTACATCTTTAACGAAAAAGTCTTCTCTTTTTTCAATTGTTATTAGATAATTAAGTTCAGTGTTTATACTTTCAATCCAATGAGGTAACCATGAAAAACCTAACAATACAATCATAACAATCCCTAAAACGGAAAAAGCAAACACATATTGTCCAATTCCTACTGCCATTCCGATTGCTGCAGAGATCCAAATTGTAGTTGCAGTTGTTAAACCTTTGATATTGGTTCCTTCTTTAAATATTGCACCAGCTCCTAAAAAACCAATTCCAGTTACAATATTTGATGCTACTCTTGCGTCATTACTCATCAGGTTAGAAATCATAGTGAATAGACAAGACCCAACAGTAATTAATATTACTGTTCTGAATCCAGCAGATTTAGTCCTATATTCTCTCTCCGCACCGATTACCGCACCGATTAGCAACGCTAAAAGTAATTTTCCAATTTCATTTTGTAAAAAATCGCTCATTCAATTATTGTTTTAATAGATAGCACAAATGTATGGCTATTTCATTTAAGTCATTAACTTTGCCCGAAAATATTGTTAATTTAATGAAATCTTTAATTGAGTGGGTTCAAGATAGGCTCACTAAAAGACAATTTATATTTTTGTCAAGTGTTTTAGTAGGACTTTCTGCAGGTATCGCTGTTGTTGTGCTTAAAACATTTGCTCATTATATTTTTAGAATAGCAACATTTGATAATGGTTTTGATTCTCGTTACTTGTTTGTTATTCTACCTATCCTTGGGATTTTTCTTACTGTTTTAGTAACTAAAAAAATATTGAAAGGAAGACTGGAAAAGGGCTTACCTAATATACACTATTCAATTGCTAAAAAATCAAGTATTGTTCCTCGAAAGCAAATGTATGCTCAAGTAATTACGAGTTCTTTAACGGTTGGACTTGGTGGTTCAGCAGGGTTAGAAGCTCCGATTGTAATTACAGGTGCTGCTTTTGGCTCTAATTATGCTCGCGCTTACAATTTAAATTACAAAGATAGAACTTTGCTTTTGGCGTGCGGAATTGCAGCAGGTATTGCATCGGCATTTAATGCTCCGATAGCTGGTGTTTTATTTGCTTTAGAGGTTTTACTTTTGGATGTAAGTATCTCAGCTTTTATACCTTTAATTATTGCTGCTGCATCTGGAACATTAATTTCTAAAATAATTTTAAATGATGATATTCTTATTTCTTTCAAATTAACTGAGCCGTTTGATTACATCAATGTTCCGTTTTATGCATTGTTAGGAGTTGTAGCTGGATTAGTAGCTGTGTTGCATTCCCGAATTTTTTTAAAAGTAGAAGGATTATTCAGTCGGTCTAAAAGAAAATCATATCGAAATGTAATTATTGGAGGTGTTACTTTGGGTGGATTAATTTTTATTTTCCCTTCACTTTTTGGGGAAGGATATGAAAGTATAAAGTCTCTTTCTCTGCTAAGACCTCAAGAAATACTTGATAATAGCTATTTTCAAGAGTATAAAAACAATGAATGGTTCGTTTTGAGTTTTGTTGGTATATTGATTTTTGTAAAAGCGATTGCTACCGGCTTGACATTAGGTAGTGGAGGGAATGGAGGTAATTTTGCCCCCTCTCTTTTTGTTGGAGCGTATTTAGGTTTTTTCTTCTCTAGGCTAACGAATATGTTAAGTTTTTTAAATCTTCCTGAAAGTAATTTTACTTTGGTAGGAATGGCAGGAATTCTAAGTGGTCTTTATCACGCTCCTTTGACCGCTATATTCTTAATAGCTGAGATTACGGGAGGCTATACGTTGATTATACCATTAATGCTAGTTTCATCAATTAGTTATGCGATTTCCAGATATTTTGAACCTTTTTCAATGGATACTAAAAAAATGGCTAGTGGTGGAATGATTTTCACGAGTGATAAGGATAAGAATATTTTAACAACGATTAATACTTCATCTATAATAGAAACAGATTATGTTAAATTGTATGTAAATGTATCATTGGGTGAGTTGGTGAATGTAATATCATCTTCTAAAAGAAATGTTTTCCCTGTTACTGATAAGTTAAATAATTTATTAGGAATAGTTTTATTAGATGACATTAGAGATACAATTTTTAAAAGAGAACTGTATGAAACGGTTTGTGTTAGAGATTTAATGATAACTCCTACCGAAGTTGTAGATAGTGAAGAAAGTATGGAGTCTGTAATGCAAAAATTTGATACTACTGGAGCTTGGAATTTACCAGTGGTTCATGAAAATAAATTTATTGGATTCATAAATAAAAATGCAATTTTCACTACTTATAGGTCGAAATTAAAAAGTACAGTGTTAGATTAAAACCTGATTTCTATTATTTTACAAACATTAATTTTTCTCTTTCAACCTTCATTCGCATAAATCCAAAGACTACTGTTAAAACCTCTCCCTGTATATCATCGACCATTCCAGATTGTTTAGTAGCAATTAATTTAACAGTGGATCCAATTTTAATTTTTGCTCGTTCGTAATCGTCTTTTTGAATAATTGCTTTTTGTTTTTTTGATTTTTGTTGAGGATGTAAGGCTTCTTTCTTAACTTTTTCAGCAAGTTTGATGCTTTCAATTTTATTTTTTTCTAAAGCTATATATTTAATGATGTCATCAATTATCGGCTTGTTGATGTCTTTTTTTCTATTTAAAACTTGGTATTTTTGAATTGATAGTTCTAATTTTTTACCAAGAGTAATTAATTTATTATTCTTCTCTAAATTTTCTTGTTGTGTCTTTAATCTAAGGTCATAACGTTCTTTTTTTACATCATAATCTAATTTAGATTTTAAAGCAGTTTTTTGTGCTTCAATATGTTCGTTGTTTAATTTTTCTAAGTACGTTTTTTCTTTTTGTAATTCAGAAAGCAAACGATCCATCTTAACTTTGTTTACGTCTAATTTCGATTTAGCTTTTTCTATTAATTCTAAATCGATACCGTTAATTTGCGCTACTTCAAACGTAAATGAACTTCCAGGTTGTCCAATTGAAAATTTATATAAAGGTTCTAAGGTGTCTGTATTGAAAAGCATACAACCATTTATTGCATTTTGAAGTTGGTCTGCTTTTAATTTGATATTGGCATAGTGGGTTGTGATAACAGCAAAACTTTTCTTATTGTATAATTCTTCGAAAAACACTTCAGCTAAAGCTCCACCTAATTCTGGATCAGAACCTGTTCCAAATTCATCTAATAAAAGCAATGTTCTTTTGTTAGCAACTTTTAGAAAATGATTCATTCGCTTTAAGCGATAGGAATAGGTGCTTAATTCATTTTCAATCGATTGATTGTCACCAATATCTGTTAAGACTTGTTGGTAAAAACACATTTTGCTATTTGGATCAACAGGTACTAATAGACCTGATTGTAACATCAACTGTAATAATCCAATGGTTTTTAATGTGATGCTTTTCCCTCCAGCATTTGGTCCAGAAATTACTAGCATTCTAGAATAAATATCCATCGTAATGAATTGTCTGTGTGTTGTTTTTCCTTGTTGCTTATTGTTTTTCCATAGAATAGGGTGGGTGACTTTGATAAGTTCCGTCCTCATTTCATCATTAATTGCGGGTAAGCAACAATTTAATTCAACTGCTAATTTTGTTTTAGCATTAACGAAATCAATTTCAGTTAAAATGTTTTGGTAGGCTGAAATTAAAGGGAGAAGGTGTGCGATTTCAGCTGTTAATGCTTGTAATATTCGATAGATTTCTTTCCGTTCATCATCAGAAAGTAATTCATATTCATTGTTTAAAGCAACGTTCGCTATGGGTTCAATGAAAGTTAAACTTCCTGTTTTTGAAGATCCAACAACGGTTCCAGTAATTTTACGCTTATGTGTTGATTGTACAGTTAAAACTCTTCTCTCATTTACAAAAGCTTCTCTCGTTTCTCCTAAAATATTTTCTTTTGACAGTTTTCTAAGTTCACGTTCAAAGTTTTTGTTAATTTGATTTTTAACAATTTTTAATTTGTTTCGTATTTCAAAAAGTAGGGGAGAAGCATCGTCTTTTACTTTTCCTGTTCGGTCAAAAACTTTATCAACTGCTTCAATTATTTCAGTAGAATAATAAGCTTGATTAATTAAGTCTGATAATAAAGGGAATTCTTGCGAGCGTTTATCAAAAAAATAAAGAAGATTGTTTACAATATTAGATGCGCTATATATTCTATAAAATCCTTCTTGAGATAAAACTGCATTTTTTATTGGGAGTAGTTTGATTTCTAGATTTATTTCTTCAAAATCTAAAGTTGGAAAACTTTCTCCTGTAGTTCTTATAAGATGAAGTTCTTGAACTTTTTTTAATTCAATTTTAACTTCTTCGAAACGATTTGATGGTAAAAGAGATACTAACCTTTTCTTGGCAGTATCTCCTATAGCGTAATTTGTTAACCAATCTCTAATAATAGAGAATTCAAGGTCTTTTATCGTATATTCATCAAAAGGATTCATCAGTGCAAAATTAACTTTTCTGAGTGAATCAAAGTGATTGGATATGAATTATTTTGTATTACTAAAACGTTCTTCAATTTTCCCCTGAACGTAAGCTACTACTTCTTCATTTTTAATTTTCTCAATAACATCGTTTATAAAAGCTCCAACTATTAGTTTTCTTGCTGATTTTTCAGATAATCCTCTAGCTCTTAAATAAAAAACCGCTTCCTCATCTAGCTGTCCGGTAGTTGATCCGTGAGAACATTTTACATCATCTGCATAAATTTCAAGTTCTGGCTTAGAGTTTACCGTTGCGTCATCACTTAAAAGAACGTTTCCATTGGATTGAAAAGCATTTATTTTTTGAGCATCTTTTCTTACAAATACTTTTCCGTTAAATACAGCTGTTGCTTTTTCATCAATGATACCTTTATACAGTTCATTAGACTCACAGTTCGGAACTAAATGATCAACTATAGTATGGTTATCAACATGCTGATTTCCTTTCAACTGGTAAATTCCGTTTAGGTTTGTATTACAGTTTTGTCCTCTTACTTCAATGTTTAGGTTGTTTCGAATTAACCCACCATTTAAAGTGATCGTATTTATTGTAAAAGTGGAATCATCTTGTTGTTCTACCTGCTCAGTTGATACCTGGTAGCAAGAATCATTTTGATATTGAATTTTATCGATGTGTAGGAAAGCATTTTTCCCAACGAATATTTCAGAAACACTATTATCGAAACAAGTATTTGCATTAGAAGAAACGAAACCTTCAATGATTGAACATTTTGAAAAATCTTCAGCAATTATTAGATTTCGAGTAG
>Ga0105052_10003561_pt1 | contig 17895 bp, 13 predicted proteins | sample FRY03_FD_78094 | JGI IMG/M metagenome (GOLD analysis project Ga0105052, IMG submission 78094) | Freshwater microbial communities from Lake Fryxell liftoff mats and glacier meltwater in Antarctica - FRY-03 | ecosystem: Environmental > Aquatic > Freshwater > Ice > Glacier meltwater ... | reverse complement strand
TTTTGTCCAAGCTGGATTTGGGTTATTTATAATATTATCTACTTCTACTTCGGTAAAAATATTGTCTTTGTCTTTTTCTTTAACAGATTCTCCTTTTTTCTGTTCTATTTTTTCTTTTCTAGTTCCAAATTTAATTTGAATAGGCATAAATTTGTTATATTTCATTAACAATTCACGAATTCTACTTTCTTCTAAAAATTCTAAAGAATCATCTGCAATATGTAAAATTATTTCTGTTCCTCTTTCTGTTTTGTCATGTGGTTCTAGGGTAAACTCTGGACTTCCATCGCAAATCCAATGAGCAGCTGGTTCGCCATTATGAGATTTTGTAATTAATTCAACTTTACTAGCTACCATAAAAGCAGAGTAAAAACCTAGTCCAAAATGACCAATTATTCCAGAGTCTTTTGCAGAATCTTTGTATTTTTCTAAAAACTCTTCGGCTCCAGAAAAAGCAATTTGGTTAATGTATTTTTCAACTTCTTCAGCTGTCATACCTAAACCTTGATCTGTTATATAAAGTTTTTTATTTTCTTTATCAATTTTAACTTCTATTATTGGATTACCATATTCAGACGTTGTCTCTCCAACACTTGTTAAATGTTTTAATTTTAAAGTTGCATCTGTAGCGTTAGAGATTAATTCTCTTAAAAAAATTTCGTGATCGCTGTATAAAAATTTCTTAATTAAAGGAAAGATGTTTTCTACTGAAACATTAATTTTTCCGGTTGACATATTTGTATTTTTTAGTTAAACATTTTTAATACTCGGTCAAATTAAGTACCAAAAAGCGTAAACTGACAAATTGTCGTTTATTTACCCTTTAAAAATATATTTATTAGCTTAATAGTAGTAAAATAGTAATGGTTTAGGCTTAACTTTGTAAATAAAAAGAGCAAAAAGGTTCTAAAATTTTTAGAAACAGCTTCAAAAGTAAAAACTGTAAAAAAAAATGCTGTCCATAAATAAAATTTCATTTTCTTATAATTTATTACCAACCGTTAAAAATATAAGTTTCACTGTTAAAAAAGGCGAAACCCTTGTTGTAATTGGCAAAAGTGGTTGTGGCAAGAGTACTTTGCTTAAATTAATATTTGGTTTATACGATTTAGATTCTGGTTCGATTAGTTGGAATGATATTGAAGTAACCGGACCAAAATATAATTTAATTCCGGGAATGCCTTTTATAAAACATTTGTCTCAAGATTTTGATCTTATGCCTTTTATAACTGTTGAAGAAAATGTAGGCAAACATTTATCTAACTTTTATCCAGAACAAAAACAAGAGAGAATTAATGAGTTGCTTGATATTGTTGAAATGACAGATTATGCAAAGGTAAAAGTAAAACACTTAAGTGGCGGACAAATGCAAAGAGTTGCAATTGCAAGGGTTTTGGCATTAGAGCCAGAAGTGTTATTGTTAGACGAACCTTTTAGTAGCATAGATAATTTTTTAAAAAACAGTTTAAGAAGAAAGTTCTTTAAATATTTAAAGCAAAAGAATATAACTTGTATTGTTGCAACTCACGATAGTACAGACGTTATGTCTTTTTCTGATGAGGTTTTAGTTATGAAAGAAGGTAAAGTAATTAAAAAAGCTACCGCTGTTGATTTATATAATAATCCAGAATCTTTATATGTTGCCTCTTTATTTGGAGATGTTAACGAGATTCCTTCAAAATATTTAGAGGATTTATTTAGCAAAGGAAATAAATTTATATATCCTGATAAATTAATAATAACAGATTATTCTAATTTAAAAGTAAAAGTAATTTCGAGTTATTTTAACGGGTTTTGTTATTTAATTGAAGCGTCGTATTTTGAGGGGACTTTATATTTTAATAATGATAATCCGTTAGAAATTGCCTCAGAAGTTTATTTAAAAATAAAACCCCAAAATAATTAAATTTTGGGGTTTAGGTTTATTAGTTTTTTAAGTGCTTTTCTAAAAACTGATCTTGTTCCCATAAAAGGTGTAAGATGTTTTCTTTAGCAGCATAACCATGACTTTCTTTTGGCAAAATCACCATTCTAACAGGAGCTCCAAAACCTTTTAAAGCCTGAAAGTATCTTTCTGTTTGTAAAGTAAATGTACCTGGATTATTATCGGCTTCGCCATGTGTTAATAATAATGGCGTTTTCATTTTACTAGCATTCATAAAAGGAGACATAGCATTGTAAACTTCTGGAACATCCCAATAGTTACGTTGTTCGCTTTGAAAACCAAAAGGAGTTAGCGTTCTATTATAAGCTCCACTTCTTGCAATTCCGCAAGCAAATAAGTTAGAATGTGTAAGTAAATTTGCTGTCATAAATGCACCATAAGAGTGACCTCCAATGGCAACTTTTTTACGATTAATATACCCTAATTTATCAACAGCATCTATTGCAGCTTCTGCATTTGCAACTAATTGCTCTATAAATGTATCGTTAGGTTCTGTTTTATCTTCTCCAATAATAGGAAAAGCGGCATCGTCTAGAACAGCGTATCCTTTTGCTGCCCAATATATAAACGAACCATAACTAGGAAAAGTAAATGTGTTTGGATTAGAACTAGTTTGTCCTGCTGTATTTTTGTCTTTATATTCTTCTGGATAAGCCCAAATTAACAAGGGTAATTTTTCTTTTTTAGAAACTTTATCATAACCAGCTGGCAAGTACAAAGTACCAGATAATTCTACTCCGTCTTTTCTTTTGTATTTAATAACCTCTTTATATACATTTTTAATGCTTTCGAAAGGGTTTTTAAAATTAGTAAGCTGAGTTAATTTGTTTTTAGATTTTATGTTTCTAAAATAATAATTTGGATACTCGTTTTTAGACTGAATTTGAACTAACAAATCGCCAGATTTAGAGTCAACCAAAGTAATTAAATCTTCTTTTTTATCTTTAATATTAGATTGATAAACACGATTAGTTTTTAATGTTTTTAAGTTAAACTCATCTATAAACGGAAACTGTCCTTCTTTAGAATGGCCATCTCCTAATAAATACATTATATTGTTTTCTATAGCTAATACGTTTTTACCAAATTCATTCTTTTTAGTTTCAAAAACACCTGGATCAGAATAAATATCTTGATAATTTCTATCAGAAATTACTTTTGCTGCTTCATTTGGGTTTGATGGATTTATTAAATATGTTTTTAAATTTCTTGTATCATACCAGTTATCAAAAACCAATGCATTTTGGCTATTTCCCCAAGAGACACCGCCAAATCGTTGTTTAATTTTAAATAACGAGGTTGCTTCATTTGTAAATGGAGCTTCCCATAAAAAAAGTTCATCTCTAAAATCTACTGCTACAGATTGATCTCCTTGGTCTAATGCAGTTACATAATATAAAGTAGCTGGCTTGTCTAATCTCCAACTCATGCTTCTAAAACCTTTTCTTGTAGAAGAAAAACCTTTTGGCTGGGTTTCGTTTAAAGGCACTTGATTTACAACCTTAATTTCTAAACCATTACTGTCGTAAACAACAGATTTTTGAGGAAATCTATTCCATGGAACAATGTAAGAAAATGGTTTTTGTATAGTAGAAACCAATATAAATTTACCATCTGGAGAAAAAGTCTCGCTAAAATATAAGTCGGCTTTTTTTAATAAATCTATTTTACCATCTAACGATACTTTATGTAATTCTGATGTTACTAAAGATTCGAAATTTGCTTCGTCTAATTTGTTTTTAAGTAAATCTTGATATGTTCTATTTTGAGAAATCTTACCATCGCTAGAAGAAACTATTGGCCCGTTTGGCAAATCTTTTTTTTCATCTATTAAAGCAACTTTGTTTTTTGGCAACATTCTAACTAGAATAGACTTACTGTCTGTAAACCAACTAAACGGACTTCCCATATTTGCATTAACTGTAGCTTCTGTAAGTTTTTTAGCTTGCGATGTTTCTAGATTTAAAACCCAAAGTTCAACACCTGTTTTTGTAGTATGAGAAAAAGCTAATGTTTTTTCGTCTGGAGACATAGAATAGTTAGAAATTCTAGGATTTTCTGGCAAACCCGTAACTTGAGTCTCAATTTTATCTGTTACTTTTTTAAGCTTAATATTGTTAATGTAAGTAACAGTGCTAGAAATATTTGTTGTTGGGTTGATTCTTAATCCACCTAAACGCATTTCTTCTTGGCTTAAATCGTATAATGTTTTATAAGTGTTTCGATAGCTCAAAATCATGATTTTGGCTTTGCTATCCATGTTTACAGATGGAGCTCTTTCAAAATCTGCTAGTTCTAAAATTTCTTTTGATGGTTTTTGATAAGTTAAATTTTCTTGTGCAAAACCAATTGATGCAAGAACAAGAAATAGTACAGAAAAATGTATTTTCATAAGTGTTTAATTTAGTTATAGGTGGGTTCTATAAATTAGCTGATAGTTATTTTTGAATTTATTTTGAATAGATTTTTTTTATTTTTGTTGTCTTATAGCCCGCTATAAGACAACAAAAATAGGAAAAAGATGCCGAAATAAAACAAAAAGAACATCAGTACAACTATTTATATAGATGAAAAAACTAATTTATAGAATACACCTTTAGAATGCAACCAAATTAAAACATATATAAATGTTTAATCTAAAAAAATTGTTAAAATAAAAAAAGAGAAGTAAAATTTATTCCTGAACTATTATTAATGATGCTTTAACGCCAGTTGCTAAATTCCAGATATTAGAAATAATAGGGTTATCAAATTCATCTAAAATTACAAATTGTGCTGTATTTGGACCAGATGTTCCTTGGTTTAGAGCAACAAATTCTATATGATTAAAACCAGGAATTAAGTCTATATAAAACTTTTTAAAATTTTCTCCCAAGTAAATGTTAGCATAAAATACTTTTCCGTTATGTATTATACTAACCATGTCATCATCTACATATTCATGATCTCTACATAATATTTGAATAAATTTAGTTTTACTTTTAAAATCTCCAAAATACTGATTTCTTTTAAATTCTTCTCTCATTTCTCTTTCTTGAGACAAGAAATTTGGCTGAATATTATATGTTTTTTTAACAAAACCATATTGCTTTGCCATGTCTAAAGTTTTCTTTTCTTTTTCTAGAGGAGCACTTTCTGGAATTTCTTCTAGTGGGTCTTTTTTAGATATAGAAAACGGAGATTCTTTAGTAGATTTAGATATTCCAAAACTAGAGCCAACAGAAATAGGTTTTCCGCTAGTGTCTATTTGGCTAAAACAATTAATTGACAGAAGAAATATAAAAAGTAAGTTTAATTGTTTCATATGTAGATATTTATTGTTTTTTATAGGTTATATGAAATTGGCTCCAAAATAATTAATTTATTAATGGTGTCGCCGAACTTCGTTTCGCCAGTTTATTAAAAATCTTTATTCGTGTTTGTGATTTCGGAAACATGGCTATTTCATAAAATAATAATATTTGTCAAATCTAATAAATTAATAAAAAACACATCATAATAAAAAGCTAATTAATATAAAAGCGTTCAATTAGAGTGCCAAATTCTGTTTTTGTTGTGTTTATTTTATTAACAATTTCTAGAATATTAGTAATTAGAGTAAATGTTTATTATTAGATTAGTAAATTTGCATACCAAAATTTATTAAAAACTACTATTATGTACCATTCAAAAATTGCAGGATTAGGATATTACGTTCCAGAAAATGTTGTGACCAATGATGATTTGTCGAAAATTATGGATACCAATGATGAATGGATACAAGAACGAACAGGAATTCAAGAGCGGAGACATATAATTAGAGGCGAAGATACAACTACAACAATGGGAGTGAAAGCGGCAAAAATTGCTATCGAACGCTCAGGTGTTGCCAAAGAAGACATTGATTTTATTGTTTTTGCCACATTAAGTCCGGATTATTATTTTCCTGGTCCAGGAGTTTTGGTACAACGTGATTTAGGTCTAAAAACTATTGGTGCATTAGACGTGAGAAATCAATGTTCGGGGTTTGTATATGCAATTTCTGTGGCTGACCAATATATAAAAACTGGAATGTATAAAAACGTTTTGGTTATAGGTTCCGAAGTGCAATCGACAGGACTGGATTTCACAGATCGTGGGCGAGGTGTTTCGGTAATTTTTGGTGATGGTGCTGGAGCAGCTGTATTAAGCAGAGAAGAAGATACAACAAAAGGCATATTATCTACACATTTACATTCAGAAGGGCAACATGCCGAAGAATTATTTGTAAAAGCTCCAGGAATGGGTGGACGCTGGGTTAAGGATATTTTAGAAGACAACAATCCAGATGACACAAGCTATTATGGGTATATGAACGGTCAATTTGTATTCAAAAATGCGGTAGTACGCTTTTCGGAAGTTATTAATGAAGGTTTGCAGGCCAATAATTTGCAAGTTTCGGATATTGATATGTTGATTCCGCATCAGGCAAATTTGAGAATTTCCCAGTTTATCCAAAAGAAATTTGGATTAAGAGACGACCAGGTTTTTAATAATATCCAAAAGTATGGTAATACAACAGCTGCTTCCATCCCGATAGCTTTGACAGAAGCTTGGGAACTCGGGAAAATTAAATCAGGTGACACGGTAGTTTTGGCTGCTTTTGGAAGTGGATTTACTTGGGGAAGCGTAATTATTAAGTGGTAAAAGTATAATTTTAAGGTGTTAAAAAACCACGCTAGATTATAACCAATGTTGTAAATAGATTTATTTGTTAGCCCATATTTTTTCAGAATCCCGAGTTCATTTTTCACGAATATTATGCAATAAAATTTCAAAAAATTTTGAGCCTCGTTCGTAAATTAATCTTCTATTTCGCCAGCAAATTTTAGATGAGTTTTTTTGTTTTTTTTGTTATACTCTAAAAATGGCGAGTAGCCATAAACAACTTTTCTTTGATTTTTTTTTCTAACGAACGAACGTACCGTTCGTCGTTTTGGGGCTTTGCGATGGTGGGGAATTCAAGGCGCAAATGCTCAATTAGCACAAATGTTCATTAGAATTCTAAATGCTCAATTCAGCACTTCAGCCCCACTATTGCAAAACCCTTGTTGTGCGTTCGGTTTTGTTTTCTAAATTTAGTTCCCCAAATATTTATATATTTAATCGTGATAGATAAGTCTTCTAATAATTCACCATTGTTTTTTTAGGAAGTTGAGTAACTAAATCTTCGACAGTTAAATTTGCTTATATTCCCCCGCCTTCATCCTCAATAGTATAGAAAAATATATCTGTTTATCAATGATTTTCTGGAGTGCCATTATGGAGTGACCCAAATCGTTGTGCCACGACAAACCTAGTTAGCGATTCGAATTTATCTATTCGCTCTTAAATGTGAAAAAGGGGGTTAAATTTACAGGGCTTTCTAAAAGTTGTGACTGATAGCGAATAGCCTTTCCACTTATAGTATTATTTTCCTTTAAGTCAATGGTTAAATGATAAATTCCTTGATTAGTAATTAAGGCAAAGACATTTGTATTAAGATAAAGTATTGTGTATTTATTTCCGTTTTCTAATATAATCTGACCCTGCCCTTCGTTTATTTTTAATTTACCTTTTGTTGTTGTTGTTTTCTCACCCAGAGTTATATATGCATCTATATTATATTCACCATTAATACTTGAGGGTGTTTTGTTTTCAACACGAAAAGCTTTCGCCAACATATGAGCTGTTGATTCAATAGAACTTACCCATGCAGTATTTGTCATTATTGAAATAGCCAATTCCTCATCTGGAAAATAACAAATTACTGTTCTGGTTCCTTGTGTAGCTCCTGCATGTTCAATTACTTTTCTGCCATCCATATCATAACTTGTTCTCCATCCTAATCCAACTTGTGTTTTTTCTCCTGATTTTAACTTTTGACTCTCAAACATTAATTTTACTGTTTCTGGTTTCAAATAACCGTTAGAGTATGCTTTAGTCATATTTACCAAATCTGTAGGAGTAGTTATCATACCGCCAGCCGCCCATATACTACTAATCTCTCTAGGATTATTTATGAAGACGTTTTCTCCATTTACTTGTTCATAAATTTTAGATAGATTTGGAATCAATTTATACTGCCTCATATCTACTTCTGTGCTTTTCATAGAAAGCGGGTTCAACACTTTGTCTTGAATATAATCTAAATACTTAACTCCGGAGGCTCCTTCCATAGCGGCAGATAGAAGAGTATATCCATGTGATGAATAACTATATTTTGTTTCAGGCTCTCCTATTAATTTTTGATGCGAAAACACCGTCAAGGCATCTTTTACAGAAGAATAAAACCTGTTCTCTTGTTTATCTGTATCTGTATAATGTGGCATTCCCGCTATGTGTCCAGCAAGTTGTTTTACAGTTATGGGATAATCCTTTTTCGGGAAATAAGGGACATATTTCTTAATTGGAGCATTAATATCTATCCGCCCATCTTGTATCAATATGCCTAGTCCAGTTGCGGCTATCACCTTTGACGTTGATGCGGCTCTAAATTGGGTAAGTGTGGTTACTGGAATCTTTTTTTCGACATCGGCATAGCCAAATCCTTCTGCAAAGACGATAGAATCATTTTTGCGAATAGTAATAGAAAACCCAGGAAGATTTGCAATTTTCAATAATTCGCTTGCCATATTTCGTACTAATGTCGCACTGCTATTGTCAATATCAATTTGCTGATTGGGTTCTGGATTGATGTTCTCAGATTCAAGTGAAAAAATTACACTTGCTATTTTCCAATTGTCTTTTTCTTTAGCCAAAAGCCAGAACTCTTTACCCCAGTTGCCTTTTTTGTTATTTACCCAAAAGCTATAATCAAAACTAACCGAGGCTATACTACCATTCTCAATTATTTCAATATTATTAAAGTCTTCTCTTCGAGGTTCAGGCTTACAAACGCTTCTAAACCAAGTCTTATAATCAGAAATTTTATAGTTCACTGATAAGCTATCTTTTTTTAACCTTTCTTTTTGGGTAATTTCTTTATAAACACCTACCCATGTTACAGGTCCTTCGTGAAACAAATTATAAAAAGTTACGCTGTCCTTTTTAATAATGCAGTCCTTAAAAGTTGTCAGTATCTTATTGATTTCATTTTCATCTGTCGTTTGTTGACTAAATAATAGATTAGAAAATAGAAGTATTGTCAAAAGTAAAGTCAGTCGTTTCATTTCTTGATTTCTTGATTTGTTAAATTGTTATTTTCGTATATGCGGTAATAAATAGTATAAAATTCGTCATATTCTTGAGTCTGCGTTAAACTGACGCACAACGTTTATGGGCTTGGCGAAGGTGGCGATTTTCACCGCAAATGTTGATGCGGAGAACCAAAGTTTGATTAACTACAAATGTGTCTACGAAGCACTGAACCGCCAATTTTGCCAAACCGCTGTTACCTGCTGGCGTTCTGTCTTTCGTGTCAAGTTACCCTGTCTGTTTATGGACTGCAATGAACGGTCAAAGTGCTTGTCTGTCGGGGGGGGGGGCGGTTGCAAAAAAAAATAAAACACCGAAGGGGGGGAGAAAAAAAATAAAATTCTTCTTGGGTGGGAGAAAAAACACTCTCTCAAAAAAATTGCTTGTAGCGTTGGCTTGTAGCGTTTTTTAAGAGTGCATTTATTTTGTGGGCTGATTTATTTTCTTCTGTAAACGTCATTAGTTTCGTTTTTTCAGGTCTCAATTTTCAAAGTATTAATAAGACGGCATCAAACTAAGAAGCAACTTCATTCTGCCAACGTTAGAACAATTCGTTAAATTAATTCTTCAGCAGCATTTAATAAAGTTTTAAACTGAAATTCATAACCATTATTTATTATTTTATCTGATGATATTTTACTTCCATTTAAAATTGAATTTGCTAATTCACCATAAAATATTTTAATAAAGATTGCTAGAATATTTGGCAACCAAAAAGGTTTTTTTAAGGCTCTTGAAAAACTTTCATTAACTACTTTATTGGAAACCTGCTCAGGTGCAACGGCATTGTAAGTGCCTTCGATGGCTTGGTCAGAAACAGATTTCATCATTATTCCGCAAAGGTCAGCAATATGAATCCATGGAAATATCTGACTGCCTGAACCCAATGCTGCACCAAGTCCATAGCGGATTGGGAAAATAATTTTTCTGAATGCTTCACTTTCTTTTGACAGAACAATTCCTGTTCTGATTATCACGGTTCTTATTGCTAACTCTGAGAATCGGTTTGCCTTTTGCTCCCAATCAAAGCAAGTGTTTCCCAAAAAATCGTTTCCATGAATGTCATTTTCAGTAAATATTTTATCAGTTGTTAGGGCTCCATAAAATCCAACAGCTGAGCCTGAAATAAATGTGGAAACCTGATGTTTCTCTTTTGATAAAATTTCAAAAAGAAATTCCGTTGACCGAATCCGACTGTCGTAAATTTCCTTTTTCCATTTATTAGTCCATCTTTTTCCGTTAATACTTGCACCAGCTAAATTAATAATAGCATCTACTCCAATTAAAGCTTCGGTTTCTATTTTTTTATTTTTCCAATCCCATAAAAATTGAAGAGTGGGCTCGTTTGCGTCTTTTTTTCGGGTGAGCCATCGAACTTGATGACCATTTTCAGTCAACAGCCTAGTAAGTTGTCTGCCGATTAAACCTGTGCCACCTGTTATCAATATAGTTTTCATAATAAAGAAAGATTAATTAAACTCGCCTAATAGAGAGCTTTTAAAAACTGCCAAAGCTCTATTTCTTGCAAATGAATGTTCAACAATTGGTGACAAATAACCAGGATTAAAATTTTTAACCCATTTGCGTATGTAATTTAACTCTGGGTCGAATTTTTTAGTTTGTTCTTCAGGATTCAATGTCTGAGGTATTGTAATGTACCATAATTTAAATTAATTGAGTATTAAATTTACCATTTTATATTTTTAAACTACCCATCCCTCCATCGGCACCAATAATTTGCCCGGTTATCCAACTGCTGTGGTCGTTTAGTAAAAACGAAACTAATTGAGCTATTTCATTTGCTGTTCCAATTCTTTGTAAGGGATGACGTTTCGATAACGTTTCCTTTTTCTCATCGGTATTTAATAAAAATTCTGCAAGTGGCGTGTCTGTTATAGAGGGTGCAATCACATTTACTCTTATTTTAGATGAAGCAAACTCCGCAGCTAAACTTTTAGCCAATCCTTCTATTGCTGATTTAGAAGTTGCAATAGACGCATGAAATGGCATTCCTAATTTAACCGCAACAGTACTGAATAATACAATACTTGCACCATTAGCTTTCTTTAAATTTGGCAAAACCTTTTGAATAATTGCTATAGCACCTAATACATTTTGATTAAAATCAGTTAAAAAATCCTGAGCAGAAAGTCTGTTAAACGGTTTTAGGTTTATCGAACCCGGACAATAGACGATACCGTGAATTATTTCAGGCAATTCAGTGAGAAGGTCTAAACTGTCCTTTGCTACATCTATTTGATAAAAGTTTGTGTTCAAGGCATTTAATTGATCAGTTAAGGTGCGAGAAATGGTTATCAATTTATTTTCTGAGGCAAGTAGTTTAGCGGTTTCCAGTCCAATACCTTTGCCTGCTCCTACGATCAATATATTTTTCATTATTTTTTTATTAAAGTAAGAAATTCGTTTTTGGTTGCCTCAGTTAAAAATTTACCCGAGTAATGGGTAGTTATAGTACTGCTATTGGTGTCATTAATGCCTCTTGATGCAACACAAAGATGAACACCATCAATTACTACTGCTATATCTTCTGTGCCTATTGCTTCTTTTAATCCTTCGGCTATTTGTACAGTGAGGCGTTCCTGAACTTGCGGTCTTTTTGCGTAATATTGCACTAAACGATTTATTTTGGATAAGCCAATAACATACCCATTTGACATATAAGCCACATGAACTTTGCCAATAATGGGAACGAAATGATGTTCGCAATAGGAGTAAAGTGTAATGTCTTTTTCAATTAGCATTTCATTGTAAGAATATTTATTTTCAAACAAAGTTAACGCTGGTTTATTATCAGGGTTTAGTCCGCTGAATATTTCTTTCACATACATTTTAGCAACTCGATGTGGTGTGCCATTTAAACTATCATCATTCAAATTAAGCCCTATAATGTTCATTATTTCTTTGAAATGATTTGCAATAAGTTTTATCTTTTGTTCATCACTAATTAAAAACGCATCTTCACAGAGGGGAGTCTCTGCTAATATATTTAGTTGTTCATCTTCAATTTCATCAATGATCGTTTCCTTTTGGTTATGATATATTGTATTTGTATTTTCCATTATTTATTATTATTTAGATATTGTTTTAGTTATTAATCAGGATATAAGCATTTAATGAAGTTGCTATAATTAACCAGATTAAATAGGGGAGTATGAAAAGAGATTTTAATTTTAGTTCTGACCAAAATTGAATTAGTATAACAGTAACCAAAATAGTCAATGAAATAATAACAATTAGACCCATTAATATATTTTGAAAGTAGAAAAAGGTTGGATTCCATAATACATTGAGAATCCACTGGAAAGCAAATAAACCTATCAATAAATTAATTCTCTTTACTTTCTTAACTGCAAATGTCATAAAAAAGGTGAAACAGATCATGATACTTGTCCAGGCTGCTCCAAAAACCCACCCTGGAGGTGTCCAAGGAGCTTTATTCAATTCAGCATACCAATTGGACATAACGCCATTTCCAGTAAACATGCCTCCAATGGCAAGAGCACCAAAGTTAAGCACTATGAAAATAACTATGTTAGTAGCGAATTTCATAATAATTTATTTGAAGAGATTAGTGTGTTTAATATCGTTATTCTATGATTAAAAATAGTTGTCAAATTTCGTTTTACGAATAAACTATAAATAATAGGAGCAATCCAGTAGAATGGAAGTTTGAAATGAACAATATCTGTCATTAATACTCCACGGTCAACCTTCTCGAAATTGTGTAAATGGTGCCACATTTTATAAGGGCCAAATCGTTGCTCATCAACAAAAGATTTACCTTTGGCAATGTAAGTGATTTCTGTAACCAAGTTCATCTTGAAAACCTTGTTTAGTCTTATGGAGTAGGTAATTATTTGGCCTAAATAAGCCTCTCCTTTTTCGGGACTATTCATTCTGAAATTTAGATTTTCAAGCGTTATTTTTTGCAAATTTTGCGGAGTATAAAAAAAAGACCATGCTTCTTTTATTGATATGGGAAAAAATTGCTGACTGTATAAGCGGTATATACCGGACTGTTTTGAGAACTTCATATCGTTTTATTCAATTTCTATTTTATCAATAATAAGCTTGAATGTTTCATTTTTTTTATTCGCAATGAGAAAGGAAATTTCCTCTATAGAAGATGCTTTAAAATTTGATTTATTTAGTTTATTGCCTCTGAAACTTGGATATAAATCTTGTAACTTTATTTTAACTGTTTCCCAGTGATTTGATGTGGAGAATGAAGTGATATATGAGTAATAATTATTGGATTTATCCTTCACACGAAATTGGTATGATTTCGAATCACCTTTTAGACGAATAAAAACTGTAGTTTTTCCTGTAATATTTATTTCATTGAAACGATAACGAACAGATGCAAATCCACCATTTTTTTCTGTAGAAACAGTGCCTTTAAATTCAGCATTCCCTTCACTGTTTATCTCAAATGATGCATTTGAAACTCCCCCCATCACATCATCATTGACAAGTTTCCAATTATCTATTTTAGATGTTTTAGAGAAATCAAAGATTGTATCCATTTTTTCAATTTTTAGACTAAAAGAGTAAGTCACTATTAAAGTAACCATAAATAGACCGAAAGTATTAATTTTCATTTTCTATTTCTTTTAAAATTTGCTCTACTCCAATTAAAGCTTCGGTTTCTATTTTTTTATTTTTCCAATCCCATAAAAATTGAGGAGTGGGTTCGTTTGCGTCTTTTTTTCGGGTGAGCCATCGAATTTGATGACCATTTTCAGTCAACAGCTTAGTAAGTTGCCTGCCTATTAAACCTGTGCCACCTGTTATCAATATAGTTTTCATGATGAAGGAAGATTAATTAAACTGGCCTAATAGAGAGCTTTTAAAAACTGCTAAAGCCCTGTTTCTTGCAAATGAATGTTCAACAATTGGTGACAAATAACCGGGATTAAAATTTTTAACCCATTTGCGTATGTAATTTAACTCTGGGTCGAATTTTTTAGTTTGTTCTTCAGGATTAAATATCCGAAAGTAGGGAGCTGCATCACATCCGCAACCCGCTGCCCATTGCCAATTACCGTTATTGGAAGAAAGTTCATAGTCGAGAAGTTTCTCAGCGAAATAGGCCTCACCCCATCGCCAATCAATCAGCAAATGTTTGGTGAGAAAACTTGCAACAATCATTCTTACGCGGTTGTGCATCAAACCTGTTTCATTCAGTTCTCTCATTCCTGCATCTACAATTGGATAGCCGGTTTCACCTTTGCACCATAGTTCAAATTCTTTTTCATTGTTCCGCCATAAAATGTTTTCATATTTTTTTTTGAAACTTTTTGTTACAACATTTGGAAAGTGGAAAAGTATCATCATAAAAAATTCCCGCCATATCAATTCGTTTAGCCATTGCTCATTTAATTCGACTGCTACAGAAACAAGTTTACGAATACTAACTGTACCGAAACGCAAGTGCACACTTAGTCCACTTGTTCCAATTATAGAAGGAATGTTTCTTGTTTTTTCATAGTCTGAAATAATTTGTTTGTGAATTACTGGTGAATCTATGTTTGAAGATGATGACTCAAAACCAATTTCATTGAGTAGCGGAAATCGAAATGCCTCTGTTTTAATTAAATTGCTTAAAAGATTTTCGCTATCATAAAAATTAACTTCCGTTTCCTTCAACTTTTGTTTCCATATTCTTGAATAAGGAGTGAAAATGGTATAAGGCGTTCCATCGTTTTTCAGCACTTCATTTTTTTCAAAAACAACCTGGTCTTTTGAAGTGTGAAACGAAATGGCCATAGTATTTAAAAAATCAGCAACTTCCTTATCTCTCCTTATTGCGTAAGGTTCGTAGTCATGATTTGTATATACTTCGTCAACATTAAATATTGAGCAGATTAATTTGAATGCATTGAGTGGGGTTTCATTAATTAACCATATTGATGAACCGATCTTGTTTAATTCATTTTCAATATTCAATAAATTCTGATAGATGAAAGAAACTCTTTTGTCTTTTTTATCAGTTAGGGAGTCTAAAATATTTCTATCAAAAATAAAAACCGGCAAAACCCTGTTTTTACTTTTCAATGCACGAAATAATCCATGGTTATCAAAAAGACGGAGGTCTCTGCGAAACCAAAAAACGGAAACTTTAACTTTATCCATTATCAATTTAAAAAATGTTGTTTAAAATTCAAAAATAAAACCCAAGGTTGGAACAATTGACAAACCTTTGTTATCCAATATAATCGGCAATGCATTAGAGCCATCTTGCATAATATCTTTCCCATCTGTTGTTTGAAATCCTTTATTGTCAGCAGTTCTTTTAAATGTGTAATCGGGATTGCTTTGATTTTTAAAACCGAGTGCATTTTGAACATCAAGGTAAATGTCTAAAGTTGTTTTCTTGAAATTTATTTTTTTATCTACTCTGAAGTCAAGTTGATTAAATGCCATCAACCGTTGACTGTTAAGTTTTGTATTATCAAGAGTTCCTTGTCCTAGTAGCAAATAGGTTTGTTGCGATACAGTCATATCATAAGGCGTGTATGGCGAACCTCCTGCAAACCTATATTTAAGTCCCATTTCCCAACCTTTTTTAAACTTTCGCCCAAGGGTTGCAGAAATTAAATGCTGGTTGTCCCAAGAGGAAGGGATTAATATTCCATTGTCTCCTGAAAATCTACTCCTTACAAAGGTGTAACTAATTACATAAAAAATATTTTTAATCAATTTTTGTTGCACAAAAACTTCAAAACCGTATGTTTCACCTTTTCCGTTACTTTTAATTTTTTCACTACCAATTGAACCAAAAGCCGCCCCTTGATTTGCAAGTGAAACTCCAGTGGCAGCAGAAACTGGATAATTGTTGTACTGTTTAAAGAACCCCTCAAGGGTAACTCTAAAACCTTTATTTGGTAAATATTGAGTGCCTAATACATAATGTGTGGATTGAATGTACTTCATTGATTTATTTACTAAATCTCCGCTGGCATCTTTATAACCAAGCGTAGTATAAGTAGGAATTTTATAATAATTTCCAATTGAAGCAGTCAGGTCAAATTTTGGGCTGATGTGATAAGCCATGGAAAGCCGAGGTGATAATGCATTTAAAGGGTTATTTCCATCTTTCATAAAACTGTTCATATCGGTCCTGAAACCCAACGAAACCAAAAGTTTTTCATTAAAAACATTTTTGGCAACTTGCCCAAAAAGACCATATTTAAAGAAATCTATATCACTTTTAAACTGTATAAATTGAGCTGGAATAATAACATTACCTAAACTGTCTGAAATGCTATTAGTTACTTTACTATATAAATCTGTGTTGTATTTTACATATTGAGCCATTGCACCAAACGTTATTTTCCAATTATTTACATATTTATTGTAATCAAACCTGAATTTATTTTCAATTTCTTGAGATTTGAGCTTGAGCGTTCTTTGCGCTTCGATTTTGTTTTCATCTTCAAATTTATCAATTCTATTTTCGAACATATTTCTGCTCGCAATAAAGTTCATAAAGCCTTTGTCAATTTTTCTTTTTAGAACGAAACCAGTTGTATAATTCCATTGGTTAATGTATGGAACTGAACGCATGATGAATACTGTTTCTGGCGTGCTATTTCTTGTTTGGGCAAATTCAAATCTGTCAATAGCACCCAACCCAATAGCTGACAAAGTAGTTTTATCATTAAATTTATGTGTTACTTTATATTGAAAGTCATAAAAATTAGGTCTAATAGGAAGGTCAATTGCTTTGAAAAGTAAATCAAGATATGATTTTCTGGCTGATGCCAAGAATGTTGTTTTTTTTGAAATTGGTCCTTCAAGAGTTACAACTGCTTCTGTTAAACTTGCACGAATATTTCCTGATAGCCTTTCTCTATTTCCATCACGTTGTTTAATAATAAAAGTTGAAGCCAAAGCATTATCATATCTGGCATCAAATGCAGAAGAAGACAATTTTAAATCTTCGATAAATGAAACATTCAAAATACCTTGAGCACCACCTGAGCTGCCTTGTGTTTGAAAATGATTTAAAACCGGTATTTCAACCCCATCTAAATAATATACATTTTCATTGGGAGCGCCACCTCTTATAATGATATCATTTCTTGCTGCTCCACTGGTACTTCCACCAACACCTGGAAGAGTTTGAATAACTTTTGAAACATCAAAATTGCCTCCCGGATTTGCTTTAATTTCTTCAGTAGTAAGTTGCTGAACAGATAAAGGCGTAATTAAATCTGTTGCCACGGCTGATTTGCCTTTGTCAAAAGTTACGGTTACTTCTGTTAAATTTGTTGCACTTGGTTCAAGTTCAAAGTTTACAACTTGAGCATTTCCAGTAGTAACAACAATGTTGAATTTAAGTTGGGTTTGATAACCAATGTAAGAAACCTTTATGTTACAAGTACCAATTGGGACTTTTAGTTTATAGTTTCCTTCAATATCAGTTGCAGCACCATTAGTTGTTGTTTCAACTACCACTGCTGCACCAATTATTGTTTCTTGGGTGTTTTTGTCTTTTACATTGCCTATTACTACCCCAGTAGTTTGAGAAAAAGCTGACTGCAATCCGAACAAAAAAATAGTTAGCGTTATTTTAGTTATTTTACTCATTTGATGATGTAAGGTAGATTCTCATTCTTGTAAAAAACAGTTTTAAATTTTTCATAAATAAATATAGTTAGGATTATTAGTTCAAATCCATAAACAACATCTTCGATCGGAATTGTGAGTAATCTGATGGAAAGATTCTC
>Ga0105052_10003526_pt1 | contig 18036 bp, 11 predicted proteins | sample FRY03_FD_78094 | JGI IMG/M metagenome (GOLD analysis project Ga0105052, IMG submission 78094) | Freshwater microbial communities from Lake Fryxell liftoff mats and glacier meltwater in Antarctica - FRY-03 | ecosystem: Environmental > Aquatic > Freshwater > Ice > Glacier meltwater ... | reverse complement strand
TATCAAAATTACTGGAATACTACGAATCAATCCCTATTTTGATAAAACAAAAAGATTAGATTCTGTATTTTTCAGTACATATTTGGATTCTCTTTGTATTTTTAAAAGTAAAAAGACAATTTGTGTCACCAATGATTTCAAAGGTTGTTTTATTCAGAAATCATTTTTGAATTTTTCGATTAAATCTAGAAACAATAGAATAATGTTGAGGTGTTTGACTGAAAATTTAAATTTTTATTATTTTTTTCAAGATTCATCTTTTAGTGAGCAGTTTGGAATTGAAAGTATTAAAAAAACATTAGTGTCAATTTACTATAAAAATAGTTACAGCAAAAGGAATTTTGATTTTAATAATAGGAATGGAATAAATTTATTAATTAAAGATAAAAATACACAAAATAATTCCGAAATTTTTAAAAATATGTTCAGTTTTCTTAAACAATGTGTTTATATTGATTTAAAAATAGAAGAGGAAAAACAAATATTATTTTCCTTTAATTTACAGGATGAATTAAATGAAACAAAACTATATAAAGGAAAATTATTTTATGGAAAGTACAAAGTTTTTTGCATTAACAATATGAATCTCCTTGATACCGATATGTTTTTTGTTTTGAAAGAAATGATAATGAACCAGAAAATTTCAATTGTTAAACCGGGGTTAAACTGTTTATTAGAAGCACCAGGTTCAATCGTAGCGATAATTAAAGATGTTGAAAATACAGTAATTAGTAAATTTAACTCTAAACCAATAGACAAGAATATTTATTCTTTAATAAACTTGTTCGAAATTTCATATGTTTTTAAATCACCAATAACAGACTTTTTTCAAAATTATTTATTGAAATATTTTACATATATTTTTCATGATAAAATTAGAAAAAAATGGTTAAGTTATATTAAACTAGAAAGGGTCGGGTTTAAATCAAAAGGAACTCGGTACATCCTAGATTTTAAAAGAAGCTATGATGAAAACTTCATGCCATTTTTTTCTATAAGCGAAGTTATTAAAATAGGAAATATATTGAAAATTTTAACAAGGCTAAAATTAAAGAAAACATCGAAAACCAATAAAAATTTTTTTGAAATTGTAAAAATTATAGCATCAAGTTTTTCTATGTTTCGTTTGTCAAAATTAATGTCAGTCGAAGATGTTCGTTTAGCATTTTTATTAATTTCTGAGTCGATTAAATCAGACGAATTATTTGAGGACTAATTAAAATTTAATAATATAAATAAAAAAATTTTACAACATTTTTTTCAGATTCAAAAAAAATCCCACCATATTTTTTTTAATACTTATGGTGCGTAAAAAATACAGCAGGATACTAAATCCCCTTAAGGAAAAAGTATATTGCCAGGTAAGTATAATAATTTTAATTTTTTTTAATCGTATTTATGTGCGTTTTTTTTTCATAATTAATATTTTTAAATATAAATTAGTATGTTTTTTGTTTTTTGTTTTCTATTTTATATCGTGTATTGAAATTATAACTCTAATACCCGATAAACTAGAACTGTATCATTCTTAATAAAGCTAATTTTTTTAAATAAAATTATAAATAAAATGGCCTTTATTAATATTAAATCAACGTACTCAATTTCTTCAAAATCAAAAAACTTTATAAAATGGGGGAAACATAATGGTTATGGTCCTGAAAAAAAAAACATTATTTCAGTCAAAGCTATGCAAACAGGTGCACAAAATTATGATGGGGTAAGAATAGGCCCTCCTCCAGATTTACCTTCTTTACTTTTAAACAATCGAATTGTTTATCTTGGTATGCCTTTAGTTCCTGCAGTAACCGAATTGATTGTTGCGGAATTTCTGTATTTACAATATGAAAATTCTGAAAAACCAGTATTTATGTATTTAAACTCAACCGGTACTAGCAATCCTGATGGGACATCAGCTGGATTTGAGACAGAAGCATTTGCTATAGCAGATACTATGAATTACATCAAGCCTCCTGTACATACCATATGTGTTGGTCAAGCTTTCGGTACATGTGCTATGTTGCTTTCTTCAGGTGAGCCAACTTACAGGTCTGCATTACCCAACGCAACAATTATGATCCATCAACCTACATCTAGGGCAAGGGGGCAAGCTTCAGATATTGCAATTAAAGCGAGAGAAGTTCTTTATAACAGAAAACAGTGTTTCGAAATAATAGCAGAGACCTCTGGGCAGTCGCTTCAAAAAGTAATGAAAGATGCAAGTAGGACAAAATATCTATCTCCCCAAGAAGCTGTAGAATATGGAATTATCGATAAAATTCTCGAAAACCCGAAAAATGCATCCCTGGATAACCCAAATTTTTTAGCTTCACTTTAAGTTGAGTATAAGTCTCTTACACCACACCAGTAAAAATCTTTTTCATAAATACCACAGTTTAATCCCTCAACCTTTAAAATCAAACAAAATCCTATTCCTCTTTCATTTACCATGGAGAAATGTTTGTAAAACTAGTTATATATACTATTATTTATCAATACTAGAATAAGTATAATAAGTATAATAAGTATAATAAACTATCTACAAATTCAGTAGGAGCTGAATTCAATTAGATAAATTCATAAAATGGACATTAGCAGTTTATACCTTTTTTAGTATTAGTATTTACATTGACTCAGCTACTCGTTTTAAAAAGAAAACACTAGATTTTTTAAAAGGTATAACATACATCGAAATGGACAGATGCGATGTGGAGGACGTGAAGAAATAAAGCTTTGAAGTCTGAAAGTTTAGGGTACCATCTAAATCCACGAATATGATTCATTAGATGATAGGAATTTTTGGATGTTATTCACCGACTAAAAAACGACTGTCCGTTGCAGTTAAAATCACAAACACTTTTGTTCCCATTATCGAATTTTTTAATAAAAGTTGATGAGCTCCAAACTAGAATAATTCTTTTTTATACAGTAGGCATTGAATAAGTTGGAAAAAATCACCAAATTTTATTGAGAGAGACTGGAATTATAATTTCATTTTAAATCCAATCTACTTTGGACTTGATTTGAGTTTGTACAATTCAGTATTGCCAATCGAATAGCTGTATTTTCTAATGCTGCTGAAAGACGCTCTTGATCATTAAGTTGCTGTGTGATAATTTCACCACTATGATGATCTTTCTTACTTACTTTTATTTTATAAAAGACAAGCCACCGTTTGTTTTTTATTTTCATTACTAATAAAATTAACCATCGTTTAAATACTGCCGCAAATAGGGTAATTCCTAGTAACGGTGCCATTTTGCATTGACCGTAAGTTGGTAAAAATTCAAGTCCTATCAACGTAACTTGAGACCAATTATTACCCTTATTTTCGATTTTTTCTATTTTTAGAATACCAAGATTTACTAATTCAATTGGATACTCTGGATCTAAGAGTTCTTTCAATTGACTTAAAACTAAAAAACCAATTGGTGTCCAAGTTATAATTTTATTATCCATTATTTTTTTTAATAAATAACTTTAGTATTGAGTGTTTAACAAAATAAAAAAAAAACAACAGGAAATTAATAATTAATAATCAATAATCAATAATCAATTATTAATTCAAAAGTATTAAAGTTGTTACCCCAAGTTTAAACTTGGAGAAATAGATAATTAATTATAAAAAGGATTTAATCGTAGTTTTTATATCTACTAAAATTTTGTTTCAAGAATTTGTATCTAAAATCTAATATCTATTAACCAATTTAATTAAAAACTTTGGTAAATAATTGTACAATAATTAAAAAACTATTGTAATTTTTAAGTTTTTTTAAACTTTAGTGAAACTTACATTACAACTATTTTTAGTCAATTTTCCATACAAGGTAATAAAAATTCTCAATAAAATATATACATTAACAATTGATATCAAAAGCTAATAGCCAAGAATATTTAATACTTAATGATAATAAAATAAACTTTTTTTTAAATAAATTTTTAAAATTGATCCTTTTGATTTTATAAATAAATTTTTTTTACTGCCAAATGGCAATTCAATTAAGTTTTCATTTAAAGTTTTGTCTATTATAAAAAAACACTTTTTTGATTTTAAATTCAAAAAAAAATCAGATAAAAAAAACCAGTTTAAATTTTTAAAAAATAAAAACCAATTTTTATTTAAAAAATTTGACTTTTTGAATCTTACTTGATTATTTAAAAGCTTGCCTGTAATTTTTAAAAATAATACGAAATTGAAAATTTTAGCACTTTTTTCAATAAAATAATTTATCAGATCAGTCCAAGGTAAAAATTCAAAAAACATCTCTCGAGAAAACCAATTTTTCTTCCTTGAAGCTTCAACTTCCGATTTTTTTCCAGTTAAAAAATCTGGTAATTTGTATGTCCATGGAAGTATTTGGTATGCATTTTGTTTAACAAAATTTAATTTTACGAAAAAGGAAATCATTGTTTTTTTTATTGAAAAAAAACATTTAAAATTGTTTACAGAATTGTCTGTTAGTTTAAAAATTTTTGTAAATGAAGAAATTATCCTTTTTATTCGTATCTCCATTGGTTTTGCAATTTTCCCTTGAGGATTAAAACTTAGGTAATTATTTTTTTTCAAATTCGATTCGATTTCATTTTCAGGTTTAATATAATCACTCGAGATCTTATTTAAAAAGAAGGGTGTTATACCAAAGTAATCTCGTTCTATTTTAAAAAAAAGAATCGACAAATTGATTTTCTTAAATAAATCTAAAATTTGAAAACTAGGAGGAAAAAAATTTTTCTGATTTTTTCTTAATAAACGTATACCTGTTATTTTTTTCAACCAATCGTTTTTTTTATATTTTTCCCTTACCCTAATAACCTTTTTTAATATGTTGAAATCTAAATAAAATTTTAAGTTATAAGTTGTGAATATTAACCAAGAAAATTTCCAAAATAACCTATTAAATAAGATTTTATCTTTTGATATCCTTAAAAAAAGATAATTTTTTCTACAAGTATTCTCAAAAAGATCCATAAACAATTTATCACAATTTTTTTCAATTGAATTGAAACGATTAATAGATATAGTTTTTCCTAAATTTTCTGTACAAATTACTTTATTTAAACTAAAATTAAAATTAAACTTAGAAAATTCTAATGCCCGCTTTAAAATATTTTTAGGAGTAAAGGTTATCATTATTAAAAAATCAGAAAATTTAAATTTTGAAAATTCGTAAAAGAAGGAGATAGCTAGTTTAACATTTGCAACAATTAATATTCTATTTAAGCGTCTAATAAATGTTCTTTTTTTTTGATATTTTACATTATTCTTTAATTGAGTCACTTTATCGATTAGATATCTTTCAAGAAGTTTTACATCTAATTCAGAATCCCATTTTTCTAATAATATTGTTGAGTCAGCATTATTTCCAACCGGAATAAATTTAAGAAGCTTGGTAAGTTTTTTCTTGTATCTCAAATTTTTGATAAAATTTAAAGAACCAGTGAAATTAAGCGTATGTGTTTTAAAATCTAATTGCTGAACCTTGTTTCCACTATCTTGTGGATATTTATAAGAATTTTTAGGAATATGGAAAGTAAGTTTATCAAGTTTTAATATAAATAAAAAAGACGTGAGCTTTTCAGTTTTTTCAGTATTATTATATATATTTCTTTTAGATCCAATTTTTTTCAAATAGTAAGGATTTTTATTAAACTTAAAAATTTTTAAAGGTAAATAATTTTTTTTCAAAAAGTTCCTGATTCCATTATGAATGCTAAAGTTTTCAAACAAAAAATTTTTCTTAGTTCGTAAAACTATTAGTTTAGTTATATGAAAATAACGAGAACAAAAACTTGCTAATGTACCATATATTTCTAAATCTAGGAAATTTGAGATTACAAGTTCAAAGATATTTTCTATTTTCAAATAAAAATATGGGATAAACTCAATATTTTTCGTTAAAAGAGACAAATTTTTAAAATTATTGACAGGAGCCATGATGCTTAATATTATAGGGCTTGATAGATTTATTTTTTGTCTGATCAATTCTTCTTTTTTTTTTATATATTTTTTCAAATTTTTTTGTAACCGTTCGAAATAAAAAATAAAGTTGAAGTTTGTGTTATCAAAATCTTTTTTAGTTATTATTTCGATAGCTTTTGAATTTGCGTTTAAGATTTGAATATTTATTTTGAATATTTTTAAAAACCCTTTCTCAATCAAATCTCGCAATACTCTACGAACTACCTTTGAATCAACCTTCCTCAGTCCCTTTTTCTCTTTTTGAGCAATTTTTCTTCCAAGATCTTTTACTAATAAAATTTGAGTTTCAACCCATGATAACAATATAAGCCTTCTATTTGCAACTTGGCTAGTAACACCATATTTTAATTTTTTTTCATATTCAGTTAAAATTCTTATATCTAGTCGATAATTTATTATTCTCTGCCTCCCTTTTTGCTCTAGGTTTTTAAAGAGATAACCTTTTTCCTCCATACTTTTTAGAATAGTTTGAATAATTTTATAATTTACATAGCCTCTAAATTTTTCTAACATAAAAGGAGAAGATATCCCAAGTTCTCTATTAAATCGTAGTGCATTTTTTATTTGAATTTCTGGCGAGAAAAGAAATAATATAATAGGATGAATATTATTAGTAAAGTATCTATAAGCATATATTACTGGACCACCCCCTTCTTTTTGAACTATTTCAGTTCTACTAAAGAAGACTATCTGCTTATCAAATGATATATAATTATTAATCTTTGTAATATTTATATTTGCTTTCAAAAACTTTTGTTTTATTTTTTGCCAATTTCTATGTAGACATCTTTTTTCTGCATACAAAAAATTCTTGCAGTTTAAAATGCCATATTTAATATCTTTTTGTCTAATTTCCCGGTCAATTCTAGAAACAATTTGAATTGATCTTCTAATTAATTCAAAGTCTTTCAGATTAAATAAATTTTTATAAAAATTGTCTTTTTTGTTAGAATTTTCGAAAATGATGCATTTTAGTTGAATTGCACTATTTAATTTTGATCTAAATTTAATTGTAAATTTTTTTTTCACTACAAGTCCAATTTTTATGAGTCTGTCGATATGATGATGAATATCTCTTGCTTGAAGTCCTATTTCAGTTCCAATTATATGTTGATAAATTCCGTTGCAACCAGAAAAAAAAATTTTTTGTAATATTTGACAACAAATTTCACCAAGCCTTGGATTATATAAAATAGAATTTCTTAAATGTTGTTGTCGTGAAAATTCCCACCTACAGCTTATTTCTGCAGTTCTTGTATAACCAACTGTATTATTTATGAAACAGAATGGCCTTTTTTTTGTCTGTAAAAATAAACAATTAATTGCCCTAAAATCCAGAATATCTGTAAATTTATATTTAATCATTGACATGTTTAAACCTTTATTCCCATTTAATAGTAACAATTGCTTCCAATTAATCATTTTATAAATGAGTATTATTACTCGTAGACATGAAGGTTCTCAATTAAAAGATAAATTTATGGGTTTTGGTTTTCCATTTTATCCAAAAATAGTTCCAATCGAATATTATAAAGAGAAATTATTAAATTCAATAAAAAGATTCCAGATTACAATTGTACAAGCAGAAACTGGATCTGGAAAAACAATATATGTTCCTAAAATCTTTTATCTATCAAAATTGTTCAAAAAAATTATTATAAGTCAGACCAAACGAGTAGCAACTATTGGAGCTGCTAAGTTTTTATCATCTTCTATGAATGAAAAATTGGGTGATTTAATTGGTTATTCAGTTAGATTTGAAAATAAATCTGGTATTGATACTAAGATAAAATTTGTAACTGACGGAATACTTTTTCAAAAATTAATAAACAATTTTATTTTTGAAAAAAACACATGTATTATTTTGGATGAATTTCACGAAAGAACGATAAACACAGATTTGTTAATTTGTATGTTAAAACAAATTTTAATTCTTAGAAAAGACCTAAAGTTAATTTTTATGTCTGCTTCGGGAAATTCATTTAAGCTAGCAGAATACTTCAATAAAAATATTGGAAAACTTGATATTCCTGGTAGCATATTCAAAATTAACACTTTTTATACAAAATTTCCTCAAAAAGACTTTATTATCTCATTGTGCGCAACTATATCAAAATTACATTTACAAGAAGACATAAATGCAGGTTTTTTAATATTTTTTCCAGGTTATAAAGAAATTTTAGATTGTGAAAAAATGCTTAATTTTATATTAAAAAAAGAATACAATAATTTTTCAATATTCAAACTCCATTCAAACTTACCCCTTCATGAGCAAATGATATTGATAAATTTAATCATTCTGAGACATAGAAAGGTTATTTTAGCTACAAATATTGCGGAATCAAGTTTAACTATAAAAGGTATAAAATTTGTATTGGACTGTGGACTTTCTAAACAAAAAATCTTAAATTGGAAAACTGGTCTAGATTTATACAAGATTTCTCCAATATCAAAAAGCGAAGCAAAACAAAGATCAGGTAGAGCAGGGAGAAATAGTAATGGAAAATGTTTCCGGTTATTTACATACTTGGAATATTCCAGGTTTTTGAATTACCCAAGGCCTGAAATCCAAAGGTCTGAATTATCTTCTTTATTTCTTCATATTTTGACATCTAATTTTTCCGCATTATTTTGTTTGGATTTTATTGATATGCCACCATCTTGGTTGGTAAAACGTTCATTTGAAAATCTTTTTATATTAGGTGCAATTAATCAAAAAGCTAAACTAACTCGTACTGGTAAAATTTTAACAATTTATCCAATTGATATAAAACTTTCTAGATGTATAATGGAATCTTTAAAAATGAAAAATGAAAAAATAAAATTGTATGTGTTGTTAAGCTGTTCAATGCTTTCATTGAATCATGATTTTCATAAATTAAACACCCAAACTGCTATTTCCAATAATTGTCAAAACCAAAATTTACATAACACAAATGAAGAATGTTATATACTAGCTACTATTTTGAAAAAATTCGTCAATATAAAAAAAAATTCTAATAAGCGGTATTGGTGTAATCATCAAAAGTTTGATTTTAACATACTTAAGTTAGCTTTTAACATAAGTAAACAGTTAATTGAGATTAACAAAATTTCTAGAAATCATTTTCATCTAGATCAAAAAGATATTTTAAATCTTCAAGGGACTCTAGATGGATTTAGATATTGTTTTACTAGTGGTTTTTTTCAGAATTCGGGTAGAATTTTCGGGGAAACTGGAAACTTACAAATTATATCAAGTGGTATTCTAGTAAATATAAACAAATTTATTAAAAATAAATTAAAAAGAAGAATATTAATTTTATTTCATGAGCTAATAATTTTACAAAGGATTTCAGTGAGAGGATTAACCTCTACAAATACATCTTGGTTACTTTATTTTGGAGAGAAAATATTTTATTAAATAAATTTATAAAAAATGTATTTTTAAAAGATTACTATTTAATTGATCCTAATGTTTGAAAGCTATCTATCATTGGTATATTATCGAATTCAATTCTCTTTGATGACTTTATATTTTTCTCGAAGACCTTATTCTTGATTTGTTTTTCTGAAAAATTATAATTTGATATTTTTTTGAAAATCAAATTTTCAACTGAATTTTTTTTTAATGGTACCAGATTGAGTTTTTTCATATAATTATTAAGTCTGATTATATTCGAAGACTCTTTAAGTTCATCTCCTCTACGCCTCTTGTCAATAGAAATTCCAACTGAACAAGCTAATTTTCTCGGTATATCTGATTTATTTAACTCACTTAAGGAAAATCCCCTTCCAAGACGTATTTTTAGATTATACATTTTAGTTGGATTATGAACGATGGGCTTTAGTAAATTATTAGGCGAGAAATTATACCTTCTTGTACTTGTCAGTTTTGATATTCTTTCAATTTTCCTCCTTTTTTTGCTTGATGATTTGTCAAAATCTGTTTTCACAAATTTCTGCCAATGTTTTCTAAAATGACCATTTGAGATAGAATTTCTATGCTTAACCATTTTTATTTAAATTAATAATTAAAAAAAAGAAAAAAACTAATATACATTTGAATTAATAAAAGTAATTTAAGGTAAAAAGTTGTGCCATCTTAATGTACTACATTTAATTGAATAGTATTTATTTAAATTAACCAAAATATTAAATTTTTTGGTAATAGTCCCAACTCTACCAAAAGCTATCATCAGTTTGGGAGTTATTGAATTATATTGAATGGGAATAGTTAAAATTGATAAATAAGAATGTACATCCATGATATTTCCAGCATAAGCCAAGTAAGAACAACCAAATTTCATTCCACAAGATAAACTGAATCCTCTTTGCCAAAAATTTTTAAAAATAGAATATTTAAAAAAATCATTTTCTTTAAAATTTTTAATAAGATTTTCAAAGCGAATTAATAAAAATATTTTTTTTGTTCCCCTGTTATGTTTTTTACTGGAGTATATTTTTGAAAATTTTTTCACTTTCCAAAAGTCTAAATTTATAAAGTTGTAATTGCAAATTTTAGAAACAATTTCACCAATTTCTCTCCATTTTTTAATTGTTTCAGATCTTTTGAGGAGTAAGTTTGAATATTGTAGGATCTTTCTTGGATAATTTTTTTTATTAAAAAATCTATCCTTATCAAAATTTTTCAATAAAAAACTTAAAATATATCTTTTTTGTGAAGTGAAAAATTTTAATCTCAAAAAACCTATTTCTATTCCTAACATGATCTCTTCCAAACTCAAGAATAAAAAGAAATTCTTTTTCTGATTGAATAGAGGAATTCTAATCAAATTTCCTATAATTCTAAATTGGTTTCTTAGACGCATAATTTCATCTGCTTTTTTAATCCAAAAAAATTTGTTTTTCAAGCAGAAAATTGTTATTTTTTTTAACATTAAATGATCGATTTATTTAATAACCTTTGAATTAAATATATATTAATAATATTTATTGGTTTTTTCAAATATAGTCCTTATAATTAAATAAGACTTCAAGTTTCTAAAAATTTTATTAAATTATTATATTTAAGATGGAATCACACATTATGAATAAAAAAATCGATAAGCTTTGGAATTTTAGGAAAATTCCAAAGCTTATCAATCATTTCCAAAAAACATTTCTAAAAATATTTAAATTAGTTTTTTTAAAATCTGAAAAAAATGAAGGAGAAGTAGAAGATTCGATAAATCTAAAATTTACAAAATTTTCAATCTATTTCAAAGCTACTGAAAAAAAGTCCAAAAATTTATTAACACATAGAGAATTTAACCTTCTTGTCTTAAGAAGGAATATAACAAGTGATTTTAAAAAAATAAGAAAATGCAAAGTTTTTTCTATTTATCAAAAAAATTTATTAATTAGAATAAAATCAAAAACCTGTTGTTTAAACAAAAATTACTATTCTTATAAAAATTTGAATTGTTTTTACATAAAAAGAAAACCCATTAGGGGCAAGACTGTCCAGCAGTTCTCAACAAAGTTTTTAATTTCATTGCTAATTTTTAAAAGAAATATTATTTTATTTACAAGATCTTTGAAAGTTAAAGATATAGTAAAAAGAAAAAATCAAGATTTAAAATTTGATTTTTTTTACAAAAAAGAATTTGAATTAGGACTAGCAATTCTACCTAAAAAAATAAATAGAATTATTAATGATTTCAAACTTATTTTTTTCTTTCTTTCCTTTTTTTCGGATGAAAAAATAGATCTAATTAAAAATTTTTGTAAAGGATACCCAAACAATTTTTACAATTCAACTTGCGAAAAATTAGCTAATAATCAATATGTATCTTTGAAATTTTTTTTAAAGACTATTTATTTAAAATACAGGAGAAAAAGTTTAAAAGAAAATGGTGATAAACGATCCAGACTAAAATTTTTTCATGAAACAGCAAATTTAATTGTTACTTTTTTACCTGAAAAAAAATTTTTTTTCAATTTTTTAGCCACATTTTCTTTTGGTTTGGGCTGGAAATTTAGAATAATAAATGGAACATTATTAAATACCTTTAATTTTAAACAGTTACCTAATATTTCCCTCCTATATACCCATTCTTCAAAATTCTTTTCAGGAACAAAATCTTTTTTTCTAAAAGAAAGTAATTTAATTCTTCACTTAATTTCTAAGTCTAGTTTTTTAAATTCTCAATTATTTAGTTTTAAATCTCTTAATTTTAATAAATCAAGTTTTTTTGATTTTAAATACGAAATAAAAGAAATTCTAAAAAATCTAGATTCATTTAAGATTAGTCATACTTTCATTTTTTGGAAAATGCTTTCTGAAAATAAAAAAAAACATTGGTATAGAAATTCTGAGACATTTTTTTGGTATTTTTTCTCGAAATTTAAAGCTTCTTTTTCTCTTTCTTTTCTTTCATCTATTCGAATATCAAAGAAGCTAACCGAAAAGATAAGTAGACCAACATTTAATTCAATTGATTTTGACAATAATTGTAAAATTGGAGAAATTGATCAAAATATTCTTAATAAAAAAGGAATTAGAACTTCAAATAATAAAAAAAAAAAAAATTCTAAAAGCATACTTTTAGCAAAAAGAATCCAGTTTATTCAAAAATTTAGTGTACCTAAAAAGAATAAAAGAATTCTATCAAGAGTACTAATATCTAAAAAATTTTTGAGTTTTGTTAATAGTTGTGTCGGAAAATCAAAATTTCCAGGATATATGTCGCTAAAAAAAATTGGAAAAATAAAAAAAATCACTGATTATTTTCTAAGGCATTTCAAAAATAATAAATTAGTAAGAAAAAAAAAGCATTTAATTCAAAGAAATAAGTTATTCTATGTTGAGGTTTGTTCAAATAAACCAAAAACTAGTTTTATTCAAATAAATAAAAAACTTTATTATTATCTAAAATGGGAGACATTCATAAGATCAGGCTACGTTTTTCACCAGCAAAAGGTTTTAAAAATATCGTTTGTTTGTTTGACAAAAATTGTCAATTCAAACCGAAAAGAAATACCGGTAAAATCAATAGATTCAAAAATTTTTAAATCTAATACTTTTAAACGACCATCCTTTTTCAATTCTCTTGCATTAAATTCAATTGATCTGGAGAACATAATAGATAGTTATCGTTTTTATTTTATATTTGATGTAAAGATAAATAAAACGATAGAAAAATTTCAAAAGATTCGAAAAATTATAGAAAAACTAAGAAAAACTAAGAAAAATCCTTCATTTAGTTTTTCCTTAGCCCAAGATTCATTAAAAGAAGATTTAGTATATGAAATCTTTGATATTTTTTATAAAAAATTTTACATCAAAAATTATGCTTATTCCTATGATATTGTAAGGTTTTTTTTTGTCTTATACAAATTATTTTATATTAATATGAACTATAGCTATTAAATTTATCAAAAACTGTTTATAAGATAAAAAATTTTTTTAAGTACAAAATTTGAAATGTACCAATAATTTCTAAAAATTTTGTGGTTATTTTTCGTAATTTTTTTCTAATATTCATTCTCAGTATCAATATCATGGGTTTCAGTTCCTACTTCCTCATAATCTTTTTCTAGAGCTGCTAGATCCTCTCGAGCTTCATTAAACTCACCTTCTTCCATACCTTCCCCTACATACCAATGTACAAATGCACGTTTGGAATACATAAGATCAAATTTTTGATTTATTCGTGAAAAAACATCCGCAATGGCAGTGCTGTTTGATATCATGCAGACAGCTCTTTGAACTTTAGCTAAATCACCACCAGGAACGAGTGTAGGAGCTTGATAATTTATTCCACACTTGAAACCTGTAGGACACCAATCTACAAACTGAATGGTTTTTTTTGTTTTGATTGCAGCAACAGCACCATTCACATCTTTTGGAGCTATATTTCCTCTATACATTAAACAGCAAGCCATATATTTTCCTCTTCTTGGATCACATTTAGCCATCATAGAACTTGGTTCAAATGCTGAATTAGTTATTTCTGAAGCAGAAAGCTGCTCATGAGTTGCCTTTTCTGTTGAGATAACTGGAGCATAAGAAGAAAGCATAAAATGAATCCTCGGATAAGGAACTAAATTAGTTTGAAATTCTGTAATATCAACATTTAAAGCACCATCAAACCTTAGTGATGCGGTAATGGAGGATATTACCTGAGCTATAAGCCTATTTAGATTAGTGTATGTAGGTCTTTCGATGTTTAGAGACTTTTGACATATCTCATAGATAGCTTCGTTATCTAATACAACAGCAACATCAGTATGTTCGAGTAAGGAATGAGTTGCGAGCACTGAATTATATGGTTCTACTACTGCCGTTGAGACTTGTGGAGAAGGGTAAACAGTAAATCCTAATTTGGATTTTTTTCCAAATTCAATACTAAGTCTTTCCAATAATAGTGATCCCAAACCTGAACCGGTACCTCCTCCAACAGAATGGAAAACCAGAAAGCCTTGTAACCCGGAACAATTTTCTGATAGTTTTCTAATTCTTTCCATAGTTATTTCAATTATTTCCTTTCCAACAGTATAATGTCCTCTAGCATAATTATTTGCTGCATCTTCTTTTCCAGAAATGAGTTGTTCCGGATGGTACAATTGTTTATATTTGCTGTTTTTTACTTCGTCTATTACTCCTGGTTCTAAATCCAGAAATATACACCGAGGAACCCTTTTTCCTGAACTGGTTTCACTAAAAAATGTAGTAAAGGCTTCATCATTACTTTTTTTGGTTTTTTCATACGAAACAGAACCATCTGGATTAATTCCATGTTCAAGACAATAGAGTTCCCAACAGGCATTGGCTACTTGTACCCCAGCCTGTCCGATATGGAGTGAAATAACTTCTCTCATATATTATAAACAAGACGTGGTAGATTATTAATCAGTAAACTATTTTTAGTTTAAATTAATACCATGCATGCAAAAAAGTAAGTACAACTAGTATATAGTTTATTCAAATTTTATTTAGTCAGAAAATTTATATTATAGAAACGGAATTTCAAAAACCACAATACCTTTTAAAAGATCATCACCAAAATGGTCTAACTCAACATTAGAACAATTAACTCCTTTGATCTGTAAATTAGCTAAAAAAGGTTTAGTTCCTTCACAAATTGGTATATATCTCCGGGATTGCAAAGGGATTCCCCAGACAAAAAATGTTACAGGAAAAAAAATAATAAGAATACTGAAAGGAAAAAAAATTGCACCTGAAATCCCTGAAGACTTATATTTTTTAATAAAAAAAGCTATAAATGTACGAAAACACCTAGAAAGAAATAAGAAAGATAAAGATTCTAGGTTTCGTCTTATATTAATAGAAAGTAAAATACATAGATTATCTAGATATTATAAACGAAAAAATACGATCCCGGTAAAATGGAAGTATGGAAGCTCTAGCAGTTCGTTACTAAACAATTAAATATTTTCTTATTTAAAATTTGAGTTAATCTTATATAATTTACCTCAATTTTCTAGCTTCTCGTTCTGACTCTAGCAAAACTAAAATATCACCTTCTCTAACTGGTCCTTTTATATTTCTCACGAGTACTCTTGTTTTATCATCTAAAAATTCTACTTTAACTTGTGTTACACCACCCCTAGATCCTGTTCGACCAATAATTTTAGAAACTTTAACTAATCTTTCATTTTGATTCTTACAAAAAAGTTATTGATTATATTTTACTTTATTTAACCTAAAGATTTAACAAATTTTCAAAAAAACTTACCATTTGATAGTATTGTATTAAATTTAAATTAAATATATAAATTTAAATATAATAATAACGTGTGCGTTTATTAAATCACAATGAGCTAGGAGGGAACAAATATAAGGTAATTTTTCTAGAAAGATTTAAAAAATAAAGAGATTTTTTAAGAAAAAATTCATATTATAGCAAAAAATTCATAAAATGCTAGTTGTGAAAAAAATATCCATTATTCTATAGTAAAAAAAAACTTAAGATTATAAATTAAACTTATAATTTAAATAATACTAGAAATTTAAAAATAATTCCAATACAATAGAAAAAAAAAATTGATTTAATCATACTCTTTCCATTTACCAAAAAATTATAAACCAAAACTTTTTTTTTTTATAAAATTGTTTTTAATATTTTTTTAAAAAATTCGTTAGTATGAGGGTGGAAGTTTTTCCCAAGAGATATGAATTGGCATTAAAATAGTAAAAGTATCCCATGTTAGTAAAGAGTACCATATTATTTTTGTATGAAATTCCAAAAAATAAAATTATAAATATTAAAAAATTTAAGACAATATTTGGAGTAATTAATTTTTTTATATTTGAGGCAAACCTGATAGCTTTTTTAAAAATTGAGAATATTTCAATAATTGACAAAAAATCCAAGTATGCTTTATAAAAACAAAAATTCTGTAAAATTAAAATTTTTAAATAGTTTTCATTTAATAACTTTTGATAGTTTTTCTCTTGTGAAATAAAGGGTATACTAATGCTACTTTTTCTCATTTTAAAGATAAGTTTTGTGACTTTATTGCTAGTTTTAAGTTCTCGAATATTTTTTTTTGGAAAAAAATTTACAATGAAAAAATGTTTAGAATACATCTTAAATTTATTCATAAATTAAATAAATATCTTTTTATAATTAGATATGATCTATTTTCATTTATAAAGTAAGGTAGATCTTTGATTTAATAAAAAATAAATTGATTAATTGTAAAGACTAAACAAACTTAAATATGAAGTAATTTAAATGTAAAATTTTTTAAGATTAAAAAAAATTGCTTCTTTTTAAATAAGATTTTTTTTTAACAGTAAAACTTATAAACTTTATCAGATATTGCTAAATTGATGGTGCATAATATAGGAACCATCCAGTTTCGAATTTTTGATCTATCACTATTAGAGGCTGTCTTTGAAAATGATTTTTATTTACTAAAATTAATATAATTAAGAAATTATATTAATTTTACAAAACAATCTATTTAAATAAAATGTTTTAATAATGGATATAAAGAACAATAAATCAAATGTAAACATTTTTTTAAAAAACAAATGAAATACTATTTAAAACTAGTATTTAGTTTTTCACATTAATTATCATAATCTTAGTGTTAGAGAATAAATTAAATATATTAATATAAAAGAACTTGTTGGAGCAGAAAATTCCATTTTCTCAAATATCCCAGTAAAGAGAGTCTTTATCAAAGAAAAAACAATCAACTACTAATCATAATAAAAATGAATACAATGCCCAAATTCTATAATGAAAAAATTTATAGCTAGTGAACTCAGTAAAATAAGTGTTAAAAGAGCTTATCCCATCAAAGAAAAAAAGCAATTACCATTTGACGTTCTCATTAATTTTAAATCATTACATTTTGATAATAAGCCATTTAAAATATAAACAATTTTATTTGAATATTTTTGTTTTTTTTTGTATTTATAATAATCTAATTAGTTATTTATTTTAAAACAAGTTCGTATAAATAAAAGCAAAAAATTATTTTTTGCTTTATTGAAACCACGAAAGTTGATAAGAAACTTATTCCTAATTGATATACTAAAATCAATAGTAGATGATTTAGGGTTTTTTAAAAAAAAGATTTTTGATATATATTGGTAAAAATTAAAAAAACGTAAACTCTCAATTTCTTTTTTGACTAATAAATTTTTTAATTTTGGTGGAAATAAACAAATTATGTGATTATTTAATCTTTTTGTTAAATCCCATTCATATTTTTTTTTGTTAAGAAATCTAAAAAAATAAATTGACTGTTGAAAAAACTCTCGAAAGATTGTTTCTCCCTTACTTCTTCTTCTTTTTAATTCAATTCTTAATTCAGAAATTCCAGTGACAACTTCTCCTCTTTGTGGGATGAGGGTATTTTTCGAGCTTCTTATTTCATTCCATCCATGAAGAATATTTTTCCAATTTTTTTTTAATTTCCTTGTTTTTATAAATATATTTGAAAGTCTATAATTTAAAAAAACATATTCTCTGGTTTTTCGAACGTTATTTATATAATATGTTGAAGCATTAAATACTAGTAATTTTTTTGCAAAAAAAAAAAAACAATTTTCCAATATTTTAAAACTTTTTTTTATATTTATATTAAAAACAATT
>Ga0105052_10003523_pt1 | contig 18043 bp, 20 predicted proteins | sample FRY03_FD_78094 | JGI IMG/M metagenome (GOLD analysis project Ga0105052, IMG submission 78094) | Freshwater microbial communities from Lake Fryxell liftoff mats and glacier meltwater in Antarctica - FRY-03 | ecosystem: Environmental > Aquatic > Freshwater > Ice > Glacier meltwater ... | reverse complement strand
GGTGGAACCGCCGACCCCTCGCAGAGGGGCCGCTACGCGGAGGGGCGGGAGAGGGGAGGATGGGGAGAGGGGAGGATGGGGAGAGGGGAGGATGGGGAGAGGCGAGGCTTGATTGGGAGGGGTGGGGCGGATAGAGGGGGCGCGTTATGGCATTGGTGAACGAGAATTTTCTGAAGTTGAAGGCGGGGTATTTGTTTCCGGAGATCGGGCGGCGGGTGAAGGCGTTCCTGGAGGCGGAGCCGGAGAAGGGGAAGCGGCTGATCCGTTGCGGGATCGGGGATGTGACGGAGCCGCTGCCGGATGCGGCGCGGGAGGCGATGAAGGCGGCGGTGGATGAACTGGGTTCGCGGGAGACGTTTCGCGGCTACGGGCCGGAGCAGGGCTATGAATTTTTGCGCAAGGCGATCGTGGACAATGCCTACAGCGGCCTGAAGGTCGATGCGGACGAGGTGTTCATCTCGGACGGGTCGAAGTGCGACACGGGGAACATCCTCGATATCTTTGGCAAGGGGATCAAGGTGGCGATCACGGATCCGGTGTATCCGGTGTATGTGGACACGAATGTGATGGCGGGCAACACGGGGGAGGCGGATGCGAGTGGTCGGTTCGAGGGGTTGGTGTATCTGCCCTGCACGGCGGAGAATGGGTTTGTGCCGGCGTTGCCGGAGGAGAAGGTGGACTTGGTGTATCTGTGCTATCCGAACAACCCGACGGGGACGGTGGCGACGCGGGAGCAGTTGGAGAAGTGGGTGGCTTGGGCGAAGGCGAATGACGCGATCATTCTCTACGATGCGGCCTACGAGGCGTATGTGCAGGGGTCGGAGGTGCCAAAGTCGATATTTGAGATCGAGGGGGCGCGGGACTGCGCGATGGAGTTTCGTTCGTTTTCGAAGAACGGGGGGTTCACGGGGGTGCGTTGCGCCTACATCGTGATTCCGAAGGAGCTGACGGGGTCGACGAAGAGCGGGGAGCGGGTTTCGCTGCACGGGTTGTGGGCGCGGCGGCATGCCACGAAGTTCAACGGCTGCAGCTATCCGGTGCAGCGGGGGGCGGAGGCGCTCTTTTCGGTGGAGGGCAAGATGCAGGTGGCGAAGCTGGTGAAGCATTACATGGGGAATGCGGCCTTGCTGAGTGCGGCGTGCAAGAAGATCGGCCTGGCGGTGTATGGCGGGGAGCACTCGCCCTACGTGTGGGTGAAGTGTCCAGAGGGAGTGGGGAGCTGGGAGATGTTTGACAAGATGCTCAACGAGGCGCAGGTGGTGATCACGCCTGGGTCCGGATTCGGGGCGGCGGGGGAGGGGTATTTCCGGATCTCGGCGTTCAACACGCGGGAGAAGGTGGAGGAGGTCTGTGCGCGGTTGGAGGCCTTGCTGGGGTAGGGGGAATTCGGAATGGGGAATGGGGAATGGGGAATGGGGAATGGGGAATGGGGAATGGGGAATGGGGAATGGGGAATGGGGGAGAGCGGAAGATGGGGGAGGCCGGATGCTTTTGGGGTGGACGTGGTCGATTCTCAGGCAGCCTGCCCTTCCTTCATGGGGGCAACTGGGGAGTTGGGGGGGCGAGGTTGTTAGGAAGAATTAAGAATCAGCGCCGCGGTTGATTTTTTTTAAAAAGTTGAGCTAGAATGGGGGCCACTCGCGACCATGCATCCTTCTCTTTCGCTCCTTGTCGTCTCTCCGACGGCGGCCTTGGTTCTGGCCTTTGTGCTGGGCAACGGCGGTTTCGTGGGTGGGGAGAAGGCGCTGGTGAGGGAGGTGGCGGTGAGCGGGGAGAGCCTGCTGCAGGCGGTGAAGAGCAGCGATGAGGCGCTGGTGGGGTGGTTGCTGGATGCGGGCGCGGCGGTGGATTCGACGGATGGGGAGGGGCGGACGGCGTTGATGCTGGCGCTGGACGGTCGCGATCCGGGAATGGCGCATCGCCTTCTGGGGTGGGGGGCGGATCCGCTGGCGGTGGATGGGGAGGGCGGGACGGTGTTGTATCATGCGATCCGTCAGGGCGAGGTGTCGGTGGTGAAGGAGTTGCTGGATCGCGGGGCGACGGGCGAAGGGGTGACGCCGGAGGGTGGCAGTTTGTTGGCGTATGCGGTGGCGGAGGGACGGACGGCCTCGGCGATGATGCTGTTGGATGCGGGGGCGAGTCCCAAGGAGCGGAGTGCGGGGGGGCGGCCGGTGGCGTTCTATGCCTCGGAGCGGAAGATCGATTGGTTGTTGGCGGAGATTTTGGCGGGTGGAGCGGATGTGAATGCGCGGGACGAGGCGGGCGAGACGCTGGTGCATGCGGCGGTGCGGCGGGGGGAGGGGAATTATCTGCCGCTGTATTGGAGCTACGGAGCGGATGCCAATGCGACGAACAAGCATGGGGTGACGCCCCTGCATCTGGCCATCGCGGCGGGGGGGAAGGGCCTGGTGGCAGAGCTGATTGCGCGGGGCGCGGCGCTCGGGGTTCCGCATCCGGAGGAGGGGGCACCGGTGCTGATGGCGTTGGATAGGCAGGAGTACGGCTTGATGAAGGAGTTGCTGGATATGGGGGCGGATGTGGAGGTGAAGGGTCGGGATGGCCGGGCGGCGATGGAGGTGGCGCTGGATCGGCGCGATTTCGACGCGGCGCAGGTGCTGGCATCGCATGGGGCGGGAGTGAAGGGGATGCTGCGTGATGCGGTGGCGGCGGGGGACAGCGAGTTGGTGGCCTTTTTGTTGGCGGCGGGAGCGAATGCGAATCCGGAAGGGGGGGAGTCGCCGCTGGTGGCGGCGGTGCGGGGGGATCACGCGGAGATGGCGCTGGCGCTTTTGCAGGGGGGGGCGAAGCTGCCGGAAGGAAAGGTATTTGCGGGGCAGGGCTTGTTTCATCTGGCCATGGCGCGGGGGCATCGGGAGGTGGTGCTGGCGCTGTTGAAGGCCGGGGCGCCGTTGAACGAGGCGTTTGCGGAGCCGGTGGAGGAAGAGTTTGTGGAGTTGGTGAAGAGCGAGGGTCGGATCAAGTGGTTTTTGCGGAAGGATCGGCGGGTGACGCCGTTGATGATGGCGGCGGACAGCGGGGATTTGGAGCTGGTGCGGGTGCTGCTGGAGTATGGGGCGAACACCGACACGTGGACGCGGCGGCACAGCATGTGGCCGATCAACTTTGCGTCGCATCGGAATGATGTGCCGATGATGCAGGTGATGCTGGGGGTGGATCCGAAGAACGAGGAGCGGTGGGTGAAGGTAGATTTGTCAGATCAGATGGCGTGGGTGTATGGGAAGGACGGGGAGGTGCTCTTCGAGACGCGGGTCTCGACGGGGAAGAGCGGTTATGACACGCCAAAGGGGAGTTTTGTGGTGACGAACAAGTATCGGAGCTGGAGTTCGACGATCTACAAGGGGGCCTCGATGCCGTATTTCCAGCGCTTGAGTTGCGGGGATTTCGGGTTGCACCAGGGGTATGTGCCGAAGTATCCGGCGTCGCACGGGTGCCTGCGGGTGCCGAGCGGGAATGCGTATAAGCTGTATCAGGTGACGAAGGTGGGGGATCGGGTGGAGATTGTGGAGTGAGCGCGGGGCGCTGGTTATTGGTTATCCGTTATCCGTTATCCGTTATTGGGAGAAGGGCGGAGGGCGGGCGACCATTGATTGCACTGAGGGCGCTGATTTTTTATGGGGGGGGGAGAGGGGAGACAGAATGAACAGAATGAACAGAATTTTTTGGGAGGGTTGGGTTGGGGGATGCGGGAGCAGCGACATTCCTGTCGATGGTGGTGAGTCGGAGCGGGACTTTGGAAGGGGAGGAAGGAAGGTGGGGTTTGCTTGGTTGGTGGGGCTGGGGCTCGAGGGTCAGCGACAGGAAGGTCGCTGCTCCGGGCGTTAGGGTTTGGCGGGGAGGGGGTGGAGGAGGAGGGTGGGGTGTTCGGCGGGGGGGAGGTTGTGGAGGATGTTGAGGCCGTCGTTGGCGCGGGGGAGGCCGTCGCGGTTGAGGGAGAGGACCCGTGCGGAGCCGTCGATGAAGACGACGATGGCTTTCCCGTCGAAGACGTCGGGGTCGATGGCGGTGCGGTTGGGAAGGAAGGGGCTGAGGAGGATGGGGTGGGAGGGGTGGTCGGTGTGTTTGAGGCCGGTGAAGTAGGAGAAGGCGTTGTCGCCGGCTTGGAGGGTTTGGGAGGGGCCTCAGGAGAAGTGGAAGATGAAGGGGCTGAGGAGCGCAGCGGTGACGCAGACGAGGAACATGCCGAGGAGGATGCTGGCGATGCGGGATTTAAGGGTGGGTGGTGGTTTCATGGCGGGAGGTGGATTGGGAAGCGGGGAGGGCCGTGGTGGGGCGTGAGGTGGAGCTGCCTGCACGACGAAGTCGTGCAGCTACGTGGGAGGTGAGAAGGTTTGGTTGGGTCGGTGGTGGGGCTGCGGGTCGAGGGTCAGCGAGAGGAATGTCGCTGCTCCGGATGTTAGGGGATCGCGGGGAGGGGGTGGAGAAAGGTGAGGGGTTTCCGCTTGGGTCGGGTTGGTGGAGGATGGCGGTGGTGTTTTTGCTGAGGGGGCCGCCGTGGGTGGCTTTGGGGAGGGAGCGAGAGGGGGTGGTGCCGTCGGTGTTGATGAGGGAGGCGGAGCCGTTGAGAGGAGGATGGTGAGGAGGAGGAGGAGCGCACCGAGGACGACGAGCATGGTGAGTTTGGACTTGGCGTTGGCGGGCATGGGGAGGGGCGCGGAGGGCCGGTTATTGGTTATCCGTTATTGGCGATGGGGGAGTTTGGGCCGAGTGTTCCTCGCGGGATTTTACGGAGCGGAAGAGGGGACGGAGGCGAAGGGCCGGCAGCAGGCTGCCACTAGGCAAAGCGGCAGCAGGCTTCCGCAGTCCAAAGCGGGGAGGCCAAGAGAAAGGGCCGACCCCTGTGAGAGGGCCGGCCCTGGGTTGATTTGTTGGACGGTCCGATCAGTTGGAGCGGCTACCCTTGAGGGGGTAGGCGATCCTGGGGGGGCTGTCCGAGTTGCCCCAAACTTCCGACGCATTGGTCAGGAGTTCCTTGTTGTCGTTGTCCATGAGCTGGTTGGTCGGATTGAGCCGCACGGTTGAGGCGGAGCCGTCGATGCGGACCACAATGGCTTTCTTGTCCCAGAGATCGGGATCGAAGGTGAGCCCTGCGGCGGTCGGCGGGGAGTCGAAGATGAGGGGACGGGAGGGGTTGTCCACGTTGGTCTGGTCCTGAACATAGGCCCAGCCGTTGTCGCCAGCTTCGAGACATTTGGCGACCGCGAAGACACCACCTTCGGTGGTGACGTCGTCGGGCCTCTTCTTGTTGCACACCTGCGAGCCTTTGACCCAGAAGATCTTTTCGCTGTTGGTGTTACCAGAAGCGAAGAGCTGCTTGAAGAGGCCATTGGAGGTGTCGGTGGCGCCGGTCTGGTAGAAGTCGGCGTTTTCCTCCGACGGGTAAACTCCGTCGTTGTCCATTGCGAACGAGTCCATGATCATCTTGATCTGACGCCCGTTGCTGACGCTCTCTGCCATTGCGGCCCGACCCAGCGCCTTGAAGATCGCAGGGGTCGCCATTGCGGCCAAGGCGACGATAATCGCGATGACCACCAAGAGTTCCACCAAGGTGAAGCCCTTTCGGTTGTTTGTAGTTGTTAGTTTCATTTGTTTATTTTCTTTCTTTATGGGTGCCGCGGCCCGGGGGCCACGGCGGTTTATTATGAAGGTTTGCAGGGTTGCGAACCTTCACTACCAACTTACGCTCAATGGGCGGCGGGACAAGGGGAAAAGGGCGGGGAAGAGGTTTCCGGGCGACGTGCTCAGGGAGAGTGGGATATTTTGGATCCTGAATGAAATTGGGGATTGAGGTGAGCGGGGAGCTGGGAATGTGAAGTGGGCGGGGAGGCCCACGCTCCCTTGGGGAGTCGGGGATGTGAAGCGGGCGGGACCGCCCACGCTCCCTTGGTTCAAGAGGTCTTGAAGACGTCGCCGAGGGAGGCGAGGTCGGTGGGGCCAACGGAGTCGGCCTCGAGGATGGCTTTGCGCTGGAGGGCGACGAGTTCCCCGATGCCGGATTTGGACAGTTCGAGCATGGCGTTCATTTCCGACTGGGAGAAGACCGCTTCCTCGCCGCTGCCCTGGACTTCGACGAACTCGAGGTCCTCGGTCATGACGACGTTGAAGTCGACGGTGGCGTCCTTGTCTTCGATGTAGTTGAGGTCGAGGACGGGGGTGCCTTGGTAAACGCCGGCGCTGATGGCGGTGACGAGTTTGCGGAGCGGGAAATCGGTGAGGCCGCCGGTGCCGAGGAGGCGGTTGAGGGCGATGGCGATGGCCACGCAGCCGCCGGTGATGGAGGCGGTGCGGGTGCCGCCGTCGGCCTGGAGGACGTCGCAATCGAGCCAGATGGTGCGTTGGCCGAGCTTTTTGAGGTCGATGACGGCACGGAGGGCGCGGCCGATGAGGCGTTGGATCTCGGAGGAGCGGCCGTCGATGCGGCCCTGGGAGGAGGCGCGGGGTTTGCGGTCGAGGGTGGAGTAGGGGAGCATGGAATACTCGGCGGTGACCCAGCCGCCCTTGACCTTCTGGGCTTTCATCCAGCGGGGGACGTCCTCCTCGATGGTGGCGGCGCAGATGACGCGGGTGTTGCCAAAGGAGACGAGGACCGAGCCACTGGCGTGGGGGGCGACGTTGGGGAGAAAGGAAATGGGGCGGAGTTGTTCGGGTGTGCGTCCGTCGGGTCGGCTCATGGGGGGAGTGAACAGGGAAAATGCGGAATGCGGAAGGGGGAATGCGGAATTTGGGGGAAGGAGATGGAGTGGGGGATGAAGAGGGGGAGTGGGGGAGAGCGAGGGAGAGTGGGGTTCGAAGGTTGGGGCTTGAAATGCGGCTGTCGCCGGAGGGTTTGGACATGACCGGGACGGATCATGCCACTGGGGGGAGTGGACTTGCCCCGCTGGGGCGGGGGAGGGATTGAGACATGACCGGGACGGTCATGCCACTGATCATGCCACTGGGGGAGAGCGGGGTGGCGTTTTGGGCGTTGAATGTTGAGGGGCGGTCGGGGATGCTCGGTGCCGATGGGGTCGACTGGTGACGATCTGGAACAATGGGGGGCGGATGTGATTTTCGGCAGGCGCCGGGGACTGGGCGCGGCTGTGGCGCGATTTCTCCTGCGGGGGCTGTCGTTCATCTATGGGCTGGTGATCCGGCTGCGGCTGAAGGCGTTTCGGCAGCACTGGATCACGCAGAATCACTTGGGGACGATGGTGATCAGCGTGGGGAACCTGACGGTGGGGGGGACGGGGAAGACGCCGGTGGTGGAGTTGTTGTCGCGGACCTTGCGGGATCGGGGGCGGCGGGTGTCGATTCTGAGTCGGGGCTACAAGAGCAAGAAGCTGGAGGAGCTGCAGGAGTGGAAGGATTTGGACCGGGAGGAGCGGGAGGATCTGCCGAAGATCGTGAGTGACGGGAAGAATGTCCTGCTGGAGGCGAAGTTTGCGGGGGATGAGCCGTTCATGCTGGCGAAGAATCTGCCGGGGGTGTCGGTGATCGTGGACAAGAACCGGGTGAACGGAGGGCGGTTTGCGGTGAGCGAGCTGGGGGCGGACACGCTGGTGCTGGACGATGGGTTGCAGTATTTGCGGTTGGATCACGAGTTGGACATCGTGCTGGTGGATCAGAGTTCGCCGTTCGGGACGCGGGCCCTGCTGCCGCGGGGGACGCTGCGGGAGCCGATGCGGAATTTGAGCCGGGCCAGCCACATCATCGTGACGAAGTGCCAGGGGCCGACGGATGAGGCGCTGCTGGCGCGGATGCGGAAGTATAATCCGACGGCGGAAGTGATTGAGACGACGCACGGGCCGAAGTATTTGGAGCAGGTCTTTGGGCGGGGGCACATGCCGCTGGAGAGCCTGGAGGGGAAGTATGTGGCGGCGATCAGCGGGATCGCGGTGCCGGAGAGTTTTGAGGGGCTGCTGAAGAAGTTGGGGGCGAATGTGGAGTTTCACCGGACCTTTTCGGATCACCATGCCTTTACACGGCAGGAGGTGGATCGGTTCATGCGGCGTTGTGTGGAGCGGGACATCGAGTTGATCGTGACGACGGAGAAGGATGCGGTGCGGTTTCCGAAGCCGAAGGAGCTGGATGTGGATATTTATTTTCTGCGGATCGAGATCGAGATCCTGAAGGGGCAGGAGGTGTGGGATCGGATGGTGGACCGGATTGCGACGCCGCCGAGCCGGATGCCGGCGGGATGGGCGGAGGAGCGGTTGTTGGTGGATCCGTTGGGGGCGGGGTGAGACGAATGGGGAATTTGGAGTGCGGAATGGGGAATGCGGAATGCGGAATGCGGAGTGGGGAGGAACACTCAATGTCCAATGTCCAATTTCCAAGGGGGAGTGGGGGAGGAATGCCCGATATCCGATGAGATCTGTGTAGTGTTGAAGGGACGGAGACCGGAGTGCGGGGCTGGATCCGTGCGGGGGAGAGTAGCCACACTTCGGGGCGGCGTTGAGGCTTTGGTGGAAGCGGTCGAGAATTGGGGAAGCTCCCCTCCGCCCCATCCGTCAAGCCGGACCCTTCCCTGGCGGAGTCGAGCCTCCGCACTCCGGGGGGCCGCCGCGGGAGGTGGGGGAGCTTCCGCACTCCGGGGTTTCGCTTCTTGAGCGGGGGGGGAAGCCTGCCTAGGGTGGTGGAGAAAGGATGGGAGGAAGCAGGCAGGAGACGGAATGGATCGTGAAGGAAATCCCGGAGGGTTTCCGGGAAGAGGTTGATATTGGGGGGTTGCCGCGGATCCTGCGCTTGCTGTTGGCGCAGCGGGGTTACAATGCGCCGGAGGAAGTGGAGCGGTTTTTGCGGCCAAAGCTGAAGGAGTTGGGCGATCCCTTCCTGCTGCCGGAAATGGATCTGGCGGTGGCGCGGATTTTTCGGGCGGTGGATGCGGGGGAGACGGTTTGCATTTTCGGGGACTATGACGTGGATGGGATCACTTCGATCACGATCCTGCGGCATGTGCTGGGGCTGTATGGATTGGTGGCGCGGCCGTTCATTCCGATTCGCGGGTCGGAGGGTTATGGACTGAGCGATGCGGCGATGGAGCGGTTGTTGGCGGAGGGGGAGCGGCCGAGTTTGTTGATCACGGTGGACTGTGGGACGGCGTCGCGGGAGGAAATCGGGCGGCTGCAGGAGAGCGGGATCGATGTGATCGTGGCGGATCACCATGAGCCGGGGGAGAAGGGGCGGCCGCCGTGTGTGGCGGTGGTGAATCCGAAGCTGGGGGATGACTATGGCTATCTTTGTTCGGCGGGGGTGGTCTTCAAGGTGGCGCATGCGTTGCTGAAGACGCGGCCGGTGGAGGGATTTGACTTGCGGGACATGCTGGATCTGGTGGCGGTGGGGACGATCGCGGACATCGTGCCGCTGGTGGATGAGAACCGTTGTCTGGTGCGGCACGGGTTGCGGCGTTTGCCGAAGACGCTGAATCACGGACTGCGGGCCCTGATGGATGTGACGGGGATGAACGGCCACGCGACGAGTGCGGATGTGGGGTTCCGGATCGGGCCGCGGATCAATGCGGCGGGGCGGATGGATGTGCCGGAGGATGCCCTGGCGGTGTTGTTGGCGGATTCGAAGCAGGTGGCGAAGGATTTGGCGGAGCAGTTGGACGACTACAACCGGCAGCGGCAGAAGCGGGAGTTGGAGATGTTTGAGGAGGCCATGGTGCAGTTGAAGGAGCATCATGATCCGGAGACGGATGTGGCCTTTCTCGTCGGAGCGCGGGGGTGGCATCCGGGGGTGGTGGGGATCGTGGCCTCGCGCTTGATGCGGGCGTATCACAAGCCGACCTTCGTGGTGGCGATCGATGAGGAGGGGATGGGCAAGGGCAGTGGGCGGAGCATCGAGGGGGTGTCCTTGGTGGAGGCGATCGCGGCGTGTGATGATGATCTGGAAGCGGGTGGCGGACACCACATGGCGGCGGGGATCAGCATTCGGGAGGAGAAGATGGAGTCGTTCCGGAAGAATCTTCAGAAGTTCGTGAGGGAGACCTCCACGGAGGATCAGCGGAAGGCGCGGATGCGGATCGATGCGGTGGTGCCGTTCGCGGATTTGAGTCTGGAGTTTCTGGACAGCTACGAGTTGTTGCATCCCTTCGGGCAGAGCAATCCGCAGCCGTTGTTCATGGCGAAGCACGTGTGGCTGACGGAGGCGCCGCGGCGTTTGAAGAACAAGCACCTGAAGTTGTTCCTGCGGCAGGAAATGGTGGAGCACGATGCGATTTTTTTCGGTGCCGGGGATCAGAAGTTGCCGGACCCGCCCTGGGACCTGGCGTTTACCATTGATCGGAATGTCTTTCGGGGGCGCGTGTCGTTGCAGTTGACGGTGCGGGAAATCCGGGCGTCGGAGTAGGAGGTGGGGATGAAGAGGAGGACCGCTGATTACACTGATTTTGCAGATTCTTTTTTGGGGAGGGGGGTGTGATGAGTGAGGAAGCGGTTCTGCGGGGTTTAGCGAAGATGAGGCGGGTTCAGTTGCTTTGGATGGTGTTGATGGGAGTGGTGCTGGTAGCCGGGGTGATGATGCTCTGTTTTCCGGGCCTCGAGGTGTTTCCGTTCGTGATGATCGGAGCGGGGATGTCTGGGATGGTGGTGGCGATTTGGATGTTGTCGCAGAGGTGTCCGAAGTGCCGGAAGCTGTTTTATAAGAGGGCCGGGTTGGCGCTCGTTCAGCCCGAGAGTCATTGTGTGCATTGCGGTCAGAATTTGAAATGGAGGCCCCCGGGTGGCCGGAGTGATTAGGATTATGGAATGTACGTGGAAATCAACGGACGAATGGGGTGCGCTGGAGGGGATTCCGGCGAAGGATGAGGAGGCGTTGGTGGCGGTGGGGCTGCGGACGGTGGGGGGCTTGCTGGATTGGTTTCCGCGGAGGTATGAGGATCGGCGGCATTTTGATGCGTTTCCGGCGCAGGCGGGGGGTGGTCCGGTGTGTTTGCGGGGGTTGGTGATTGATTCGATGAAGAAGCGGTTGGGCGGGAAGCGGTCGTTTTATGAGATCGTGGTGGAGGAGCAGGGGGGGAATGTGTTGTCGACGAACACGATTGCCTGTCGCTGGTTCAACATGCCGTATTTGCATCGGATGGTGGCGGCGGGGCATGAGGTGATCCTGTATGGGAAGCCGAAGGAGTATGGGGGGAAGTTGGTGATGGATCATCCGGAGTTTGAGGTGGTGAAGGAGGGGGAGGGGGAGTCGTTGCATTTGGAGCGGATCGTGCCGGTGTATCGGAATGTGTCGGGGATTCCGCAGCGGCGTTTGCGGGAATTGGTGTATCGGAGTTTGGAGTATCTGGATGGGAATTCGGTGTCGCCGGGGTATGCCTTGGTGCCGGGGCAGGATCGGAAGGCGGCCTTGTGGGCGGTGCATTTCCCGGAGTCGATGGAGGCGACCAATGCGGCGCGGCGGGAGTTTGCGCGGGAGGAGTTTTTTGTCCTGCAGGTGAATGTGCTGTGGCGGCGGAAATTGTATCGGCAGCATGCGGGGCGGGTGCACGGGAAGCGGACGGTGTTGTTGAAGGCGTTCTATGAGAGTCTGCCGTTTGACCTGACGGGAGCGCAGAAGCGGAGCGTGAAGGAGGTGGCGGCGGACATGCGGGAGGGGCGGCCGATGAATCGCTTGCTGCAGGGGGATGTGGGGAGCGGGAAGACCTTTGTGGCGATGTGTGCGATGCTGCTGGCGGTGGATTCCGGGGCGCAGGCGGCCTTGATGGCGCCGACGCAAATTTTGGCGGAGCAGCATTATCTGACCTTTCGGAAGTGGTTGGAGCCGCTGGGGGTGCGGGTGGTCCTGATCACGGGGGCGAAACAGGAGAGCGGGGCGCTGGAGTTGGAGGGGGCTCCGCAGATCGTGATTGGAACGCATGCACTGATCTACGACAACGTGGCCTTTGAGGATCTGGGGCTGGTGGTGATCGATGAGCAGCACAAGTTCGGGGTGTCGCAGCGGGGGCGTTTGATCCGGCAGGGGGTGATGCCGGATGTGCTGGTGATGACGGCCACGCCGATTCCGCGGACGCTGACGCTGACCATTTACGGGGATTTGGATGTGTCGGTGCTGGATGAGTTGCCGGCGGGGCGGGGGAAGATCGTGACGGCGTTGCGGGTGAAGCCGAAGGTGGGGGATGTGGCGAAGTTTGTGAAGGAGCAGTTGGGGGAGGGGCGGCAGGCGTATTTGGTGTATCCGCTGGTGGAGGAGAGTGAATCGGTGAAGGGGCTGTCGGCGACGACGGAGTATGAGAAGTGGGCGAAGCGCTTGGGCGGGTATGAGGTGGGGTTGTTGCACGGGAAGATGCCGCCGGAGGAGAAGGACCGGGTCATGGGGCGGTTTCGGGACGGGGGGGTGCAGGTGCTGGTGGCGACGACGGTGGTGGAGGTGGGGGTGGATGTGGCGAACGCGAATTTGATGATCGTGCACAATGCGGAGCGTTTCGGGCTGGCGCAGCTGCATCAGCTGCGGGGACGGATCGGGCGGGGGGAGTTCAAGAGCTACTGCATTCTCCTGACGGACGGGAAGAGTGCGGAGGGGATGGAGAAGCTGGAGGTGATGGTGGCGACGCTGGACGGGTTCAAGATCGCGGAGGAGGATCTGCGGCTGCGGGGTCCGGGGGAGGTGCTGGGGACGGCGCAGAGCGGGATCAGTGATCTGCGCTTTGTGGATTACTTGGCGGATACGGGGTTGTTAAGAGAGGCGCGGGGGCTGGCGGAGGAGGTGCTGGAGAAGGATCCGGAGTTGGAGGGGTGGCCGCAGCTGAGGGCGCTGGTGTCGGAGGGGGGACGAGTGGAGGTGAGTTGAATTCGGAGAGCGGGGTCGGCTCTCCGCCCTGCGCCGCCGCACTCAAAAAAGGGGAAGATTGACAGAAGGGCGGGAGTGGGAGAGTAGTGGGGCGTGATGAAAATCGAGTCGATTGGCAAGTTGTTCGCTCTTGGGGCGATGATGGGATTGGTGGCGGTGGCCCCGGTCAGGGCGGAGGATGAGGAGACCCCTCTCTCCGAGCAAATGGAGGAGACCAGTGCGGCCTTGAAGGGGCTGCGCAAGGCACCTGATTTCGCAGCGAAGGCGGAGTTGGCGCGAAAGGGCCAGGAGTCCACGCTCAATTCGCTGAAGTATCTTCCGAAGATGTTCGAGGGGATGAAGGACGAGAAGGTCAAGGCCAAAGCCACGGCGGATTTCAAGCGGTTGGTTGGTCAGGTTTACAGCCTGTTCGCGGAACTGGAGATGGCGTTTCTTGATGAGGATGATGCCAAGGCGGACGCGATTGTTGATAAGCTGAAGGACCTGAAGAAGGAAGGTCACGACGCCTACATCGAGGACGAATGATCGTCTTCTGAAGGAACTAATTTACCAGAGAGCGCGGCCGAGGGGTCGCGCTCTTTTTTGTGGTGGGGAATGGTGAGGAAAGCGGACGCGAAGGGACGCGAATTTTGACGGAGGGATGGTGGGGCGGAGGATCGACATTCCTGTCGAAAGGGGAGAGCGAAGCTCGTGGAGGGGTTGGACTGGCTATGTCCTGCTCTGCGACAGGAATGTCGCGGCTCCCGTGGGGCTACTTGACGATGCTGACGGGGGTGCCGATGCTAACGTTGGAGTAGACGGTGGCGACGGCGGCGGAGTAGGTGCGGATGCAGCCGTGAGAGGCGGGGTAGCGGGGGACGTTGCCGCGGTGCATGCCGACCCCGCTCCAGGTGAGGCGCATCCAGTAGGGCATGGAAGCGCCCTTGAAGTAGCCGCCTTCGGGGACGGGATCGCCGGAGTCGGCGTTGGAGTTGTGGACGTTGCCCTCGGCGTCGTAGCTGGTGCCGTAGAGGTTGGAGGCTTTGCCGGACTTGAGCTTCTCGAGGACGGTGTAGTTGCCGGGGGGAGTGGGGTAGGCGGACTTGCCGGTGGAAACTGGGTAGTCCATGGCCAATTCGTCTCCTTTGTAGAGCATGGCGCGCTGCAGGCCGAGGTCGATGGTGATGCGGGGGGAGCCGCCGCTCTTCAAGACGGCCTCGTTTTTGTAGATCTTGTAGGTCTTCGGGTAGGAGGGGTCGGCCTTGAAGTGCCCGTAGGATCCGGCGGGGTGGGGATTGACGAAGATGGCAGTGATTTTCTGGGTTTGCTCCGGGTTGGCGGTGGGTGGGCCGCTGGCGCAGCTGGCGATCACTCCGGAGAGGAGGGCGAGGAGGAGGGTGGGCTTGGGGAGGGTCATGAAGGTGCTGACTGACTGCTTGGGCCGGAAGGTTACCTTTTTTCAAGCCTTTCTCAAGGCTGAGGTTGCCTACAGCAGCTGGCATGCCGGGCACCAGGCGGTGGTGCGGCCGGCGATGGTGGCCCGGGAGAGTGTTTTTTTGCAGGTGGGGCAGGTTCCGCCGGGCTTCCAGCGGTGCTGGAAGAGCCAGGAGGGGGGTGGGACGAGGTGGACGTAGGAGCCGGGGGCGAAGGCCTCGGTGCGGGTGCGGGTGCGGGCGAGGGCGAGGGCGAGGGCGAAATTGCGGTCAGCGACGTGGCGGAGGGCTCCGCGGCAGACGGAGCGGGAGGCATTGCGGAGGGCGGCGGGGTCGAGTTTGCCGACGGGGGTGGAGGGGTGTGCGGCGAGGCGCCAGCAGATCTCGTCGGCCATCCAGTTGCCGACGCCGGGGAAGGCGGCCTGGTCGAGGAGGAGGGCCTTGAGGGCGACGCGGGGGCGGCGGTCGAGGAGGGTGGTGAGATAGCGGAGGGTGAAGGCGCGGTCGAGGACCTGAGGGGGGAGGGTGGCCCAGGGGTCGGGATGGCGGTGGAGTTTGAGGCCGCCGAATTGGCGGTAGTCGTTGTAGGCGAGGGTGTGGTGGGTGGTGCGGAGGAGGAAGTGGTCGTGCTTTTCGGCGCGGTGGTCGGGGGTGGCGGCATAGAGGCGGCCGGCCATGCCGAGGTGCAACTCCAGGTGGAGCTGCGCCCCGGTTATTGGGGGTTTATTATTTGTTATTGGGGGGGAGAAGGTGAAGAGGAGGCGTTTGCCGTGGGCGCGGGTGGCGGTGAGGGTGGTGTGGGGGAGGAGTTGCTGAAGAAGCTTGGCGGGGCAGTCGCGGAAGATGCGGGTTTTGGGGTGGGTGTCGACGGCGGTGATGGTTTCGCCGACGGCGGGATGCCAGAGGCGGCGGGCGAGTTCGACTTCGGCGAGTTCGGGCATGGTTGCGGAGCAACGGTTATTGGGGGGGGAGGGAAATTCGCAAGGCAAATGGGTTTACGGGGGGCTGCGGCATCCCTCCGGGAGGCGAGACGGGGGTGGGGGATGGACCGGTGATGTTATCACCGGCTACCGTGTGGTGTCCCTCCGGGACGGGGGAGATTGGGGAGGCGCGGTTGGGGAGGGGCGGGGAGTTGAACCGCCGACAGCCGTGGGGGGATTTGGCGGAGGCAACACAGGTTGGTGGTTTGCTGGTTTGAATTTGGGGACTGGAGCTTATTTGGAAATTGGATCGTGGAGATTCGACGGGGCCAACCGGATGAACCAGGGATAATTTTCAATCCCCAAGCTCCAAATAAATTTCAAATCCAAATCCCAAGATCCAAACCCGGAAGGCTTCGGCCTAGTCGGCTTGATTGGGGTGCGTCGCGTAGAGGGTCCGGATAGCCCAACACTGATCAACGCGAAGCTCTATTTCCGCGCCCTCTCCAAGAGGGCATCGGTTTCCTCGTTGTCGGGGTCGAGCGCCTTGGCTCGTTTGAGGAGGGAGGCGGCGGGGGTGAGATTTTTGTTTTGGTCGAGCCAGAGGCGGGCGAGTTCGCGGAGGGCGCGGGCTTGTTGTTCGGGTTGGTCGGCGGGGGTGTTTTTGGCGGCAGCCTGGAGGCGGGCTTCGGCTGCGTTGTCGTCGCCGGCCTCGCGGAGGGAGCCGGCGAATTCGAGTTGGAAGTCGGCGCCGAGAAATTCCTTGGCGGCGGGGTCTGCGGAGTCTTTGGCGAGGGATTCGGCCTGGCGGAAGAGGAGGGCGGCGGTGGTGGTGTCGCCGTCGCGGAGGGTGGCGATGGCGAGACGGGCGGCGAGGCCGGGGTCTTCGGGGTGGTCGAAGCGGGCTTTCTCGAGGAGAAGGCGGGCTTGGTGGGGCTGCGCGTTGTCGAGGTATTGGTTGGCGAGTTCGAGGAACTCGGAGGGATCGCCGCCGGCGATCTTGAGAACTTCGGTGCGGTGGTAGAGGGACTTTTCGGCGTCGCCGCGGTCGGCGTAGAATTTGGCGAGGGCCTTGTGGGCGAGGACCTGCTCGGGGTCGATGATGAGGGTTTCGAGGAGGGACTGCTCGGCTTCGGCGTCGCGGTCGGCGTAGAGGAGGAGGAGGCCGAGGCGGGTGCGGAGGGTGAGGGAATCGGGGACGGCGGCGACGTGTTGCTGGAGGACGGTGATGGCTTGGTCGAGGCGGTTGGTGCTGCGGTAGTAGTCGGAGACGGACTGGACGGCGGCGGGGAGTTCGATGCCGGTGGCGGCGGTTTTTTCGGCGATGAGGTCGAGGCGTTTGGTGAGTTCGGGGGAATCGCCGGGGAGGAGGGTCCGGGCGATGGGGGCGAGGGACATCCAGTGGAAGGGACCGGCTTCGGGGGCGTCGAACTGGGCGTCGAAGAGGGCGTGGGATTTGTCGGTCTCTTCGTTGTTCTCGTAGTGGTTGATGAGACGGGAGAAGACTTCGTTGGTGTGGGGGAAGCGTTGGTTGGCGGCTTCGAGGGTGTCGATGGCGGCCTTGCGGGCTCCGGCGTCCTGGTCGGCCCATTGGTTGAGGAAGTCGGCGTAGTAGAGGTGGGAGTCGAGGTGGTCGGGGTGGGCCTTGGTGTAGGCGCGGAGGGTGCCGGAGGCGGCGGGGAGGTCGCGGAGGGAGAGTTGGGTGCTGGAGGCTTTCTGGGCGAGGTAGAAGGAGTCAGGGTCGGCGGCGAGGGTGGATTCGTAGAGGAGGCGGGCGGTGTCGGTGTCACCGTTCCGTTCGGCGTAGTAGCCCTTGGCAAACTCGGCGAGTTTGGCGGATTGGTCCGCGCCGTGGAGAGAGGGGGCGAGGAGGAGGACGGTGAGGAGGACGCGCATGGGGGAACGAGGAGGGAGTGTAGCGTGGGGAAGGGGGAATGGGGAGGGTGGAATTTGGGGAGAGGGGTGTTGGTGGGAGAGGAGGGGGTGAAGGAGTGGAGCGGGTTGGAACCACCGAAAAGATGCCCTCCCCTTCCGCGCCCTTGATTTACAAGGACTTCGGGGGTTTGCAAGCAGCAAAAACTTGTAGGAATGGCAAGAATAGGGGATAGTATAGGGGTAAGCGAACCCCATTTTCCCATGGCATCACTCCGAAAACAGAAAGGCTCCCGCGTTTGGTATGCCAACCCCCATTTCCCCGCCCTCCGGTCCGGCCCCACGGCTGCTCTAGGGGCCTCCCTCCAAAAGCAAATTCCTAGCAGCAAAACGCGCTCAGAAAAAAAAGGCTTTGCCGGATTCTAAAGGCAAAAAAACGCCACAAGCAAAACGGAAGCCACGACAAGCGAAAGGCTAGCCGCCGCAAGCTGCTTTAATGCTCGCGACAAGCGCCGAGCGATACGCCACAAGCGAGAAGCTGCACCTACAAACGCGAAAAACGCGCTTGATATGGTGTGGCCATGTTCAAGGACCAAGTAGACCCAGAATGGGCGGACGAAAAATTCGTCACCCGCACTTTCGGTATCACCCACTCGCCCCTTTTCAATCTCCGAAAAGCTGGGACCATCCGTTCGCTATCTCTCAAAGGTGAGGGCGCGACATACGGGAAGCGCTTGTACCACATCTCAAGCCTTCGCGCATTCCTCGCCACTTGCGAAGCCGCCGAAGCAAGCCGTTGAACCCATCTCCTACTAACAAACGCATGACTACCAAACCGACCCCGAAGACAATCGCAGAATTCCGAGCCGCACTCGCCGAAGCCAAGGCCCGCCCTGGCATCGAGCGTGCCGCCCTCGCCGACTACGTCGCCTTGCTCGAATCCCGCCCCGCGCCGCCGATCACCGACGGGGCGGCCGCGCATCTTGCCGACCGAATGGAGCGGGCCGAAATCAAGCGTGCGCTCACCGAATTTGACGAGTGGCACCTCGACGC
>Ga0105052_10003522_pt1 | contig 18043 bp, 8 predicted proteins | sample FRY03_FD_78094 | JGI IMG/M metagenome (GOLD analysis project Ga0105052, IMG submission 78094) | Freshwater microbial communities from Lake Fryxell liftoff mats and glacier meltwater in Antarctica - FRY-03 | ecosystem: Environmental > Aquatic > Freshwater > Ice > Glacier meltwater ... | reverse complement strand
TCTGTCGAGAAAGCTGTTCGAGAGTGAACAGGGATGGAACTCAGGCTATTTGACGTCATCGTCTTCTGCTCAGGAAGTCACAACCACTATATGCAGTAGGTGAAATTCGACAAACCACAAGAGAATTTTACACGAAATGTGAGATAGGAGTTGGGTGCACAACCAGATTTCCAAAGTTTTGCACTCAGGGTGAACTTGTGAACGGCAAAAAGACCCTCTCCCCATTCCACACTTCCACCACCACCGGCTGGGCCACCAATCCATCCATATCCCGGGCCTGAATGACGATACGATACAGCCCTACTTCGTCAAAGCCCGTATATTCCCCCCGATAGATGTCGTTGCCCTGGGCATTGAGAACGATGGCTGAATTCACTTCGGGCACGAGTTCTGATCCGACTTCGGGCGGCGTGTAGGAAGGGGGATAGATCGTCGCGGTTACGTCAGCAAGCAGGCGGTAGGGGGGAAGTCGTACTTCGGCTTCAATGATCCCCCGGCGGTTGCTGATCTGATCGGGTGGGCTGGCACTGGCGATAAAGGGTGGCCATTTACCACTGAAGGAGCCAGGGTTGTGGAAGCCCCGCTCCGCGGCCAGCGCCAGGTCTTCGATCTGATTGGGGATACCGTCGCCATCGGCGTCCAGCCAGGGTTCCTGCCGTTTGCGAATCTTTTGGACCGTTTTGCTTGCCCGCCAGAAGCTATCGAAGACATCCCTGTCCTGCCATAGCGCGACCAGAAAGTGATCGGAGAAGTCGGCACCTTTGCGAGAGGCGTAGGCGTCGTTCTCCACATTGGTGGAAGTGATGATCAGCCGCCCTGCTTTGCTAATACTCTGGGGTCCCTGGATAAAGCTCCCGGCGTGGCAAGCCTCTATCACCACATTGATGGGTACACCAGGCACAATAGACTCAAGAGTGCTCAACCACTCATCCAGCAAGGCAGGCGTTACCACCTGTCGATTGGGCCAGTCCAGATAGAAGGCGTCCCGATCGCCATGATCCATCATGTAAATGGTCAGTGCTCGATCCGACCCCACCTTTTCGACTGCCCAATCTGTGATGGCCGCCCGGAACACAGCCAGGGTGGCGGAACCGTCGTAGCCTTTGACGGAAGGGTCGCTGGATATGTAGAAGATATCTTCGTCCGTATAGCCCTTGGCGGAAAAGAGATCATAGACCCGGTTGGTCACGTATTTGATATTTTCTTGCAGGGAATCCTGTGTGCGGAATCGGCCACCCACGATGATTACCGCCCCGGTCTTGTCTTCTACCATATGCCGCACGCGCAGACGGTACTGTACACTGTGTCCGAATATGGCCCCGTCGTTGTTGAAAACCTTCAGGTAAATTGCACCGCTTTTCAGCGCGTCAAACTCCAGCATAGCGTCGCGTGCATAGGTTTCTGCCCATATCTCCTCCGGTATCTGGTCACAAGCCGCATAGAGTTCCAGTACCACATCCGCGACTGAGTCGTTGGGAACCACAGCATCCACCCGGTAACTCTGCCCTTCCACCACATCAAACCATACCCAATCGGCGTTGGCCTCCCGATGGAAATTACGCTCTTGTGGGGAACTGTCCATTGCGATCTGCGGGGCTTGTTCGCAGATATCATCCGGTTCGAAGGCGTCCGCGCTGGTAGCGTCGGGCGGGTTGGTTGGTGTGAAGGTAGGCGTGTGTGTTGGCGTCGGTGTAGCCGTCGGGGTATGTGTCGATGTTGCTGTATGTGTTGGTGTGAAGGTAGGTGCGTGGGTTGATGTTGGAGTACGACTCGGTGTAGCTGTCGGTGTGTGGGTTGATGTACGAGTCGGTGTTGATGTGAAGGTAGGCGTGCGGGTGGGCGTCGGTGTTGGTGTAAGACTATCCAGCGTAGTAGCCGTGATAACCTGACTGTAGCCGCTCCACAGGTCGTTTTGCTGGGTATCGTGGGGCGGGGTGTGGCTGCGCAGGGAGAAAGCATAGCTGGTTCCTGGCTCCAACCCATTTACATTGTACTGTCCGGTTGCTTTATTGCTTACAGTCACACGACGCACCTCCTCGCCGCCGGGCAATCGCTGGACACGCAATTCATAGCCCCCGCCGTCGCCTGTGTAAACGATGGGTGTCCAGGTGAGCCGCACAACCGAATCATTGAGAGCCTGGCTGACCAGACCGGTGGGCGGCAGAGTCTGTTTTTTCTCCCAGCCAGGATTTGTCGTATCCAAGAAGGTTTTTACGATCCCATCCGACGCCTGTAGGAGATTGGTGTCCAGGCGCAGGCGGATCGTCTCTGTGAAGCTGGCAAAGGAAGGGGGCACTTCGCCGCTCAGGGCGTTGCGCTCGGCCAGAAAGACGGTGAGGGTGTCGGAGAGCGCGCCCAGAGCCGAGGGTAGGGTTCCGGTCAGCCGGTTGGTATGCAAATGGAGTTCCTGCAGCGCGTCCAGATCGCCCAGTTCCGACGGAATGGGGCCGTCGAAATGGTTCTCCGAGAGGCCCAATTGAATGAGTTTGTCCAGTTGTCCCAGTTGGGGCGGAATGGAGCCGGAGAGGTCATTGACCCAGACCGCCAGGTACTCCAAAGCAGAGAGATTACCCAGCGCGGGCGGTAGCGAACCGTCCAATGCGTTGAAATCCAATTGCAGATAGCGCAATTTGCCCAGTTGCCCCAACTCGGTGGGAATCTGTCCGCTCAAACGGTTGCGGCCCAGATTGAGTATTTGGAGCTGGGCAAGCTGGCCCAATTGAGGGGGGATGGAACCGGTGAGGTCATTGCGGTAGAGGTAGAGTTCTTCCAGGCTGCCCAGTTGGGAGAGCGCACCCGGAATACTGCCGGTCAATTGGTTGTTGCCGAAGTCGAGTATGCGCAGGTTGGGCAGGTTGCCGAGTTCCGGCGGAATAGAACCGCTGAAGCCATTTTCGTGTGCCCAAATGCCGGTCAATCGACTGAGATTGCCCAGTGTTGCCGGGATGGAGCCGGACAATTGGTTTTCGTCCAGATGCAGACTCAACAAATTGCCCAGTTGACCAAATTCAGCGGGAAGGGGGCCAGTCAATTGGTTGTGATTAAAGGTCAGGGTCATCACATGGGTTAAGTTGCCTAATTCAGCGGGAATGGTTCCTGATAGCTGGTTGTGGTTGAAATAAAGCTGCTCCACATTGGCAAGATTGCCCAGTTCGGGTGGGATAGAGCCGGTGAATTGATTGTCCCACAGGGCCAGGCTGCTCAATTTGCGTAGGTTGCCCAACGTACTGGGAATGGAGCCTTTCAATTGATTGGTTCCTACACTCATCTTGAGCAGATTCGGCAGATTTCCGAGACACGCCGACATGGAACCGGACAGGTTGTTGTTATTCAGGTAGAGAAGAGTCAGTGTCGTCAATTGGCAAAGCTCATCAGGAATCGAACCCGTCAACAGATTGTTCCCCAGAAAGAGTTCTTGCAGCTTCGCCAATGCACCAAGGCCAGCCGGAATTGAACCGGTGAATTGGTTCTCTGACAGGCCAAGAATCTCTAGTTGGGTAAGTTGCGCCAACTCAGGAGCAATTGACCCGCTGAAATGGTTATCCCATAAAAGGAGTGCTTGCATCCCTGTCAATCCTGTTAGGGGCGCAAAAGGCTGACCGTTCAACTGATTTCCACCCGCGTCAAGTCTTTCCAGCGCAACCAGATTGCGAAAGCTGTCGGGAATAGGCCCTGTGATGTCGTTCCAATAGAAGGAGAAGACGCGCAGGTTGGCCAGGTTACCCAAAGCGGAAGGCAGATCGCCGGACAGTTGATTGTTGTGCAGATAGAGTTCCTGGAGATTGGTCAGATCGCCAAAAGAGGCGGGAATCGAACCGGTCAAGCGGTTGCTGGTCAGGCTCATCCGCTGCAAGGCGGCCAGTTGTCCCAGTTCGCTGGGAATCGTGCCACTCAAACCGCTGTCGTTTAGATAGAGGATTTGAAGACTGGTGAGATTGCCGAGTGATGGCGGGATGGTTCCCTCCAACTGGTTATAATCCAGCGTGAGGTTTGTCAATTTTGACAGGTTGCCCAGTGTTGCCGGGATGGTGCCGGTCAACTGATTCTGGCCCAGATAGAGACGTTCCAATTGGCTCAACCCACCAAATTGCGTAGGAATCGGGCCGGTCAACTGATTGTATGAGAAATTGATTTCGCGCAGGTTAGACAGACTACCTAAAATAACCGGAATCGGTCCAGTGAATTGGTTGTCCGAGAGTTGCAGAATACGCAGCTTTGCCAGATTGCCCAATGTGGAAGGCAGCGCCCCCGTTAGGCTATTTTTGCCGAGCAGAAGATTTTCTAGCTGGGAGAGATTGCCATAAGCAGCGGGGATGCTGCCGGTGAATTGATTGTTGTCCAGATGCAGATGCACCAGTTTGGTCATTGTGGCGAATTCAGCGGGCAAGGTGCCAGTGAATTGATTGCTGCCGAAATATATCCATTGCAAATTAGGCAGCGTATAGAGTGCCTGGGGCAGAGGGCTGATCAACTGGTTCTGGGAGAGGTCGGTGGATATGAGAGAAGTGAGATTGCCAATTTCTGGGGGAATCGTCCCAGACAATTGGTTGACCCGCATGTATAGATTGTACAACTGGCTGAAGTCACCGATTTGGGGCGGCACGGATCCACGCAGATTGTTGCTCGACAGTTGCAGTTCGGATACGTTTTGGTTGGCACAATCGACGCCGTACCAGCTACAGGTGGTGTTGTTCTGCAACCAACCACTGTTGTTGGTCCAATTGGGGCCGTCGGTACTGTTGTAGAGCGCCACCAGCGCAGCGCATTCGCTCTGGGGTATCTGGCTGACATCGGTGCAGGTGAAGGCGGGCGCGGTCACAGGCGCAGGCTTTGAGGTGGCCGTCAGCGTCGCGCCCGTCAGCAGAAAGAGGGCGCTGACCAGCAATGCCCCCGTTAGTATTTGCAAATGAAAAGCGATTCTACGCATGGGAAGACTCCTCTACAATCCAACCGGGTCAACGACCCATCACAGCCGGCAAAAAGACCCTTCCGCCGTTCTGCATCTCCACCACCACTGGACGAGCCGAGAGGTCTTTGTTGTCCGTGGCCTGGATGACGATGCGGTAGGTTCCCGCTTCGTCGAAGCCTGTATATTCCCCCGCATACCAGCCGTCGTTCTGGCGCGAAAACAGGATTTTTGTCAAAGGTTCGGGCACCAACTGCCCACTGGTGGCCGGGGGCTGATAGGAGGGTGGATAGACGACCGCCCAGACTGTGCGCACGCTGCTGTCGTCCCGCACCTCGGCGCGTACAATGCCCCGCCGGTTGGTGATGGCCGTCGGCCCTTCGGCCTGGGCGATGTAGGGCGGCCAGGGATCGCCGAAAGTGCCTGGAAAGCCAAAGCCCCGCAGGCTGGCAATCACATAATCCCCATCCTCATTGGGGACGCCGTTGCCGTTGCCCTCCAACTGGGGCGTCTGAATGGAGTTTTGTTTCTGCACATTTTCTTTGGCCTGCAGAAAGCTGCTGTAGATGTGAGAGCCGTAGAGGGCGACAATAAAGTAGTCGGAGAAGTAGGCCCCATCAGCCGAGGCATAGGCGTCGTTGTTCCGCCCCGCCGATGTGATAATGACCCGGCCCGGCCCGACGAGGCGCTGGGTGTTGAAGATGAAGCTGCCGGATTGACAGGCCTCGATGATCAGATTGACTTTGAGGCCGGGGACTGCGGCCTGTAGCTGATCCAGCCAGCTATCCAGCAGCGCGGGGGTCACGAGCTGATTGTTGGGGCCGTCCAGATAGAAAGTGTTCTCTATGCCGTGGGACATCATATAAATCGTAAAGGGATCGCCGGGGGAGAGATGTTCGGGTGCCCATTGGGTGATGGCCCACTCCAGATTGGCGAGAGTGGCAGAGCGGTCATAGCCGGGCAGGCTGCTGTCGGTGGCGATGACCATCAACTCATCGTTCGTGTACTTGTGATCCACAAAAAGCGTGTAGACCCGTTCGATGACGCTGCGGATGTTGGGCTGGAGGGAATCGCCGTATTTGAGCCTCCCGGCCACGAGAATAGCCGCCCCCACCTCCGGGTCGGCGCGGAGCGGACGTACGGAGAGATCGTAGCCAACAGACGGCCCGAATACACTGGCATCGTTGTTGAACAGACGCAGATAGATTGGCCCGGTTGTGGGGGCGGCAAAGTCCAGACGCACACCGGGTGTGAAGGGTTTGTCGAAGTTGTCTACGGTATTACCGGCACAGGCGTCATAGAGTTCCAGCACCACATCGGCCCGGCTATCGGGTGGAAGTTGGGCCTCGATGCGGTAGATCCTGCCCGCAACGCCGTCAAAGACCACCCAATCCTCATCAGCCGACACGTGGAAGGTGTGGCGCTGGGGTATGCCGTCTGGGGAAAGGCTTCTGGCTTGGGTGCAGGCGTTGTCGAGTTCGTAGGGGTCTTGAATGGGAGGTATTGGGGTAGATGTGCTGGTGGCGGTTGGTGTGCTGATCGATGTATGGGTGGGTGTGCGGGTGGGTGTCGGTGTGAATGTAGACGTGCGGGATCCTGTCGGTGTGGGGGTAGGAGTACGGGTGAGCGTCGGTGTGAAAGTCGCCGTATGCGTGGATGTAGGTGTATAGGATGGCTCGTTTACCGCAGTAGAGGTACTTGTCGCTGTCTCTGTTGCTCCACTAACATCTTTGTCCAGGATGGCATCTGAAACCAACAATCCCGCATAATACCAGTTGCATAGCCAGGAATTTGTACTGGTTGGTTCAAGGGTCACAGTAGTACTGACGCAGGTTTCAATGCCATCAGTGATGGATTCGGCGAAACGATACCGATCGCCGTGCGGAGCGGCTTCGCTGTCAAGGAACGTTAATGTCCCACTGCAAGAAAGCTCTGGATACTGGATGGACCCGCAGACTGATTGGATAGTACAATTCTGCAGCGTGATGATTACAGAATAGGCGGGGACAATCGATTGATCGACGGAACCATACCACCGTCCATCAGGAGGAAGACTTGAACTAGATGTTGGCATTTGAGACAGTAGCAGGGTCGTTATTGGGTTCACTGCGCCAGCAGAAAGTGTCAATGAAGTGGCAGTCGGTATTTGGGTTGAGGTACTCATTGGGATAGACGAATTTGTATAGTTAACCTGTAACGGACCAGACGCAACGGTAGAGAAATGCTGCCCAAAGATAGTCCAAGCTAGAAACAGGACGAGAGTTCCCATCAGTACCCTCGCGACCAGCCATGAATGACGTACCGGGCAGGGGGATAGCGGGTAGTTCGTGTCACTTCTTTCTGTTGCCTTCCCGCTCTCCTGTTGGGATTTAATGCCGTATGCCTTAAGGTGAATCATATTCCCCTACTTTTCCTTGCCGTTAGAGCAAGGCAGATAAACGACGAAAGAAGTTACAAACCCCTATCTGGCAGAACAACTGAACGTTGAATTTTCAGCCAGCTTTCCCAGGTTTTGTGCTCAGGGCGAACTGATGAATGGCAAAAACTCTCTCCCCATGCCACACCACCACCACCGGATGGGCATTTAGCTAATCCCTGTCTTGGGCGTTGATAACAGAGCGGTTTATCGCCCCATCACAGCGGGCAAGAAGTTCTGGTAGCCAATTGTCACCTCAACACTCTTGGGACGTCCTGGATTGCCGTCGGTGTCGATGGAATAGATGACCACCCGGTAGCGTCCTGGTTCGCTGAATTCACCGCTCACGGTGCTGAAAATGTTATCGTTGTTCCCGTCCAGGAGGGTGACAGTCGGTATCTCCTCCTGCACGAACTCCTCCTGCAATTCTGGTGGACTGTACGAGGGTTTGTAGATGGCCGCCCAGACCGCCAGCACCCCGTCGTCGTCCACCACTTCCGCCTCAATGCGGGTTTGGGTAGCCGTCAGTCGCGTGACCCGTCCCCAACGTACATAGGCAGGCCATTCCATATCTGGCGGCAGACCACCCCGGTCAAAGCTGCGCAGTTCTGCCACTTTGCCGTCGTTCGCGTCGTTGGGCTGGCCGTCGCCGTCGTCGTCCAGCCAGGGTGTCTGATCCCAGTGCGCCCTGCTGGTGGCATCTCTGGCGGCCAGGAAAGCCGCGTAGATGGTGGCCCCATTGCCCAACTCTCGGAAGAAATAATCGGTGAATTGAATACTTTCCTTGTATGGGTAGGCCAGTGACCAGGCCCCAGCCGAGGTGACCACTACGCGTCCGGGTTTGCTGATGGACGCGCCCTCTTTCCCAATAAAGCTGCCCGATTGACAGGCTTCCAGAATCACATTGACCAACAGACCCGGCACTTTACTCTCCAGTTCGCTCAACCACTCGTCCAATTCCTTGGCTTTCACCGTCTGGTTGCGTCCGTTGAGATAGATACGATCCGTGCCGCCGTGGTCAATGATATAGAGGGTGAGCGCCCGGTCGGCAGCCACTTTGTCCACAGCCCAGGTAGTGATGGCTGCTTTCAGATTGTCGGGGCTGGCAAGCGCATCGACATCTGCGCCGTTGCCGTCCGGGTCCAGAGTCAGGTCAGTGGCCAGGTAGTAGATGCGGCCAGCATCGTAGCCTCGACTGCGGAAGAGACGGTAGACGTCGTTGGCCGCATTGTGGATGTTCTCCTGCAGGAAGTCTCCAAAGGAAAGGCGGCCTGCTGCGATGATTAACGCGCCGGGGCGGGGGGTGGCTTCCAACTTGCGCGCCGAGAGGCGGTAGACCCAATCCGTGCTGCCGCCGTCCGGATTGTTGTCGCTGAGGCGAACGTAGGCAGTCCCCGTGAAGGGGGAATGGAAGACATAGCGTACTTCCGGGTAAAGAGTGTTTTCGCTCACTCGCGCCACGCCACCGCAGCTTTCGTACAATTCCATCACCACATCCGCGTCGGAATCCGGCGGGACTTGAGCTTCGATCAGGTATTGGCTACCCTCCTCGACTGGAAACCGTACCCAGTCCTGATCGCCTGCGGTATGGAAGGAGTGAATCCAGACAACGCCGTCGGTAGGGATGGATCGGGCTTGTGCGCAGCTATCGTCCGGTTCGTAGGGATCGGCACCCGATGGATCAACCGGGTCGGTCGGCGTACTTGTTGCTGTAGGGGTGTGGGTAGGTGTTGGTGTGTTGGTTGTCGTACGAGTAGGCGTCGGTGTGTATGTGGGGGTACGCGTCGGTGTCAAGGTCGGCGTGAATGTAGGTGTACTGATTGGCGTGAATGTAAAGGTTGGTGTAGGTGTCGCAATCAGTTCCCAATTCACGATAGCCTGTGCCCACCCATTGGTATCAACAAAGTCCACTCTTATTATATGCATCCCTGCTAGTGGCACGTTTACCGTATCGGTCCGACAACAAGTTGCCCATTCATCAGCTTGCAGGACATTGTCTATCCATAGCCGCATACCGTCATCATGGGTCAGTGAGAATTTGTAGATGCCAGGCGCAAAAGCAATTCGTCGTATCCATCGCGCCGAAAAATCACCATCAACCCCCTCACCTGGAGAATCATCGTGCCAAGTAAAGTCAATGGTCAAATCATCTCGAGTCAGCACTGGATTGTCGGACAGAGTGAGGTTATTAAAATACTCCCCCCTCCATACATTGGTTGGCGGTGTGGCCGTAGGGGATGAAGTCGGCGTGAAAGTGGGTGTACGAGTCGGTGTAAATGTATAGGTCGGCGTAGCGGTCGGTGTTGCCGTCGGGAATTTTGTACTGTTCACAGAAGAGGCAATATCATTAAACCCGATTAGATTGAAATCAGGATGATCTTGGCTGAAGGAGTAGGAAGCACCTCCATAATAGGTGTGCTCATAGAGGCTTACCCTATACTCACCGATGTAACTACCTACAAAGCGAATGGAAGAGACTTGGTCATTGAAGTCGATAATGTTGAAATCAGGATCATCGCTGGTGAAGGTGTAGCAACTTCCCATCCAGTAAGTGTGTTCATAAAGAATGATGCCGTCCAAATCTGGATTACAGCCTATTCGCGGATAAGCAGAATCAGTGGGTGTTACCCATACTAAATTACTTCCACCTTTAGTAAGCCTGGGTTGTAACAAACCCAGAATGGACAGGAAAAGCAAAATCGCTAATAGTGGCCAACGTTTTGAAGTTTTCATACAATCTTTCCGATCAGCAGGAATATTTCACTTCGCATCTATTCCGCCACCGACGGCAGAGGGACCCGCCCCTATACCTCACTTCTATCACTACCCACTGCGCTACCATTCTACCCATGTATCGAACCTGGATAAGCAATGCGGCACAGCCATCCTTCATCAAATCTTGGATGCTCACCCGATAGATGTCGCTGCTCCCGGGCATTGAGGAGAAGGGTTAAATTCACTTTGGGCACAGGCTCCATTCCAATTTCGGGTGGTGTATAGGAGGGGGAGAGATGGCCGCAGTTACCTCGGAAGACAGGGGAAAGGTTAGGCTGTAAGAGACGTCCATATCCTGCCAGAGTGAGACCAGGAAATAATTGGAGAAGTCGGCACGGTTGTGGGAGGCGTAGACGTCGTTATCCACATTTGTCGAAGTGACAATCAAGCGGCTTGGTTTGCTCATGCTATGGCTACCCTGATAGGCGAAAGCAGTGGAGATTGCATTGGGAGCAAGTATAGAACGTTGGCCGTTTGCCCCCTGCAGAACCTTCTGCCCTGTTAAAAAGAGCAGCAAAAGAAGCGCGTACATCCCAAACCATACAATCTGTCTGCGCATTACAGCTATCCTCTTTCTCTCAAAATTCTATCTCGACTGGGAAAAGAAACTGACTCCTGATACCCCTACCGCTCCACATCGGGCAGATAGAGGGAATGAACCGTCAGATCCAGATAGAAGAAATCACCCTTATTCGTCACTTTCGTGATATTCCCTACGCCATCCACCACCTGGGCGAACCATTCCACGGGTCCGCGAGCCGGAAAGCTGCCGACCCACTTGTCCATAGACCGGTCAAAATGCAGTTCCAGTGGTCGCCACTGACCGCCGCCGTCGGTCCACAGAACGATAACCCGTTCTACACCGGACGGGTCACTGGCTTCGATTTTCACCTGTGGCCCAGATGTCGAGGCTGATGCGGCGGTGACAGCAGGCCCCGCCGTGTCTTGTGAACCGGAGAAAGTCAACTCGAAGTCAAGGCTGGTGTAGAGCCGTTGTCGGGTATCTCCAGGATTGAACTGTCCCCAGTGGACGGCCAGCCGGTCACCAGCCGCGTTGATTTGGGCGGGCAAGATACTCTCCCAGCTACCGGCTATTTCGGCTGGAGTCTCCTGGATTTGGCGCGCTGACGCTTCATCTGCTCCTGCGCTGACAGTAACATAGATGGGTTTGAACTCTACTGTGTCGCTGTAGCTTCCCCCCAACCATAAGATATCTCTGGTTGGACCCTGGAAGCCCAGAGGAGTCTCGCGCAGGTCCAAATAGAACATCGGCTGGCTGGCCCGGTCCGGGGACCAGAATGCATGACCGTCCAGTTCGTAAAAAGTGCCTTCATCGCCCTGGGCCTGTACCTGCCAACGGTGATTTCCGGTCAAACGTAGCTGTAGTTGGGCAGCACCGAACCTTCCTCTTTGCGTCACAGGGCTGGTCAGTGGAGAAACCGATGGGAATTCATTCGCCGTCACGAGCCTTAAGGGCAAGCGATACATAGGAATACCAAAAAGAATCGCGTTATGCACCACTTTTGCGTCCAGATTGGGAATTGGCTCCGGGTCAGGAATCACCTCATACCAGTAGTGATTCTTGCCTGTGACCCAAGCTTCGCCGATGGTTGGATGGCCGCCGGCGAATATCTGCACCAGCAACCTCTCCATAAGCCTGCCAGCCAGGGCCACTTTGTGACCGTAAAAGAGCGCGTTGCCCGTGTAACCGATGTACAAAGCTCCCCTTCGGGTATAGGCCTCGGCCATGTCCAGAGGGGAGGGATTGGGTGACAATAGATTAAGCCCGCCGTGGCTGACGGCAGAGATGATCAGAGAGCGCTCAAAGTTACCCGCAGCATTGAGAATTTCGCTGTTCTCGACACGACTCACCCCATCGGGCATGAGCGCAGCCGAGTGGTCGCCCCGCAGATAGAGGAGATGAAAGTTTCTCTGCTGCTGCACCGCCAAATGGTGGGCAATATATTCAGGGACTCCCCATCCATTCCCCAGGAGAGAATCATCTACAGGAATCCCTATTGCATAACTGTTCTTCAGAAGTGAATGGGCCGCCTGCGCGCTGGTAAGGCGAGAAGCCGTCCCGACAAGAAAACCGTTGTCCAGGCGAATCTCATCTTTGGCGAGAAAGCGGTCAATCGCGGCCATAATATCAGCCGGAGTTTCAATCAGCCGTCCAATTGCCAGAGTTGGAAGATAGAGCGTAATATCCGCCATCGCCTGGCCGTGCTGGGCAGCATAGAAGTCGTCGGTAAAGGAGTAATTTTGGCGTAGCGCCTGACCGATAGCGCTCCCCTCCGAGACGAGAGGGTAGAGTTGCTCCTGCAGATGAGGGTAAGCTGCGAGGCCATCCCAGACCCGGCGCATTGGTATCACCCGATCATCGCCTACCAAAACTAGAAAGCGGATGGTTTCCCTGCTCTTGACTTCCTGCCAGATGAGCGTGCGGATGGCATCGGCTACCCGGTTGGCAGCCTCCACACTCTGGGTATTTGCGTCCCAGGCGGCATAGGCATATTGCACCGCCGGTGTGCGGTTAAGGTCAATAACCTGGCCTGGGGCATCGGGGTAGGCTGCCAACGCCTGGAGCTTCTGCACCATTGCCTCTGTCTCTGATTCCCCAAAGAAGCGGGTCATCCGATCCCGGTTGTAGAGGATGAGCGTCTGCGCCGCGCTGGTTGGCGTTGGGGTAGGAGTAGGAGTGACTGTTGGCGTCGGCGTGCTGGTGGGTGTGGGCGTGGATGTGGTGGGAACGGGCGTGGGCGTCTCGGTGGTGCGGGCGGCCGAGAGGCTATACTCTGTCCCTTGACCCGCGGCCTGACTGCCAAAGGCGCGCAGACGCAGGTAGTAGTTGCCGCTCTGGGCAAAACGCCAGAGGATACGGGAGGAGAGGCCGGGCTGGTAGTCGTCGTTGCTGAAGAGGAGGGTGCGTCCATCCACATCATAGAGATCCATCACCGGATCCGCGTCATCCCCGGCGCTGGTTGCGCGCAGATCGTAGACACCGGGCGTCTCCACGTAGAAGCGCGCCCAATCCGACTCATTGCCCGGACAGAAGTTGTGGAGTTGGGCTTTGCCATCAACCTCCAACTGTTTGTCCTGACCCAACTGGTTGTCCGGCTCGCTGGCGTCCCCCTCACAGGCTGGCGCGCCGGCGCTCACCCGTAGGGAGTAGGTAGCCAGGGGGCCACCCGTTTCGGGCTGATAGTGGCGCACCTTTAGATAGTAACGCCCGGCGGCCAGGTTGGCCTGCCAGATGCGGGAGCCTTTGCCGTTTCCGCTGTCGTCGTCGCAGGCAAGGGGCTGGGCAGACCCGTTGCCGCGCAGGTCCGGGTAGAGGCACAGATATGTATCCGCCGATTGGTCAAGCTCGTAGGTCTCGATGCGGTAGGGGCCTCCGGTGGCGGCAAAGTAGAACCAGTCCTGATCGCCGGGTGCATCCAGAGTGAAGCCAAAGGAAAGACCGTTGGAAGCGAGAAGTCGCGCCTCCTCCGGTCGATCATTTGGCTCCCCCACGCCGTTGCCAGACCCGGATTGAGTCAGATGCAGATCGTAGCCGCTTTGCAGCCCCGGCTGGCCGCCCGCTCCATTGCTCACCTTCACAAAAACAGGAGCAGTGGAGGCGGCGTCCCAACTCAGGCTACCCTGAGGCCCGGAGGTGAGCAGCGGCTCTCCGTTGCATCCGTTGTAGAGTTGGAGGACGGGCTGGCTCTTGGCCTCCCAATTGGCTGTGTTGAGGGTATAGCTATGTCCTCCGACGGCGGAGAGGCGCAGCCAATCTTCGTCGCCAGCCTCGCAGAAACTGTGGCGCTGGGCAGGTGCGTTGGCCGCCATCTCCCGGGCCGATGGACAGAGATTGTCGGGTTCGTAGATGTCGGCGCTGCAGCGGGCTGTGACGGAGAGCCGGTAGCCCGTATCTCCCACCGGGTGGGTGTTGCTGTAGTGGCGGATTTGCAGGTAGACTGGACCGCTTTCGGCAACCGGATAGTTGATCGTCACAAAGGGAGAGAGAGCGGCGTCTGCCTTCTGGCTGGGTGCGCCTCCACAGCTATCATAAGGCATGACGAGCAGGTCCACATCGCTGCCCAGATTGTCGGCCACAATGCGGTAGTCAACCCCCGCCTCCCCCTGAAAGTAGACCCAATCTGCATCGCCCGACGGACAGAGATTGTGGTTGTAGGTGGTCCCATCCGTCACTGTCAGAGACGCAGCGCTGCACGCGTTATCGCCGCCGTCGCTCTCGAAAGCATCCACAACACAGCTTTGGGCATCACCCACCTGAAAGGTCCACCCCCGCAGGTTGTTGGTCTCGTAGCACTCCGGGGTCACTTCGTCCGCTTTGTCCACCCAGACGTAGATGGTATGAAGGCCCGGCTGGTTGAAAGAGTAGCGCCCTCCCTCGGTCCACGAGCCTGATTTGCCAGGCAACAGGCCCAGCAGCCGGGTATGTTTGGTGGCCGGTGTATCGATGGTCGGAGGCTGGGTGGCTGGATCAATGTACCAATGGATGGAAAAAGCGCCCGCAGTGGCGTCGCCCTGATTGGTTGCAATGAACGTGGCGTCAAAAGTTTGCCCCAATACAGGCGGATTAGGGTTAATCACCAAATCAGGCACAAGATCAGCGCAGGCGGCAGATGCTCCGCTCGCGACGGGTTGGATGGAGAGTGGTAACGCTGGCGACGCGAAAAGTAGCAGCAGCACTGCCAAAACTCCTGCAATTCTTGAAGTGCGCATGGCTTGCTCCTCATATCCTGTGATGCGAAAAGAATCGTATGTCTACGGCTGAATCGTTGGGGTCGGTACGGGACTGTTGTCACCGCCACCGCTACCTGCCACGTGAAAACTGATAGGCGTGGGAATCTTCTCCTCATTGCCACGGCGTACTACAACTGTCCATTGGTAATCTCCAGGCTCCAGTGCCTTGATGTCTAAGTCATAGCCTGTACCTTCGACTTTCACCTGGACAATTTTCCATTTGGTGACCGTATCCCCTTGCATACGATCCAGAGAAAGAATGCACTCCACGCCATTACTACAGACACTCCCTCCCTGCCAGCGAAATGGGATGGTGGATGAGTCGGTGACAAACCGCTGATTGCTTTTCGGTTCGATGAGGGTGGGCGGTGTCAGCACAGAGGGTGTGGGTGTGTTCGTCGGGTGCGGTGTCACCGGCCGCGGCGTGAATGTCGGCTTTGCCGTGTCCACAGGTGGTATTGGGGACGCCGACGGAGTGACAGTAGGCCATGCAGTGGGCGTCGCTGTCGGCGTGACCGTGGCGGTTGGGGTGGCAGTTGCAATCGGGGCTGACTCATCAAACTGCTCAATCAGAACGCGTACTTCATCCGGTAGAACAAATGCGGTCAATCCAGTGACACAATAATACGCTACATTTCTCACTAGTTTTGGCCCTTCGTTCTCGAAACGCACTTCCTTGGGAAGGCGTAGTAATTGGTCATGTGACACATCACGCAGGCGGCCTTCGAATGCATAGAGAGCTTCAATCAGTGCCGCTTCTCTCGTGAATATCTGAACATCAACTCCTTGCTCGTCCGCTTCTGATGCCAGTTTGCACATTTCCTTAAGGCCGATCTGTTTGGCACTGTAAGTGCGCCAATCCTCTTCGGTGATGAAAAATTCTGCGGAGATGCAAATATCACCCAGGTTCGTTCCAGTCGTGTAAATTGGCGACCCAACCAGCCAGATACGCCCCAAGAGACGGGTCCAAATCTCATCTTCGACCAGCGCAAAGTTGCGAACCAGCGATGCAGCCCCGATTTCTTCCCCGTAGAGCATTATCGCTGCTTGACGTTCAGCCCCTTTAAACAATTCTGTTTCGACCACTTCTCGCGCCTTGCCAAAAGATGACTTACAGAGAGAAGCAGAAACCCGGCGACGTTCGGCCAGGGGAACGGTCGTCGCCTCAGCTACCACACTTGTACCCTCTGTTTGCGACTCGGCTATGGGAGCCACTGTCGGCTCAACAATCACTTCTGTCGTGGCTGGTTGCGGCCCGGTCAATGCTTCCCCTATGACCGTTGGCGGCGCTGGTTCCGGGGGCGCGACACAGCCCCCCAGCAGAGCGAAGAGCAGCACAGGCAGCCAGAGCAGGCGGATATTTTTCTGGAGCGCGCGGATTGTGAATGACATAAGGTTGTTCAACTCCTCTGTTGTGTCCCAAAATTGACCGGTCAATTCGTCTCGCCTTCTTCTGTACATCGACTTCAATTATCTGTTTCGATCACTTCGAACGTCGCGGATAGACAAACCTCACTCAGATTCTTTCCGGCAACCAAATCCAATCCGCTGGTGCGACGAACCTGCGCGCCCCCAAAGTAGTCGCGTGCCTGCTGTTCAGTTTTCGCCGATAGAAATTCCGTGAGTTCTTCTAGCGACGGGTGCTCGACAGCCAACGCGCACACGCCTTGTACTGTGTAGGGAGAACGCATCGCTTCTGAGGGGACAAGGCTCGTTGCTTCCGGCAAGAGAAAATATACTGTCCATATCCCCGTGGCAAGGGCCAGAAGCCACAACTGCCAGCAACGGCTCATTTGTAGTTGGGGCCAGAGTGTAGACCATTTGGGTCTAGGGCGAACGCGGATGGCAAAAAACGCCATGAGCAGCGCTATGAATCCGAACAGCACTTGTAGATATTGGACAGCAGCCGGGTTAGTGGCGAGAAGCCGATAGGTCAACGCAATGAGACCACTGGCGACGAGCACGAGGAGTGCCATCAGGAGAAACCCCGGTAACCGACTGCCACCAGCGAACGTTCTTCTCCACCTGTTCCACAAAACTTGCATTGTTCCTTCCCCTTTCGTCTACGGCTTCTCCGCCCCCAGCGCCGGCGCGATCTCCACCGTGGCCTGACCGGACACTTCGTCGTATGCCTCGCGGAGGATGCGCACCCCCACCAGCCAGGCGCTGACCTCTCGGCGTATTTCGTCGCTGGTCACCTGATTGTTTTCCACAATTGTAACCGCCTCGATATCTTCCCCCGCCAGCCAGACGGCCAAGTTGCGCTTGGCGTCCATCTGCGCGGCCAGCAGTGCGGACTGTCGTCGCTGGGCCAGATTGGTCATACTCTGGGGTGGGAAGCCCACGCCCTGGATGGTGACTTGGAAGTTATCAGCAGGTGCAGGCGCAACAGCCGCGGGGGTGGCGGTAGGCTCGGCAGCCGGAACGGGCAGCGCCGGTGTATCCGTCGCCGTAGCTGCTCCGTCGCCACAGTCGAGCATCTCCTTCTTCACAATCTCCGTATTGATGGCCTTGCGGTAGCGATAGCCAACCGGCTTCTCTTCTCGTCCGTTGCTGACCAGAATCGTGCCCGGCTCCCAGACTTCACTCCAGCGGATTGTGTAAGACATCCACTCGCCGGACTGGGCGGGGAGTTGCCAGCCGTTGCCTACCTCCTGGGTGACCTCGTAAGTCTTGCCGTATTTGCCCTGAAGTTCAGCACCCAATTCTGCGTCAAATTTGACTAAAAATTCTGCCCCTGCGCCAATGCTGCCCTCCAGCTCAGCACCCACCTCCCACTGCACCGATTCGGCAGTGGCCAGCGAACGCTGGGGCGTCATATAGATCACACCGCCCCCCAGCCCACAGTTGTAGACCCGTTCCGGCGTCTCGCCGATGACCACTTCGTCGGGCGGGGAGGCAGTCAGAGAATCGGTTACTACTTGCCAGTCATCCGGGGTACAGGCTAGGAGCAGCAGAGCGGCGAAAACAAAGATAAAAAATCGAATCTGCATCGGTGTTCTCCTATTCTTGAGACGCAATCGCGTCAACACGGAAGCCCCAGCCTTGACGGTCATAGGTATTCTTAAACTTGAGTTTCACAACGCGACCCGGTATGTAGTCAGACCAGAAATTACTAGCCAGGGACTCACTCAGAAAAGTTTGAATGACCGTATCATTGGCATCAAGAATCTCCAGTGAAACATTTCTGTTAG
>Ga0105052_10003514_pt1 | contig 18071 bp, 15 predicted proteins | sample FRY03_FD_78094 | JGI IMG/M metagenome (GOLD analysis project Ga0105052, IMG submission 78094) | Freshwater microbial communities from Lake Fryxell liftoff mats and glacier meltwater in Antarctica - FRY-03 | ecosystem: Environmental > Aquatic > Freshwater > Ice > Glacier meltwater ... | reverse complement strand
TGTCTCGGAGGCAGGCGCATCAGTTTATTCCGCGTCAGAACTGGCGGCAAAGGAATTCCCGGATTTGGACGTATCGATCCGCGGGGCGGTTTCCATTGCCCGCAGATTGCAGGATCCGCTGGCCGAACTTGTCAAAATCGAACCCAAAGCCATTGGTGTGGGGCAGTATCAGCATGACGTGGACCAGCACCGTTTGGGCCGATCATTGGAGGCGGTGGTGGAGGATGCGGTGAATGCGGTGGGGGTGGATTTGAATACCGCATCGGCCCCCCTTCTGGCCCGTGTGTCGGGTGTGGGGCCGGGGTTGGCCGAGGCGATTGTCGCCCACCGCGATGCCAACGGGCCTTTTGGCAAACGGCGCGATTTGCTGAAAGTGGCGCGACTTGGCCCAAAGGTGTTTGAACAGGCAGCGGGGTTTTTGCGCATCACGGGTGGGGCAGAGCCGCTGGATGCCTCCTCCGTCCATCCCGAAGCCTATGATATCGCGCGAAAGATTGTGGCGGCCTGTGGGCGTGATCTGCGTGAGGTGATGGGATCGCCCAAACTGGCGCAACTTGACCCGGTGCAATTTGTCGATGCCCGCTTTGGCCTGCCCACCATCAAGGACATCCTGGCAGAGTTGGAGAAACCCGGCCGCGACCCCCGGCCAGAGTTCAAGACCGCGACCTTTGCCGAAGGGGTGGAGGATATCAAAGACCTCAAACCCGGGATGATGCTGGAAGGCACCGTGACCAATGTGGCGGCCTTTGGCGCTTTTGTGGATATTGGCGTGCATCAGGACGGCTTGGTCCATGTCAGCCAACTGGCGGATAAATTCGTGAGCGATCCGCATGAAGTGGTGAAAGCCGGCGATGTGGTCATGGTGCGTGTGGTGGAGGTGGACGCCGCCCGCAAGCGCATTGCCCTGACGATGAAGAAAGACAGCGGTGATGCCCGCGAACTGGCGGCAGAACGGCGCGCTGCGCCGCAAGCAAAGGGCCAACCCAAAGCCCCACCAAAACCCGCGCAGATGCAAAGCGCGCCTTTGGCCCCATCGGCCAACCCTTTTGCCGATGCGCTGCGGGGGAAGTTCGGGAAATAGGCGGTGGGGAGGTGAGGGCCGCTTAGTTGGTCAGCAGAAAATAGCTGTTGCGCAGGCGGCCTTCATTCGTGACCAAAACCTCAAAATACCCGTTCCAGCGAGGCACGAAGGCACAGTAAAACGTGTTAAATGTTCGCGATGGGCAGGTCACTTCGTTGCCATTCTCATCCGTGATGATGACCGCCAAGGGCGTGTCACCATCACCAAATACCCCGATCTCGGCATAGGAACTACCGTAGAAGGGGATTTTCCAACGGTCCGCAGCGCCCCCCGGCAAAGGGTTCAATTCGCGCGCGGCCCCGCCAATCCGGCCCGGCGAGCCGTCGCGTTCAATGCCTTCGATCACGCCCAGAAAGGTTTCATCCTCTCCCGCGAAATCGCGCGCGGCGGCAAGCATTATGGCCAAATCCGCGGGGCGCGTGGCGCTTCCCTCCTCTTCGGGCATGACCTCGGCCTGCGTTTGCACGCCATCGCGCGTCACCTCCGTTATCTGCACCCCTGCGGCCAGTTTTGCCGCCGTCAGCGCCAAAAGCGCATCCTTATGGGTTACGCCCAGCGCGTAAAGCGCCATGGCCATGTCATATTGCGCCACACCGCCGGGTTGGCCGGTGGCTGCCTTGTCCAGATTAACCCCTGTGTGATCTTGTGCGGTGGCGGGCAAGGTCAGGGCCAGAAGAGCCGAAAGAACAATGGATGTGGTTCGAAGGGTCATTCGGGTCAATCCTGTCTTGCTTGCGCGCGGCCTTTGTCCCTGTCTGACATTGAACCCACAGCCTGAAAAGCGGGTTTTGCAGGATGGCCTACAGCAGTTATCAAGCAGCTATTCCGCAGCGGTGCGATGCCGCGCCAAGCGCCCAAGGCCGCGTGCGCCGCCGATGCGGCCAAGGGCGGCACTTGCGGTTTGCGCACCTGCGTCCAGACAATCGCCCAAGGCGGCCCCTTTCAGCCATTGGTCCAAAAACCCCGCGTTGAAGGCATCGCCTGCGCCCACTGTATCAACAACCTCCACCGACAAAGCGGGGCGGTGCAACGGGCCTGCGGCGGTATGGGCCACCGCGCCCGAAGCCCCATCCTTGACCACAACCAGATCCGCATGCGCCAAAAGCGGGGCGTGGCGGATCAAGGCATCGGCCTCGGCGCGGTTGGGCAGGAAAACATCCACCCCGCGCAACAGCGCCGCAAGGTCGCCGCGCGCCAAAACATCGGCGTCCCACGCGCAATCGAGGGACACGGTCATCCCCGCCGCCTTGGCGCGGGCAAGTGTTTCGGGCATCTCTACCAGGCTGGCGAGTTCGCCGATATGCAGATGGTCCCACGCGCCGCTGTCCAGCAATGCGCCAAGACCCTCGGGCACCGCAGGGCCGGCGCGGCGGGTGACAAAGGCGCGGTCGCCGCCTGCAATCAGCGCCACGGTGATTTGCGGGTCCACCCCCGGCGGGGCAAAGGTGCAGGGGCCAAGATCCAGCCCCGCATCCGCCAGTTCCGAAGCAATCGCCCCCGCAAATGGTTCCGCAGGAATGATCACCGCCAACCCGGTATCGCGCCCCAAAGCCGCAAGATAGGCCGCAGTGATATAGGCCCCACCGCCCGCTGTCAGGGCAAGGCCGCTGGCATAAACCTCCTCCCCCGGTTTGGGGGCGCCCGACAGGCCCGACATCACCAGATCGCAATAAAGGCGCCCGGTGCAAAGCACCCGCTTGCCCTTTTGTTTAGACCCCTGGCGCGCGCGGTCGGTCATCGGATCGCAACCCCGTCCGCGCCGAACAGATGCAGGTTGGCAGGGTCCACCGCCAATTGCACCATGGCCCCGAGGGCGGGCGGGGTGCGACCATCGGCGCGGGCCACCACCTCCACCCCGCCAATATCGACATAGGCAAGCGTTTCGGCGCCGAGGGGTTCCAGCACCGAGATTCGGCCTTCAAAACTGCCGGGGCCGTCTGTCACACGTAGGTCATCAGGGCGGATGCCAACTGTCACGGCCCCGGTTTGGCCGGTGGCGCGCGCAATGGAACGCCCTGCCACAGTCACGCTGTCGCCCTGCGCTTGCCCTTGCAGCATGTTCATGGACGGCGCGCCGATAAACTGCGCCACGAAAATATTGGCGGGCTGGTGGAACACTTCCGAAGGGGTGCCTATTTGCTGGATAAACCCGTCTTTCATAATCACGATCCGGTCGGCCATGGTCATCGCCTCCACCTGATCATGGGTCACGAAAATGATCGTGGTCCCCATGCGCTGATGCAGTTTTTTGATCTCCAGTCGCATCTGGGCGCGCAACTGGGCATCTAAATTCGACAGCGGTTCATCAAACAAGAACACCGCAGGGTCGCGCACCATGGCGCGCCCGATCGCCACGCGCTGGCGCTGGCCGCCTGAAAGCTGCGCGGGCTTGCGGTCAAGGTAGTCGGTCATCGACAAGATCGCGCCGACCTCCTCGATTCGCTTGGCCTTATCGGGTTTCGACATTTTAGAGGTTCGCAGCCCAAAGCCGATATTCTTGCGCACCGACATATGCGGATAAATCGCGTAGTTCTGGAACACCATGGCGATATCACGGTCTTTCGGTTCCAGATGGTTCACGGTTTTGCCGCCAATCTGCACCTCGCCGCTGGACACATCCTCCAGCCCCGCAATCATCCGCAAGGTGGTGGATTTGCCGCATCCCGAAGGGCCGACAAACACGACGAATTCGCCGTCCGCCACCTCCAGATTGATGCCATGCAGCACTTCGGTTTTCCCGTAAGCCTTGACCAGATTGCGAAGGGCGACAGTGGCCATGGGTTACTCCGTTGCTAAAGCGTTGAAGGCGGCGTCAAGATCGTTTGTGGCTTGGGCCATCCTGTCTCGGCGCAATTGGTGTATCTGAAAGCTTTCGGCCAGCTCGTATTCGTAGTGAACAAAGGCAGCGTCCAGCGCCGCGGGCGCTGGCCCGCCGAAACGGTCGCGCCGGGTGATGAAGGTTTGGGGGCTGACGGCATCGGCAAAGCCGCTTGCATCAAGCCCGGGTTTGCGCCCGGTCTCGGTGATGAAGGCAAGCCGGAAGGCATCAAAACCCTGGCCCAGTGCCACCCCGCGCCCAATCACATCGTTCGCGGTTGTTGCCGCAATTTCATGCGCCTGCCGAAAGCTGATACCTTCGCTGCGCACCAAAGTGTCGGCCAGTTCCGTTACCGTCACACAGGCCGCATCCATATTCGCCGCCACCCGGTCGGCGCGGATCGAACAGGCCGGGATCAGCGCGCGCAACAAGGCCAGCACGCGTTCGGCGCTGCCAAAGGCGCTGTAACCTGCAACCTGCACCTCACCCTCGCTGTCGTTCATGTCGGTGAACGGCGTGTTGTGCATGGTGTTCACCACCGCGTCACAACGCCCCACGGTCATGGATGCCAGATGGCGCAAATGTTCAATCGGCACCGGGTTGCGCTTTTGCGGCATGATGGACGATATTTGCACCATGGAATTGGGGACATAAAGCTGCCCCACCTCGAACGCCGACCAGAACTGCATGTCTTGGATCACCCGTCCCATATGCAAAAACATTAGCTTGATCGCCGAATAAAGGCCGGTGACATAATCCACAGACGCAATACAGCCATAGGAATTGCGCATGGGGGCGGCAAAACCCAACAACTCCGCCATGCGGTGGCGATTGATCGCAAAGCCCGAGGTGGTGATGGCGGCCGCCCCCATGGGGCAATGGTCCAAGCCTTCGCGCGCATCGCACAGGCGCTGGCCATCGCGGATAAACACCTCGATCATCGCGGCGAGATAATGGCCGTAGGTTGAAGGCTGCGCGGGTTGGCCGTGGGTGTAGGCGACAATCAGCGTGTCACGTTCGCGCCGTGCTGTACCAATCAGCGCCTGCGCCAGGTCCATGCATTGCGCCAGCAGCCGGTCGGTTTTGGCGCGCAAGACCAGCTTGAACACCGTATGGTCCATATCATTGCGCGACCGGGCCGTGTGCAAAGCCCCCGCCACATCGGGGCCAAGGCGGCGTTTCAACTCTGCCTCCACAAGGAAAAAGTAATCCTCATGCTCTCCGGTATAGGTCAGGGCGGGCAGGTCCAGCTCTGCATCAATCGCGACCAGCGCCCTTGCAATCTGCCCCGCCACCTCGCGCGGCAAGATGCCTTCTTCCGCCAGCATCACCAGATGCGCGCGGTTGATGGCCCGCACGCCGGGCGCATAATGGGTTTTAGCCGCATCAAACAACGGGGCAAGCACCGTGTCGCGGTAAGCCGGATCGGGGAATTTGTTGGTATCAGTCATCCTTTCAGCCCAGCCATGGCAACGCCGCGAATGATGAATCGTTGAAAGATCAGAAACACGATCAGGGTAGGGATGGTCGCAAGGGCCGCCCCGGTCATGATCAACTCCCACTCCACCGCTTGCTCCACGCTAAACGTGGTAAGGCCTACGGGCAGCGTGTAAAGTTCTTGTGAATTGGTGACGATCAGGGGCCACAGGAACGCGGTCCAGTTGCCAAGAAAGATGAAAATCGCAAGGGCGGACAAGGCGGGCGCGACCAAGGGCAGGGCAACCGACCACCATATCTGAAACTCATTCAACCCATCAATCCGTGCCGCTTCCAAGAAATCATCCGGGACGGTTTCAAAGAATTGTTTCATCAAGAATGTTCCAAACGCGGTCATGATGCCCGGAAACATGATGCCCCAGTAACTGTCCAGCCAGCCAAAGGTTTTCGACATCAGATACCACGGGATCACCAGCATTTCCGTGGGAATCATCAGCGTGGACAGGATCGCAATGAACACGAAAGTCCTGCCCCGAAAGGTGAATTTGCACAGCGCATAGCCAACGAGGGCATCGAAAAACACCGCCGAAATCGTGGTCAGCGTGGCGATCAGGAACGAATTGGCGAACCAGCGCAGAAAGCGGCCATCCGAAAGAACATAGGTGTAATTCTCGAACGTCGGCTCTTTGGGGATGATGTTCAGATCATACATCTCGAATGGATATTTGATAGAGGCCGACAGCATGTAGACAATCGGCATCACCATGACAATCGCGCCCATCGCAAGCAAGGTCCAGCGCAGGATGGAATACGGGTCACGCGGGCCTTTTGCGGGCTTGCGCATCAGGCTGTCGGCGCTGGCGCGAACGTCCGTCATGGTTTTTCCCTCAGCACATAGAGTTGCATCAAGCTGACGGTCAGCAATATCGTGAACAGCACAACGGTTTGGGCTGCGGCATATCCCATGTCAAAGCTGGAAAACGCGGTTTGATAGATCATCAACACCAAGGGCTTGGTGCTGTCCAAAGGCCCGCCGGGGTTGTTGGTGGTCATGTTGAACACCTGATCGAAGATGCGCAAAAACCCGATAGAGGAGAACACGACCAGAAACACGATTGTCGGCTTCAGCAGAGGCAGCGTGATTTCCCGCAGAATGGTCCAGTTGGACACGCCGTCAATCCGGGCCGCCTCATAATAACTGGTGGGAATGGCGCGCAGGCCTGCCATGAAGATGATGATTTGAAAGCCAAGCCCCGCCCAGATCGCCGGGATCAGGATGGAGGGCAGCGCATTGGTGGTGGAATTCAGGAAATTAATTTGGGCAACACCAAGGGAGGCCAGAAAATTGTTGAATAACCCAATCGGCACGGGCTGGTAAAACCACCGCCAGACCCAAGCCATCGCGACCGTCGAAGTAAGAAAGGGCAGAAAATACAGCGCGCGAAGGGTGCTGTGCAGCAAGCGGGTTTTGTCGAGCTGATAGGCAATGATGAAGCTGAGGACGAGGGATATGGGCGTGCCAAGGATCAGATACACAAAGGTATTCCCGAACACTTTCCAAAATACCGGGTCATTCCACAGCTTTGCGTAATTCTCCAGCCCCACCCATTCGCGCGGGCCAAGCAGATTCCAGCTTTGAAAGCTGAGGACGATGGCGTTGAACGTGGGATAAAACCGGATCACCACATAAAACAGGATCGGCAGGGCCAAAAAGCCCCACGCCCAGACCACCTGTTTCTGGCGGATCGAAAGATTGCGATAGACTGACATTTTGGCCCCATCGGGATCATAAAGCAAATAGGCGGCCCGCTTACCCGGGCCGCTTGTTCAGGACGTATTACCTCTTGTAATACCCGTCCAAAATCGCCTGTTCCGCCGTGGCAGAGGCAGCCAATGCATCTGCCGCCGATTGACCTTCAAGGAACATCCGGCTGACCGCATCAACCAGAACCTGGCGCTGCCCGGACTCGTCCACGAACACGGTGATATTGGCATAGCCAAGCCCTGCCACAAAAGGCCCGAACACCGGGTCGGCAAGGTTCTTTTCGGTCATCGCGGCTGATGGTTTGGCGGGCAATTCGCCAACCGTATCCAGCCAGATCTGCATCGCCTCATCAGAGGTGATGTATTCCATGAACTTGACAGCGGCCTCATATTTCTCCCCCTCCGCCTTTGAGGTGATCGCGTTCACCCAATAGCTGGCATAGTTGGATTTGGACCCGTCCGGCCCCGCAGGCAATTCCGCGACACCCCAATCAAGGCCGCGCGTGTCTTTCAAGGCCCCAATCCGGAACGATCCGTCAATATGCATCCCTGCCCGGCCCGCCTTGAACGCGGCTTGCGGCTCGTCCATGAAGGTGGATTTGGTGATCTGGTGCTTTTGCTCCATATCGGCATAAAACTGCAACGCCTTCACGCCCGCTTCGGTGTTGTAGGTCACTGTTTTGTTGTCGTCGGAATAGGGCGCACCGCCGAATTGGCGCACCAGCACCTCGCGCAGCCAATGGTGGTCTTGCGCGGTCATCCCGCTTGTAAACCCCTCGGCGGTGATGTTGCCGGCCCCGTCCTTGGTGGTCATCTTGGCGGCCATTTCCACCAATTCATCCAGATTTGCGGGCGGCGCCGTGATCCCGGCCTCTGCAAACATCCTCTTGTTATAAAACAGCGCGAGCGAGCGTACGGCGGTCGGCAGCGCCATATATTGCCCGTCGATTTTCATCGCCTGAACCATGGGGAAAAACTCGGCTTCGATCTTTTCCACCGGGAAAATCGCGGCGGGCAAAGGCTGAATCAGGTCAGCCTGCACATAATCGTTCAGCCAGCCGTAAAACAATTGCACCACATCCGGCCCTTCGCCTGCCGGAATGGCGGCAGCCACCTTGGTGCGGTAATCGGCATAGGGGAAGGTGCTTTGCTTGACCGTGATATACGGGTTCGCCTTCTGGAAATTGTCGATCAGCACATCCATCGCCGTGATGCGGGCGTCAAAGATATACTGCCAATATTCAATCTCCACCGCGGATGCGGGGGCGGCGGCGATCAGGGCCGCAAGGCTGGTGGCTGCGGCAAACGTGAAGGTCTTGAAGGCTTTCATGGTCGTCCTCTCCTATGGTTGGCCCGCAGCTTGTGTCAGGCCCTGTTGCGCGCGGCACACCCTTCTTTTCACCATTGGGGTGCGTCCCATGCAGGCAAATGTTGACGGCTTCGCTGCAAAGATCAATACTTTATTCAAATGTTTTGAGTTAAGGCTGCCCTTTGCCCCTTCGCCCCCATCAGATCGCCGGAAAGAACGCGGAAAAAACCAAGGCGCACAACCGCCGCGTGGTCTTGGGGCATCTGCAAACCCGCGCGGCGGGGCGGGCAGAGATTGCGCGCGCTTGCGGGCTGTCCACGCAAACTGTGTCGAACCTGATGGCAGAGCTGGAGGGCGAAGGGCTGGTTCAGCGCACTGGGCGCAGGGCGGCGGCGCGGGGGCAGCCGCCCGTGGTCTATGCCTTCAACCCCGGCGGAGCGGTTGCCTTGGGGTTTGAAATGCGGCCCGACATGCTGACGATGGTGCTGACCGATATTGGCGGCACCGCCCTGATGACCCGCCATCAGCGTTTGATCAAAACCGAGCCTGCCCATGTGATGCAGTTGATGGCCGAACTGGCGGCGCAGGCCCGGGCCAACCACCCTGCCCGCATTCTGGGTGCGGGGCTGGTGATCCCCGGCCCTTTCGGGGTGGAGGGGCTGAGTGCGGCGGGTGCTACCACCCTGCCCGGTTGGGACCCGTTGCAAATTCCCGCCATGGCCGAAGCAGCCCTTTGCCTGCCCGTGCATCTGGACAAGGACGCCACCGCCGCCGCTTTGGCCGAAGGCATGGGCGGGGCGGCGCAGGGGCTTTCCTCCTATGCTTTCCTTTACTTCGGTTCTGGCCTTGGGCTGGGGATCGTCGCACAGGGCCAACCCCTTCGCGGCGCGTTTGGCAACGCGGGTGAGGTGGGGCATGTCATCATCCAGCCCGGTGGCTTGCCTTGCGATTGCGGCAATCATGGCTGTCTGGAGCAATATGTCAGCCGTTTTTCCCTACAGCGTCATTTGATCGCGCAGGGGCTTTTGGGGGCCGATACGCGCGGCACCGACAGCACAATCCTGCGGCTGTTGGCAAGCAACGACGTGGGCTTGACCCCTTGGATCACACAAGCCGCCACGGCGCTGTCACGCGCCATTGGCCTTTTGGAAAACCTGTTCGACCCGCAATCGGTCATCCTTGGTGGCGCGTTGCCCGATGCGCTGCTTGATGTGCTGATCGCGCGTCTATCGCTGCCCCCCGGCTCTGTTTCACGCCGCGCGGACCGTACCCGCCCCCGTGTTGCGCGCGGCACCTCTGGCCGCCTGACTGCCGCCATGGGGGCCGCGGCCCTTGTGATCCACGACACCGTCACCCCTCGCCTTGATGCCCACCCCCGTCTTGGCGCCCACCAAAGGGAAAACCTCTGATGTCCTTGACCGATGCCGCCCGGATCACCGCCCAAACCCAGCAGCCCGGCCCTTTGATGCTATGGCGCGCGCTGCAGCCTTTGCGGGGGCTCGTGCGCTTCATGAACTCTGGCGCGCATCCCGATGATGAAACCAGCGGCATGCTGGCGGCATTGACCTTTCGCGATGGTCTGTCGCTGTCCTACGTCTGCTCCACCCGGGGCGAAGGCGGGCAGAACGACATCGGGCGCGAGGCAGGGGCCGATCTTGGCACCCTGCGCACGGCCGAGATGCACCGCGCGGCCGATGTGCTGGGCCTGTCGATGTATTGGCTTTCAGACAGCCCAGGCGACCCGATCAGCGATTTCGGCTTTTCCAAATCGGGCGTGGAAACTCTTGGAAAATGGGGCCATGCCCACACCTTGCAAAGGTTGGTGGAGGCGATCCGCGCCGACCGCCCCGACATTCTTTGCCCCACCTTCCTTAATATTCCCGGTCAGCACGGCCACCACCGCGCCATGACCCAAGCGGCACACGAGGCGATGGCAGCCGCCGCCGACCCAAAATTCGATGCAGCAGGCGCTGCGTGGCAGGTGGCCAAGCTGTACCTGCCCGCATGGTCCGGTGCAGGCGATGCCTATGATGATGATCTGCCCCCGCCCCCTGCCACCCTCCACATTCCGGGCGCGGGCCGCGAAGAGCCATCAGGCTGGACATGGGCCGAGATTGGCCAACACTCCCGCGTGTTCCACGCGACCCAAGGCATGGGCCGCTGGACAGGGGGGACAGAGCCCGGCGGCTGGCCCCTGCACCTTGCCCAAACCCATGTAGGCGCAGACCACACAGCGATCACTGACAACCTGCCAACATGCTTCGACGACCTTGTGCAAGGCGGGAACGCGCTGGACCAACAGCTTGCCGCAACCCTTGCCGCATTTCCCGATACGGGCCAAATCCTGCAACACGGATTTGCTGCCCTGCGCGCGCTGCGCACTCTGCGTGACACCTGCCCCGATATGGCAAAAGACCAAATGCTGCACCGCCTTGCCCGCAGCGAAAGCCAATTGTCGCGTGTGCTGTGGCTGGCCTCATACGCCCGGCTGACCGCCCGCTTGGGCCAGAACCATGCCCATCCCGGCGACAGCATCGCGGCCAGCCTGACGCTGGAACCCGCAGGGGCTGCGTGTGAAATCCGGGCGGATTGGCTGCTGCCCAAGGGCTGGACCGCCACCGACAGCCAGATCACGCTTACCCCCGATGCCCCACCCTTCAACCCCTATCCCATGATCCACCACGCCCATGCGCCCCAAGGCCCGGTTGGCGTGAAGGTGACCCTGACACTGGGCAAAACCACCGCCACTCTGCACTTGCCCGCAGACAGCCAACTTCTGACGCTGCCGCAAGTGGAAGGCGATATCGTGCCGCGCAGCACCTTTCTCAACAGCGCCCACCCGCACGACATCCCGCTGCGCCTGTCGCCCGGCGCCGCGATTACAGCACCCCCGGGCTGGACATTTGCGGGCGACACCTTAACCCCCCATAGCCCACCCGAAGGGCTGACCGAACTTGCCCTCACAGTCGCAGGCAAGCCCGCCCAATCCGTAACCCGCATTTCCCACCCCCACACCGGCGCGCTCATCCGCTGTGCTCCGGCAACGCTGCGACTGCGCGTGGCAAATGTGGCATTGGCCCCCGCCCGCATCGCCTATATCGGCGGCGGACATGACCGGGTGGACCATTGGCTGCGCGCCATGGGGGCGAATGTGACCACGCTTGCCGATGACCAGCTGACAGCGCAAAACCTTGCCGAATTTGACAGCCTGGTGATCGGCATCTTCGCCATGCGCTTTCGCCCTACCCTGCCTGCGCTCATGCCAATCGTCCATGATTGGATCAATGCAGGTGGCAGCTTGCTGACGCTCTACCATCGCCCCTGGGACAATTGGAGCGCCCAAACCGCCCCCCGGCCGATTGAAATCGGCAAACCCAGCCTGCGCTTTCGCGTCACGGATGAAGCGGCTGTTGTCACCTATCTGCTGCCCGACCACCCGGCTCTGAACACACCCAATGAAATCTCCGCAGGGGATTGGGACGGCTGGGTCAAGGAGCGCGGGCTCTACTTCGCCAAAAGCTGGGATCCGGCCTATCACCCCCTCCTGCAAATGGCCGACGCAGGAGAGGCCCCGCAACAAGGCGCTTTGCTCTCGGCCCGGATCGGCAAGGGCCAGCACCACCATTGCGCCCTGATCTTGCATTTGCAGATGGAGGCGCTGGTGCCAGGGGCGTTCCGCCTGATCGCAAACCTGACGGCGCCGCGATAATGGCCATTATTCCCCGCATTACTGCGCCGCAAACCACGCCCGACTCCGGCCCCGCCCGCGACAACATGCGCGGTGCGATCTGGCTGATCACGGATATGTGCTTCAACATCTGGGCGCTTTCCATCGCCAAATCGCTGGGCGTGGACCTGCCCTCGATCCAAATTGTGCTGGTGCGTGCTGTCGTGGGGTTGATCGTCTTGCTGCCCTTTGTCGCGTATCAGGGTGGCATTGTGCGACTTGCCAACCCCGGCCTTCAGGTGGCGCGCACCTTGCTGTCCACCGTGGCGATGACAGGCAATTTCTTTGCCGTAACCAAACTGCCCTTCGCGCTTTTCACCACCGTGAACTTCACGCGGCCCTTGCTGATGATGACGCTTGCCGCGCTGATTTTGGGCGAGAAAAGCCGCCCACGACAATGGATTGCCGGCGGTGTCGGCTTGATCGGCGTCGCCATCGCCGTAAACCCCAACACTCTCAGCGCAGGCGCGCTGTCCGGGCTTGCCGCCCTGTTCGCCTCCGTCGTCACCGGAACGCTTGGCGTCATCATCCTGCGCCGCTTGCGCAACGAGGATGCGATGGCGCAAATGATCTGGCAAACTGCGGGCCTCTCGCTCGCCGCGATCATCCCTGCCATTTATTTCTGGCAAGCCCCCGGCGCGCATTGGCCGGTTTTGCTGTCCATCGGGGTTTTCTCGCAACTCGCGCAATTTTGCTTCATGCGCGCGCATTACTGGGCCGAGACAGGGGTGCTGGCCCCGTTGGCCTATTCCTCGCTCCTGCTCTCCGGCGCCGTCGGCTATTTTGTCTTCCACGAAGTGCCCACAACCGGCCTCTATATCGGCGCCACCCTGATCATCGGCGCAGCGCTGATGGCAGGCCAACGCCGAAAGCGGCCCTGACCCCCTCATCTGTTCAAAAATATCCCGGGGGGGGTGCGGGGGGGCAGCGCCCCCCCGTCTTTGGCCCGTGTGGAAATGTTTGGCTCTTGCCCTCAAGGCTGCGTCATCGCCGCATCCCATTCCTCAAGGAAATTTCGGCGCTTGATGCGGTCAAGATACACCAACAATCCCGGATCCAGCCGGATCGGGCGCAGATGGGGCTTCAAGGCGGTCTGGTCCAGGGGCGGAAGGTCGGCCACGCCGGCAATCAAGGCGCGGCCTTGCGGGCCCAGCATGAAATCCAGCAATTGCCCTCCCAAAGTCCCCTGTTTCGCGCCGACCGGCACAAAGGCGGTGCGCAGCAGGGCCACGGTAAAATCCTCGGGCTCGATCACCAGAATATCGGGGTTTCCCGGCACCCGGGTCTGCGCGTAACTGCCCACCACATTATAGGCCAGCGCCAGCTTGCCACTTTCCAGATCATCGATCATTTCGCCCGAACAGCAGTAAAGCCGGGCATTCAGGCGGCCCATCACCTCGGCCAGCCGCCAAAACGCATCGGTTTGCCGCGCGTCTTGGGTGGCAAACAAATACCCCGCACCCGACACATGCGGGTCATAGGTCGCGATCCGACCGTTGAAGCGCGCAGGGTCCGCACGCAACAGATCAATCAGATCGCGCCGGGTGCGCGGCATGTCCAGCCCCGCAAGCGCGCGGCGCGAGGCCAGCAGCACCACCGGCTCCAGCGCAAAGCCAAACAGCCGGTCGCGCCAGCGCGCCCAAGGTGGCAGGCCCAGAACCGCGTCGGATGCATAGGCGGCGGCATATCCATCATTGGCCAGCTTCATCTGTAAATCCATCGCAGACGATATCACCAGATCAAACGCCGCCCCCTCATCATGGATGGCACGGTACACCTCTTGACTTGATGCCACGACATAGCGCAGGCGCAGGTCCGGGCGGCGCGCCAGATAGGCCTTGATCAAAGGGGCAAAAATCTCGGTGTCGGTGGTGGACAGGACGGCAAGCTCTGCCCCCTGCCCGGTCCCGAACACTTGCGTATCCTCCACCTCGAACGCCTGCGCCACAGCGGCGCAAAGCGTCAAAGCGCAGGCAAGATAAAGCTGGCGCATGTTCCCCCCCCGGATTGCAAACCTGTGCGCTCGCGCAGATCGAATTGCCCGCCCAAGGCTGTCGCCACCTCAGCCACAATCGTCAACCCAAGGCCGGACCCTACAACATCGCCCACATTGCCGCCGCGCGTGAACCGCTGCGACAACTCGGCCAGACTGGCCCCTGACAGCCCCCGCCCTTGGTCCAGCACCGACACCCGCACCGTCCCGTCCGCACGGGTCACATCCATGCGCACTTCCGTTTCCGGGGCAGAGTATTTGATGGCATTGTCCAAAAGGTTGCGCAGCGCCGCCTCTATCAGCAAAGGATCGCCTTGCGTCATCATCGCGCCGTCATCCCCTGTCACAACCAGCGTCACCTCTTTCAATTCCGCCGTGGGTTCAAACGCACGGGCCACGTTGCGCACCACTTGCGACAGGTCCACCGGCACCCGTTCCAACTGGTCAGACCGGTACAGCACCATCGCATGATCCAACAACTGGCTGGCCGACCGCGCGCTGGTCTCCACCCCCCGGATCATGGACCGCAGGCGCACTCGCGTGGCCTCGTCATCCGATTGGCGCAGGGCAATCTCGGCCTGCGCGCGCACGGTGGACAGGGGCGTGCGGATGTGGTGGGCGGCCTCGGCGATGAAGGTTTCGGTTTGCGAAAGCGCCCCGCGCAAGCGGGCGACAAACCCGTTCAGCGCGCCGATCAAGGGCGCGAGTTCGCGCGGGGCGGGGTGGCGCACTGGGCGCAGATCACGGGGGCCGCGTCGGCCCACCGCCTCGGCCAGCCGGTTGATCGGGTTGAACACCGACCCCGCCGACAACAGGCTAAGAGGGACGGCAAGCAAGAAAAACCCAAGGCCCACCAGTGCTGCCCGGTTGGCCAGACTGTCCGCAATTGCCGCCTGGCCCTGACGCGTCTGGCCGATCATAACCAGCACCGGCACCGGGCCTTTGTCAAACGTCATGCTGCGCGACACGGCAGCGATCCGCAAATTAGCGTCAAGATAAGGGCTGGTATAAAAGGTCGCAGCCAATCCCGCTGGGGGACTATCGGGTAAGGGCAAATCCTCATATCCAGTGACGGTTTGCCCTTCGATATCAATGCGGTAGAACAAGCGGTCTTGCCCGATCGCACCCAGCATCGAGAAGGTGGCATAGGCCAGATCCACGTCCACCCCGTCCTCAGTGGCGCGCAATTGTTCCGCGATTGAGGTGGTCGCTGCCCCCAAAATCGCGTCTTGCGTGGCCTCGGCGGCGCGGTCGGCGGTGGTGCGGACCGTGAAATACAGCAGCACCGCCAAGACCGCCGCCACAACCAGCAATTGCAGCACCAGCTTAGCGCGCAAGGACCCGTTGGGCAAAAAAACCTTCATCCGCCCGTCAACCTGTAGCCAAGCCCCCGCACCGTTTCAATTCGCGCAACCGAGCCCGCAAGTTTCTTGCGCAGCCGGCCCACATAAACCTCGATGGCGTTGTCGCTGACCGATTCCGCATAGGAAAACAGCCGGTCACACAGTTGGTCCTTGCTGAAAATGCGGTCGGGGGCGGCCAGCAGAATTTCAAACAGGCGCAATTCGCGGTTGCGCAGATCGCGGACCTCCTCGGCAATTGTAACGGTGGCGGTCAGCGGGTTGAAAGACAGATCGCCGTAGCGCCGGATGGTCTGGGCCGCCCCGCCGCGGCGGCGCAGCACCGCGCGCACCCGCGCCTCCAATTCCGCGAAATCAAAGGGCTTTGTGATGTAATCATCGGCCCCGCTGTCCAGCACATCGACACGGTCCGACACGGCGGCACGCGCGGTCATCACGATCACGGGCGTGTCATGGCCCGCGCGGCGTTGGGCCTGCAAAAACTGCCGCCCATCGCCATCGGGCAACATGATGTCCAACAAGATCAGGTCATAGCGCGCGGCATGCAGGCAATCTTGCGCTTCACTCAGCGTGGCCGCCCAATCCACGCCATGCCCGTCCATCGTCAGCAAATCGCGCACGCTTTTGGCAAGGTCCGGGCTATCCTCGACCAGCAAAAACCTCAAATAAACCCCTCCCGCCTGTCGCCATGACAGGTTGTTGTCAGCTTTGACGGGAATCGTGGCGCTTGCAAGAGGGGTTGCAGTCATGCACCCTTCACGCCTCAAATGTCTGGGAGGACTCACATGAAAATGACCATGCTCAAGGCGCTGGGAACCAGCGCCGTGCTTTCCGTTTTGACCGCAGGTTCGGGTTTTGCGACCGAATGCATCGCCCCCGCCAACCCCGGCGGTGGCTGGGATTTCACCTGCCGCCAAATCTCCAACATCATGTATGACCTCAAGGTTGTGGACGCGCCCGTGCAGGTCACCAACATGGCGGGCGGCGGTGGCGGCATCGCTTATGCCAACGTTGTGACCGAGCGCAACGACGACGCCGATGTGTTTGTGGCGGCATCTTCGGCGACCACCACCCGCCTTGCGCAAAACGCATATGCTGGCATGACCGCCGATCAAGTGCGCTTTGTTGGTGCCATCGGTGCTGATCCGGGCGTGATCGTTGTGGCCAAAGACAGCCCGCTGATGAACCTTGCCGATATGGTTGCCGCGATCAAGGCTGATCCGGGCTCCATCGCATTCGCGGGCGGGTCGGCTGTGGGCGGGTTTGACCATATGAAACCGCTGCAAATCATGAAAGCCGCCGGGTTTGATGACATCACCAAGATCAAATACATCTCGGTAGATGGTGGCGCGGATGCGATCACCCAAACCGTGGGCGGCTTTACCCAGGCGATGACGGGCGACATGTCGGAAATTGTCGGTTTCATCAAATCGGGTGACGTGCGCGCACTGGCCGTGCTGACCGAGGAACGCGTGCCGGGTTTTGAAGATATCCCCACCGCGCGTGAACAAGGCTTTGACGTGGTCGCCGTCAACTGGCGCGGCGTCTATGTGCCCAAGGGCATCTCGGACGAGGAGTTCAACGTCTGGGCGACCCGTCTGCAGGCCGTGGCCGAAAGCGAGCAGTGGAAAACCGCGATGACTGAGAACGGACTTGCCCCCTTCATCAAGATCGGCGCGGATTTCCAAACTTGGGTTGATGGCGTGATTGCTGAAACTGTTGTCCTGTCACGCGAAATCGGGGTTATCCAGTAATGCGCGCCGACCGGATTTTCGGTCTGGTCATGATGGTTCTGGCGCTGGGGTATATCCTCAGCGCCACGACCATCCGCTCCAGCTTCATGTCCGATCCGGTGGGGCCACGCGTGTTTCCCTATCTGGTGGGCGGCGTGACAATCCTTTGTGCTTTGATGATGGTGCTGCGGCCCGATCCCGATGTGGAGTGGCCGCTGGGCAAGACGCTGCTGAACCTGTGTGTGGCCCTTGCGGCCCTTGTCGCCTATGCGTTGATGATCAAGCCCTTGGGCTTCATCTTACCGACGATCATCGTTTCCGGCATTTTGTCCTATCAGATCAGTCCCAAACCGGCCGTGGCCGCGATGACGGGGATTGGCTTGGGTGTCGGGCTTTATGTCATGTTCAAATTCGTCCTCGGCCTCGGCCTCAAAGGCCTGCCCCCCGCCCTGATGGGCTAAGGATATATCCATGGAATTGTTTGACAACCTCGCTCTTGGCTTTTCCATCGCGCTTACACCTTACACACTGATGCTGGCGGTGATCGGTTGCTTTGTTGGCACCATCATAGGCGCGTTGCCGGGGCTTGGGCCCTCCAACGGGGTGGCGCTGCTGATCCCGATTTCCTTCTCCATGGGGTTCGATGCAATCTCTGCGTTGGTCTTGCTCACTTCCGTCTATTACGGGGCGATGTATGGCGGGCGGATATCGTCGATCCTTTTGAATATTCCGGGCGACGAACCCGCGATGATGACCACGCTGGACGGTTATCCCATGGCCAAGCGAGGCAAGGCTGGCGAGGCACTGGTGATTTCGGGCGTGGCCAGTTTCGTTGGCGCACTGCTGGC
>Ga0105052_10003513_pt1 | contig 18073 bp, 15 predicted proteins | sample FRY03_FD_78094 | JGI IMG/M metagenome (GOLD analysis project Ga0105052, IMG submission 78094) | Freshwater microbial communities from Lake Fryxell liftoff mats and glacier meltwater in Antarctica - FRY-03 | ecosystem: Environmental > Aquatic > Freshwater > Ice > Glacier meltwater ... | reverse complement strand
CTAAAGCCTATGAATATTAGGGTTCGGTGGTTTGATAATTTTGAAAATCACGCTCCAAAAGTTCGAGCGTTAAAAGCTGGCGGAGGGAGAGGGATTCGAACCCTCGATACGGTTTAACCCGTATAACGGTTTAGCAAACCGTCGCCTTCGGCCTCTCGGCCACCCCTCCTTTGTAGAAACAAACATATAACATTAAAAAATATTATTTGCAATAAAAATAACGTAAGATTAAGTATACTAGATCTCTTTCGAAACTAGCTTATGAAGAGGGATTTGCAGGAGAATTGAAACACTTAAGTCCAATGTACTTATGTTTATTATCGATTCGAGCATCAAATCGATAATAAAAATCACCTTCAAAAGCAGAATTTCGAAAAAGGTCTATTTAATAATACGCTATTTTAATTCAAATTAAATTTATTTTGAATTAATTTGTTTTCTACAGAATTGATTATATTATCTGCCAATTCTTTTGGTAAATTTTCATTAAAAAGGCCAAATTTCTTTTTAAACCAAGATTGTTTAGTTGATATATATTCAATTTTTACATCATCTCCATATTCTTTCTGCAGAAAGGAATATATATCTTCAATACCGTCAATAAGGCCAAAATCTAGTGCCGCTTGTCCACACCAAAAATCTCCATTAAATAAAAATTCATCGCTTTGCGTCAGTTTACCAGCCCTACGTTCTTTTACATAATTAATAAAATGTTCATGTATATGGCTTTGGAGATGTTTTATGATTTTTATATCATTTGGTTTAACAGGTTGAAATGAGTCAAGTATTGATTTATTTGTTCCTTCGGTATACACCCTTCTTTCAATACCTAATTTAGCTATAGCCTCTTGGAATCCAAAGCCACTATATATAACACCTATGCTACCAATGATTGAGCTTTTTGAAGCATAAATAATATCGCCAGCACATGCTAACCAATAGCCTCCTGATGCCGCCATATCTTCTACAAAACTATATACTGGTACTTTATTTTTTTTTGCTAAAAATCTTATGCGTTTTGCAATAAGCTCTGACTGCACAGGTGAACCACCAGGAGAATTAATTATAAGACATAGGGCTTCTAATTTTTTTATTTCAAAAGCCTTTTCAATAAGTTCATTTAAATTCTCAAGGTTTAAGCCAGTTTTAAGATTTCCAGACTTGCCAATAATTCCACTTAAGCGTAAAACCGCAACAACTGGCTTTGATCCACCAACATATGGTATGAATGATAATAATTGCGTTAATTTACCTATTTGACGCCTGCTAGTAACCATAGTCTCATCAGTGTCAGCAATCGAATTTTCAGTATTATCTAGTTGATTCATTATTTTTCCTTATTCATTGTGTTTGTATTGATTTATTTATCGATGGCACTTCTTCAGTTTTTATTTCGTGTGCTGGCTTATCTTCTTTCTTATGGTCTGTTGGAGATTTAATTACCTGATTAAGAGATTGCGGCTTATAGCTATTTTTAGGCTCAACAATATTGCCATTAATATTTGACAATATAACATTTCTTACTTCATCCTCATACCACTTAATATTGCCTGTAAAGACAGTAATAATCTTACCATCCTGATTAATTAAAAAGCTAGTTGGTATCCCTACTACAGAGAAAGCTTTAAATAACTTGTTCTGGTAATCATGGTAAATTTTTAAATGACGTATTTCTTGTTTTTCAAAATATTCTTTAATAATTTCAATCCCCTGAAAATCTTGGGATAATGCTATAACCTCGAATGGTAACTTTCTAAAATCTTTCTGTAACATATCAATATCAGGCATTTCTTTTACACAAGTAGCACACCACGTCGCCCAGAAGATCAATAATATAGTTTTATTTTCAAATTGATCAAGAAAATATTTCTCACCATTTTCTCCAAAAAATGGAATATCATCTGGCACGTTTTGCGGTTCTAACATTTTAATTTTTGATTTAGTATTTAATGCAAAACTAGTAGTAATTATTGATGATAACATAAGAAAGAATAATAATTTCTTTAAATAACTTTTCATTTTTATGGTACACTTTAGTTTTTATTAAAATCATATTGTATATTACATGTCATAGTCTAATATACAATATTGATTAAAACATTGCTATTAACTAAATATGAAATACAAATTTTTTATATTACTTACCTTAAGTACTATTATGTTACTTAGTTGCGGAATTAAGAAACCATTAGAAAAACCAAGGCATGTGCTTGTCTCTATGATATCATTAAATTATATAAAAATGTAAGCTAAGATGACTTTTTTTATTGAAGAAATAGATGTTGAGCCATTATTCAAAGCTATAGGAACATTTGAAAAATTCAGAAAACATCTAATTACAGATCAAGATAAAGCTGGCTCTATTCAAGCATTTGAATTTTCTTTTGAACTTGCATGGAAAACAATGAAAAGAATTCTAGCAAAAAAAGGTGTTGAAGTTAGATCCCCCAAAGATTGTTTTAGAGAAGCCGCTCTTAATAAAATGATTAATGACCCAAGACAATGGTTTAAATTTCTTGAAAAAAGAAATTTAACTGTGCACTCTTATAATGAATTAGTTGTACATGAAATAATAAAAATTTTTGATGAATTTTCATCTTCTTTATCAGAATTTATTGACTATTTAAAAGACTATAATGTTTAATCTAAATAAAATAGATCGAAAAATTCTTTTTGATATTTTATCAAAATTTCCTTTTACTTTTTATGCATTTGGTTCACGTATTACTAAAAATTATAAAAAATTTTCTGATATAGATTTATATATAAATGAAAACATTAGCGATCTTGATCTTTTTTATTTAAAAGAAGCATGCGGAGACTCTAATCTCTCTGTTAAGGTTGATATCAAAAGGATAAAAGATATGTCACCAGAATTTTTTGAATTAATAAAAGAAAAAGCTATCCTACTCATCAAATAAAGAAAATTCATTATGAATATTACGCCAATAATCACAATCTGTCTGCTTTTACTCTCTAATATTTTCATGACTTTTGCTTGGTATGGTCATTTAAAGTTCAAATCCACACCACTTTATGTAGTGATATTCTTAAGCTGACTTATTGCTTTATTTGAATATTCATTACAAGTCCCAGCCAATAGAATTGGCTATGGTTATTTTAATGGAGCTCAACTGAAAACTATTCAAGAAATCATTACCTTGGTAGTTTTTGCTGTATTTTCAGCCTTGTATCTTAAAGAACCTCTGAGCTGGAACCATGCAATAGGTTTTACATTTATCGCCGCTGGTGCATTTTTTATCTTTCATAAATGGTAAAATTATAGTTTGACAAATAAAGTCAAAAGTAAAATTAAACACCATATTTTTCAAATTTATTTTTTTCCTTAGAATGTTTTTCAGCATTAGGCAAAGGTAATTTTTTTTTAGTTATATTCGGCCATTTACTCGATAAGTTTTTAGCTCTCTCAATCCAATCAATTAACTCTTCTGATTCTGGTTTAATAGCGCCTACAGGACATTCAAGAACACATACGCCGCAATCTATGCATTCGTAAGGATCGATGGCTAGCATGAATTCTCCTTCATAGAAGCAATCAACTGGGCACACTTCAACGCAATCTGTATATTTACATTTTATACATTCATCTGTTATAACATGGGTCATAATGATTCCTTGATATCTTTAAACTTTAATATACCATAGACAATTTAATAAAAAAACATATATGATTAATTTAAATGAGTGACTATTTTGAACTATTATCCATAGAAAGAAAATACGATATTGATTTAAAAAAATTAGATCAACAATACCTTGCTATGCAAATTAGACACCATCCTGATAGATCAATAGATAAGGTACAAAAGCAGCAGAATTTGTCTATTTCCATTGACATAAATAAGGCATATAATACACTTAAAGATGACGCAAAAAGAGCTGAATATATTCTTTCATTAAATGGATTAAAACTTGATGATCCTTCTATTCGGACAAATATCTCTGCTTTAGAATTACAAAATATTTGGAATGAGCTCGAAATATTAGAAAATACAGAGGATTTAATTATTTTAGAAAATTTGTATAATCAAAAAACCATAGAAAAAAATAAATTAATTACTGACTTAAAAAGGATATTTGAGCAAAACAAATTACAAGATGCTCTTGATACTACTATAAAGCTTAAGTATCTTAATAATTTAATTGATAATATTCAATTAAATATTAAAAATTTTAAACAATGAGAATCATTTTTGTGATTGCATAATTCTACCTTCCCCTAGTTCTCTAATTATCTTTTAAACCAATTATATAAAACCTCTAGAATATTATGCAATTTATGCTATAATAAATTGATAAAAAAGAGACTTCTATGAATGATGCTGATAACGACAAACCCCTAGTTAGCTTTGATTATGCTATCAAATATCTTCTGAAAGACAAGGGGGATTATGGTATAGTAGAGGGTTTTATTTCTGCGTTGCTTAGAACAAAAGGTTACAAAGACGTTAAAATAAAGGCATTGCTTGAAACTGAGAGTAACAAGGAAGATAGTAAAAGCAAAAGGAGTTTGGCAGATTTAATCGTTGAAGATGAAGATCATCATAAATATATAATTGAAATCGATCGTGCTGTTAGTGAGTCTTTTGTTCATAAAGCATGTTTCAACACTTCTAGATTAATTGTTGATAATCTAGCTCAACGGGAAGATTATACTCAGATAATAAAAATATTCCATATTTCGCTTCTTTATTTTCCTATAGGCAATGGTAAGGGTTCAGTTTATCATGGTAAAAACATTATTTACGAAGTAGAAACTAATGAAAAATTAAGTGTTCATATTAAAAATAAAGAGACTAAAGAAGTCTTTGATGCTATCAATATCTTGCCTGAGTATTTTTTTATCTCCGTTCCGCTCTTTAACGATCGCCTAGAAAGAGAAATCGATGAATGGCTCCATGTTATGAAATATGACAAAATACCAGCGCATTATCATTCGCCTTATATGAAGCAAGTAGCAGAAAAACTCAATATATTGCAAATGACAAAAGCAGAACGAGAAAATTATTCTTATTACCAAAAACAGGTGTATAAGGATAGAGATGCGCTCGAAGCAGCAGAAGCAAGGGGTATAGAGAAAGGTGAAGCCAAAGGTAGAGAAGAAGGTATCAAAAAGACTGTGATAAACATGTTGTATCAAAATTTTGATATTAAACTCATATCAGAACTTACGGGATTTAGTATTGAACAAATAGAAAAGTTAAAACATTCATTGAAATTATCTGTTGAATAGGCTATATAACTTTAAAACTATTATAATATTCTAATAGAGCTTATTTGGAATATTGATAAATTTATGTCATAGATTAATTTAATTTTTCCAATAACGCCATTTTAATACTCAAACCTTGATCAATTTTATAAAAACTTCTGTGATCTAGGTTAGTAACCTTGACTCATGGATTCTTACGATATTTATATCTAAATTATTAATTATATGCAAATAATTGAAATTAACGAAGAAGGTACCCATACTAAAGACCAGCATGAGGATAATCTTGCAGTTGGAATTGATTTTGGCACCACTCACTCATTGATTGCTATTTCACAAAAACATTCTATAAAAATAATTAAGGATGATTCTGGAAATGAATTAATTCCATCAATTATCACATCTATTAATGGCGACTTTATTATAGGCGACCAAAGCAAAATAGAAAATACCATATATTCTATAAAAAGATTATTTGGTAAAAACAAAGAAGAAGTTTTAAATAACCATGCCCTCTTATCAATAGTTCAAGATGTGATTGACATTGATCATGAAAAATTAAGATTAAAGTTCGGAAACCAATCAATCACTATACCAGAAGCTGGTGCAGAGATTTTTAAATATTTAAAAAAACAAGCGGAAAGAGAGCTAAATAGCAGCATAAATAAAGCTGTAATAACAGTGCCAGCTTATTTTAATGATGCAGCAAGGGGTGAAGTCATGCTCGCGGCAAAAATAGCTGGATTTGAAGTATTAAGACTAATTGCGGAACCAAGTGCTGCAGGTTATGCTTTTGGTTTAAATAAAAAAAATACTGGATCCTATATGGTATATGATCTTGGCAGGGGCACTTTTGATATATCGATTATTGATATGCAAGAAGGAATATTAAGAGTAGCAGCCACTTCAGGTGATAATATGCTTGGTGGCGATGATATAGATAGGCTTATTGCTGATTATTTAGCAAACGAATACCAATTAACAAAATCTAAAGGATTGATTGCATTTGCAAAAAAAGTTAAAGAAGAATTGACTTATAATGAATCTCGCTCAAATATGTTTCATGATGGTAAAATATTATCTCTTGAACGTGAAACTTTAGAACGCTTAATATCAACATTAATAGAACGTTCTATAAATATTGCAAAGAATACATTAAAAGAGTCTGGGTTGCCAAATATAAACAGCATTATTCTCGTTGGAGGTTCAACTAGAATCCCGTTGATTTCAAAAATGTTGAAGAATAATTTTAACACAATTATTCTTGCAGAGAATTTTTCAAAACTCGATATGGATTCAAGCAACTACATTGATCCTGATAAAGTGGTAGTTAGCGGCGCAGCCCTGCAAGCTGAGAATTTAACCTGTAGTAATAATAACAATCCATTGCTAATCGACGTACTACCATTATCACTGGGAATAGAACTATATGGCGGTATAATTGAGAAAATTATTCTCAAGAATAGCCCTATACCAATTTCCATAACTAGTTCATATACTACTTATGTAGACAACCAAACCTCTATAGAAATACATATTTTGCAAGGCGAGAGGGAAATGGTTAAAGATTGTAGATCTTTAACCAGATTTTCCTTAAATAATTTACCTCCTATGAAAGCTGGTAGCATTCGTATTGAAATTACTTTCTCAATTGATGCAGACGGTATATTATCTGTATCTGCTCTCGAAAAAACAAGCCAAAGATCGCATATAATCGAAATAAAACCAAGTTATGGGTTAGATGAAGATGAGATAAACATTATTTTAGAGAATGCATATAAAAATGCTGCTATAGATCATGAAAATAAATTACTTCAAGAAACAATAATTGATACAAAATCTTTGATCTATCATTTAGAAAATGCTATTAAAGAGATGGCTCATCTTTTATCAGAAGATGAGATGAATGAAATAAAACAAAAGATAGAACTAGTGCGAAAGACTGTAGAATTAAATAATCGGGATTTAATTATAAAGCAAAAAAATTCTCTTGAAAATATCACAGAAAATTTTGCATCTTTACGCATGAATAATATGATAAGTGCCACGTTGAAAGGAAAGCATATTGATGAAATTTAGTAATTAACGTAGGAAAAATATAATGCCTAAAGTAATTTTTGTTGTAGGTGAAGGCGAAGAAAAAATTGTGGATGCTCAAATAGGGCTCTCTATTTTAGAAATCGCTCATCAAAATAATATCGATTTAGAAGGAGCTTGCGAAGGATCTCTTGCTTGTGCTACATGCCACGTCATTGTCGACGAAACATTTTATCACAAACTCACTCCCCCTTCAGATGCAGAGGAAGATATGCTTGATTTAGCATTTGGTCTTACTCTTACTTCTAGATTGGGATGTCAAATTATTTTAACTGAAGAACTTGATAATATTCGCGTTCACTTACCATCAGCCACTCGTAATATTAACGTATAACAACATATTGTGATAAGAAAAATATTATTATTTATTAGTCTAGCTTTTGTTATAACTTGGTTTTCTGTAGCATATCTACTTAAAAGCAAGGTTCTTTTATTGATTGAAAACTCAAGATCAGATAATGTTAAAATATCCTACGATGAAATCCAAATCTCTGGATTTCCAAGTTTGTGGAAAATAAAATTAATGACCCCTAAAATTACTATTATTGATCATAATAATTCAAAAGAAATATCAAGCCAAGAGATGATTTGTACATTCGATCTCAGTTTTAAAAAAGCCAAAATTAATTTTGGGTATAACATAAAACAAGAACGAAATTTTGTAAATAAAGTAAAAATATATGTTGCTAGTTCTGATCAAGCATTCGAAGCTTTATTAAAGTTCAATAAATCACTATTTAAAATATATGTTAATGATAATTTATATGATAATCTAAAAGAATTGAAATTTAATAATGAATTAATATCAATTGCTAATTCTGATGAAAGAATTTTCGATATCAAAGATTTATCTCTATCACTAAATAAATCCTTTGTAGAACAAAGTTATAGTGAAAATATACAAATGAAATTCCATGCATCTTATAATAGATTTGTCTCGCAAAAGATTTCTAGAGAAGAATTACATAAGAACTATACAGAAACATATTCTCTAATACATGATTTGAATCCAGAATCAGAAAACAACAAAGATGATTTATCAAACCCCTCACATGAATCTAAATACACATATCGTTTTTTAAATTTCGACTATGCTAATCTTGATATAAATACTATATTCAATGTGTTTAATTCTAAAAATAATAGACCTAATATCAAAAATTTTACCATAAATCATTTAAAGCTTACATTTGATGATTCAAACATCACTGTATCGGGAACAATGGAATTTTTACAAAATATAATACCTAAAGGCAAATTATCATTTATCATAAATAATTATGATAAGGCTATAGACAAATTTAATAATCCTTTTTTTTCTAACTCTATAGTAAAAAGAATGATTTTAGAGGCAGCAAGATCATCAATAAATTACTCTGATCAAAATAATATTGATTTAGAAAATACAGATAATGTAAAATTTAATATTGAATCTTCTGATTATGGTATAAAACTAGGTGAAATCAACTTAATAAAATTTTGAGATAAAAACTAATAATCTTTAATAAGGACAAGAGAAAAGGCATAGAAATGAAAAAACTTTTTTTATTCTCAATACTAATGATTTACAGCAATATTGTATTTTCTGCATATAATAAATTTTATCCAAATGCATCAAATTATTGCACAGCTACTGAAAGTACTATTAATGATTATGAGCCAAACAAATTTCAAGTAACCAATAATTTACTAAGATCAGCTGGATTATATCCAGTTTATTGTGGCGAAAAAATAGTTATTATGGGTAAAATATTAGATCAGAATTGTGTGCCTGTATCAGATGCTAAAATTTACTTATGGCAAGTAGGTTGTGATGGAAAATATCCATATACTCCACTTAGAAATCGCGTGAATAAGAAAATGTTAAACTTAAATAATGGATCTAGTTTTACTGGGTCTGGAACTGCAACTACTAATAATAAAGGTGAATTTTATTTCGTCACCATTTATCCGCCATCTATACTGAAAGAAAAATCACACGTAAATATTAGAATTGAACATATGAATCTTGGCATGCTTCAAACAAAATTATATTTGTCTGATAACCAGGAAGTTTATAGAAATAAAATTCGCAATCCAAATCTAACTGATTTAGATTGTGATGTTAGATTTTATAATTTCGATGTTGTGATGCCTGGAGAAACATTAAAACGTTATTAACTCTCTTGTTTATTTGGAGATAATAAATAACTTTATTTGATGAAACATGCATAAGCAGAATTTAATTTTGTACTTATTATTAATATGACAAATAATAGCATAAGACCGCGTATTTCCGAATATAGCTTCACAGAAGAATTATTTAACATCATTACACATGGTACAGGCGCGATACTGAGTATTGTGGGCTTAGTTATTTTATGTATACAAGCCAATACTTACGGCACAGGAACTCATTTGGTTAGCTACATAATATTTGGCAGTAGTTTAATTGCGCTTTATCTTGCATCCACTCTTTATCACTCCTTATCCAACACAAGATTCAATAAGTTATTTAAAAAAATTGATCATTTAGCTATATATTTTTTAATAGCTGGTACATATTCTCCTTTAATGTTAGTTGGTATAAAAAGCCCAGATGGATTAGGGGTTATGAAGATAATTTGGAGCTTGGTGGTCTTAAGTTGTATATTTAGACTTAGTAAATATAAAATATTGCAAAAAATAGCCTGCGCTAACTATCTATTAATGGGTTGGTTGGTAGTGGTTGTATTAGATGAATTAGTGTTGCACGTTCCTATTACAAGTATCTATTTATTAGTTACTGGAGGCTTGTTATATAGTTTTGGTATAATTTTCTATTGCTGGGAAAAGTTACCATTTAATCATTCTATTTGGCATCTTTTTGTTTTAGGCGGAAGTACATCACATTATTTTTCTATTTATTACTTATTAGTCTAATCAAAAAAACTTTATTTAACCAAAATCTAATGAAATTTGATAAACAAAAACATTTAGTTTCAATTATAGCACCAGCCTCAGCTTGTGGAGATTCTGAGGTTAAATTAGCAGAAGGGATAAAATTATTAGAAAATTATGGATTAAAAACTATAGTTGATAAGAGAATTTTTTCCTATGATAGTCTAGATTTCTTTGCCTCTAGTAAAGAAATTAGACTTGAAACATTCGCCAAGGCGCTTATTAATGAAAATGTAAAAATTATTTGGGCATTTCGCGGTGGTTATGGTTGTAGTGAATTTATTGATGATTGTTTGGATATAAAACCAGTGGGGACTAAAATTCTTATAGGTTACAGTGATTTAACTTCTTTCCATATATTATTTAATCAACATTATAATATGCCAAGTATTCACGGTTCAGTAATTACTTCTTTATTACCTAGTGGTCAAGGACAAGACATAAACTATATTATAGATGTACTTGATGGTAAAGAAATGCAAATTGACCTTCAACCAATTACTTCACATTTTAATAACTCTATAATCGGTAAAACCATAGGAGGCAATTTAACAATTCTATGTACAATGATCGGTACAAAACTACACCCACAAACTAACAAAAAAATTCTGATCCTTGAAGACGTTAATGAAAAAGGTTATCATATACATAGACATTTGATGCATCTTAAAAATGCTGGCATTTTTGATGAGTTAAACGCAGTGATTTTTGGTGATTTTATAAAAGGAGACCATTTGATAGATTCTGCTATCGAGCATTTCTGTTATAACCATATTAAACATATACCTTCTTATAAAGCATCTAACATTGGTCACGGTAAAGTGAATTATCCAATAATTTTAGGCAATATAGCCAAAATACAAGCTAATAAATTAATTATCCCAAGCAATTTTAGTTTATCTTCTATTTAAATAAACCTTTAAGACCTTTTTTCATTAAATCATTTAATGGATCTTGTTCTTTTGGTTTTTCTTTATTATTTTCTGAACCTTGATTAGGTTGCTCTGGATTATTATTTTTTTTATTTCCAAGATTATTCAGAACACCTTTCAGAATATCTTGAGGCTTTGTTTTACCGTTTTTAATATTATCTATAACGCCAGTTAAAACATTTTTTATAAGATGTTGTTGTAAATTTTTAAAGTCAAATTTACGGTTAGGATTGTCAATAGGTCCAGTCAAATAGACATTAAAAGGCGGCATTGCATTAATATCAATTTTAATAGAACTTTTTACATCAATCAAATATTTTGGTATATTGATTTTACCTGTAGCATTGAGACTAGCACCATCAGCACTTAATTTACATTCAGATAAATCCCCAATACCATTTTTTATAATTAATGTACTATTAAAATTTTTAAACTTAGTTTCACCGCTAGTAAACGAGCTCTGGAATGATCCAAGAATAGTTTGTAAATTTTTTGGATTATTTAAACTATCAATCACTTTTTGAAGATTAAAACCGCTGATGCAACCATCATTTCCATTTATATTAATGTCTCCAGATAGATTATTCATATATTGGTTAAGGCTTGTTCCTATAGTTCTAATGTTAGAATTAAAATCAACGATTCCTTGAGTAATTTTAATTCTACCATCTTGAGGAGCAATATTTTTTAATTTGGCACCTTTAAGATTTGATTTAAATGCAACTTCTTTATTTGAAATCATACCTGATCCTTCGAGTGTTCCTCCGTAAAGATGGCCAGTTAGGGAATCAAGTTTCATAGTGCCATTAGATAAGCGCAACTTAACTTTCATACTATCAAAAACTAATGACCCTTTAATTAACTTTTCTATTGAAATATTAAAATTACCATCAACAGAATTAAGTGATGACATATCAATCTTATCATCAGACCAATAATTTCTATTTATATTAGGTTGTTGGCCTGATTCATTACTAGAAGAAATATTATTATTGTTTATAGCATTATTGAGGTTAATAGAAGCTAATTGTAAATTAGCTGATATTTGTGGCTTTGAACCGCTAAGTATCAGATTTGCATCTCCTGAGAAAACGGTAGAATCTGCGCCAAGTTGTATGTTCGATTTGTTTAATTTTATGTTTAAACTTTTTGATAAATCTCCTTCTACCATTGTAGATATGGCAAATGAGCTAATAGGAATAGATGAATTTTTGTTTAACAATTGTCGTAAAGTCTGATTAAGATTATTACCCGATACAGCAATCAACATAGAAGGTTTAATTACATCACCAATATTAAGTTTTCCATTCAGGTTAATATCTGCTTTGGCAACACTAATGGTAGTATTAGTATTAAGAAGATTTTGATCTTTTGTAGTTGTCCCTTTAACCCGTAAGTCGGATAACGAGACAGGCAAATTATCCTTGAAAACTGCTATTAAGGCAGAACCATTATCTGTCCTTAAATCATAAGAGATTATAGGTTTTTTGCTCAATTGGGTTAATTTAATCATACCATTTAAATTGGCATTTCCTAAACTTGCAGAAATATTATCTAAACTTATTTCATCATCTTTATAATTACTATTTAGAGTGATACTAAATTTTTGATTCAATGATTTTGAGATATTAGCTTCAATAGAAACAGCTTCTAGCAGCGAGCTAATAGCGCTAGCTTTTATGTCAATTTTACCTAAAAATCCATCCTTATATTTAGATAGATCAACATTAATTGCCATATTACTTGGATCTAGATTTAAATTTAAATTTGCTATATTTTTTACTATATCATAAACAGCTTGCCCTTTTATTTCAGCCTTACCTACCTTAATATTTAAATCTCTTATCTCTATCTTCTCTTTGTTTGCAATAATAGGTATTATTAATTTGTAAGTTTGTAAATTATCTTTGATGATTTGTTGGTTTGAAAAAATTGATCCTAAGTTTTTTAATATATCCTGACTTTCGATGTTAGATATAAGTAAAACTTTGTTTCTATCAAATTCCCCTGAAACCTTAAAGTTTGCAACCCCTATTTTAATCGTAGCTTCTATTGGAATAATTTCAGCTAACTCTTTGATTTTTCCATTAATTTTAACATCCTGCTCAAATGCACGTAAATTAACAGCAAAGTTAATAGGACCAGTGAATTTTTCAAGACCTAATTCTATTGAAACATCACCTATAATTGTATTATTTGTTCCATCTCGGTATTCTATTTGGCCATTTTTAATTTTAATTTTTTCTACATAAAAGGGAGGGCTATTTTCAGTATTTTTATCGATATGTTCTGCTGCCACTAAAGATTTAGGTTCATGAGTTGTTTTACTAAATTCCCAGGTCCCCGTACCATCCTTTAATTTTTCTAGTTTAACGATCGGTTTGCTCAATTCAATATTAGAAATAACCAATTTACCATAAAGTAATGGGCTTATTGATAAAGAAACGGTGACATTTTCAATATCAAGTAAAATTGGCTCCATTGCTTCTGGTAGAGATGAAAGCTTCACTTTTTCTAGTGTAACAGTAGGTATAGGTAAAAAGGCTAATTTAATTTTTCCGTCAATTATAAGATCGCGTCCAGTTGCTTTCTTAACTTCTGTAATTATTATTGCTTTATAATCATCTATAGGAATCAGAAAAGGTATTACAAATAATAGGATCGCAAAAATAAAGACACTGATAATAGAATATTTCAGGGATTTTGACATATATTTGGCTTTACTACAAAAAAGGTTATCTAAAGTGCAACCATTATATATTAAATATAATTTTAATGGCAATAAATTTATATTTTGTATTTGTACCCTTAAGTCCATCACCGCAAGTAGGTGTCATTGCCGAGCGACCGCTAGGCCGCGTGGAATCTATACTATTAACGACGACAGATTCCCGAGCTTGGCCAGAAGCCAAGCTCAGCAATGACAGAATATAACCCTAGAAATTAACACGAACCTTCAAGCTTCCTTGATGTCCGATGTATTTTTTGGCTAAATATGCGTCGTACCCTAGTCCATATTCCATCATATAATATTTTACCGTAGCACTAGCACCAAGATTGACAAAAGTTTTTGTAGGTTTTGATGTTTTAGCTGGCATTGGCGCTAGAGCTCCATTTAACCTTGCTTCCACTTTTGGCGTCTTCCCTTTAAAATCATAATTAACAAAACCATGTACTTCTGACATTAACAATGATTCATTGAACAGAGCTGAGGTTGAGGCTCTAGCTCCAATCACACCTTCAATTTTATCAATTGACTTTTTAGTAACGGTTAAATTCCTACGATTTGTTCCAGTTTCAGTATAACCACCATCATTAAATTTACCATATCTCAAACCTAGCATTGGGGTAAGCACAGAGCGTTCATCTGATAACACAAATCTATGTCCTCCGAGTACTTCACCGCTGTACATTGTAGAACTATATTTACCATTAGCTGTTTGGTTTAAGTTTAAATTTATTATTCGTTTTTCATAATTACGTATTTTACTAGCACCGAAAGAGACAATACCTTGAGCAAACCAATTATTTGGCAATTCTTGTAGCCCATATATTGAAAATAAAGTACTTTCAGCTTTAGTAGTGTCACCGTTTTTCTGATCTTTATGGTTAAGTTTAGTACTAATAAAGGTTGCTGCAGCGCCTAAAGTTAGATCATCGTTAGCTAAACAATCAAAACCAATGCTACCGCCACCTGATTTACCTTTATAACCAGGTGCATTACCTTTTTTCTTCTGAGTGGACTGGCTATAGAATGGGCTGCCCCAAATACCATAAATCTGCGATAGATTATCATCACCAGCTGCAACACCATAAGCTTCTGACACTTTAATCGCAGTCTGAGATATTAATGATATATTATTTATCCGACTATTAACCGCAGTTTCTGCTGCTTGAGCCGCTACATGAGTTATATTTACAATAGCTTCAGTAGGTGCAGTCACACTTAATCTATTTGCAGCATCTTGCTGAACGACTCGGTTTTGCGTAGCTAATGTGCCGAGCTCATTCGCAACCTCTCTTGCATCAGTATCTTTTGTCGTATCAATGTCTGCAAAAGATTTTACAATACCTGGATTAGTAACACCAAAATCCTTTTCTAATCCTTCTTTTAGCTTGCTTGTAAGTACCGCTTCCCCTTTACTATCAAGTTCATAACGTGCATAAGAATTGTCATTGTTATCATTAAGCGTCATTAGCACTTGACTTAGATTTTCTGTTTTGAGAAGATCCTTAGGTATAGCAGTAGAGCTACCACCAACTGGAACACCGCTTGATGTAAATGGAATACCACCACCTACTATACCGCCACCGCCTACTACTACAGGAACTGGGTTCGATAATGTACCTGCAGCACTAGATACCCAACCTAAAGCCTTTGTATCATGGCTAGTCAGTGTAGCGTCTGGACCACCAAATGTAATTACGCCACCATTAACTATTTTAAAAATTGGATAAGACTTACCAACATCAGCCAAACTTGATGTACCGTTCAAATTAATAGTAATTTTTGTAGCTCCATCTATATCTAATATGGTAGGCCCGCCATTAGCATCTACAATTATCTGACCAATACCAGCACCACCTGCTTTTATCGTAGTATTAATCACTATGTCACCAGTAAGAGTTGCTGTACCTTTATTATAAGTTAGTTCCTTATCATGAAGATTAATATTAGTATTAATACCACTTAAATCACCATGAATTGTAACATTATGATTTACATCAATAATACCACCAGTACCCTGATGAAGGCCATCTACAAAACTAACAGAACCAGCGCCACCTAAAGTTAGTTTTTTAGCAAATACTTCAGGGTTTATCACAGTAGCTTCTGCGCCATCAATAACTAATTCTTTAATTCTATTAACATTTGAAGCTCCGATTGTCTCGGCGACATTTTGATCAATTATTAACTGCTTCCCAGCTCCAGAGGAAGTAAGCCATACTCTACCCTCATCATCACCAACACCAACTAAATTACCATGCAAGGTAATAGTATGATTAGCTCCACCATCAGTATTTCGTAATTTCAAATTAGAATCAGCATGTACAAATGTTACTTTGGTATTTACTCCATTATTAATATCGAAATCTACATCTCCGCCACGTACTAACGTACCTGCCCCAGCTACTTCACCAATTTTAATTTCTGTGGCCTTTACAATCGCATCAGACAAAGTTGTAGTTGCACCATTGTTTATTTGAATCAATTTTAATGCCTTAGTCGTACCTATAGCACCTGTAACACCACCTGCTCCGGTAAAGTTCAATGTACCATTTACACCACCTTTGGAATCAATATTTCCTGTTATAAGCCCATTTGCATTTAGGGTACCATCTTGATTTGCGAAGTCTACATCACCTGTGATAGTGCCTGCAGCTGTTACTATATCCGCAGCCCCAAAAGTGAAATCTGTAGCCTTTGCATTTCCTCTTAAGCCTATCGCAACCCCAGCTCCATTAAAATGCACTAACGTTAACGCATTAGTTGCACCGATAGTGCCTGTGACGCTACCTACTCCAGTAAAATTCAATTCACCTCTTGCTCCGCCCAATGCGTCAACGTTACCACCTATAACTCCTTCTACATTTAAAATATCACCTGCATTTGCAAATGTTACATTACCCGTGATACCAGCTGCTGCAGTTAATTCAGCACCTGCATTAGCGCCAAACACCACGTTACCTGTTATAGCATTTGCAGCAATAATTTGCGCTCCATTATCCAGTTTTACACCATTTCCAATTGTTGTAGAAGCTACCTTACCACCATTTGTTAAATCAACCGAACCTGTAATACCATTAAATGCATGTAACTCACCATTTGCTCCAGCAGAAGTAACACTACCTGTCAAGGGAGCCCCCTTAATTTCTACAGTACCGCCATTGCTTAAAGCTACATTACCAGTAATACCAGCATTTGCTTTCAAGGTTTGTGCTGCAGTAAAGCTCACATCACCAATTAGTAGAGTAGCTGCAGTGATTTCACCAGTTCCTTTTAGAACAATTTTTTCGGCAAAAACTGCAGGATTAAGTGTTACAGCCTTATTACCTGTTATTCTTAATTCTTTTAACCTATTAGCCGCAGGGCGACCTAATGTATTACCTGCTCCAGCACAATCGAGGGTCAAAGCGCCTACAACAGCATTAAGTTCAACTATACCATTAAGATCTAGGGGAGCTCCAGCAGTGCCGCCACCTATAGCATCATTTTGAATGGTAAATGTTTTGTTACCATTACTAACAAGCTTTAAAACTGAGTCATTATGAACAAACTTAATTGAGTTTGCTACATTAGTAATTAGATTCACATTTCCATTTGCAGCATTTATAGTTAATGTTGCGGGACCAGCCTCACCAATAGTAATATTTTTGATCGCACCAATGGCCGCATTCTTCGTCACCAACTCGCCATTTTTGACGTTCAAGGTTACGGCATTGACTGGCATATTCTGAGCGAACACAACCTTACCGTTTGTAATGTTAATTTCTTTGAATTTATTACCAACTGTACCTAGGGCTTCGGCTACATTCGCTGTAATTCCTAAAGCATTCGCTGCATCAATAGAGCTAAACTCTAATATTCCATTTCCGCCTGCCACTCCAGCCCCAGCAGGATCAAAATCACGCGCTAATGTAAATGTTTTATTACCTACTCCTGTATTTCTCACCACAAAGACTGAATTTGCATGTTTGAAATCTATTACGTTACCACCAGCTATAAGAGTAGCATCTACATTTTTCAAATCGACAGTTAATCTTCCAGCTCCACCAGCTTAACCGATATTCACATTAGCTATATCAAGAGATGTTGCACTTTCGTCTATCAGCTTGGCACCATTTTGGACATTCAGAACCTCAATATTTGTAAGATCAACCCCATTAGCCG
>Ga0105052_10003500_pt1 | contig 18124 bp, 15 predicted proteins | sample FRY03_FD_78094 | JGI IMG/M metagenome (GOLD analysis project Ga0105052, IMG submission 78094) | Freshwater microbial communities from Lake Fryxell liftoff mats and glacier meltwater in Antarctica - FRY-03 | ecosystem: Environmental > Aquatic > Freshwater > Ice > Glacier meltwater ... | reverse complement strand
TCGAAGGTCGAAATAAATGTGGTTCTAGCGCATAAGATCAATTTACAATCATTCTCTAAAAACAACTTTTTGACTTTGAGCTTATTTCGTTTTTTGTATTTCTAATTTCGTTCTTTTCCTTGTCTTAATACTTTGTACTTTTTTTGAACTTGCGCTTGTACTTTAATTCGCACTTAGTACTTTGTGATTTTTTATGAACATTCGACATTAGACATTAGACTTTCGACACATTTTTACAAATCCTGAACCCTGCGCTTCGCCTCTTCAAACTCCGCCATCATTGTCTTAACTATTTCACCTGCGGGTTTTATATCGTGGATAAGGGCTGCAACTTGACCTATTTCTAATTCGCCTTCTTCTAAATCGCCTTCGAACATGCCTTTTTTTGCTCTCGCTCTACCCAAATGTGCTTTTAAAGCCTCTGTTGTTGTGCCTTGAGTGTATAAATTTTGAATATCGTTGTAAAATTTATTTTTTAAGAGTCGCACAGGAGCTAGTTCTTTTAGTGTTAAATGGGTATCTCCCTCCCCGGCTTCGACTACTTTTTGTTTGAATAATTCATGTGATGATGCTTCATAACTGGCAACAAACCTACTCCCAACCTGTACTGCATGAGCACCTAAAACGAATACGGCTAACATGGCACTTCCGGTAGCTATACCACCTGCCGCGATAATCGGAATGGTAATTTTCTCTTTCATTAAGGGAATTAAAGTTAAGGTAGTTGTTTCATCACGGCCATTATGTCCGCCAGCTTCAAAACCTTCGGCGACTATCGCGTCAACACCTGCTTCTTGGGCTTTTAGTGCGAATTTTAAACTACTTACCACATGCACGACAGTAATGCCTTTTTCCTTTAAAAAACTTGTCCAAGTTTTCGGGTTCCCGGCGGATGTAAATACTATTTTGACTTCTTGTTCCACAATAATCGCCATTAATTGCTCCAAATCTGGATACAACATGGGAATGTTTACCGCAAAAGGCTTGCTGGTGGCAAGTTTACATTTTTCAATATGTTCACGTAAAACGTTAGGATACATAGAGCCAGCGCCGATAATCCCCAATCCGCCTGCGTTGGACACGGCCGCTGCTAAACGCCAACCACTGGCCCAAATCATGCCACCTTGAATAATGGGGTATTCAGTTTTAAAAAGTTCAGTAATTCTATTTCTCATGTCTATGAAATTACACCAGAGCCTATCAATTCATCCTGTACATACCAAGCTACAAATTGCCCTTCGGTAATGGCAGATTGTTTTTGTTCAAAATCAACATAGAGTCCACCACTCACTTTATACAAAGTGGCTTTTTGTAATTCTTGACGGTAGCGAATGCGCGCTTTAACTTCCATAGTTTCATCTTCTTTCAAGGCTAAATCTGTTCGTACCCAATGTAATTCATCCTCTTTCACAAAAAGTGTTCTTCGGTACAAACCAGGGTGATTTTTACCTTGTCCTGTATAAATCACATTTTCATTCACATCGGTCTCGATGACAAATAGAGGATCTTTGGTACCACCAACGGCTAAGCCTTTTCGTTGTCCTTTCGTAAAATAATGTGCGCCTTGATGTTCTCCGACCATTTTACCATCTTTAATATGATAGATAGGTTTTTGCGAGCGATAGGCTAACTCGTCAGTTTTAGAAAAAAAATCAAGTACTTTAGGTTCATAAATCGGTGTGTTTGAAGGTACTTCGATAATGATTCCTTTTTTTGGTTTTAATTTTTGTTGCAAAAACTCTGGCAAACGTACTTTACCTATAAAACAAAGGCCTTGCGAATCTTTTTTATCAGCAGTAATCAAATTATTTATTGCAGCAATTTTACGTACATCGGACTTCAACAATTCGCCTATCGGAAAAAGTGTTTTAGATAGTTGCTCTTGTGATAACTGGCACAAAAAATAAGACTGATCTTTATTGGGGTCTTTTCCCGATAACAATTGATAAGTTTCTGAGCCGTCATCGTTATTAATTGTACCTTTTCTACAATAATGCCCAGTAGCGACATAATCTGCCCCTAATTGCAAGGCTATTTTCATAAAAACATCGAACTTAATTTCACGATTACAAAGTACATCGGGATTCGGGGTGCGTCCTTTTTCGTATTCATTGAACATATAATCAATAATACGTTCTTTATATTCGACACTTAAATCTATCGTTTGAAAAGGAATTCCTAATTTATCAGCGACAATCATAGCATCATTACTATCTTCTAGCCAAGGGCATTCATTAGAAATAGTCACGGTATCATCGTGCCAATTTTTCATAAAAAGACCTATAACATCATACCCCTGTTCTTTTAAAAGATAGGCTGCAACACTAGAATCTACACCTCCTGAAAGGCCAACAACTACTTTTTTCATTTGATTTTAAAGTAAGTTTACAAAAATACAAAATTGAGATTGAAAATGATAGTCGTTAATTTGCTTACTTGATAACCTGAAAATTATTAATTTTATGTTAAAACTATAAAACTAAAGCAACCATTATAAAATAATACATCTATATAAGAACTTGTAAACTTTAAAATAACAATAATTAAATGAAAACTATATTGAAATTAAAATCGTACCTAATACTTTTTGCACTTACTATAACTATAGCTTCTTGTGATTTAAAGGATGATAATGATAGAAATGGACGAATAACGACTTCTATTGTTGATATCATTAAGGAAAATCCCAATTTAACTACTTTGGTACTCTTATTAGAAGCGGAGTCTGATGAACTTAATATCATCCAAATTTTATCGAGCCCTGGTCAGTACACTTTATTAGCCCCAACAAATGCAGCTTTTGAAACATTTTTAGCTGGCAGAGCTTTAAGTGAAGTTCCTAAGAATGATTTACATCAATTACTTTTAAATCATATATTAACGATAGACGTGAATGAGGCTACTTTTAAAGATGCAAACAGGCAACAATTATTTTATGCAAAAACAGCGGCCTATGTTCTTGTTGATAATCAAAAATCTTTTATCAATATCTATTTTAATACTACTGGTAATCAATTGGCCTTTAATGGCGGCACAAACAATGGTGGTGCCACTGCTACTGAACCTGATATCGCTGCTGATAATGGATTTATACATATAACAGATAGGGTTGTTGAATTGCCAACTATCGTAGATTTTGTGCAAGTCGATCCTAGATTTTCTTTTCTGTTGGGTGCTTTAACAAGCAGCGGGCAGCCAGATTTTGTCACAATTTTAAGCACTCCTGTTTTAACTTCGCCAGCGCCATTTACGGTATTTGCACCAATTAATAGTGCTTTTACTGCTTTAACAGCAGTCCCGACAGGAGAAGACTTAACTAAAGTTTTACAACATCATGTGATTGGAGGAGCCAATATTTTGACCAATAAAATAAGTAACGGTTTGGAATCACCAGCAACCCTCGAAGGTGATAAATTGCAGTTCAGTGTTCGAAATAATGTCGGTTTTATAGAAGACGGTAGCGGTAATTCCGATGCAAAAATTATTATTTTAGATGTACAGGCCAAGAATGGGATTGTTCATGCGATTGACAAAGTACTTATCCCCGATACTACGAATTAAGTTTAAATAAAAAGTTAAAGAGCATAAAAGAAAAAGAGGGAAAAGCAAAAACTTATGACTTAATATATTTTTTAAGTTGCTTTAAATCCAACCATTAAAAATTGCTCTAAGTTGCGAATTACAATTCTGCTACCAATGCTAACATCACTGAAACTGATATTTTAGCGACCAACGGAGTAGCGCATGGTATCGACAAAGTATTATTATCAGGTTCTACTGTGGAATTTGCAGCAAGAGCAGCTGTTGGTACTTTGGTCAACATCGTTCTTGCAGAACCTTCACTATCTATTTGGTGGAGATTTCCCTACCTTGGGCTTAGATGCTTTTATACAACTGCCGAAATAAATGCCCTAAGAGATATTTTATTACACCACGTAATACCAGGACAAGTTTTAGATAGTGATTTAACTGCCGGCAGCGTTGCTAAAGTTTTTACTGGTAATTTTATAACGGTTGTGGCATCAGGAAACACTTCGGTGATTAGGGACACTAGAACAAATATTGCATATGCTGGCATTACTGCTACCAATATTTTAGCGACAAACGGCGTTGCACACATCATCAATCAAGTCTAGGCAATATTATCGGCATTCAATATATTACATTAATATCCATTTTATTCATAAGAAGAAAATCATATCTCTACCCTGAATTGTAATTGCTTTGAAATATAACAATTGTAATTTTCTTTTACAAAATAGAAAAATCAAATATAGCCTAGTTATGATTTTGTTTACCTTGATATAGTAAGGTGCAAAGCGTGTTTTATTTGATTATTTTAAGTTAGAATTAGTATTAATAACAGAATTAGCCATTTTGATATACAAAAGCTCCCAGTTGACAACTATTATTTTAAAAAGCCTTTCTTATATCGTATCTGTACCATCCCAAATCTCACCAAACAACCTAAATTAAAAAAGCTCCTGATTAGTTTAAACTACCAAGGAGCTTTTTTAATTTTCTCTACCTTCCATCTAAAAAATTTAGTCTGCTCTTAATTTATACGCTTAACAACAACAACCAGGGTAACTCTTTATTTCTCTGTGAAACTATGCGAAAGAACATTTTAACAGTTCATAACTAAAGTAGATACTACCAGTTCCAAAAGTAGTTCTATAAAAAAACAAAAAGACTTAAAGCACTCTAATCGGCAATACTCATTCTCTTTGAAACTAAAAAACTTAACCCTTAATTGAGTAGTTTAAATTATTTTTTGCTGATTTTCTTCTGCGCTTCTGCTTGCTCCATCATCTCACGCATTTTACGTTGAAACTTATTCTCTTTTTTAGGTTTTAATTTATTTTCTTGAATTTGAGCGTGAATTTTGGCATCATCCAAGATAAAATGCTTTATTGCCAACATAATAAATATGGTGATTAAGTTCGATACAAAATAATACAAACTCAATCCACTCGCATAGCTATTAAAGAAAAACAACATTAATAGTGGAGACAAATACATAATGAATTTCATATTCGGCATGCCTGGTTGTTGTGTCATTGTTTCACCTGTGGTCATCATCATATAAAAGAAAATAGCGATGGATGCTAAAATAGGAAACAAACTTACGTGATCTCCATAAAAAGGTATGGTAAAAGGCAATTGCGCGATGGTATCATAAGAAGATAAATCATCGGCCCATAGAAACGATTTTTGCCGCAAAGCAAACGATGTTGGGAAAAACATAAACAAGGCATAGAAAATCGGCATCTGAATTAAAGCTGGAATACACCCACTTAATGGACTAACGCCTGCTTTATTGTTCAACTTCATTGTTTCTTGCTGCCTTTTCATGGCATTATCCTTATACTTTTCATTAATCTCAGCAATTTCAGGCTTTAAAACCTTCATTTTAGCTTGCGATAAGTACGATTTGTAGGTAACTGGAGACATAGCCAAACGCACCAATATCGTCATAATAATAATAGCAATTCCCGCAGGAGCAAAACCACTTAAAAAAGTAAACAATGGAGTAAATATATACCTATTGATCCAACCAAAAATTCCCCATCCAAAGGGAATTGAATCTTCGAGACCAAGTTCTTTATATTGCGCTAAAACTTTTACATCAGTTGGCCCATAAAACCAGTCGAGATTATATGCCAACTCGCCACCGTCTAATTTTAAAGGCGCTTGTGTTTCATAGATTTTCATAAAACCTTGAGTGCGGCTTTCCTCTGTTACCAAATTTTTAGAGACTATTTTAGCCGATTCAAAAGGAGTTTTTGTGGCTAAAATAGAACTAAAAAAATGTTGGCTGTACGATAACCATTTCACATCAGTCACTGTTTCTTCATCCAAATCGCTACTTTCAGACAATTTACTTATTTTATTATCTTCGTGGTTATAAGTCAACCGTGTATATCTGTTAGAATATTGAATACTTTTTGAGTGGCGAATAGCTTTTAATTTCCAATCTAAATTTATGGGTTTTGTGCTGTTTATGATATTGCTTAAACCTTGAGATTTAATAGAAAAATCCATCAAATACTCGTCTGGTTTCATTTCGTACCTATATTCTAAGAATTGATTCTCAGAAACTTTAGCTTTCATGGAAAGTATAGTTGCTCCATTATTTTCTGTTAGTTTTGGCTCAAAGAATAAATCTTTAGTATTTATAGTTCTATTATCCGAAGTGGTGAAATTAAGGGCGAAAGAAGCATTTCCATCTTTTACCAAATAAACTGGAATAGAATCGTAGGTTTTAAATTCTTTTAATCTTAGCTCTGTAATTTGTCCTCCTTTATTACTCACTTTCATATACACTAGGTTATTTTCTAAAACCGTAGATTCATCAATAGCTTTCGTAAAGCCAAATGCTCCAATAGTACTTTTATAATTAGCGATGGCAATAGAGTCATTTAGGTTAATTGCCGCAGGAGCAGAAACTTCTTTCTCAACTTGCTCTTTCTTTTGTGTTTCCGCCGCTACTTGTTCTTGCTGTACTTTTTTAGCTTCAATCTCTTCTTGATTTGGCTGGTTTTGCCAAAACATAAAAAGCAATATTCCAAAAATCAAAACAAAACCTATAATTGTGTTGACGTCTAATTTTTTATCTTCCATCTAAAAAGTCTTCTATTTTTTCTTATCTAATTTAATCTGATGCCTTTTTTTCATTACAAATATAGCTCCAAATGCGTATTTGTGCCATACTGGCATCGATTTACGTTTTATTCTTTAATTTTTATGTGCTAAAGCTGCTTTTACAAATCCAACAAAAAGTGGATGCGGATTTACCACCGTACTCTTATATTCGGGATGGTATTGAACCCCAATAAACCAAGGATGGGTAGGAATTTCAACAATTTCTACTAGCCCTGTTTCCTTATTTATTCCTGAAGCAATCATGCCTGCTTTCTCTATTTGCTTTTTGTAATCATTATTAAACTCATACCTGTGGCGATGGCGTTCGGTTATTTGTTTTGCACCATGATAAATTTCTTTTACCAAGGAACCCCCTTTTAACTCGCAGTCCCAACTTCCTAGACGCATGGTACCACCTTTATTGGTTATGTTTTTCTGATTTTCCATTAAATTGATGACAGGGTGTTCTGTACTTTCCTTCATTTCTGTAGAAGTAGCATCTTGATAGCCTAATACATTTCTAGAAAATTCTATTACCGCCATTTGCATTCCCAAGCAAATCCCTAAAAAAGGAATATTATTTTCTCTGGCGTACTGCACCGCTTTTATTTTTCCTTCAATACCTCGTTCACCAAAACCCGGAGCCACTAAAATACCATTAAGTCCTTTTAATTTAGACTCAAAATTCTTAGCATGGATATGTTCAGAATGTATGGTGCGTACATTTACCTTTACTTCATTGACAGCACCTGCATGTATAAATGATTCTAAAATAGACTTATAAGAATCTTGAAGCTCTACATATTTACCCACCAAACCAATGGTAACTTCATGTTTGGGGTTTTTGTGTTTGTTTAAAAACTGATTCCATTGCTCTAAATTAGGTCTTATGGTATCTGGTAATCCTAATCGCTGCAGGGTTACGGTGTCTAAACCTTCTTCTTGCATTAAAATAGGCACATCGTAAATCGTTGAAGCATCAATAGATTGAATTACGGCTTCGCGTTTTACATTACAAAAAAGTGCCAGTTTATGCTTAATTTCATCCGAAATCTCATGCTCCGTTCTGCATACTAAAATATCAGCTTTAATACCGCTTTCCATCAAAGTTTTTACAGAATGCTGGGTGGGTTTAGTTTTTAATTCTCCCGCCGCCGATAAATAAGGCACTAAAGTTAAATGAATAACAATGCCATTATTATCGCCTAATTCCCATAGTAATTGCCTAACTGCTTCAATATAAGGTAAGGATTCTATATCGCCTACGGTACCTCCAATTTCAGTAATGACAATATCATAATCCCCACTTTTTCCAAGGATTTGAATACGTTCTTTAATTTCATTAGTAATATGCGGCACCACCTGAACGGTTTTTCCTAAAAATTCGCCCCTACGTTCTTTATCAATAACGCTTTGGTAAATTCTACCTGTTGTCACATTATTCGCTTGCGAAGTGGTTACATTTAAAAAACGCTCGTAATGACCCAAGTCTAAATCCGTTTCTGCGCCATCATCAGTTACATAGCACTCTCCGTGTTCATATGGGTTTAATGTTCCTGGATCTACATTAATATAAGGGTCTAGTTTTTGAATGGTAATTTTATAGCCTCTAGCTTGCAATAGTTTTGCTAAGGAGGCTGCTATAATACCTTTACCGAGTGAGGATGTAACACCGCCAGTTACGAAAATATATTTTGTCTGTGACATAAAGCGTTAGGTTGAATTCTTAACGCGAGCAAAAATACAAATTGCTACAAGATATAGCTTATTGTTTGGGAAAATCTTTTTGAATCTTTATAATTAAGCCTTCTAGACCATTTATCTTGATTTCTGTAATGGCTTTTAGTAGCTCGCCAAGCTTACCTTCAGGGAAACCTTTTTGCTGAAACCATATTAAATAGGGTTCCGGAAGCTGCACTAAATAACGCCCTTTATATTTACCAAAAGGCATTTTATAATGGGCGAGCTCAATTAGTTGTTGCGAATTAGGTTTAATTTCCATTTTTTAAATCTAAAACAATTATATTTGATTTTGATTATTTTTTAATTAAAATAAAATGGGCTCCAACAATAATTTCATTTAACCTGAAATATTCACTAGTGTAAAACACCCCTTGACTGCACTTGAACAGGAAGCAAAGCCGAAATTCAGTAAAAATGTAACCATTAAATAATAATTATCAATAGATGAAAAGAAGAGATTTCATTACGTCAGCGGCTGTAGGCTCCTTAGGTATTATATCCAACAAAGCGTCTAGCAACAATAAATCAGGTGAGCAAAAAGATTTTATTTTGAAAAACAATATTAATCACAGTGTTTGTCATTGGTGTTTTGGTGGAATTCCCCTGGAAGATTTTTTAAAAACCTTGAACGAACTAGGCGTAAAAGCTATCGATTTAATGGGACCCAAAGAATGGCCGCTATTAAAAAAATACAATATACATGCTGCTATGTGCAATGGTGCAGAAATTAGCCTTACAGAGGGTTGGAATGATCCTCAATATCACAAAGTATTAATTAAAAATTATACTGAAATGATTCCGAAAGTCGCCGAGGCTGGCTATACCAACTTAATCTGTTTCAGCGGAAACCGCCGTGGAATGGATGACAAAGTTGGCCTGCAAAATTGTATTGATGCCCTTTCTAAAATTATGCCACTTGCTGAAAAAAACGGTGTTGTTATTCAAATGGAACTTTTTAACAGAATCAATCACGCAGATTATATGTGCGATAGCTCTAGATGGGGCATTGAATTGTGTAAAGCTTTAGGTTCTGAAAGCTTTAAATTGCTTTTTGATATTTATCACATGCAAATTCAAGAAGGAGATATTATTAGAAGCATACAAGACAACCATCAATATTTTGGGCATTACCATACCGCTGGTGTTCCTGGTCGTAATGAGATAGACGAAAGTCAAGAATTGTATTACCCCGCCATTATGCGAGCCATTTTAGCTACAGGATACAAAGGATACGTTGCACAAGAATTTATTCCAGTCAGAGAAGATAAAATTGATTCGCTAAAACAAGGGTTTTTAATTTGTGATGTTTAATTATTGAAAATAGCTGCGATTTTTTTGTTCCAAAGCAACTGTTGCTCCAAATCTCTTGAAAAATTTGTTTCAGCATCATACAGGTTTTGATATTTGTTTAATTCCCTAGTCACTTGGTCGTAAATTGCTTTTACTTCCGCTTTGGCATTGTTATTGAAGGTAGCAGCCGCCAATCGCACTCTGAATTTTTCTGCATAAACTTCGGTAATATCAAAATGTAATTGTTCGTGACTCAAAATTAAACTATCACAAAGTGCTGGTTGGTACCATGATTTGTAGGGATAAAAAAAAGAACTTACCTCGAAATTTATATCGACGATAACATTATTTTTTTTGATGGTAGAAAAGCTATAGGTTAAACCACTTGCCGTTACCGCCGCTGCTTTACTGTTTTGCGGAGTTCCTTTAAAATCTGTCCAACTTAATTTTTGATTTTTTTTCCAAAGTATGGTTTTTTCTTGAACTTCATAAGCCAACAAAAAGAAGATACCAACGGCTAAAATAGCTTTTACAAATCCCAATGAAAGGTAATTTTTTTGATAATATCTGGGTGCAAGCTATACAACACAGGACAAGTATTTGCAGTATTTCCAAGAATTTTTCGTTCTTTTTCTGAGATATTGGCTGGTAAATTTAATTTTACATCAATCTTAGAAATTCGTCTAGGATCAGCCGCCATGTGTTTGATTACTTCAGCCGTACTATTTTTTAAATCTACGCCCAAGTCTCTGGCTTTTATACCCATCATGGTCATCATACAACTCGCTAATCCTGTCGCCACTGTATCTGTAGGAGAAAAAGCCTCACCTAATCCGTTATTATCAATAGGGGCATCAGTTATAAAATTTGCTTCTGAGGCGATATGTACACATTCCGTTCTTAAATTTCCAGTATAAGTTACTTTTGATGTCATTTTTTTATTGTATTTCTTTTATATACATGTTTTCATACATCATGATATAGCTCGCTTTATTAAAATAGCCTGCTGATGCCTTTTGAATATAATCATATTTTGTATTGCTGTACCGCGTTTCGCTAATCGATTTTGAGGCTTCAAACAAATTATTTTTATATGCCAATTTCAATAAAATATCCATGGTAAGATCAAAACCTCTATGGGCGTATTTGTCTGGTGCTTTTCCGTTATTCATTTTCATATAAGCACGCACAAAGCCACCATTTTTATCTTCGCCTTCAATAGACGGGTACGTAAAATTTAAGTTAGATAAATGACTGTTATTTAATTTATCATCGTCGTAGGCTTTGCTCTTATTCGTCGTGAATAAACGAATCTTAATTTTATCTGTTCTTGAGGCGTTAAGGACTGAAATAACACTTTTTACGGTGCTAAATTCTTCTGTTTCTAAGAAAACCCAGTTTTCTTGTGTTGAAGATAAGAGTGCTAATATTTTATCTTTCATGGCAAATTTTTCAACCAAATTTAAAGATTTTGCTTTTGGAAACTTATCAAATATGATTTGTTTTGTTGCCTTATGTTCTATATCGGCTATAATTACAATATTCTGCTCGGTCATATTTTCTTTAACAAAAAACAGTAAATTGTCTCTTAAATCGTTTTCAGATGGTACTGTGTAAAAAACGTTGGATAAGCTTATATCGCTTTTGATAGGAATTGGCGCAATAACAGGAACTTGAAAAGGTAAAACTCTAACCGCAACTTCTTTCAGTGATTGCGAATCTAGTGGGCCAATAATGGCATTTGCGCTTTTTAATTCTGCCTTCTCTAATAAAATTTTAGTACGATTGATATTTCTCTCGGTATCAAAAACGGAAACATTCACAGATAAACCTAATTTTTTTAAAGAATCTAATGCGACTAAAGCACCACTATACAATCCTAAACTCCAGTTAGCATCTTTTCTACCCTTTAATGAATCGATAGCAATTTGTTTATTATTTACATCAATTAAATCTAATCGGAAAGGCAACATAATTACTAGATTCGGTTTAATCGCTGTATTCATTTTGCTTATAAGATCAATATTTTCAACTATTAATGAATTTTTAACTTCAAAATTAACTTTGTTACTTTTAGGTATTTTTAATACCATTCCGGCTTTTAAGCCGGATTGTAGTTCTGGATTTAAGGCAAGAAGTTCTCTATAGGTCAATCCTAATTTTCGAGTTAAAGAATATTCAGCTTCACCAGCCTTTACTTCGTAAAAATTAAAATTATCTGTATTTACGGCTTTGGTGTCTGTCCTTTTCTGGGGAATTCTTATCACCATTCCTTCTTGAAGTCCTCGTTCTTCAACTTCAGGATTTAAAGCCTTTATTTCTTCTTCAGTCACACCAAATTCTGTTTCTAAAGCAAAAAATCCTTTTTTTGGTGGTACCTTGTAAGAAACATACAATTGGATAGTTTGATTTTCAGTTGTGCTCCCTGCAAGTTTGGGTAACCGTAATTTTTGACCCGCCGCTAAATAGTTGTTGTCTTTTGATAAATCGGGATTTAGCGTTAATAGCCTATCTATGGTAATGCCATATTTGCTAATGATAGACCATCTATTTTCACTTGGTTGAACGGTATATTCCTCAAAGAGCGTTTCATCGATAGTATTTTCTTTTACTACTTCTTTTTTGTACTTAGGAATTTTAAGGGACATTCCTTTTTTAAGTGGAACGGAGTATAATTCTGTGTTGTAGCGCTTGATATCGTCTTGACTTACCTCAAAACGTTCTGCAATTCTGAACAAATTATCCTTTTTTTTTACTTCATAAGAAACAAAACCATTAGGCTCGTCTTGAACTATAACTTTTGTTCTTGTCTGAGTATTCTTGACTACAGGAGTACTTTTTTTAATTTGAACAGGTGTAGAATTAGTTTCGGTCTCATCAATGGGAATAATTAAAATGGTGTTGATTTTTAATTCATCTCCATTTTTTATTTCTTTATTTAAACTTAAAATACTTTCTGTACTTACTTTATAGACTCTGGAAACGCTCTGCAAAGTTTCTCCTTTTTTAACCGCATGAGTTGCAAATTTTTGAGCAAAAGATGAAAGACAAAGCAAAAATAACATTACAGAAACTAAATGTTTTTTAAAGTTGATTTTTTTCATTATCTATATTTTTATAGCAAGTATTTAATTTATTCCCACTCAATGGTTGCGGGAGGCTTAGAACTAATATCATAAACCACTCTGTTTACGCCTCTTACTTTATTAATAATATCGTTTGATGTTTTTTGTAAAAACTCGTAAGGTAAATTTACCCAGTCTGCCGTCATTCCATCTGTACTTTCTACAGCACGTAAAGCTACACATTTTTCATAAGTTCTTTCATCGCCCATAACACCTACGCTGTTTACGGGTAAAAGCATGGCTCCAGCCTGCCAAACTTTATCATAAAGTCCTGCTTCTTTTAGTCCGTTGATAAAAATAGCATCAACTTCTTGTAAAATAGCCACCTTCTCTCTGGTAATATCACCTAAAATTCTGATTGCCAAACCAGGTCCAGGAAATGGATGCCTTCCTAACAACAAGGCATCCATATCCATACTTGCCCCTACCCTACGCACCTCATCTTTAAATAACATCCGCAAAGGTTCTACCACACTCAGCTTCATAAAATCAGGTAATCCACCCACATTATGATGACTTTTAATGGTTGCTGATGGGCCTCCTGTTGCTGAAACCGACTCAATAACATCTGGATAAATAGTGCCTTGCGCCAACCATTTTACGTTTTCTACTAAATGCGATTCATCATCAAAAACTTCAATAAAAACACGTCCGATAATTTTACGCTTTTTTTCTGGATCGCTTTCTCCTGCCAATTCATCCAAAAAACGTGCCGAAGCATCAACGCCTTTTACATTCAAGCCCATTCCCTCATATTGCTTTAATACACTAGGAAATTCGTCTTTACGCAATAAACCATTATTAACAAAAATACAATGCAGATTTTCACCAATTGCTTTATGTAGTAAAAAAGCTACAACAGAAGAATCTACGCCGCCTGATAAACCTAAAATAACTTTATCACTTCCTATTTTTTCTTTTAACTGAGCTACGGTTGTTTCTACAAAAGAATCAGGAGTCCACGTTTGAGCTACGCCCGCAATATGTACTAAAAAGTTTTCTAACAATTGCTTACCATCAGTAGAATGGTAAACTTCTGGATGAAATTGAATGGCATACGTATCTTCGCCTTGTATTTTATAGGCTGCATTTTCCACATCATGAGTACTTGCTAATTTTATTCCGTTGGTAGGGAGTATTTTAATAGTATCCGAATGGCTCATCCAAACCTGACTTCCTTTATTGATCTTATTAAAAAAAGCTTCATCTGGTTTTACAAAGGATAAATTTGCACGACCGTATTCTCTAGTATCAGATGGTGCTACGTTGCCACCTTTAAAATGTGCTAAATATTGCGCTCCGTAACATACCGCCAAAAGTGGTTTTTTACCTTGTATTTCTGATAAATCAACATGAGGAGCATCTGCCGCTCTTACCGAAAAAGGAGAGCCTGAAAGGATTACCGCTTTATAATCTGATAAATCTTCGGGCAAGTGGTTATAGGGTTTTATTTCACAAAAAATATTGAGCTCTCGCACTCTTCTTGCAATGAGTTGGGTGTATTGAGAACCAAAATCTAAAATCAGGACGTTATTTTGCATCCACAAAAATAGTAAATTGAAAATTTTACAAAAGCTTCTTTTGAGTATATTTATACAAATATTTCAACTATTTTTCATATTATGTTTTAATTTTCCACAAATCAGTGCTTTTCAATGTTGTTAGAATTTTGTTTTTCCGACAAAGTTTATAAGTTTATTATGCTGTTTATTTAAAAAGTAAATTACTGTTCCATGACTGAAAAAATATTTAATGACCTAAAAAATGAACTTAAAATAGGTCTTACAGAAAAAAACCATCCTTTTAAATTAGCCACTTTAGCCACTGTTGGTTTAGATAAAATGGCTAGACTTAGAACTGTGGTCGTTCGTCAACTGTCTGATGATTTAAATATTACTTTTTATACCGATAAACGTTCAAAAAAAGTAACTCATATTATAGAAAATAATAAAGTGAGTATGCTTTTTTATCATCCTGAAAAAAGAATACAATTAAAAATGGAAGGGATTGCTACCATTATTAAAAATCTTGAAATATTGGAAAAACATTGGGCTAAAATAAGTGAGAATGCAAAAAAAGATTATACTACTGATAAAGCTCCAGGTTCGAGCATCAAACAAAATGATGAGGTTCAATATTTAAATGATACCCATCATTTTTGCATCATTAACATTGAACTACGCAAAATAGAATATCTTAAATTAAATACAGATAAGCATACGCGAATTCGGTATTCATTAGATAATGGAATTTGGAATGGCGAATTTTTAGTGGCTTAGACCATTGTAGCTAAAATATCGGAAATATCTTTTTCAGTGGTATCTGGGTTTATAAAACAAAAACGTGCCACGGTTTCAAATATATCTCCTCTTTTCCATTTTGTCGGAGTAACCAGTGCAAAACCCTTTTCGTGGTTATCATAGGTCCAATTTCTGTAATCATCAGGTGTCCAACCAATTCTTCTGAAAAGAACACAAGATAAGCTAGGCTCTCTCACCAACTCCACTTGAGGCTCTTTTTCAATTAACTTGCCCGCTAAATTAGCCAAAGAGATTCCTTGTTCTACAGCCCATTTATATTTATCGGTGCCGTGCATGGCTAGGGAAAACCAGAGCGGCATACCTCGAAGTCGCCTTGTTAATTGTATTTGATAATCTGATGGATTAAAACCTTGCGCACCCTCATCTTTAAAAATATCTAAATAGGAACCATCTTGGGCGTGTGCCGCCTTGGCAAGTTCTGGGTTTCTATACAAGACGGTACCACAATCATAAGGAGAAAATAACCATTTATGCGGGTCTATGGTAATGCTATCAGCTTTTTCGATGCCGTTGAAAAGGTGACGAACAGAGTCCGCAACCAAAGCTCCGCCCCCATAGGCAGCGTCCACATGAAACCAATGGTTATGCGATTTACAAAATGTTCCAATACCATCTAAATCGTCAATAATCCCTGCATTGGTAGTCCCTGCTGTTGCTACTATCGCAAAAATTCTATCTTTTTGATCTACTGAAAGATTCTCAATCGCTTTGATAACATCAGATGCTTGTAAACTATCTTCAGTAGGAACTAAAATCACCTCAGCATCCATAACTTTTGCCATTGCCTTTACCGAAGAGTGCGCCCCATTAGAGGTTAGAATAATGCCTTTTTTAGACTGATTTTCAGGATTATTTCGCCAAAATTCACGAGTTGTTATTATTGCAGAAAGATTAGCTGCCGTTCCGCCACTGGTAAAAACACCAAAAGCTGTTGAAGGCAATCCCGTTAACGAAATCAACCAACGAATGGCTTCGTTTTCACAAAAAATACCGCCTGCGCCTTCCATCCAATACGCACCGTGAATGCTTGATGCAGAAGTTACCAAATCGAACATTATTGCTGCTCTGGTGGGTGCAGCAGGAACAAATGCTAAATGTCTTGGGTGATCTATGGGCACCGTTGCTTTGACCAAAACATCCCGAAATAATTTAAATGCCTTTTCTCCGCCTATCCCTTCTGGGGTAATGGTTTCGCCTACTAAAGCCTTAAGTTCTTCTTCTTTTTTAGGTTTACCTAGTTCTGGTGCTGTATTAGTAATACGATGAATAGCATATTTCATGACATCTAAAGTCATTTCTACCAGTTCTATATCTATATTGTGCATGCTTTGCATTGAGTTTCGAAAATTAAAATGAGAATTTTTATTAAAAATTTGAGCTAGTAGTTTTAAAATTGATTAAATGAAAACTGTTTCTATATCTTTGGTTTCAAATTTAATCATTTTTTATTCCTGAAAAACCGAACGTCCATAACCAATATGCTTTTACCCAAAAACAACCGATATCTTTCGAGCAATTAACAATCTTCACCATAGCATTATATATTTTATCACTTTTTTACAATTTACAATTAGAACCGCTGCGATTAGAAGAACCTAGAAGAGGATTAGTTGCACTTGAAATGTTATTAAATAATAATTTTATAGTTACCACACTTCTAAATGAAACATGGTATGACCATCCACCTTTTTACAACATAGTAATAGCGTTGAGCTTAAAAATATTTGGATTTAACACTTTTGCACTTTGTTTTCCAGGTGCCTTATCCTTATTATTAACAGGGATATTGATCTATAGCTTTGGAAAAATTTATGTTTCAAAAAACTTCGGAATCATTAGCGCACTTTTTTACCTTATTTCTGTTGATATTTATTTTTACTTTTCACCCTTACAGAGATCGATATTTTTTACTCCCTTTTAGTGCTATTAAGCCTATTTAGTATTTTTCATTTTTATCAAAAGAAGCAATTTTACCACTTATTCGGATTTGCTTATTTTTTTATAACTCTAGCCTTTTTAACTAAAGGTTTTGCTTCTTACGCATTTATAATTCTGACCTTACTAGCTTATTTTATCTATCAGAAAAATTTTAAGAAACTATTTAGTCTAGCTCATATAATATGCGGAATAATGGCTTTATTGCTATTGGAATGTACTTTTATGTTTATTCGCTATATGTCGATTTACCCGAGTATGTTTCAAAAATGTGGGGACTTACCAGCAGTTGAACCGTTTTGGAGAGAGGTGTCGGTAAACTTATCATTCATTTCATCACTTTTCCGTTAAACTTTCTAGTGGTGTTGTTTCCTGCCACCTTGTTTTTACTTTTTATTTTTGATAAAGAACAAATCAAAAAAATAAAACAAAATCACTTTCTTGTTTTTTTAGTGCTTACGTTTTTAGTGAATTTTATAATATATCTTATTTCACCAGGTGCAAAAATTAGATATACTTATATGTTCTTCCCTATGATTATTTTCGTACTCACTTATCCGTTTTATAATCAATTAGCAGATAATTCTAAGAAAACCCGAATTTTTTATGGCATTCTTAAGACCCTAATGCTATTACTAAGTATTATTTTAATGGTTACGCCTTTCGTTAAAATAAATGCCAATCCCATGTTTTTAAATTTTAGCATGCCTGTTTTTGGGATTATAATTTTGCTGATTTTATATTTAAATTTAAAAAAAACGAGTTATGTAAAGTGCTTAACCGTTTTATTATTTTTCGTGGTCTGTCGTCTTGCTTATGATCATATAATAATGCCTTATAAAGCCGAATTACCTAAAAACGCGCAAAATAAAATGTATGCCGTGGCGCTTTATAAGATTATTGGAAATGAAAAAAATCTTTATGTACTGTCAACCGACGATGTTAATTCAACCGATAAAATAAATACCACGACATTCCTTTTAAGTTTTATGAAACTGCTATATATTTAGAAATGTATCGTGAAAAACTTGTTTACAAAAAACCAACGATAGATGCGAAAGGATT
>Ga0105052_10003469_pt1 | contig 18225 bp, 8 predicted proteins | sample FRY03_FD_78094 | JGI IMG/M metagenome (GOLD analysis project Ga0105052, IMG submission 78094) | Freshwater microbial communities from Lake Fryxell liftoff mats and glacier meltwater in Antarctica - FRY-03 | ecosystem: Environmental > Aquatic > Freshwater > Ice > Glacier meltwater ... | reverse complement strand
GCGGGGGGCGGGGGGGCGGAGAGGGGGCGCCCGTGTTTTTTTGCCGGCCGGGGGGGGTTGGTGGGGGGAGGCGGGGGGTGATGGGGGCGGAGTGACCGTCGCGTGGCGGGGAAAATGGGGGATTTTTTGGAAAGTCGTCGAAAAGGGCCAATGGTTTCGCTTTAGATGTGTCTCAAGGGGGTGAAAGGATGATCGGTGGTGAATCAATACAACGCACAGACGCCGCTGACTTTAGGGTCGGTGGTCTTATCCATGTCCTCCAAGAGCCCAGTCGAGGCCACTGAGGCGCCGGTGGCGTCGCTTGAGGCAGTATTCGCGGCGGAGGAGGCGCCGTTGGTGCGGTATGCTTACGGATTGGTGGGGCGGCGGGAGGTGGCGGAGGAGTTGGTGCAGGATGCCTTTCTGCGCTTGCATGAGCAGTGGGAGCGGGTGGAGAAACCGAGGGCGTGGCTGTATCGGTGTGTGCGGAACCGAGCTTACAACCACACGCGGGACAATAAACGGGAATTTTTGAGGGGGGAGATGCCGGAGCGGGAGGCGGAGGGACGGGAGGGGCCGGACGAGGCGCTGCACAAGCTGGAGGCGACGGGGATGGTGCACATGCTCCTGGCGGAGATGAGCGATCGGGATCGGGAACTGATCCAGCTGAAATATTTCGAGGACCTCAAGTATGCCAACATCAGTGAGCGCACGGGCATGACGGTGGGGAACGTGGGCTATCGCCTGCATCACATATTGAAGAGCCTGGCCGAGTCACTGCGGCGGGCGGGAATCGAAGGGGCCCAACCCTGAACACGGAGGCAAGACAATGAACGACGATCAATTTGGAGATCTGCACGCCTGGATAGAGCCGGAGCTGGAGGCACGCCTCGTGGCGTTGGTGTTGGGCGAGGCGTCGGCCTTTGAAACGGATGAGTTGGAGCGTTTGATGGAGGAGCGTCCGGAGTTGCGCTTGTTCAAGCGGCGCTTGGAGAAGGTGCACGGGCTGCTGTGCGAGGCGGTGAAGCCGAAGGATGATGCGGAGTGGCGCTTGTCGGGGGAGCGCCGGGCGGAGCTGTTTGAAAAAGTCGGGATGGAGGTGGACGAGGAGGATGAGGTGGTGGCGTTGTCGGTGGGGCATGGTGATCAGGAGACGCGGATCCGGCGGCAGGGACTGCGGGTGGCGTTGATGGCGGCGGCGTGTTTGATCATTTCGTTGTTGCTGGCCCCGTTTTTCATGACGGGGGGAATGAAGGGTGGGCGGGCCACGGCGACGGGGTTCCTGGAGGCGGAGCGGGATTCGAAGGGTGAGGAGGGTCAGATGATTTTGGGCGAGGTGGTCTTGCCAGGAGCGAGGGGGGTTGTGATCGACCGGGAGGAGAAGGCCCCGAGTGCGGAGCCGACGTATTACAGTCTCAATGCGGCGGGAGGTGCCGACCTTGAGCAGCCCGGCAGGACGGACTCGAGGACGAGAAGTGCGTTGGATTCCTTGCGGACCAGTTTGGGTGCGGCGGAGGTTTCGGATCCGGCGGCCTCGCCTCAGCCGTCCGGGGAGCCGAGGTCGCGGGCGGAACGGGATGGTTTTGTGGTGGAGAATGGGCGCGAGACGGCTGCGCCGGTGACTTCAGTCCCGGCGCCGAAATCTGTTGAGCCACCAATACCGGAGTCTGTCGCGCCGACGAGTCGGCCGGAAGTGGAGATTGCGCCGACCTTGGCGTTGGTGGACAAGGAGCACTTGGGAGACGATCAATCGTTGCTGCTCCCGAAGACCGATCCCGGGTTGGAGGGGCATGGGGAAACGGGTGATCGCTTTGCACGCGAGCGGGGGCGGGAGGAGTTGGCCGATGGGCAGGCCTGGGCGCGGCCATTGGCGGTGGTGGATGGACGGGAGAAGGATGGGGTGGAGCACGTTGAGCGTGATTGGCGGATGGGTATCCGGGCTGGAGCGGAGCGGGGGCAGGATGGGGCGTTTGGGTTGGATGATTTGGCGGAGCTGAGTGGGGAAGTGGCGGCGAACGAAACGGGCTGGGATACGCGCCTTGGAACGTTCACTGGAGCGCGCACTGGGGGGAGGGAGGCGGAGACTCTGGAGCGCTTGGCGAAAGGGGTCGATGCGGGTTTGGCGGGTGGGCAACGGATGGGATACGCTGCGGGCGGAGCGTGGGATGAGCAAGGCGACTCTGAGGAGAACGCGGACGACATCGTTTGGACGGATCCGGGAACGACGACGATTGAAGTGGGTGGAGCGGTGAAGGAGGATCGGGAGTTTCTCTATCAAACGGAGTATGAACCGCCGGAGGTGGCGAAGGGGGTGTTGCCGGAGCGGGGTGGTCGGGTGCCTGGGTTGGGGGCGGAGACGGCGGTCGGCAATATCGGGACGGCCGGGCTGCGGTCGGGGGATGCGGCGGTGACGCGGAACAGCATTGATGCGATTTTGAATAATCCGGATAGGAATGCGGAGGACTGGATCGAGACGCCGGATGAGGGGGCGCCGTTTGCCTCGAGGGGGGGCGTTGGAACCAAGTCGGACGATGCCACGTGGTTTAATGTGGGTGGAGTCGTTGACGTCGAGGGAAATGTGAAAACGCAGGACCGGGTCATCAGGCGGGAGTTGCCGGTGCGGCCAGGGGATCACTTTGGGACGGTGGAGAGCGAGAAGGATTGGAAGCAGAGTCAACCCGCTGAGGCGGGACTGGCGATCGAACATCAGCGCAAACCAGCCACGCCGAGTTCCTCAATGGCGAAGGTGATCGCATCGACCACTCCCTTCCCGACTGCGGTCCCGGTGCCGGAGGTGGATGTGCCAGATCCTGCTGTAGACTTCGGGTCTGGTGATGATTTTGGAGATGGTTGGGGTTCGGGCGGCGGTGGTGGTGCGGGTGGGCTGCTAGCGGAGTCGAGAGGGGTGTTGACGAATGTGCGGCAGGGCGGGTTGCAGCGGGATTTGCCCGCCTATTTGAACAACCGTCTGAAGAGCATCGTGATTCCGGAGATTGATTTTGAGAACACGACGGTGGAGGAAGCGGTGGATTTTTTGCGGCAGCGGTCGCGGGAATTGGACACGACGGAGTTGGACCCGGAGCGGAAGGGGTTGAATTTTGTGATTCGAAAGGCGCGGGTCGGGGGTGGAGCGGCGGATGATGCGTTGGATGCGGATGTTGGTTTGGGCGCGGGCAACACGGGATCGGCAGCGATCAGGAGTCTCAAGCTGGAGAATGTGACGGTGGAGGAGGCCTTGCAGGCGATTGCGGATCAGGCGGGGTTGAAAGTAGAAGTGGGGGACTATGCGGTGGCGCTCTCGCCTGCCTCGGCGGGCGAGGGAGACGAAGGGGAAGTCAGTCTTCAAACGCAGTTGGCGCAGGTGGAGGGTGACTTGGTGCAGTTGCGGCGGAGCGGGAGTCGGAGGGATAACGCGGTGGATCGGGCGCTGGAGTCGCATGACTATGTGGAGGCGAAGCGTGAGTATGAGAATGCGCAGGGGATGATGCAGGCGATGAAGTTGCAGCACTCCAGCAAGCGAATCGGGTTGAGGATTCCGAAGAGTCCGGTGGTGGTGCATGAGAACGGGAAAGTGGATAAGAAGTCGGGGGGATTCCTCGGGTTGGGAGCGCCAACCTACGAAGGGCGGACGATTCTGCAGGTCCTTCCAACGACGCCGGATCTCGATGCCTTTGGAGGTCAGTTGGGGGCACCCCATGCAGGGCAGCAGATGACGCGGCAGTTTTTTGCCACGGAGTTCGCGGTGATCGAGGCGGAACAGACTCTTAAGCAGGCGGTAGAAGAGTTGGACTTGGAGAAGAAGTGGAAGACGGATGAAGAAGGAGCGATTCGGCGGTTGAAAGAGTTGGTTTCCACGGAGCAAGTGAAGGGGACGGATCTCATTGAGATCAAGGTGGCCTCGAAGGACAAGGCGGAGGCCAAGGCGATTTCGGAGAAGGTGGCGGAGGCCTATGCGGCTCGTCGATCTGCGTTGGAGAAGGACCGGGCGATGGCTGCGATTGAGAGTTTGGACGAAGAATTGCGAGAGCAGGAGGATTTGGTGGAGGAGAAGCGGAAGGTGTTGGATACGATCGTGCAGGCGATTGGGATTCCGTATGTGGAGGGGGTGAGGGGATCCGAGGAAGGACGGAGTGAGGAGGTGTTGTATGCGCTTTCGGAGCGGCAGTTGTATGAGCAGGCGGCGGAGCGGGATGGGTTGGAGAATCAGATCAAGACGCTGACGAAGTTGGAGGATGAGGAGCTGATGAAGTATGCGGCGGGGCTCAACTTGCCGCAGAACGGGGTGACGGAACTTTATGGGCAGTATCAGGAGTCGAAGCGGGAGTTGGCCGCGTTGCAGGCGTCCGGATTGGGTGAAGAGCATCCGGAGGTGGCGGTGCGGAGGTTGAACAATGAGCAGTTGAAGCAGGATTTGGACAAGTCGGTGGCTTCGCTGCGGGAAATTTTGAAGACGCAGATGGAGATGGTGGATGGGCGGATGGAGCGGATGAGGGACACAAGGAATCAACGTAGTGATAATTCAGTTGATCTTGCGCTTGTTGAGGCGAAGAAGGAGCAGTTGCTGGCAAAGATCGCGGCTGAGGAAGCGAAGAAGAAGGCGGCGAAACCCTCGGTGGATCTGACGGGTTTGGTGGAACGACTTTATGAGGGGGGCAGTGCGGAGGAGGTGGTGGACTCGGCGGCAGTGACCGCGGCCAATCAGCGACTGCGGAACATCATCCTGCCGGCGGTGGACTTCGACTCTACCACGGTGGAGGAGGCGATTGAATTCTTGGAACAACGCTCCCGGGAGTTGGACGTGAGTGGGGTGGACGGCGGTCAGCGGGGAGTGTCTTTTGAGATTCGTAGAGCCCGGGTGGAAGGTGGGGCCGTGGATGACGTGCTGGATGGCGATGTGGGGCTGGGGCTCAGCAATCCTGGTTCTGCCACGATCAAGGAGCTGAAACTAAGGAATGTGCCGATGGCGACGGTGCTGCAGTACATTTCCGACCAGGCTGGGATGCGTTACAAGATCGAGGCGGATGGGAAAGTGGTCCTTCTGCCTGCTTCAGGTGCGGAGGGGGAGGATCAACAAAGCCGAGCTTGGCGGGTGCATCCGGACATTATCAAGACCCTGCAAGAGGGGGATCAATTGACTGCTGCGGATGATCCCTTCGCGGTTGATGAGCCTGATCGTGATTACGGTCCGCGTAGTTTGGTAGATGCCCTGAAGGACCGTGGGTTGACTTTTCCGGAGGGAGCCTCAGTGACCTATTTGCCTGAGTCGCAGACTTTGGTGGTGAAAAATTCCCCGACCAATCTTGATTTGGTGAATGTCTTGGTGGAGTCAGTTGGAGAGGAGATTGCCCTAGAGCGCCTGGCGCAGAAGCAGGGGGAGAAGGAGGCGAAGGCGGAGCCGTTTTCGACCTTTTCGCTGCATGTGAGTGATGTGAGTTTCAAGTTGGCGCAGGCGGCCTTGGCGAAGGGGGAGTGGCCGGAGGCGGAGCGGGTGCGGGTGGAGGAGTTTGTGAATGCGTTTGATTATGGGGATCCGACGCCGGTGCAGGAGGAGAAGGTGGGGTGCCGGATGGAGCAGGCCGCGCATCCGTTCATGCAGCAGCGGAACGTGCTGCGGATTGCGATGCGCACGGCGGCGGTGGGTCGGGCGGAGGGGGTGCCGTTGCGCTTGACGATTTTGTTGGATAACTCGGGGTCGATGGACCGGGCGGATCGGGCGCAGTCGGTGAAGAATGCCTTTGCGTTGTTGGCGGGGCAGTTGAATCCGCAGGACGAGGTGACCCTGATCGGGTTTGCGCGGACGCCGCGTTTGTTGCGGGACGGGGTGAGTGGGGACAAGGCGCAGGAGTTGTTACGGGTGCTGGAGGAGACGCCGAGCGAGGGAGGGACGAATTTGGAGGAGGCGTTGTTGCTGGGGATGGAGAAGGCGGTGGAGCATCGACTGGAGGGGGCGCAGAACCGGATCATTTTACTGACGGACGGGGCGGCGAATCTGGGTGATGCGGAGCCGGAGCGCTTGGCGGGGTTGGTGGAGCGGATGCGGGAGCGGGGGATCGCCTTTGATGCCTGTGGGGTGGGAGCGGATGGATTGAATGACGACATCCTGGAAGCGCTGACGCGGAAGGGGGACGGGCGGTATTACTTGTTGGATCGGCCGGAGGATGCGGATGCGGGGTTTGCGAAGCAGATCGCGGGGGCGCTGCGGCCGGCCGCGAAGAATGTGAAGGTGCAGGTGGAGTTCAATCCGAAGCGGGTGGGGCACTATGCGTTGTATGGCTTTGAGAAGCACGAATTGAAGAAGGAGGATTTCCGCAACGACAGTGTGGATGCGGCGGAGTTGGCGGCGGAGGAGGCGGGAGTGGCGATGTATCACTATGAGGTGTTGCCGAACGGGGAGGGGGATGTAGGGACGGTCTCGGTGCGGTTCCAGGACATGGCCACGGGGGAGATGGTGGAGAAGTTGTGGCCGATTCCGTATGTGGTGAATCCCGCGCCGTTGGAGGAAGCGGAGCCATCGATGAAGTTGGCGGCGACGGCGGCGTTGTTGGGCGAGGCGTTGAAGGGGAGCGCGGTGGGGGATTTGGTGGAGATGGGGACGCTGGATCGGGTGAGCCGGTCTTTACAAACAGTTTACCCACATAATGAGCGGGTCGGTCAGCTTATTGAAATGATTGGGAAGGTCAGAGCGATGGGAGGGGGACGATGAGTGCGTGGCGGGAAGGTGGATGGGGTGGCTTGCACGATGTGGCCCTTCGCAGCCCCTCCGGGGTTGGGGGGGCTGTCGCGGGTGAATCCCGGGGTAGGCCTCCGTTCCTCCGGCCTGCCCCGGGCTACCGTATGGAACCCCTCCGGGGTGGAGAGTGCGGATTTCGGAGTGCTAATTTCGGAATGGGGAATGCGGAAGGCGGAGTGCGGAAGTGGACGGAATGAGAAGAGAAGATTTAACCCAAACAATTAATTACATGAAAACGAACGACAAGAGTGGAGCAGGATTTGACCTGGGCGGGACGGCGGCGGAGATGCTTCAAGAGCGGCAGGGATGCCGCTCCTCCGTTGGATTTGTCCTGGGCAGACTGATGGCGACGTCGCTTCTGATGGGGATTTTCGCGTGGGGAGGGTTCCTGTGTGGACAAGAGCCTGAAGTGCCGGAGGAGGCGGTGCAGGAGCCGGTGCAGGAGCCGGTGCAGGAGCCGGTGGTGGTCGCGGAGGAAGCTTCGGTGACCACGACGATTGGTGCTGATGGGGGGCGTTTGGTGGTGGAGGCGACCGGTTTGGTGCAGAAAGTGCCGTCGTTTTACACGGGGAGTGCGGAGAGTTTGGTGCGGATCGGGGAGAAGCAGATCGACTACCGGTTTCGGGTGAGGCTGCGGGTGTTGCAGGGGGAGGCGAAGGTGTTGAGTCTTGGGTTGGTGGGGCCGGGGGAGATCGTGGGGGTGACCGGGCCGATGACCAGTTGGGCGGTGCGGCAGGAGGGGGATCAGCGGTATTTGGAGATCCGGCCGAGCGAGGAATTGGAGGAGTATCAGTTTGAGGTGACCGGGCGGCAGCAGGAGTTGAAATTGCCGGTGGAGATGGGATTGCTGCGGCTGAGTGGGGGGAAGGCGGTGGGATTTTCGGATCACATCCGGGTGAGTTCCGATCCGCGGGTGTCGGCGCGGGTGAGTCGGGCAGTGGGGTATGCGCCGGTGGAGGATCAGAAGCCGGGGGTGCACGAGTTTGTGTTGGTGCGGGATTCGGGGATGCTGGATGTGGTGGTGGAGCGCGGGGACGGGTTGACGGCCCGGGCCGAGTTGACGGGGGTGCGCCTGGAGGGCGTGGTGAATGGCAAGGATGGCTTCGCGAGCTTTGTGCTGACGGGAGTGGCGGAGGTGCGGGAGGATGATTCGAGCATCACGCTGCTGCATGGGCAGGCGGCGGTGGAGGAATTTCCGCAGGACCCGGGCTATCGGCTGGTGCTGCATGACAATCAGAACGGGGAGACCTCCTATCGTCTGGAGTTTGAGAAGGCGGGGAGCTATCCGGTGCGGGTGGAGTTTGTGGCGCGGGTGGTGGACAGTGCGGAGTGGAGTGGCTTTGACTTTGGGGTGCCAGGCGGGGCGGTGGTGCCGTTGTCGTTGACGGGGATTCCGGCCGATTCGGAGTTTCATGAGCGGGCCACGGTGGTGCCGTCGGCAGAGGGTAAGGCGTGGCGCGGGTTTTTGCCGATCAGTGGATCAGCCTCGGTGGCGTGGAAGCCGAAGCGCAAGGCGGGGGACGGGAAGCTGTTCTTCACGACCGAGGCGCGGGTGAATCTGGGGGTGGGGGCGGGACTGCTGCGGCAGGAGACGGAGATCGCTTACAAAATTTTGCAGGGCAAGCTGGAGGAGCTCAACCTCGCGTTGACCGGGCCGGGCGAGGTGCTGGCGGTGGAGGGAGCGGGGATTCTGGGTTGGGAAGTGCGGGAAGCGGATGGCGGGCGGACCCTGCAGGTGCGCTTGAGCCAACCGATCGAGGGTGCCAGCACGCTGCGGATTCGCAGTCAGCTGGCGCTGGGAGCCTTTCCGGTGCGGGCTGCGCCGTTGCGGGTGGATCCGGAGGGGGCGATCCGGCACTCGGGCTACATCCGGGTGTACAACATCGGGGCGACGCGGTTGGAGGTGGCGGGATTGAGCGGGTTGACGCAGTTGGCGCCGGAGCAATTTCCGGTGGAGAACATGCCCGGCGGGGATCGGCAGGTATTCGTGTATCGCTTTCCGGCGGTGAATCATTCCTATGAGGTGGTGGCGAGCCGGGTGGAGCCGGAGGTGCAGATATCGGAAGTGGTGGTCTATGAGTTGTCGGAGACCGACCGGATCATCCGGGCGGAGGTGGAGATGGACATTCGCGAGGCGGCCTTGCGTTCGGGGGACATGCTGATTCCGGAAGACTACACGGTCGTCTCGGTGGTGGGGGCGGAGGTGGCCGACTACGTGCCGGCCACGGAGGTGGCGAATGGGATGCGCAATCTGAAAGTCTTCTTTTCGAAGGAAGTGATCGGACGGCAGTTGGTGTCCGTGCAGTTGGAGAAGAACATTTCGGCGGCGGCGGGGGAGTGGGTGCTGCCGCGTTTGGAGTATCCGGGTGCGAAGTCGGTGCGGGGGGACATCGGGGTGGCCTCGGTGCCGGGCTATCGGATCGTGGTGGGGAAGGTGGACAAGCTCTCCGAGAAGCCGGTCTCGTATTTCCCGATCAAAGTGCCGCGTTTGCAGCAGGCCTTCCGGATCCGGGAGCGGGAGTGGAGTGGCGCGGTGCTGATCGAGCGGCTGGAGCAGAGTGTGCAGGCGGATTTGTTTCACCTCTATTCGCTGAAGGACCAGACTGCGTATGCCAGTGTGGTGCTGAACTATTTCATCACCGGAGCGCCGGTGAACGAGTGGCGGGTGGACGTGCCGGAGGAGGCCGGGAATGTTTCGGTGGAGGGTCAGGACGTGCGGACCTGGCGGCGGGAGGAGAATCAGCTCGTGGTGACATTGCATCAGCCGGTGATCGGGGCTTACACGCTGTTGGTGACCTATGAGGAAGCGGTGGGCGCGCGGGGTGGGGAAATTTTTCCGGGGCGGGTGGCGGCGGTGGGGGTGCGCGGGGAGCGGGGGTTCATCCAGGTGGTGAGTCCGGTGCAGGTGAACACGGAGATCGTGCGGACCTCGCCGGAGTTGTTGCGGCTTGATGCGCTGGAATTGCCGGCGGAATTTCGCTTGTTGAGTGCGGCGCCGTCGAAGGCGACTTATCAGTACACCTCGCGGCCGTTCGAGTTGGTGATTGGGGTGCAGTGGTTTGATCCGGGTGATACCGTGACGCAGGTGGTTGGATTCGCGGAAGCGGGGAGCCGGGTTTCGCGGGACGGGGAAGTGGTGACGGACGTGAGTTATTCCGTGAAGACGCGGGGGCGCGGGGTGCTTCGGGCGACCCTGCCGGAGAGGGCGCGGTTGTGGGCGGTGACCGTGAACGGGGAATCGGTGAATGCGCGGGAGGATGGGAAGGACACCGTCATTCCGCTGCCCGCGGGAGTGGATGCCAATGCGCCGGTGGAAGTGAAGCTGCGTCTTGGCACGCCGGCCGGGGATGGGGCGGTGAAAGTGAGTTTGCCGGCCATTCATGCGCCGGTGATGAAGGCGGAGTGGTCGATCCGCGGGGAGGCCGGACGTGTGCTGGTGCCGCGGGGCGGTGATTTGTCGCTGGATGTGCCGGTCCTGAGTGAGACTGGTTTGGAATGGATCGCGGGGCGGGCGCTGGTGTGGACGGCGATCGTGGCGGTGTTTCTGGCGGCGGGAGTGTGCTTCATCAGCGGCAAGGAAGGTGGGACGATTCGGGGGATTTGCGGCCTTCTTTGCCTGGTGGTGGCGATGGCGATTGCGGGAAAGTTGGCGTTGAAGGCGGGCACGGAAGTGCGGGGGAATCTGGAGACGCTGGAATACACGCTGAGTGCGGTGACGCCGCAGCAATCGGCGACCGTGTTGCTGGACAACGAGACGGAGTTTGCGGCGGCCATCAACACGACCGGGCTGTTGATGATCGGGTTGGGGTTCTGCTTGTTCGTTTGGTCGTTCCTTGCGCTGGATCACCGGATCTGGTTCCGCCTGTGTGGGGCGGTGATGTTGATGGTGGGCATTCTCATTCAGCGGGGTGGAGCACAGCTGTTTTATGCCGTGGTGATCGCCTTGATCGTGTTGTTGTTGCTGGTGGGCATCTATCGGATCAGCTGTGAGATGCAGCGGGCCGCGGCGAGGCGTCGGGCTGCGCAGGCCAAGGAGCAGGAGGAGGCCGCGACCAAGGCTCCGACGAAGGGGAAGAAGAAGGAGGACGGACCGTTGCCGGGAGGGGCGACGGCTTCGCTGCTGTTGTTTGTGGGCTTGCTGATGAGTCTGGGAGGGCAGGGGGTGTCGCATGCCGACAAAGCGGAGCCCGCGCCGATCATTTTGCCGGCGGGATTTGCCGGGGCGGATGCGGTGAAGCAGAGCTGGAGCATTTCTGAAGGGCGGTTGAAGGCGGAGGGGACGCTGACTGTTTCCGGGGAAGCCGGGGCGCGGTTTTTGTTGCTGCGAGGGAGGGGAGTGATGACCGCCTTCGAGGGGGCGGGGCTGCATGTGGGGAAGGAGAACGTGTCGGGGTTCGGGGCGTGCTATGTGGTGACCATTCGCGGGGAGATGGAGGGCGCGCCGCAGACGGCGGCGTGGCGGCAGTATGAGGCCACCTTTGCCTATGAAATGCCCGTGGCGAATTTGCAGAACGGGGTGACCGTGCCGACCGGGCCGGGGTCCGTGCAGCAGGTGGAGGTGCGCTATGACAAGGCCGGGTGGGAATTTGATTCCACGGCGGCGATGAAGGTGAGTGCGCTGGAAGGATTGGGCGAAGGGGAGAGTGGTGCGCGATTGTTGCTCTCGGCGCGGGCGGAGACCGTCATCACGATGCGTCCGAAGCGGCGGGATGTGACGGCGGAGGAGCCGAAGTACTTTGTGGAAGCCTCGAATTTGTTCCTGCCCAGTCCCGGGGTGGTGGACAGTCGGCACCTGTTGCAGGTGCGGCCGTCGCAGGGGGAGGTGGACCGTTTGACGGTGAACATACCGAAGGGCTTCACGGTGAGCAATGTGGAGGGTCGTCCGGTGGGGACCTGGCAGTTTGATGCGGATGGGGGAGTGCTGCACGTGGTGCTGGAGCCGGCGCAGTCGGGGGCATTTTCGCTGTTGGTGGAGACGCAGGGGAGTTTGGATCCGCTGCCTGCGGAGGTGACTCTCTCCCCGGTTTCGGTGCCGGGGGCGGCGAATGAAGTGGGGTTGTTTGCGGTGGCCTTTGGGTCGGAAGCGCAGCCGGAAGACTCCGAGCCGACCGATTTGTCGCCGGTGAACTTGGCGGACTTTGACGAGACGTTGATCCCGGAGCATTTGGGCGGGAAGGTGGTGCTGCATCGGGTGTATCGCTACGGGCAGTCGGGCGGGAGTTTGGCGCTACGGGTGGCCCCGGTGGCGCCGGAAGTGCGGGTGACGACGCAGGAGGTGCTCTCGATCGGTGATGAGCGGCTGGTGTTGGGGGTGAACTTCACGGCGGACATCACGCGGGCGGGCGTGTTCCAATTGAGCTTTCCGGTGCCGGCGGGGATGGAGGTCGAGTCGTTGAGCGGGCCGGCGTTGAATCATTGGAGTGAGTTGACCGAGGAGGGGGTGCGCTACGTGATTCTGCACCTGAACGGGAAGACGCTCGGGGCGCAGGAGTTTGCGTTGTCCCTGGCGGGAGTGTCGCCGAGCGAGGCACCGGAGGGCTGGACGTTGCCGCGCTTTGGAGTGCGGGAAGCGAAGCGGCAGACCGGGCAGTTGGTGGTGAAGCCGACGCCGGGGATTCGGTTGCGAACCTTGACGCGGAAGAATGTTTCGGAGGTTGATCCGCGCTCGGTGGGTGGACAAGGAGAGGGTGCGCTGGCCTTCCGGGTGTTGCAGAAGGATTGGGAGCTCAGTCTGGGGATCGAGAAGCTGGATCCCTGGGTGACCGGGCAGATCCTGCATGAACTGACGTTGCGCGAGGGGCAGACACGGTCGAGCATCTTGGCGAAGCTGAAGGTGGAGAACGCCTCGATTCGTTCGCTGCAGGTGCGTTTGCCGGGGCTGAGCGAGGAAGAAGCGAAGACCGTGCGGGCCAGTGGCACCTCGGTGGGTGATGTGCAGCAAGTGGAGGGCGAGGACGGGGTTTGGCTGATCCAGTTCAAGCGCCGGATGTTGGGGGATATTGATTTGCGCCTGGAGTTTGAGCGGACCGGAGAGCGGGCCGAGGAGAGCGAGAAGCTGGCGGTGTTGGACTTTCCGGAGTTGCGGCAGGCCTCCTACTACGTGGCGGTGCGGGCCGGGGCGCGGATGGAGTTGAGCACGGAAGTGATGCCGAAGGGCTGGCAGCGGGTGGACTGGAATGCGGTGCCGCAGGTGCTGCGGGAGAGCGGGGACCGGAGCATTCCGGCGTTGAGTCTGCGGGCCGTGGTGCCGGAGAATGCGCTGGAGATCGGGCTGCGTCGCCATTCCGTGGCGGAGTCGCTGAAGCTGCGCGTGGTGGGTGGAGAATTCATCACGCTGGTCTCGCCGGTTGGTCAGTTTTTGACCTCGGTGGATCTGGATGTGCTGGTGGTTCAGCGGAGCACGCTGGAGGTGACGCTTCCGAAGGGCGGGGACCTCTATAATGTGTTTGTGAACGGGGAGAGTGTCAGTGTGGTGCGGGAGGGGGAGGTGTATCAGTTCTATATTCTGCCGGGGGCGGATGACAAATCGGCGCAGGTGCGTTTTGTGTATTCGTTGCCGGGGCAGGACCTGCGGCGGTTGAAGCTGGACAGTCCGAAGCTGAACGTGCCGTTGGAAAACATCCGCTGGCGGGTGGTGGTACCGTCGGATTTCCACTATGTGAGCTCGGATGGGGATCTGGATTTGACGGATGAAGCCTTCGGGGAGGCCTTTGATCGGCAATACTATCTGGCTGCGACGCAGATCGAGCGGCAGGAGCAGGTGCAGCAGGCGGAGCAGTTGCTGGAGCAGGCCAACGATTGGTTGCAGGCCGGTGAGCAGACCAAGGCGCGGCTGGCGTTGAACAGCGTGGCGAACAATTACAGCCTCGATGCGGCCTCGAATGAGGACACGCGGGTGCAGTTGCGGGAGTTGCAGACGCAGCAGGCCATCGTGGGACTGAACACGCGGCGGCAGCGGCTGTATCTGGACAACAAGGTCGATGACCAGGGCTTTGAGCGGAACGCGCAGTTGGAGGTGGCGGCGGCGCGGAATGGGATCATCAATGACGGGGAAGTGCGGTTCCGGCCGCAGGACTTCGGGGCGTTTCTGGAAGGGAACACGAAGGAGGACAATGCGGTGCTGGCGAAGATCGCGACGCGCTTGGTGACGCATCAGCGGTCGAGTGAGCCGGCACCCCAGGCGATCAGCGTGATCGTGCCGGAGGAGGGGCGGGTGCTGACCTTCTCGCGCAGTGTGCAGGTGAACGAGAACGAGCCGTTGGAGCTGGATCTGAAGCTGAAGGAGGAAAGCGTGAAGAGTTCGAGTCGCGAGGCGCTGGTGCTGCTGGTGCTGTTTGCGATGGTGGGGTTGTTTTATCTGGGGTTCTGGAAGAAGGCGCAGGGGTAGTGGTGAGTTCGAAGGAACTGCCCGGAAATTTCCAACTCCCAATTTCCAAATAAATTTAAGAACCAAATCCAAACCCTGACGCTTAGAAGTTCCAGAGTTTGCCCTGCTGGATGTCGGCCATGGCCTTGGGGCTGTTCATGTAGGAGCTGGGGGGATTGGGAAGGGCGCTGTCGTCGAGGACGGGGAGGGATTTGCCGATGGTGGCGTCCCAAGGCTGGCTGGTGGAGATGTTGATGGGGGTGCCGACGCGAACGAGTTCGTACACTTTTTTGGCGGACTTGAGGGGCATGCGGATACAGCCGTGGGTGCTGGGGTAGGGTTTCACGAAGCCCCAGTGCATGCCGTAGGAGGCGCTGTAGAATTCGATCCAGTAGGGCATGGGGTAGCCGGCGCCGGGGCTGCTTTGGCGGCGGCGGGTGGCGATCTTGTTGCGGACGCTGAAGTTGCCCTTGGGGGTGGGGGTGGCGGTGGTGCCGACGGAGATGGGGGTGGCGAGGAGGACTTCGTTGCCCTCGACGACGTAGAGGCGCTGGGCGCTGGTGCTGAGCTTGAGCTGGACCCGGGCCGGGTTGGTGGGCTGCTTGACGGGTGGGTCGAAGGAGAAGGCGGTGTTGTTGCCGCCGGTTCTCCCGGTGGTGCAGGCACCGAAGCTGAGGCAGAGGAGGGCGAGGGAGAGGGAGGCGAGGAGGCGTTGGAGACGGGCGTTCATGGATGGATCGGTGTTTGGATTGGAATGGGATGAATTGAAGGGGAGCGGCGGGTGAGGTCAAGGCTGCGGAGCGTAGAGGGCGATAAAGATTTGGCGGCGGGGGCGCCGGGAGCTGGGGGAAGGGAGGTTCCCAATCGACTTTTGGCGGATCGCCGGGTAGCGATGGGGTTGTCAAGATGTCCCTGCCCACGCGATCCTACTGGTGTTTTTTGAGCTATCGTCACGCCGACAACAAGGAGGCGGGGCAGCAGTGGGCGAGTTGGCTGCATCACGGCCATCGAGACCTATGAGGTGCCGGAGGATCTGGTGGGGACGGTCAATGGGCGGGGGGATGAGATTCCGGAGCGGATCTTTCCGGTGTTTCGAGACGAGGAGGAGCTGCCGGCGGATGCGGATCTGTCCTCGCCGATCGGGCGGGCCCTGGACGCTTCGAAGACGCTGGTGGTGTTGTGTTCGCCCCGGGCGGTGCAGAGCAGGTATGTGGCGGAGGAGATTTTGTTGTTCAAGCAGGGGGGGAAGAGTGACCGGATCATGGCGGCTTTGCTGGACGGGGAGCCGAATGCGAGCCGGGATGAGACGAAGAGTGCGGAGGAATGTTTCCCGAAGCCGTTGATGCATCCGGTGGGGGAGGGCGGGCAATTGTTGGAGGAGGAATGGACGGAGCCGATCGCGGCGGACTTTCGTTTGTCGGACGGGAGCGAGGGATGGACCAGTCCGGCGGCCTATCGGGAGTCGTTGAATCGGGCGGGGAAGATGGAGCGCGGTCAGGTGGATCACGCTTGTTTCAGCTGGCGAACATGCAGTGGGCTTCGGGTGATGTGCTGGGGGCGAAGGAGAATTTTTTGGAGAGTGCGAAGGTGGCGGAGGAACTCGGGGTGAAGGAGGTCGGTGTTTCGGATCGGTGGCGGCATCTGGCGGGGCGGAGTCTGGGGTGGATGGGGGAGATGTTGAAGTTGGACACGGCGGACATCGACGGTTCGGAGAAGGCGGTGCGGGAGGCGATGGGGCACTATGAGGTGTTGCGGGAGAAGGAGCCCGAGAGTGCGGAGTGGAAGGAGGGGATCGCGATGAACAAGACGAGGTTGGCGGATGTGTATTTGACGCGAGGGGATTTCGACACGGCGGAGGAGTTGTATCGGGAGGCGGTGGCGATGCGGAGAGAGTTGATGGAGGCGGATCAGGACAATCCTGTGCGGGTGCAGCGGTTTGCAGTGGCGTTGAACCGGATCGGTGAACTGTTCCTGAGCCGGGAGCGATTTGATGATTCGTATGAGGCGTTTGTGCTCTGCCGGGCGGTGTCCGAGCATTTGCTGAAATTGGAACCGGACAACCGGCGTTGGCTGACGGATCTGGGTGGTGTTCTGTTTGCGTGGCGCGATTCCTGTCGGGCGAGGGAGGATTGGGAGCGATCGCTGACCTTGAACGAGGAGTTGATGGTGGTGCAGAAGAAGCTGCTGGAGGGTGATGGAGAGCGGATTGAGCCCTACTACAATTTGTCGATGAGCCAGCGGGCGCATGCGGAGGTGTTGGCGATGCTGTCGGAGCGGTGGTCCGAGGAGGTGGAGTGGCTGCGGAAGAGCGAGGAGACGCTGGTGGAGATGGAGGGCGATGAGAAGGTGTCGGAGTGGGTGAAGGAGGCGTTGGAGGGGCAGAAGGCGCTGTATGCGCAGGCGCGGGAGGGGGAGGAGTAGATCGTTGGCCGGGGGTGCGCCGGGGGGGGCGGTGTTGATTGGCCGGGAGTCCTGCGTGGGCCGTCGCTGACGCGACGGGGAGGGGAGTCGGGGCATTGGGGCGGGTTACAAACCCGCGCTCCATAATCAACGCCAGCGGTTGATTTGGGCGCGGACGTTGTCGATGGAGGGGGCGCCGAGGTTGGTGCGGGAGGCGAGGGCGCGGTCGAGGTTGAAGACGTCCTTGGCGTCGGGGCCGAAGTGTTCGGAGACGGTGGCGAGGTCGAGTTGGTCGAGGGGAGTGCCGGTCTGGTTGGCCTTGGCGACGGCGAGGCCGACGAGTTCGTGGGCCTCGCGGAAGGGGACGCCCTTGAGGACGAGGTAGTCGGCGAGGTCGGTGGCGAGGAGCATGGGATCGGAGGCGGCGGCGAGGCAGCGGTCTCGGTTGATCTCCAGTTCGCCGACCATCTCGGTGTTCACGGCGAGGGCGAGCTTGATGGTGTCGATGGAATCGAAGAGGGGTTCCTTGTCCTCCTGCAGGTCGCGGTTGTAGGTGAGGGGGAGGCCCTTGAGCGAGGTGAGCATGGAGACGAGGTTGCCGAAGAGGCGCCCGGATTTGCCGCGGGTGAGTTCGCAGACGTCGGGATTTTTTTTCTGTGGCATCAACGAAGAACCGGTGGTGTGGGCGTCGCTGAGGGTGGCAAAACCGAATTCGGTGGAGCACCAGAGGATGAGGTCCTCGCTGAAGCGGGAGAGGTGGGTGCCGCAGAGGGAGAGGGCGAAGAGGATTTCGGCGATGTAGTCGCGGTCGGCGATGGCGTCCATCGAGTTGGTGGAGGGGGCGTCGAAGCCGAGCTCCTTGGCGATGGCGGCGCGGTCGAGGTTGATGGTGGAGCCGGCGAGGGCACCGGAGCCGAGGGGGCAGACGTTGAGGCGATGGCGACAGCCGGCGAGGCGTTGGCGGTCGCGCTCGATCATTTCGACGTAGGCGAGGAAGTGGTGTCCGGCGGTGACCGGTTGGCCGCGCTGGAGGTGGGTGTAGCCGGGCATGACGGCGTCGGCGTAGAGTGCGGCGCGGTCGAGGAGGGCGGTTTGGAAGGCGGCGAGGAGGTCGGTGATGGCGTCGATCTCGGCGCGGCAGTAGAGGCGGGTGTCGGTGGCGACCTGGTCGTTGCGGGAGCGGGCGGTGTGGAGTTTGCCTCCGGCGGCTCCGATCTTTTTGGTGAGGGCCGACTCGATGTTCATGTGGATGTCCTCCAGTTCGATGGAGAACTCGAATTTGCCGGCGGCGATGTCCTGTTCGATTTCACGGAGGCCGGATTCGATTTGGGCGAACTCGTCGGTGGTGAGGAGACCGGCGTTGAGTTGGGCCCGGGCATGGGCGATGGAGCCGGCGATGTCGTGGGGGTACAAGCGCCAGTCGTAGGAGATGGACTCTCCGTATTGCTGGACGAGATCAGCGGTCTGTTTTTGGAATCGGCCTTTCCACATGGTGTTGGGGATTTAGGTGGTTGAGCGGGGGAATGCAAGGGTGGGGGTGGGGTGGCGTGACCGTCTCGGTCGCAGGCCTGATTGGTTGTGGGAGGGGGGGTGAAGGTGAAGCTGACGGCGGGCACGCGGTCACGCCACGGAGGGCGAGGCATGCGTCGCTTGGGAACGGGAGGGATTTGGCCTGCGACCGGGACGGTCACGCCACGGAGGGCGAGGCGTGCGTCGGTTGGGCGCGGGAGGGGTTTGGCCTGCGACCGGG
>Ga0105052_10003456_pt1 | contig 18250 bp, 14 predicted proteins | sample FRY03_FD_78094 | JGI IMG/M metagenome (GOLD analysis project Ga0105052, IMG submission 78094) | Freshwater microbial communities from Lake Fryxell liftoff mats and glacier meltwater in Antarctica - FRY-03 | ecosystem: Environmental > Aquatic > Freshwater > Ice > Glacier meltwater ... | reverse complement strand
TATGTGAAGCAGTGAGCATTGGATTACCGTCAGCTTATACTCCTTGATCAAATAGATAGGGAGTCCGAGATATCGGTGATACAGAGAAAAAAAGAAACGACGATTGTGAGAAACGATATACTTATGAGCGCTGGAGAGATCCAGTCCTTGGTTGCTACTATGCAAAAAGAATTGGTTTTGGATCAAGATGCGTTTAATATTATCCATCCTTTTGTGTGAAATAAGTATCTGGAGTATTTTGCTCCGATCAATGCTGATGGAAAACTAGAGAAACCTCAAGGGACGATCTATGCTATCCCCAAGCTGCATATGAGCAAAGCTCCTGTAGTACAATCCTTACATGAACAAGGACGTGTGCAGTTGATGGATCTTTCTGAAGATGAGATAGCACAATTTTATAGTAAAGATAGTATGGGTGCTGCTGGTGAGTTTATTGAACTGTATCGTGTGTGTGCTGATGAACCACATATTGTATCCGATGCTATTAAGCAAGAGTTTGCTGCGCTTTCGTATCCGATCTGTTTTTATGATTACGAATCCGTGAGTACGCCCATTCCGTTTATGGATAATACCTATCCGTATCAGCAGGTAGTGGTGCAGTATTCTTTACACAAGCTGTATGCTGATGGTAGTATGAAGCACTATGGTGGCGTATTGGGTGGATTGTGAGATGCTCGTGTTGCACAGCTTGATTTTGATCATAACAATAGAGTATCAGAAGAATATGACAAAGTAGTGTACGGTTCATACAAAGATTTGCTCGAGGCGATGATTGCTGATATTGGCGAAGATATACAGACATCTTCCTTTATTGTATGGTATAAACCGTTTGAAAATACAAGAAATGTTGAAATTGCTGGTATTTTTCCAGATCTAGCTGATGATTTCTTATCAATCAATGAGAAAACCTTTGATCTCATGGATATATTTTCCAAAAGATATTATTTTGATAGGGCTTTTATGGGTTCTTGTTCTATAAAGAAGGTCTTGCCAGTCTTAGTTCCTGAGATGAACTATGAAAGTTTGACTGTGAGTAACTGATGAATCGCAATGAAAAAACTTCACGAACTTATTGGTGGATCGATAGTGGATCCAGTGAAGAAACAAGTATTGTTACAAGATTTACTTATATATTGTGGACAAGATAGTTTGGCAATGGTTAAGATATTTCAAGCCATCCTCAAAAACTCTCAATAATTCTTCTTTATAATGCATACATATATATGTATCATTTTTTATTCATAGAGTATGTCTATAATATATTTTATTTTTAGTATATATGTGTTCTAGTTGTGAATTTTTTTTTGGTGATTTCTGTCGATTATTGTATTTATTTCTTCCTTCTCTTTGGATAATCTAGCTTTACTCGTGTCATCTTTTGTCTATGTGTAGATAAAATTGGCTTCCTCTCTAGTTACTTTTGGCTGTGGTGTTGAGGATGTCTCAAAAGAACTTACATCATAGGTATATAAAGAAAGTACAAAAAAAGTCTAAAAATCCCTTGAAATGCCAAATGAGATTATTATAGTAGAACCTGTTACCTTACGAAGAAGGTAACTTTTCTTTCGAGGAAATGAGTGGTAATTAACAGCAAAATATATTGCATTGACAAAAATAATAATCTTTTTAAGAGCTAAAAGTGGATGCCTTGGGTAGAAAAAGGATGAAGGACGTGATTGGCTGCGAAAAGCCACGGTAAGGTGCCAGTAACCGTTATAGCCGTGGGTATCCGAATGGGGTAACCTATCTTGTATATCAAGATGTCAAATGACCAATACTACGGGAACTGAAATATCTTAGTACCGTAAGGAAAATAAATCGTAAGAGATTCCCTCAGTAGTGACGAGCGAACGGGGAAGAGCCCAAACCTTGATAGTGTAAGATTCTAGTCGTTGCTATCAAAGGGGTTGTAGGATTATACTATATATGCTAGTACATATATAAAGAGTTACAAATCACCTTGTTAACAGAAGACAGTTGAAAAGCTGTGCCATAGACGGTTAAAGCCCGGTATGTGAAAGTAAGGTGACTCTTGTATAATTCCTGAGTAGCGTCAGACACGAGAAATCTGGCGTGAAGCTGCCCAGACCACTGGGTAAGGCTAAATATTTTTCTACACCGATAGCGTATAGTACCGTGAGGGAAAGGTGAAAAGAACCCCAGGAAGGGGAGTGAAATAGATTCTGAAACTTTTAGCTTACAATTGAGTGGGAGCCCTTAGGGGTGACCGCGTACCTATTGACGAATGGGTCAGCGAGTTATCGTCGGAAGCAAGGTTAAGGCAGTAACAGCCGGAGCCGAAGGGAAACCAAGTCTGAATAGGGCGACAAGTTTCTGGCGATAGACCCGAAGCGATATGAGCTAGACATGGGCAGGCTGAAGGTATACGAAAGTATGCTGGAGGGCCGAACGGGTAGGTGCTGCAAAACCTTCCGATGACCTGTGTTTAGGAGTGAAAAGCTCATCGAATATCGCGATAGCTGGTTCTCTCCGAAATGCATTTAGGTGCAGCCTGTAATTAAGATCTTGTAGAGGTAGAGCTCTTATAAGGCTAGGGGTGTCGAGAGGCATTACCAACCCTTGTTAAACTTCGAATGCTACAAGGAATATTGCAGAGTGAGACCGTGGGGGTAAGCTTCATGGTCGAAAGGATAACAGTCCAGACTTCTGACTAAGGTCCCTAAATATAGCTAAGTGGGGAAGGAGGTGTATCTGCTATGACATCCAGGATGTTTGCTTAGAAGCAGCAATCATTTAAAGAAAGCGTAACAGCTCACTGGACAAGCGGATATGCGCCGAAGATGTAACGGGGCTAAGCTATATACCGAAGTCGAAGATTCAATTTATTGGATGGTAGGAGAGTGTTCTGTACGAGCTGAAGCTTCAGCGTGAGCGAGAGTGGATTGTACAGAAGTAATAATGCTGACATAAGTAACGCCGACATGTGAAAATCATGTCTGTCGTAATCCCAAGGATTCCTACGCAACGTTGTTCGACGTAGGGTTAGGCGGGACCTAAGGCCAAGACCGAACGGTCAGGTCGATGGATAGCCGGTTAATATTCCGGCCCCTATAATATAGTGATGCAGTTACGCATCGGGACATGTGAGAGCTTGCCAAGGATATGGTGAGTTCAATAAGTAAGGCGTTGAGAAAGATAGTTAAGTACGTCTTTCGAGCTGAGCTTTATGAGGAAGGATCCGCAAGGTGAATAATTCTCATCGTTCTGGTGCCGAGAAAACCTGCTAGCGCTAATGTATTGTAGCCCGTACCCAGAACTAACACTAGTGGGATGGTAGAGAATACCAAGACAAACGAGATAACCAATGGATAAGGAACTAGGCAAATCAGCGGGCGTAATTTCGAGATAAGCCCTGACTTGTAGAAATACAAGTTCGCAGCGACTGACGTGGGAGGAACTGTTTATCAAAAACACAGCTCTCTGCTAACTCGTAAGAGGATGTATAGAGGGTGACGCCTGTCCAATGCCAGAATGTTACGCTCTCTTGTGCAAGCTCGAGAGTCAAGCACTGGTGAATGACGGCCGTAACTATGACGGTCCTAAGGTAGCGAAATTCCTTGTCGGGTAAGTTCCGACGCGCATGAACGGCGCAATCACTCCCACACTGTCTTGTCCTTGGACTCGGTGAAATTACATTCCCGGTAAAAATGCCGGGTAGTTGCAGTTAGACGGAAAGACCCTGTGAAGCTTTACTATAAATTGGTATTGTATTATAGCATATATCGCTCAGTATAAGTGGGAGACTTTGAGGTTTGGATTTTGGTCCAGGCGGAGTCGTCGTTGAGATACCACTCGATGTCTGTCGTAGTACTAACCCCAAAACATATGGGGAACAGTGCCAGTTTGGTAGTTTACCTGGGGCGGGTGCCTCCTAAAATGTAACGGAGGCGTACAAAGGTTTGCTTAGTACGGATGGAAACCGTACTGAAAGTATATTCACATAAGCAAGCTTGACTGTGAGACTGACAGGTCGAACAGGGTGGAAACACGGTGAAAGTGATCCGGATCTTCCATGTGGAAGGGGATTCGCTCAACGGATAAAAGTTACTCCGGGGATAACAGGCTAATGGAGCCTAAGCGTCCATAGCGACGGCTCCGTTTGGCACCTCGATGTCGACTCGTCGCATCCTGGAGCTGTAGAAGGTTCCAAGGGTTGGGCTGTTCGCCCATTAAAGCGGGACGCGAGTTGGGTTCAGAACGTCGTGAGACAGTTCGGTCCCTATCTACTGCAACCGTAAGCAATTTGAGAAACGCTGTCTCTAGTACGAGAGGACCGAGATGGACTAGCCGCTGGTAGTACCAGTTGTTCCGCCAGGAGCACTGCTGGATAGCTATGCTGGGAAAAGAGAATCACTGAAAGCATATAAGTGAGAAACTTGTTTCAAGATTAGATTGCTCTCTCTTCGGAGGTAAGATCCCCCAGAGACTATGGGGTTGATAGGCGTCAAGTGGAAGTGCTGTAAGGCATTGAGCTGAGACGTACTAATAGATCGAGTGAGTTTATTGTTTTTGTTCAATGCAATATATTCTGCTGTTAATGTACTACGGTATATGACTGTCAGATAGGGAATTTTCAAGGTTTTACCTTGCAAATGATACACTTTTGTGTATAGTTTGGTTCTGTATTTGTCATCATGGATCTGTTCATGTATATATATGGTGGTGCTGCTTCGCGTTGGGGAAATACCTGTTCCCATTCCGAATACAGAAGTCAAGCCCAACACGGTTGATGATACTAGTTCTTTGAGCTGGGAAAGTAAATGAGTGCCACCATACATATATATGGGTATCCATATATATCACGAGATCTTTAACAGTACGAGAAAGAGATAGAGTATATGACTCTTTTTTTGAAGAGTTTGACCCTAGCTCAGGATGAACGCTAGCGGGATGCCTAACACATGCAAGTCGAACGGTCCTTCGGGACAGTGGCAAACGGGCGAGTAACGCGTACTTAACCTGCCCAAGAGTTGGGAACAACTGTAGAGATACAGCTAATTCCCAATATCCCCTACAAAATGAAAATATGTAGGGAAAAGATTTATCGCTTTTGGAGGGGGGTGCGTCCTATCAGGTAGTTGGTGAGGTAACGGCTCACCAAGCCTATGACGGGTAGCCGGTCTGAGAGGATGTCCGGCCGCAATGGAACTGAGACACGGTCCATACTCCTACGGGAGGCAGCAGTGGGGAATATTGGACAATGGGCGCAAGCCTGATCCAGCAATCCCGCGTGGAGGATGACGCATTACGGTGTGTAAACTCCTTTTCTGGTAGAAGACGACTGACGGTATACCAGGAATAAGAGACGGCTAACTACGTGCCAGCAGCCGCGGTAATACGTAGGTCTCGAGCGTTATCCGGAGTTACTGGGCGTAAAGGGTCCGTAGCCGGATCTATAAGTCTGTTTTCAAATTCTTTCGCTCAACGAAAGGCAGGGAATAGATACTGTAGATCTAGAGGTTTTTAGAGGTTAGTGGAATTCCCAGTGGAGCGGTGAAATGCGTTGATATTGGGAGGAACGCCGAAAGCGAAAGCAGCTAACTATAATTCACCTGACGGTCAGGGACGAAAGCTTGGGGAGCAAACGGGATTAGATACCCCGGTAGTCCAAGCCGTAAATTATGTTTGCTAGGTGTCTTTGCGTATGCAGGGGTGCCGTAACCTAACGGATTAAGCAAACCGCCTGGGTAGTATATTCGCAAGAATGAAACTCAAAGGGATAGGCGGGGGAACACACAAGCAGTGGATGATCTAGATTAATTGGATACAAAGCCATAAATCTTACCTAGAATTGACATGTATCGTGTCGTATATGAAAGTATACTAGTTATAGCAATATAACGCTTTACACAGGTGGTGCATGGTCGTCGTCAGTTCGTGCCGCAAGGTGTCTAGTTAATTCTAGGAACGAACGCAACCCTCGTTGTTAGTTATTATGTCTAACAAGACTGCCTTGGCAACAAGGAGGAAGGAGAGGATGACGTCAGATCCTCATGCCCCTTACATCTAGGGCTTCATAGGTCATACAATGGGTAGTACAGCGAGAAGCAATACCGTGAGGTGGAGCAAATCTTTAAAGCTATCCTTAGTTCGGATTGTAGTCTGGAATTCGACTACATGAAGTTGGAATTGCTAGTAATGGCGGGTCAGCATACCGCCGTGAATATGTCCCTGTTCCTTGCACTCACCGCCCGTCAAACCATGGGAGTTGAGGCTCTCTGAAGATCCGTTCGCGGGTTAAGGAGGGAATCAATGACTGGGGTTAAGTCGTAACAAGGTATCCCTACCGGAAGGTGGGGATGGACCACCACCCTAATTAAATGGTAAAAATTAATACATTAAAATGTCAAACTTCTCCCTCGATTCGTCGGGGGATGAACGAGTTGTATACTCTGTCTCTTTCTCGTACTATTGGATATCTCATCCGATAAAAAAACTACACTCTGTGTGTAGTTTTTTGTGTTAGATGAAATAAAATATTTTAGTCATTCTGAGCGAAGCGAAGAATCTAGGAATATATATTCTTTCTATTTTTTTGTCATGATACAAAAGTAGCAAAAAAGTCTAGCAAAACCAACCTGCGGTAGGCAGGCGTTGGTCCGATACACTAGCTTAGTCATAGTAACCTTTCCAGCGTTTTTCGGTTGCTTTACTTTCGATGAATTGGCTCGTTTGATTGTTTCTATTTTCTTGGCTGTGTGTTTCTATCGTAATTTTATGGTTTCATTGTCTTCTGGCACTGTAATATTTCATTGGAAAAATAATTGAGCCTCGTTTTTTATCTCTGATAATTGTTTTTTTCTATCTAAAATATGATTGTCTATGTGCGAGATTATAAGATTTTTGGTTTGTAGGGTATTTGCTAGTATTCCTGCTTCTTGTGACGTAATGTGATGTTTTTCATGAGGAGCTTTAACATCTTTTTCATTTTCTAGGCAAAATGCCTCACACAATAATCGGTCACTATTTATTATATCTTTATTGTTTATTTTTTCTGCTATATCTATTGCTTCATCGCCTAGAAATACAAGTTTTTTGTCGTTTTGCTCTAGTATAAACCCATATTGTTCAGTTTTTTCTGATAGTAAATTGAGAGGTTTGATTTTCCAATCAAACAATGTTATTTCTTGTAATTTATTGATATGTGTATAGTCTATTAGTTTTTCATCAATTTGTTTTTTATATAACTTATGTTGTCAGACAATTATCATGAGTTGTTCTATTTTGTTTTCAATTTCTTCTGAACAAAAAATATGTAGCTTTCATGATTTATGTATTCTCAATAGATGAATCATTCATAGAAGGTGATCACTATGACAATGTGTGACTCGAATATATTCAGGTTTTTTAATTTCTCTGCGTAGTATTTTTTGCATGAGAGACATTCCTCATCATGCATCAATATAGAGTTTATTGTCATTATCTTCTAAAAGCATATGCATCGTATCTACGTAAGGATTTAGCGCAGCCCCTGTTCAAAAATATGTTATTTGCATTGTTTGTATATGTAGGTTAAAAGTTATTTCACTGTTGTATTATTTTCATAGATAATATTCGTCTGATACAAGAGATAACTTAAGATGTAATAGCACAAGATCCCTATGATGATCGTGAGTATTGTTCGTCAAAAATGAATGCTGAGATTGTAGGCCATATGAAGTCAGACGGCAACAATTATTCCTATTATCGTACCTTGTCGATACAAGCTACCTTTGCTGTGAAATCTGAGTGCACTATATGCGATGATACCACTTGCTACCATATGTATTGCTGTGGTGAGCAATCATCTTGCGACGTGCATGCCTCGCATTGTTTGTCATTGTGTACTGACATAGTGGATAAGATATGCTATATGTTCACTAAAACTAAATCACAATCCCATTAGTAATGCAAAGAAAATAAGGTCACGACCTATGTATTTGTTTCATCATTGTTTATGTGCGAGAGCACTACTCGCGTGTATTTTAAGATATTCTTCTGCATACACACTAATAAGGACATAGGCGACTATAGTATTCATTGGAATAAACAAACTTCCGTATGCTGCGATACAAAATAAACAAATACTGACGATAAGGAGTTGTTTGTAGTATGTATTTCCTCTTTGTTGGGTGAAGTAGATGATCGATACGATACTACTACAATAGATGACAAATAAAGTTATATTTGTGATTCCAGCTTCCCATATGTTTCCATAGGACCCCAGCATATAATTGTATAACAACAATGCTCAGACAATAAATAATCCCCAAATATATATTTGGATGTTCTTGAGGGATCGGGTTTTCTCGGTATGGAAAAAATTGCGTAAAACCCATAGTCGTGTATTTTCTATACTAAAAATCGTAACGATAGAGATGATGATGTTTTGTCGATCGAACATTTGTCGTGGTTAGTCTAAAGTATTTTGCTCCTTGCAGTTACTGTTTCATCTTTGCGAGGAACGAAGTGATGAGACAATCTCATGTTATATTCTAGATTGCTTCGTTGTTTACCTCCTAACAAAGACGTGTAGGAAGGACGCTCGCAATGATGGACTTATGAAGATGATATGTTTTTATACTTTATATTTTTCTTTGAGTTGTGCAATGTGATTGGTTATATCTTGGTAATCTAATGAATCACTAATGATGAATAACTCTTGTGCCGTGGATCATTTGCTCATGATACATTTCAATCATTGATCTGTAGGATAGGATATACGAAAGCGTTCTATGGAAGATTTTTTCTGTTTTCTGTCTATTCTTCCGGGTATTATCCTATGGATTGCTGGATGTTTTTCAATTTCTTGTAGCATTTTGTGAAATTCTTTGAGGATATGATGCTCGGTTTTTATCTTCGTAAAAGTTGTTTTCATATGTCTATTGGCCGGTAAATCACTATACTTGTGTATACAGCTTTAGTTACCTGATGCAAGCACATGACAATAGGACAGCTTTTGGCTGATACGCAGTATGGACAGAAAACAATACTGCAGAAGCTTATTATGCACTACTGTGTATTGTCTAGAGAGGAGATGTGGATTCAGGCAGACTTTCAGATTCCAGAAAATGTGGTAGAAGATATTGTTTTGGGATACAAAAAATATATTGAACAAAAAATGCCTTTGGAGTATATTGTGGGGAAGGTCACGTTTTTGGGTAATGATTTTGTCGTTAATGAGCATACTCTTATTCCTAGGCCAGAGACAGAGTATATGATAGAAGCGATTAATGACTTTGTAAAAGATTCGGAGTTTTGACTCCAAAATCCAGATATGCATGTTCTGTTGGATGTAGGGACAGGATGTGGTGTGCTGGGATTGAGTGTGTTGTTACATAATCCTGGAGTTTTTGGTCAGGCGATATTGTCAGATTTTAGTGTGGATGCATTGGGAGTAGCTAAGACGAACTATGGATTGTTAGAGTCTAGGTTGCAGACTGCAGATTTAAGTACACAGATAGATTTTGTCCATGGGAGTCTAGTGGAGTATACACAAGATCCAATCTATACATCACAAATTTGAGGTAAAGATGTCGTACTGGTCGCAAATTTGCCCTATATCCCTGATGAGATGTTTGATACGAATGTTGATGAAACGGTCAAAAAATGGGAACCAAGAATGGCTTTTGTGTGATGAAATGATGGATTGGACTTGTATAGGATTATGTTTGATCAAATTATCAAACTACAGACGACAAATAAAAAAGCAAAGACATTGGTGATGTTTTTGGAGATGATGACATGGCAGATAGAGATATTGCAAGCGGAGTTTTGAGATAGGATGTTGTTTGAGGAAGTGAAGACATTTCACTTCAATATTAGGATAGTGAAGGCATCTCTAAAATAAAAAATTATTCTATAATTACTATTTTTGTCGATTTACTTGACAAATAGATTTTTTTGTGTATAATTGATTTAGTTATGTTTTATTTTGTAGTGTATTTTCTATGGCAGGAGAATGGAAAACAAGAGTATGAAACGCAGTGGTAACGCCAGTGAGGATGATTGCATGAGCTCCTGTCCATGCAGCTGTTGATCTTACTAAAACATGAATTGCCTTGAGTAAAGATTATTATGACATTGCTATGGAAACGATGAATGAAATTCAAGAAACACTTTCTGAAGCAGGTAAAAGAGGGAAGTGGTATCATAAAGTTGCTAATGTCTGAGTGATAGCTCCTGTGTGATCTGCCGCAAAATTTATTACTTGAAATATACAAACTGTTATTAACCCTCTTGTTAATGGAGTATTTAACTTCGCTAAAACTTGATGGGGATTTTTGAAAAATGAGTTTAACAGTGTCAAATCAGTTTTTTCTAAAACTCCTGTGTCAGATTTTTCCTTTGCAAAACTGAAACTTACTCCAACACGAAAATCATGGCGACAACCCAAAAATCTTCTTATTGGATGAGCTGCAACAGCTGCTGTAACTGCTGGATCTCCTGATTCTGACTCAACACCTGCTCCTCAAGCAGTAGTGGCACAGACTCCATCCGACGATAGTGAAACCAAGAAAACAATAACAGATCTTACCGTAAGACTAGAAAAACAAGATAAAGATAACCAAGAATTGCAAAAAAGTATCATTGCCATGCAAGATCAGACCAAGCAGCAAACTCAGCTTATGCAACAGCAGATACAACAGAAAGATGCTATGATTGCAGCACTCCAGGCAGATAATACCAAGCAGATAGCTCAAGAGTGAATAAAAAGTCAGGTTGAAGAATGATTAGATTCAGATCGTGAATCTCCAAAAAAAAAAGCCTCGAAAAAGCAGCCAGTAACTTAAAATCTCATATAGACACGCTTATTCCCCAGTGATATACCACTCGCATCGATACGCCATGATGACATCAGAGAATAGTGATTTCTGATCCAAAAAAGAAAGAGAGAAAAAATAAACCAGAATTATATGTGACTATTAATGAACCAGAAAAAGTGAGGCTTACTTATAGTCCGTATGTTTCTGGTGATCATAAAACAGCTACTTATATCTGAGATTTTGCTCGTGATGACAAGAAAATTGATGCATGTCTCAAAGAAATATTTTCAGCCACACAGGATGATTCGTGAAAAATCAATATTTCTGATACATTAGAGAAGAAATTTTCACTCAAAAAATCTGTTGATAAAGATCGTATCGATGAAAAACTGGTCGAAGATGATGCTACTGATTATGTTCATGAGCCAAAATAATGTTGGTATGTCTTTATGTATTCGGGTAAATTTTCTATTGCATCATCGTCAGCTCTTTTGTTTCGATGCTGTTTTGTACACAGACTACATTGAAAAAGGATCCTTCGATCGCCATTTTTCATTTCATAGTTTATAGGGTACATTTTTCCATGACAGGTTGTTGCTCTATCTCCAGGAATTTTGCCATCGACATGCAGTGATGTAAAGCAGTGGGGACAATGATTCCTGCATGTTTTGGATGCAGTGGGGATAGTTTTTCCGCAGGATATGCAGGTGAAAGTTTCGTTGATTTTTTTCATGGCGGCTTGTATAAATAATAGATTTGTGTTATTATATTCAAAATGGGAATGAAATCAAAATGATTATTTATTATTATCTTAATAATTTGTCTTTGTTCTTTTTGTCATTGCTACAAAAAGAACCAAAAAAATCTAGCAAAAACAGCCTGCGCGTGTTTTTGCGACTTGTTTAGTCGGGGTATCTTTTCAGCGTTTTTTGTTTTGTCTGTTTACTTTGGGTTGATTAGTTTTTTTATCCCTTTTTAATTACCTAATATATAAAAAAATAGCCTCATCGAGGCTGTTTTTTTATCTTATATGATTTCTTTTAGATGTTCATTTCTTCGATGACTTCGTTTGCTGCTTTTTTGAAGAGATCTTTTGCTTCGTCGCTAAGTTGTTTTTCTTCTCTTACTTTTTCAGCTTCTTTGCTGTATTTTGCGTCAAGCTTTTCATATAAGTTTGCTTCAAATTCTTCTACTCTTTCGACAGGTACTTTGTCGATAAGTCCTTGTGAACCTACGAACATCAATGCTGCCATCTTGTCGATAGCGATAGGTTTGTTCGCTGCTTGTTTGAGACAAGCGGTCATTCTTTTTCCTCTTTCAATAACTTTGAGTGTATCTTTATCGAGATCAGATGAGAATTGAGCAAATGCTGCCATTTCTGCATATGATGCGAGGTCTAGTTTTAGTGTTCCCGATGCTTTTTTTACTAAGTGTGTCTGTGCAGCTCCTCATACACGAGATACTGAGATACCAACGTTCATGGCTGGCCTTAGTCCTGTGTTGAAGATATCTGCATCCAAGAATATTTGTCCATCAGTAATCGAGATAACATTGGTTGGGATATATGCGGATACATCTCCTGCTTGTGTTTCGATGATAGGAAGTGCAGTCAATGATCCTGTTTTTCCTTTTATTTTTCCATCAGTTACTTTTTCGATATATTCTGCGTTTACTCTAGCAGCTCTTTCAAGCAATCTTGAGTGAAGATAAAATACGTCTCCAGGATATGCTTCTCTTCCTGGTGGTCTTCTCAATAGTAACGATATTTCTCTATATGCTACTGCATGTTTAGATAAATCATCGTAGATGATAAGTGCGTCTTGTCCGTTGTAAAGGAAATATTCTCCCAATGCACATCCTACATATGGTGCAAGGTATTGCATAACAGCAGGATTGTTTGCTGGAGCAGATACGACTGTAGTGTATTCCATAGCTCCGTGTTCTTTGAGTGTTTCAACAAATCTTGCTACTTTGGATTCTTTTTGTCCAATGGCAACATAAATACATTTCATATTTTCGTTTTTTTGGTTCAAGATCGTATCCAATGCGATAGTTGTCTTTCCTGTTTGTCTATCTCCGATAATCAATTCTCTCTGTCATCTTCCAATTGGAATCAATGAATCGATAGATTTGATACCAGTTTGGAGAGGTTGATCAACAGATTTTCTTGACATTACTCATGGAGCAATTCTTTCTACTGGATATTGTATTGTAGCACTTGGTTCTTTTCATCCATCAATAATATCTCCTAGTCCATTAACAACTCTTCCGAGATATTCTTCACCTACTCCAACAGAAAATGTTTTACCTGTATTCTTTACGATTTGTCCTTGTTGGAGACCTTTTTCTGTTCCAAGAATCAATACTCAGACATAATCTGGCAAAAGATCTAGTACAAGTCCTTTGGTTCCATTTTCAAATAGAACGATCTCTGAATACATCGCATTTTCTAGTCATGCAACAACAGCAACTCCATCCTTGATTTCTAGGATTTCTCCTTGTTTACTAAATGATTCTTTAATATCGCTACTATTGATCTGTGCGTCAATCTTTTGCAATATCGATTCTACTGTACTGTGCATGGTCATAAACATATTATGTATTAAAGCTATTAGTTATATAATCCCAATATAGTGCGAGTATCTTTATCTACCGATCTTTTGTAGTAAAATCATTCTCCACTAACAGTTATTTCATCGTCTTGTGTTGTGTGTTGATCAACTAATGCATCCTTTTGTTGTTTGTGGACAAAAGATTCAAGTTCTTTTACAACTTCTGCTCTTCCATGAACAACAAAGTGTGGTTGATAATTTTCTGCAGTATTTTTGAGTATTTTTACTATATGTCTGAGCTTTTCTGCTGTCGCTTTTCCGGTATTTTTTGCCGATACAAGGATAGCTGCAGCTTCAGGAGAAGCATCTTGGATTGCTTGTGTATAACCACTACTGTAAATTGCTTGTCCATATCTCTTGAGTAATTTGCTTGCGACAATAGCAGCGTCCACCAATACATTATGGTTTATTCCTGTTTGTATCAGCATATGTGCAAATTGTCTATCAGTTGTATACATCCTATACTTTATGAATTAAAACTTCAGTCGATAGTTTATGTCTATCAGCTTTAGTCTTTGAGATCTTTGATGATAGCATCCAGGTATTTTGATTCAATATCTTTATCTGTTGCCAGAAGTTTTTTTACAACCATCAACGATGTCTTTTTTAATCATAATTCAAAATCTTTTTGAAGATCTGACTGGAGTGACGCAGCGCGAGCTTCTCCGTCTTGTATGATTTTTTCAGCTTTTGATTCAGCTTCAGTTATCATCTCTTTTTGTTTCTTGCTTGCTATGGTTGTTGCATCATGAATCATAGATTCTTTAGTTGTTGTTCCTACGGCAATGATTTCTTCAGCTTTTAGTTCGGCTTCTTTAATTTTTTGATTGTAGACTTCGTCTGCATGTTTGAGCTTTTTAAGTAATTCTCTTCTTTCTTCAATGGCGTTGGAAAGAGGTTTTGCAGCAAATTTACTAAACAAAAAGAATATAATTCCGAAGTTTATAATTTGCGCAATAACTGCTGATATACTGATGTCCATACTTGATTCTTAATGTATAAAGTTTGATTATTTTTTTATCCTAACAATGAAAGAGCGATAACCAATCCATAGATAGCTGCTGATTCAACTAAGGCAAGGAAAAGAACCATAAATGTCATGATTTTTCCTTTGATTGCAGGGTTTCTTCGGATAGATTCCATTGCTCCAGCAACCAACAATCCTTCACCAATACCTACTCCAAGACCTGCAGCACCTACTGCAATTCCAGCTCCGATAGCTGCTCCTGATGATGCAGTTGCAGGATCAAGTCCGATGATTTGTAAGGCAATAATCAATCCATAAATAGCTGCTGATTCTGTCAATGCGATACCCAAGATAGTAAGGACCAAAAATGTTCCACTAAGATCAGGATTTTTTCCCATAATTTCGAGTGATTTTTTGGCGATGATACCTTCACCAATACCTACTCCAAGACCCGCAAGTCCTACTGCTAATCAAGCTCCAATGTACAATTCCATGTTTTTGTTGTATTATAAATTTAAAAAGATACTTTTCTATTCGTTCCCTTGTGCTATCTTAACAAATATCGCAACAAGTAATGGGAATACAAAGGCTTGTATAACCGTTACCAATAGTCCTTGTGCGTACAATATCAATGGTGCAATCACAGGAAAGTCTACTGATGCTATATTTTGTGTGAACGAATTTACTCAAACTACGAGTAGTCATAATAGTATACCTCAAGCAAGCATATTTCCATACAATCTCGCCGTAAGCGATAGTACCTTGGCAAATATTCCTACGATATCCAATAAACCTACAAATAGTGATATGATAATGTCAAATAATTTAACAACAACTTTGGCAGGATAGTATTGTCGAGCTGGCATAGTTCCTCTTTCGATATCCAATATTCATTTTCCTGTAATAGGGAGATATTCTAAGAAAAATTTTACGAAATTAAGTGATCTAAATTGCAATATAAGCATCAGTGCTATACTCACCAGTGCTAATGCTAAATTGAAATTGAAACTTGTTGTTGGTATTTGTATGTAGGCAAAGATTGCTTCGATATCAGTGAACATAACTCTGATAAGATCTACGGTATATCCTAGCATATTTGCGACAAATATAACAAAGAATAATGTTACAATATATATTTTTATGCTTCTTTTTTCATCTTTCCCTAAGATTTCTTCGAAAAACTCATACATGCTATCGAAAAGCAAGGTAAGCATAATTCCCGCTTTTGTATTACGTAACACACGAACAAGTCATATAATAAGTAGAATTATTGCCATCTGTATAAGTACTCCAACCATAATAGGAGAAAGTTCTTGGATTGGCGTCCATCGTGATTGTGCGACAAAGACTATAGCTTCGGGCAGTTGTGTTGTAAAGAAGTGTATAATAGTATCGATCATCTAGACAATGTTCTTTAATTAAACTATACTGATTTGCTTTGGAAATCATAGATTTTTCACTCTGTTCAAATTTTATGTTTCCATAGACGGAGCAGTATACACCCTGCTTACCAGCAGGCTCTCTCATCCAATAAATTTTATGTAAAATATATTGGTGGTCGAGTATAAAAACCAAGCAGCCGTAGGCACAGGGATCTTCTCTGTGGAAGGATCAAGGTGGATGGCTCAGGCTAGACTAGGTCTAACGCATATTCGGCCTCCATATATTACGCAATGAGAAGAAGATATGTCTAGCACCTACGCACCTCTTAGTCTTTTTCTACGTACAGTGGTTGAATGTATGTTTTCGCTAGACATTTGCAAGAGGATTATAGACAAAAAGTTTGTAAAAATTTGCAATATCCTGTTCGCATTGTTATACTTATCATACGTATCGTTTTATTCTTTATTGCTTTATTGATGGTTGATCCTTTTGCATCTACAAATCCAACAGACCCCAAAGAACAATCAAATACTAATACAGACCCCTCTCATGATGTGTTTGGTGGAGTTCCTAATATTTTTTCTGATATGGCAGCTACTGCATTTCAGCCTATAGATCCTGAGACGGGGAGGCCTACTGAGCATACTCCTGAAACCTTAGATCCTTTTTTGCGTGACGATCTCTCTGATTCTTCTATTAGCGATATGGAAGGATCTGATTCTTCTAACGATATATCTCCAATACAATCTCCTGAAGAAACACTTTCTCAAGAACCTTTTGTTGATGCTTTTGGGATTGTATCAGAAAAATCACCTGAGGAGTCAAATACTATAGAAGAGACATCTGAAACTGTGCAGCCTATTGAACAAGAGAATAAGGCTGAAGAAGAAATGCCTGAAACACAAACGTTTGAAAATGAGATTCCTGAAGAAGAAACCCCTGCTATTAAACAACCTACTGACCAAATATCTATACCCAATCAAGACGAGGATGTCGTTGATACACAAACACCATCCTATTTTGAAACTACAGTTTCATTTGATGATGCTCCTGTTGCTTCGGAGTTGGATGCGACTAAGAAATTTACTCCATCTTCTGTTGAGAATCTAGAATCTTCTGCTAATGTATCTGATCATTACGATCCTTTTGTTGATGCACCTAGTGATCAGTCTCAATCTGCGGTTAGTGATGATCCGTTCTTGCAGGATGCAGTGGTAGATGAGAAAACTGTAGATTCTGATACTGAAGTTAAAGATCCATTTTTGGAAGACTATTCTTCTGTTTCTACTGATGAAGTATCTTCTCAAGACATACAAGAAGAGTTTTCCCCTGTGCCTGAAAAATCAATAATTGACTCGTCTAATGATCAGCCATATTCTGTTACTGAAGAGTCAGGAGAGGATGCTCCTATTAATGAATCTATTGTTACTGATCAACAAAATGATGGTGAAGAGAAAATTTCTCTTGATATAACTGATATTGTCTCTTGATTGGACAAGCATTCTGTGAAATCTGAGTCTGTTGCCACACAGGAAGAATTACCTTCTTTGGATAAAGATATTGCTATGCATGAAGATACAACTGATGAGGTTCAAGAAAACACTTCATCGAATGAAGACTCTATTGTTGATATTGACGGGGGATTACATTCTCTTGATGATGAGATTGTTGAAGATTCTTTAGAACCAGACGAACAAATAGATACCCAGCTTCCTGTTTCCGATTCTATAGATACTGAAGATGTTGTAAAAACAGGTGAAGAAGCTCCATCTATGGTTCAATGACTTGTTGAAGGCATGTTAGACCCTTTCACGTCTACAAAAGCTTCGCTTGATCTGCCTCCAGAAGAAGATGATGCCGCTATTGAGCCAGTGGAAGACTCTGAAAAAAATCTAGATGAAACTGTTGGTGATGTTGCATCACAGGAAGGCATTGCTCCTATAGTGTCTGATGCCGTGGTACAAGAAGAAATAGTTGATGAAAAAGAAGTGATCGATGAAGAAGAAATTGCCCCTATTGTTACTGAACCAACTGTTGTTGAAGAGGAACAGAATATGCAAAAAGCTTGATTGTCAGATGTGTTTGTGAAGTTTCAAGAATTGCTTGGGTCTATCTATCGTGTACACGATAATCGCTGAGGACATGATCCGTTTTCTGTTGTATGAGCAGATAATGATGCATTGTATATTACCTATGGTTTTGCTATCGAAGCGTCTGCACAGCAAGCTATTATTGTTACTAAAGAGGCTACCAATAGAAAGGATGATGATAGTATAGATACGCATGTTCTTCGCTTTGTGGTCAATAGTAGCTCACTTGTAGAAGTGTATGTGGATGGTATACTATTATTTGTTGAAGATCAACTTGTCGATAATGTGAAAGCAAAAATGCAGTTGATGGACAAATTTAACAAATTTATATTTTTGATTGATCAGTTCATTCAAGATTCTGCAAATCAAGCATCATGAGAGGCTGTTGCTTCTGCACAAGAGGAATTTGGTGGGTTTTAGTATGTTTTGTAT
>Ga0105052_10003448_pt1 | contig 18280 bp, 20 predicted proteins | sample FRY03_FD_78094 | JGI IMG/M metagenome (GOLD analysis project Ga0105052, IMG submission 78094) | Freshwater microbial communities from Lake Fryxell liftoff mats and glacier meltwater in Antarctica - FRY-03 | ecosystem: Environmental > Aquatic > Freshwater > Ice > Glacier meltwater ... | reverse complement strand
TCTAAGACACGTTGAACTTTGCACCAAAGCCGGGGGGCCAGCCCCCCGGACCCCCCGAGATATTTTTGCCAAGATGAAAGACGGGCATGCCCAGTTTGGCGATCATCGATCTGTCGCTGTCGCATTTTCGCAGCCATCGAACGGCCTCTGTCGCGTTTGACGGGCGGCCTGTTGCGTTGATTGGCCCAAATGGGGCAGGCAAAACCAATATTCTGGAAGCGATTTCGCTGATGTCGCCCGGGCGCGGATTGCGGCGGGCTGCGGTGGAGGAGTTTTCGCGCAAGCCCGAAGGTTTGGGCTGGAAGATTAAAGCGGAGTTCCGGGGGCCGGACGGGGGCCATGAAGTAGAGACCGGAGCGGAGGCAGGACAAGCGCGGCAGGTACGGATTGATGGCAAGGCGGCGACGCAAGTGGCGCTGGCACGCATTACGCGGATTTTGTGGTTGGTGCCTGCCATGGACCGTCTTTGGATCGAGGCGGCAGAGGGGCGGCGGCGGTTTTTGGACCGTATGACGCTGAGTTTTGTGCCAGACCATGCCGAGGCGGTTCTGGGCTATGAGAAGGCGATGCGCGACCGCAACCGTTTGTTGAAAGATCAGGTTCAGGATGCGCATTGGTACAAGGCTTTGGAATCGCGGATGGTGGAGACGGCGGCCTTGATTGAGGCGAACCGGGCGGAAACCCTGCGCCGCTTGGCCGCTGCGCAGGCCGGGGCAGAGACGGCCTTTCCCAGTGCTGCCCTGACCTTGACCAACCCGGAGCCTGTGGAGGACTTTGCCACCGCTTTGGCGCAGGGCAGGCGCCGCGACATGGCGGCCGCCCGCACGTTGATAGGGCCGCACCGCGCGGATATGTCCGGGGTTTTTGCCGATAAGGGGATTGGTGCCGATCAATGCTCGACCGGAGAGCAGAAGGCGCTGCTCATCAGCTTGATCTTGGCCAATGCGCGGGCTTTGGCGGCAGATTTGGGGGCCGCACCGATTTTGTTGCTGGATGAGGTGGCAGCCCATCTGGACACGACCCGCCGCGCAGCCCTTTATGATGAGATTTGCACGCTTGGTGCGCAGGCGATCATGACCGGGACCGAAGCGCTGTTGTTCGGCGGACTTGGTCCGCGAGCACAGGTCTTTGCGCTATCTGAAACCGACAATCACTCCCGGATCGAGGAGATTGCATGACCTTGCCGCGCGTTCTCCCGAACACCGCTGATTATGTCGCGTCACATTCGCCTGTTGGCCGTTCTGTGTGCCACGAACCTTCTGGCCGCCTGCCAGCGGTGGTGCGTTCTCAGATTCGGGGTGCGGGCCACATTCGGGGTGCGCGTTTGGCGAAGGACCCGGCTGCGCAATGACCATCACCCTGCATCAGCTTTTGCTTTACGCTGGGGGGACGGCGGCGCTTTGGGTGATCCCGGGGCCGGTCTGGGTTGCCTTGACCGCCCGGGCCCTATCGGGGGGCTTTGCCGCTGCCTGGCCGTTGGCGGTCGGGGTAGCCTTGGGGGATTTGGTTTGGCCCTTGACGGCAATCTTTGGGCTGACGTGGATTTTATCAATCTACGGCGGGTTTGTAGAAGCATTGGGATGGATCGCGGCGGCGGTGTTCGTGGTGATGGGGGTGATGCTGATCCGCAAACCTGCCGAACGCCCGACCACCGACAGCCGCATGACGCGGCCCGGACTTTGGGCCGGGTTTGCCGTGGGGGTAGCCGCCGTGCTGGGCAACCCGAAGGCCATTCTGTTTTATATGGGAGTTCTGCCGGGGTTTTTCGATTTAAGTCGTGTGACGACACCCGATATCATTGCCATTCTGGCCGTATCGGCCATCATTCCAGCCGCTGGCAATCTGGGCCTTGCATTGTTTTTGGACAGGGCACGGCGGCTTCTTGCCTCGCCTCGCCGGTTGCGCCGGTTGAACATCATCTCGGGGGCTTTGCTGGTGTTGGTGGGGCTGGTGATCGCGCTGACCTGAGCTTCTCAGGAAACCGCTAAATCTTGTGTCTTGCGCGTGACATTCCCCCTGTAAACGCCTATAAATTGGGTCAGAGTTCAAGGAAAGACCGCATGACCAATGACGCCAAGACGCCCGAAGAATACGGCGCTGATTCCATCAAAGTTCTCAGAGGGTTAGAGGCAGTTCGCAAACGCCCCGGGATGTATATCGGCGATAACGACGATGGGTCGGGGTTGCACCATATGGTGTATGAGGTCGTCGACAACGGGATTGATGAGGCGCTGGCAGGCCACGCGACTGCCGTCACGGTCAAAATCCATGCAGACAGCTCGGTTTCGGTGCGCGACAACGGGCGCGGGATTCCGGTGGATATCCACAAGGAAGAAGGCGTCTCAGCCGCCGAAGTCATCATGACGCAGCTGCATGCGGGCGGTAAATTCAACAACACCGATGATAATGGCAACGCCTATAAAGTTTCGGGCGGTTTGCATGGCGTGGGTGTGTCTGTGGTCAACGCCTTGTCTGATTGGCTGGAATTGCGGGTTTGGCGCAATGACAAGGAATACTTCGCCAGGTTTGAAAATGGCGATTGCGTGGAACATGTGCGCGAAGTTGGCCCCGCCCCGGGTGAGCGTGGCACTGAAGTGCGCTTCATGGCCTCGGCAAAAATCAACCGCCCCGATGGTACGTTTTCCGACCTCGATTACAGCTTCAAGACGCTGGAAAACCGCTTGCGCGAATTGGCGTTCCTCAATTCCGGCGCGCGGATCATCGTGATGGATGAACGCCCGGCTGAGCCGTTGCAAACCGAGTTGTTCTATGAAGGCGGGGTGCGGGAATATGTGAAATACCTTGACCGCTCCAAAACCTCGATCATGCCGGAGCCGATTTACATTATCGGCGAAAAGGGCGGAATCGTTGTGGAAGTGGCGATGTGGTGGAACGACAGCTACCATGAAAACGTGCTGCCCTTTACCAACAACATTCCACAGCGCGATGGCGGCACGCATTTGGCGGGACTGCGGGGCGCGCTGACGCGGACCATCAACAATTACGCGCAATCCACCGGGATTGCAAAAAAGGAGAAGGTGGATTTTACCGGCGATGATGCGCGCGAAGGCTTGACCTGTGTATTGTCCGTCAAGGTGCCGGACCCGAAATTTTCCTCTCAGACCAAAGACAAGCTTGTGTCCTCCGAGGTGCGCGCCGCTGTCGAAGGCATGGTGAACGAAAAGCTGGCGGAGTGGTTTGAGGAAAACCCGAGCATGGCCAAGGTCATTGTGGGAAAGATCATCGAGGCGGCGCTGGCCCGCGAAGCTGCCCGCAAGGCCCGCGATCTGACCCGCCGCAAATCACCCTTGGACATTTCCAACCTGCCCGGCAAGCTGGCCGATTGTCAGGAAAAAGACGCCTCCAAGGCGGAGCTGTTTTTGGTGGAAGGGGATTCTGCAGGAGGATCCGCAAAGCAGGGCCGCAGCCGCCAGAACCAGGCCGTTTTGCCGTTGAAAGGCAAGATTTTGAACGTAGAGCGTGCGCGGTTTGACAGGATGCTTGGCTCTCAGGAAATCGGCACGTTGATCACCGCGATGGGCACGGGCATTGGCCGGGATGAATTCAGCCTGAAGAAACTGCGCTACCATAAAATTGTGATCATGACCGACGCGGATGTGGACGGCGCGCATATCCGCACATTGTTGCTGACTTTCTTTTTCCGCCAGATGCCAGATCTGATTGAGGCGGGGCATCTTTATATCGCCCAGCCGCCCCTCTACAAAGTCGCGCGCGGCAAGTCCGAGGTTTACCTGAAAGACGAGGCGGCGCTGGACGATTACCTTATCCAGCAGGGCATTGACGGCGCAATTTTGCGCATGTCGTCGGGCGAGGAAATCGCAGGGGATGACTTGATGCGCGTGATTGAGGGTGCGCGCCAGTTCCGCCGGATTCTAGAAGCCTTTCCAACGCATTACCCACGCAATATTCTGGAACAAGCCGCCCTTGCCGGCGCGTTTGATGCAGGCCGCGCAGACGCCGATCTGCAATTGGTGGCGGATAATGTGGCGAAAAGACTGGACGCGATTGCCACGGAATATGAACGCGGCTGGACCGGGCGAATTACCCAAGATCACGGCATCCGCCTTGCCCGCGTGCTGCGCGGCGTTGAGGAAATCCGCACGCTGGACGGCGCTGTGCTGCGGTCAGGTGAGGCGCGGCGCTTGTCTCAGGTTTCCGCCCCGCACCGCGATGTTTACGGCGGCAATGATGCCAATCTTGTCCGCAAAGACCGCAATAATTTGATTAATGGCCCGATTGACCTGTTGAAAGCCATTCTGGCCGAGGGTGAAAAAGGCCTGTCCTTGCAGCGCTACAAAGGTTTGGGCGAAATGAACCCCGAACAGCTTTGGGAAACCACGCTGGACCCCGAAGCGCGCACCCTGCTGCAGGTGAAGGTCGAGGATTTGGCCGAAGCGGATGATATTTTCACCAAGTTGATGGGCGATGTGGTGGAACCGCGCCGCGAATTCATCCAGCAAAACGCGCTGAGCGTGGAAAACCTCGACTTCTGAAACCAAAAAGGCCCCGCAAATCTGCGGGGCCTTTTGCGTGGTGTGCTGATATCAATCCTTGGCGCGTTCCACATAGGAATTGTCTTCGGTATTGATTACAATACGCGTGCCAACCCCGATATGCGGCGGCACCATGACACGCACTTTCTCATCACAGGTGGCGGGCTTATACGATGACGACGCGGTTTGGCCCTTCACCACAGGCTCGGTCTCTGTCACTTCCACCACCAAACGCTGCGGCAATTCAATCGCGATGCACACGCCATTGAAGGTTTTCAGATGCACCTCCAGCCCGTCTTTCAAAAACACCGCAGTGTCGCCAATCACGTCATCCTGCACCGAAATCTGATCAAAGCTTTCCGGCTCCATGAAATGATAACCCTCACCGTCAACATACAGAAAGTTATACTTCCGCTCATCCACATGCGCGCGTTCCACCTGCTCGGTCGTGCGCCACCGCTCGCTCACCTTAACCCCGTCCAAAATCCCGCGCATGTTCACCGAAGTGGTCGGCGTGCCCTTGCCGGGATGGAAGTTTTCAGCGGTCAGAACCACATAAAGCTTGTCGTTCATCTCAACGACATTGCCTTTGCGCAGCGAGGAGGCGATGACTTTCACAGCAATTTCCTTGTAACTGTGGCACCATGCGCCTAATGCGCGGGCCGTTGGCGCTAGGCATTAGCGTATCTTGGCCGAAATCTCCAGATCAAAGGCGCAAAACATGACGAATGCAGCACGTTGGTGGCATCCCGCGCAACATGAAGGCAGGCGGGCTGCATTATTGGCCCGCAATCGCATCCAGGCGGCCCTGCGCGGCTGGATGGCGACGCAGGATTTCATTGAGGTGGACCCCTCAGCGCTGGTCGTCAGCCCCGGAAATGAGGCGCATCTGCATGCTTTCCAAACCGCAGCCATTGGCAATGATGGCACGCCACGGCCCATGTATCTGCACACCTCCCCGGAATTTGCGATGAAAAAGCTGCTGGTGGCGGGGGAAACCCGCATCCACGCCTTCGCTCATGTCTGGCGCAACCGCGAACGCGGCCCGCTGCATTCCCCGGAATTTACCATGCTGGAATGGTATCGCGTGGGTCAGGATTACAGTATCTTGATGGATGATTGCGCCACCTTCCTGCAACTGGCGCTTACCGCGGCAGGCAGTGATAAACTTCGCTATAAATCCCATGAATGTGATCCGACCCTGGCCTATGACCGGCTGTCGGTTGCTGATGCCTTCACCCGCCATGCCGGCATCGACCTGCTCTCCACCATCCAGCGCAACGGCCAAACCAATGCCCCGGCGCTGGCTGCGCAAATGACCGCCCAAAACATCCGACATGCTCCGGATGATACCTGGTCCGATATGCTGTCGCGCATCTTGTCCGAACGCGTTGAACCCCATCTCGGCCAGGGCCGCATCACCATGCTGGACCGCTACCCCGTGCCCGAAGCAGCCCTCGCCCGCCCCTGCCCTGATGATCCCCGCTGCGCCGAGAGGTTCGAGGTCTACGCGTGCGGCGTCGAACTTGCCAATGGCTTTGGCGAACTCACGAACGCCGCAGAACAGCGCATTCGGTTTTCCGCCGAAATGGATGAGAAACACCGCGTCTATGGCCACCGCTACCCACTGGACGAAGATTTCCTGGCAGCATTGCCCTATATGCCAGATGCGTCCGGCATCGCGATGGGTTTTGACCGCGTGGTGATGCTGGCAACGGCTGCCCCGACGATTGACCATGTAATCTGGGCACCCGTCGCCTGATGCGCCGCGCTGAACCCAAGGTTCATAAATCCAGACAAGCCCCCACCATTCTTTTCGGTGAAAGTATCCTCGGGGGGCCGCAATGCCTGAATTGTGGCTTTGGGCGGCAGCCAGCCCACGCCGCCTCTTCCCACAGCAATCAAGTCGGGCGCGCTGAAATGCCCCTTCCCCCGGCCCCGCCTCTGGGCTACCAATTAGCTCATGAAATGGACGCTGCCCAATATCCTTACCGTCCTGCGATTGCTCGCCGCGCCCGGCGTGGTCGTCATGTTTCTCTATTTTCAGCGCCCTTGGGCCGATTGGTTTGCGCTGACATTGTTTGTCCTCGCCGCAATCACCGATTTCTTTGATGGCTATCTTGCGCGGCTCTGGAAGCAGGAAAGCAAATTCGGCGCGATGCTGGATCCGGTAGCAGACAAGGCAATGGTGGTCATCGCAATCATGGTCATCACCGGCTACTCCGGCATGAACCCTTGGTTGATCCTGCCCGCCACGGTGATCTTGTTCCGCGAAGTTTTCGTCTCGGGTCTGCGCGAATTTCTGGGGGCGAAGGCGGGGCTGCTGACCGTCACGAAATTGGCGAAATGGAAAACCACGGCACAAATGGTCGCCATTGCCGTGTTGTTTCTGGGCACCGGTCTTGCGTACCTGGAGGATGGCCGCCCTCCCCGCGCCGGTGAGGGGGAGTTGCGCACCATTCTGTCGCCTGCCACCATGGCCACCTATGCCGGCATGGCCCTGATCTGGATCGCGGCATTGCTGACAGCGGTTACGGGCTGGGATTATTTCCACAAGGCTCTGCCCCACCTCAAGGATGACACATGATCGAGGTTCTGTATTTCGCATGGGTCCGCGAACGCATCGGCCTGCCGCGCGAAACCGTGCAGACGAGTGCTGCCACGGTGGCGGACCTTATTGCCGAACTTTCAGCCCGGGAGGAACGTTATGCCGCCGCCTTTGCCGATCTTTCCTCCCTGCGCGTGGCGCTGGACCAAGAACTTGCCGATTTTGACGCGCCCTTGGCGGGTGTGCGCGAAGTGGCGTTTTTCCCTCCGATGACAGGGGGCTGAATGCGGGTTGTCGTGCAATCTGATCCCTTCGATATCGGGGCAGAGACGAACAGCTTTGCCATGGCAGCAAAGGGAGCGGGGGCGATTGTCACCTTCACCGGGCTGGTGCGCGACAATGCCGCGCGCAATCTGGAAGTGATGGAAATTGAACATTATTCCGGCATGACCGAGCGTGCGCTGCACGAGATTGCCGGACAAGCCATGACCCGCTGGCAGCTTGCGGATTGCCTTGTGATCCACCGCTATGGCCGCCTTGCGCCAACCGATCCAATCATGATGGTTGCCACCGCTGCGCGCCACCGCGCCGATGCTTTTGCCGCCGCAGACTTCCTGATGGACTACCTGAAATCCCGCGCGCCGTTCTGGAAGAAAGAGATTACAGCCAGCGGCACCGACTGGGTCGCCGCACGCGCCGAAGATGAGGCCGCGCTCAAGCGCTGGTAGCCGCTAGCCAAAAAGCTTCCCCCAGGTTGGCTGCAAATCCCCCGGCATCGCGCGGGCAGCGTAGACGCCGCGCGCGATCGCCCGCGCGAGGACGCAAGCAGCGGCATGGCCCAGCAAGAAGGGGTCTGCCACCGGGTCCAGAAGCGGTCGCGCGCCGGTGGAGATGGCAAAAACCAGATCGCCGTCCATTGGCGTGTGGCTTGGCACGATTGCCCGCGCCATGCCGTCATGTGCGGCGATGGCCATGCGCAGCGCTTGCGCCTGGGTCAAGGCGGCATCGGTGGCGATGATCGCAATCGTCGTCGCCTCTCCCATGCGTTTGCGCGGCAGCGGTTCCGCGCCTGCGTCGAACGCGGCAGGCAGGCCAAGCCCGCCAAACTCTGCCCCCAATTCCCATGGGGCGGCCCAGAACTGCGGGCCATCGCCCACCGTCACCGACCCCAAGGCGTTCACCGCAACCAGCGCGCCCACCGTCACCCCATTGCCCAACACCGCCGAGGCCGAGCCCAACCCACCTTTCAGCGCCCCCGTGGCCGCACCATAACCCGCACCGACTGTCCCCAGTATGAAGTCAGTTTGTGCTGCCCCCAGTGCCGCACGGCCCATGCCGCCGTAAGGGTTGCGCGACCACGCCTTGTCGCCGCCATTCAGCAAATCGAACAAAATTGCGCCAGGCACGATTGGCACGCGAACAGCGCCCACAGCAAAACCGCGCCCAATGGCGGCCAACCCATCGGTAACACCCGAACAGGCATCCAGCCCAAAGGCCGACCCACCAGAAAGCACCAGCGCATCGACCTGTTGAACCAGCTTGTCTGGGGCCAGCAAATCAGTTTCCCGCGTACCGGGCGCACCACCCATCACATGCACCGCTGCCGTAAAGGGCGCATCGCCCACCAACACCGATACCCCGGACCGCAGCAATGGGTCCGCCATATGGCCCACATAAAGCCCTGCCACATCGGTGATCAGATTGCGCGGTCCGGGCTGCATATCATCCCCTCAATCAACCGGGCGGATCTGCTTACGCTCCAGCACCCGCAGCACCATCGCCAGATCATGCCCCCGACGCAGGATGTGGCCATCCATGCCAACCACGGCGTACATGCCTTGGCGGTTGCGCAGCTTGGGGCGCTTTTCAATCCGGTAAAGCGGGGTTTCCGCTGTGCGCCGGAACACGGAAAACACCGCAAATTCCCGAAGCGCTGAAATGCCGTAATCGCGCCATTCGCCGCTGGCAACCATCCGGCCATAAAGCGACAGGATAACCCCCAATTCGCGGCGATCAAAACTGACCCGCTCGGGGATATGGGCATGAAATTGAATCGGCGGCTCTGCACTCATGCAGTTCAGATTAGCGAGCATAACGGGCAAAGCAAGCTATAGCTGCACGACCATGCCGCCCGCCGCTTCGGCATCAGACGCGTCATGCGTAACCAGCAATGCCGGAATGGCGCGCGCGCGCAGATGGTCAAAGACAAAGCTGCGAATTTCGGCACGCAGATCGGCGTCCAGCCGCGAAAACGGTTCATCCAGCAGCAGGGCTTGTGGCTGGGCCAATAACGCCCGCATCAAAGCCGCCCGCGCCCGCTGCCCGCCGGAAAGCGTGGCCGGATCGCGGGTGGCAAAACCTGCAAGACCGGCTTGGTCCAAGGCCTCCTCGACCGCCACCTTGCGCGCCGCGCCCCGGATACTGCGCGCGAGGCCAAAGGCCAGATTGTCACCCACCGACAGATGCGGAAACAGCATGGCATCCTGAAACAAAACCCCGATCCGCCGCGCTTCGGCGGGCAGCGACAGCACATCGCGCCCATCCAGCGCCACGCGCCCCGATACGGCAAAGCCATGCGCCAAATGCCCGCCAATCGCATCCAGCAAGGTGGATTTGCCAATGCCGGACGGGCCCATCAAGGTTCCCACCTGCCCCGCCTCCACCCGCAAGGTGATTGCGGCGAACAAGGGGGCGCCGCCTTTTGCGCCCACGGATACGGCGGTTAAATCAAGGCTCATCCGGCCCCTCCCTGCAATCCGCGCCGGTTGCGGTACACCAATCCCGGCACAAGTAGTGCTGCACCGTAAGCCAAAAATGGCAAGCCGGCTTGCAACACCGCGTAAACCCCCACCACACGGCGGTCCGACCCGCTGGCCAGTGTCACGGCTTCGGTTGTCAGGGTTGCGATGCGGCCTGCACCCATGAACAGGGTCGGCAGATATTGTGCAATCGACACCGCAAAGCCGATTGCAGCCGCCACCATCAAAGGCCGCACCAGCATCGGCAGTTTCACCGCCACCAGCCGCCGCCAGGGCGGCGCACCAAGGGCCGCCGCCGCGCGCAGGTGCTGGCGGTCCAGCGCGCGCCAGGGATCAGACAGCGCGATCATCACATAAGGGAAAACGAACAGCATTTGCGCCCAGATCACCGCCAGCATTCCACCACTGATGCCAATTGCAAGAAACAGCACGTTCAACCCATACAAAAAGCCGATTTGCGGGACCAGCAAGGGCAGATAAATCAACGCCTGCGCCCAGCCCGCTCGGCCCCTGCGCGCGCGGTCCTCGCCTTCCAGCCAGGCGATGGCGAGGGTGAGGGAGGCCAGCGTGGTCGCCAGCCCGATCACCAAACTGGCCTTCAGCGCGCGGCCCCAACCGTTGCCAGGCGTCATCCAACCCTTTAGCGACCAGCTTTCCGGCAAGGCCTGCGGAAAGGACCAGCGCCAGGCAAAGGACCAGACCACCAGCGAGGCCAGCGCCAAAAGGCCCAAGGCCAGCAGGCCAAACACCGCCCCCCCCGCAAGCATCAGCCCCGGACCGGAGGCAAGCCCCCGCCCACCGCGCCGCAGCCACCACAGCCCCACCCAACGCGCCAGCTTTTCAGCACCAATCCACAGCGCAACCGCCCCCGCAACCACAGCCGCTTGCAGCAAGGCCGCCGCCGAGGCGGGCAGGATCAGCGCTATATCGGGGGCGGAAAACCAGCGTACAATCGCCACGGCCAGCGTGGGCGGGTTTGATGGGCCAAGAATGATCGCCATATCCACAACCGACAGGGCAAAAGCCAGAACGATGAAAATCGGCAAGCGGATCAGCGGGTAAACCTGCGGCAAGATCACCTTGGCCCAGACCATCCCGCGCCCGTAGCCCAGCGCGCGCCCCGCGGCCAGTTGCTCGCGCACCGGCAATTGCCCAAGCGCCGAGCCGATGACGAGCAGCAAGAACGGCACCTCTTTGATCAGTAACCCGACGATCAGCGCAAGCCCCCAACCATCGTTCACCGTGGCAAGACCCGGCGGGCGGTCCCAGCCCGTCAACCCCGGTGACAGGATCCGCGCGATCCATCCCGAAGGGGCCAGCAAAAATGCAAGGCCAATTGCCAAGGCCGCATGGGGTGCGGCAAGCAAAGGCGTCAGCAAGCGGCGCGTGGTGGCAAGTCGGCTGTGCATCAAGGCCGCGAACCCAGTCGCAAGGATCAGCGCCAGAACGGTGGAGCCTATGCCCGTGACAAGCGTGAGCCGTAGACTGGTGCTAAAACCCGGCAGGCCCATCAGCTTGATCCATGGGGCCAGCGACCATTCATTCGCCCCGATTGCGGGCAAAACCCCAAAAGCCGCACGGCCGGTTTGGGCAAAGCCCGCGATGATGGGCAGCACAAAGCCACCCAGCAAGACCGCGGCCACAACGGCCCGAAGCGCGCGGCCTTCCCCCCTCATTTGGTGTAGCGTTCGCCCCAAGCATCCACCAGTTTGGTCATCCAGCTTGCATGCGGTTCCAGCAGGGTTGGCCCCAGATCTTCCAGCTTTGGTAAGGCGGGAGAGGAGGGGAGGGCCGCGAACAAGGCCGTCTGATCGGCGTTCAGTTTGGACGGGTCCAGCACCGAAAAGCTGCCCAACACGTCGATGTTTTGCTGATGGGCCTGTGTTGCGGGATCGAGCAGGAAGTTGGCGACCACTTCAGCGCCTTCCCGGTTTGCGGCATTGTAAGGGATTGCCACGAAAGAAATATTCCCGATGGAACCGCCTTGTGGGACGAACACCCAGGCGGTGTCTGGCAACAGGCCTTCGGCGATTGCGCCTGCGGCGGATGCAGGATCAAAGGACACGCCAAAATCGACCTCGCCATCGTTCAGCATTTGCTGTTGCACTGATTGGTTTTCGGGAAAGGTTTTCCCCTCGCGCCACATCAAGGGGCGCAGCGCATCATACCATTCCCACAAAGGTGCTGTGGCGGTTGCAAAGGCTGCATCTGTCACGGGGGCCTGAAGGGCGGTACGGTCGGGCGCCAATTCCACCAAGGCCTGTTTCAGGAAGGTCGCCCCCATGAAATTGCTGACATCGGGGTGCGTCACCCGGCCAGGATTGGCCTGCGCATAGGCCAAAAACCCAGCCATATCCTTGGGGTGTTCCATGACCACAGCACTGTCATAGGTGAACACAAAGCGCGCAAGCCGCCAGGCAGAGGAGTAGCCTTCCACCGGCACCGTAAAATCCACCGAAGCCGCCGCATCGGGGCCAAGGTCCAGATATTTCGCGTTTGGCAGATCGCCTGCAAAGGGGCCGTGCAGCAAGCCCTGTTCCTTCATCGAAAGAAAGTTTGGCCCATTGATCCAGATCATATCGACCGACCCGCCCGCATCCTTGCCCGCCGCCTTTTCAGATATTACCTGTGTTACGGCGGTGGCGGTGTCGGTCAGCTTCACCTGTTCAATCTTCACGCCGTACTTGGCCTCGGTCTGCGCGCCCACCCAGGCAATAAAGGCATTGGTGCGCGCGTCCCCGCCCCAGGCGTTCCAATAAACCGTCTGGCCGCGCGCTGTGTCCAGCGTTTGCTGCCAGTCGGCAAGGGCGGGGGCGGCAACGCCAAGGGAGAGGGCAGCGATAAGTAGGGGGCGCATGGGATATCCTGTTCAGCTTGGGATTATTGGAAAGCACGCCAGCCTTGCAGCCAGCGCAGCAGGGTTGTGATAAGGCAGGCGGCGGCGAAAACATAGGCAAGCGGCGTGAACCATGCGGGGATCAGGCACATGAGGGCGAAAACCGCAATGGTTTCCGCGCCTTCGGTCAGCCCGCCAAGGTAGTAGATGCCTTTGGTTGGATAGGCAGATGCGGTCATCCCCCGCTGGGCCGCGATCACCGCAAAGGCCAGAAAGCTGGAGCCGGTGCCGACAAAGGTGCAGATGAGGGTGGCGGCGGCAAGAGCATTGGCGGGATCGGCCAGCGCAAAGCCCAAAGGCACGGTGGCGTAAAAGAAGAAATCGAGCGCAATATCAAGGAAAGCGCCGCGGTCCGTGGCACCGACCTGGCGGGCCATCACACCGTCAAGCCCATCCGCCACCCGGTTCGCAAGGATCAGGGCCAAGGCCAAGCCGTACCACCCCAAGGCGAGTGCGGGCAGGGCCAAAAGCCCAATGGCAAAGCCTGCCAGCGTTACTTGATCTGCCGTGACCCCGCGCGCGATCAGCGCCCGCGCCGGGGCATCCAGCACAGCGCGCAGCGGTGGAAGTAGAATGGCATCGATCATCAAGCGGGCCTTTGCAGGGTTTGGTAAGGCTTAGGGCAGGATGCCCCGCCCTGTCAGCCCCCTAAGCTGTTACAACCGCGCACAATGCTGTCAGAATGTCGCAGGTTCGCGTTTTGGCTTATCGGACGCGGTACTTGTGGCTTGGGATGGATGCGCTCCGCGCGGGGGATATTTGTCCAGAGAAGACGCTGGGAGTCAGTCCTTCCCCAAGATCTCGGCTTGGTGTTCGCCCAATTTGGGGGCGGGGCGGTTCAAGGCCAGAGCGGCGGCGGAGAAGGTTATGGGCGTGCGCACACCGTTCAGACCGTCCGGGGTAATGTGCAGGCCGCGCGCAATGACCTGAGGGTCGGCAAAAACCTCAGCCAGATCATTGATGGGGCCGGCGGGGACGCCTGCGGCCTCACATGCGCTCAACAGATCGGCCTTACTTCGCTGTTTGGTGGCACGGGTCAACGCCTCGGTCATCGCCGTGCGGTTGGCAATACGGTCGGCGTTGGTGGCAAATTCGGGCGCGGTTCCCAAGGCGGGCAAGCCCAGCACATCGCACAGGCGGCGATACTGGCCATCATTTCCGGTGGCGATGATGATCCAGCCATCGGCGCAATCAAACACCGCATAGGGGGCGAGGTTGGGATGAGCGTTGCCCATTTTGCCCGGCGGCGTGCCCGTGGTCAGATAGTTCATCGCCTGATTGGCCATGATCGCAGTTGCCACATCCAGCAGCGCCATGTCGATCTGCTGGCCCTGCCCCGTCGTTTGGCGTTGATGGACTGCCGCGAGGATTGCCGTTGCCGCATAGACCCCGGTGAAGATGTCTGTCACTGCCACACCCACTTTTTGCGGCTGACCGTCCGGTTCACCCGTCACCGACATCAGCCCCGACATGCCTTGAATGATGAAATCATAGCCAGCCCGGTGCGCATAGGGGCCGGTTTGCCCGAAACCGGTGATGGAGCAATAGATCAGCCGAGGGTTCACCGCCGCCAGGCTGGCATAATCCAGCGCGTATTTCGCAAGGCCGCCGACCTTGAAATTCTCGATCACCACGTCGGCATCCGCGACCAATTTGCGCACGGCCTCTTGGCCTTCCGGGGTTCGAAAATCCACGGTAACAGAGCGTTTTCCACGGTTGGTCGCGTGGAAATAGGCGGCAGAGCGGTCGTCTTCGCGGTCGATAAAGGGCGGGCCCCAGCGGCGGGTATCATCGCCTTCGGGGGCCTCCACCTTGATCACATCCGCGCCCAGATCGGACAGGGTTTGGCCTGCCCATGGGCCTGCCAAAATTCGGGCCAGCTCGATGACCTTTAACCCGTGCAATGGCGGCATCATGGTTTATTTCGCCAATTCAGCGTCAAGCAGCGCCTTGAGGTCGGCATAGTTCATGTTGCTGTGCTTGGTACCATTCAGCACGAAAGACGGGGTGGAGGAGATATCATCCGCCTCTGAATCGGCCTGATATTTGTTAACCATGGCCTGCGCCATCGCGCCATCGTTCAGACAGGCATCCAACGCTGCATTCTCCAGCCCAGCGGTCCGGCCAATCCGGCGCAGGTTTTCCACCACCGTGGCCGGATCATCCGAGCCGGCCCATTCCGTTTGCGTGCTGTACAAAATATCTTGAATGCCAAAATAGCGCATATCGCCCCCGCAGCGCGCCACCATCCCGGCCCAAAGCCCGTAACGGTCGAAATACACCTCGCGGTAGACGAATTTGATTTTGCCGGTGTCGATGTAGTCGCGCTTAAGGTCTTTGAACACCTCGGCGTGGAAGGTCGCGCAATGCGAGCAGGTGTAGGAGGCGTATTCCGTCAGCACCACCTTCGAGTCCGGATTGCCAAGCACCATATCGGGCACCTCTGGCAAGGCGGGTGCCTCGGCGGTTTGTGCCCAAGCGGGGATTGCGGCGGTGGCCATCAGGGCGGCCAGAGTAAGGGTGAATTCTCTGCGGTTCATGGTCTGCCTCTTTGTGATTTGGCCCGAGATAAGAAGTTTTGCGTCAAAGATTCAAGGGCATCGCGCAACGCATTGTCGTGAACACCTGCCGCCGCGCGCACGGCTTCGGCCTGAATGGCCGGATCGGGGGCGGGTTTAGGGGCGGGAGCATGGGTGAAACTGGCCTGACCCTCGGCAAAGCCGGTTGGCGCGGTCTGAGTCAGGGTTATGCGCGAAATTGCAGCGTATCCATAGCAGGCGTTGACCTTTTCCTTGATGACGGGAAGCTGCATCTGCACCATTGGCGCGTTGGACGAGGTGGTCAGCAATGTCAGCGCTGCCCCCATGCCGCCCTTGCCATAGCCGATTTTCACGGGGCGGGTCACGGCGGCCAAATCTGCGCCCACAATTTCGGCCCAGGCGGTCAAAAGGCGGGTCACGGCGAATCCCCGCGCCTCACCTGCCGTGCGGATACGGTCTTTCAACAGGTTTGAAGTGGCTTCAAACCCCCGCATCCGCCGGGTTTTTCCTTGAAACTGGCCGCCGTGTGACTGGGTCATCTGGTCATTTCCTACGCTGCCTCTATCTTAGCGCAGCGGGCTGCGGGTGCCAGTGCGAATGTCCGAAAGGGGGCATAAAGAATGCGTGACGAGTCTGCTGCCCTTTTGGCTTGGTACGATCGGCACGCCCGCGTGATGCCTTGGCGTGCGGCGCCCGGCAGTGGCACGCGCCCCGATCCCTACCGCATCTGGCTGTCCGAGGTGATGTTGCAACAAACCACCGTGGCCGCCGTGCGGGCCTACTTCCAGCGCTTCACCACGCGCTGGCCTACAGTTGCAGATCTGGCGGCAGCACCCGATGCCGATGTGATGGCCGAATGGGCGGGGCTTGGCTATTACGCCCGGGCGCGCAATTTGTTGAAATGCGCGCGGGCGGTGCAGACGCGGGGCGGATTTCCAGAGGACTATGAGGGTCTTTTGACCCTGCCGGGGATTGGCCCCTATACCGCTGCCGCCGTGGCCGCGATTGCCTATGACCAGCCCGCAACCGTGGTGGACGGCAATGTGGAGCGGGTGATGGCGCGGCTGTTTAATGTGGATGCGCCGCTGCCTGCCGCAAAACCTGAGCTGACAGCGCTTGCTGCCAGTTTGACGCCGCAAACCCGCCCCGGGGATTATGCGCAAGCGGTGATGGATCTTGGGGCCACCATCTGCACCCCGCGTAATCCGGCTTGTGGCATTTGCCCCTTGCGGCCGTTTTGTGCGGCCCAAGCGGCGGGGGTACAAGCCAGCCTGCCGCGCAAAACACCCAAAGCCGAAAAGCCTACGCGGCAAGGCGCGCTGTGGCTGGCCCGCCACCCCGATGGGCGCTGGTTGGTGGAAGAACGCCCCGCCAAAGGGCTTTTGGGGGGGATGATCGGTTTTCCTGGCACGGGGTGGGACAGCAAAACAGCGCTTGATGCCCCGCCTGTGCAAGGCAATTGGGCCGATGCCGGGGCTATCCGCCACAACTTTACCCATTTCCACGCGGAATTGACGGTTCTTGCCGCCACCACAAACGCCCCGCCCGATCACGGGATGTTTCAGCCCATTAACCCAAAATCCTTACCCACATTGATGCGAAAAGCCTTTGACCTTGCGTCCGCAACACTTTTGCCGCGTTGACCGAACTCCAGACCCCCGCCAATATGTCCAAAACAAAGGCATCCCATGACCACAATCCCGCCAGCGCAAATCATAACCCCGAATCAAGCCTTGCCGTTCTGGTTGTCGCTGGGCCTTATCCCGCTTGCGGTTGTCTCGGCGCTTTTGGGTGGCTGGGCGGTTCTGTTGATCCCGGTTGCCTCATGGGGGCTGTTTTCGCTGCTGGACGCGGTTTTGGGCACAAACCCCGACAACCCCGATACCGAGACGCCCGAGGAGGGGCTGCATTGGTACCGCGCGATCACGCTGATCTGGTTTCCGCTGCAATTCGCGCTGCTGTGCTGGCTTTTGTATTATGTCCCGCGCGCCGAGCATCTGGGGACGCTGGAAGCCATCGTTATCTTCTTCGGCATGGGGGTGATCTCCGGCACGGTCGGTATCAATTACAGCCATGAATTGATGCATCAAAAGTCGAAACTGGAACGCTGGCTGGCGGATTTGCTGCTGGCCTCGGTGCTGTATTCGCATTTCCGGTCTGAACATCTTCGGGTGCATCACCTTTACATCGGCACCCCCCGCGACCCGGTTACGGCCCGCTACAATGAAGGGTTCCACCGGTTTTTTCCGCGGGTTTTGGCGCAATCCATCACCTCCAGTTGGGACGCGGAAAAGGCGATGCTGGCGCGGCGCAGTCTGCCCGTCACCCATGCCAGCAATCCGTTCTGGCGCTACGGCCCGCTGCAACTGGGCATGATCGTGCTGGCCTTTGTAATTGGGGGGTGGGTCGGGGCGGCGCTGTTCTTGTATCAGGCCTTTGTTGCCATCTGGCAGTTGGAACTGGTGAATTACATCGAACATTACGGCCTGACCCGCCGGCATCTGGGGGAAGGGAAATATGAGCATGTCTTGCCCCGCCATTCATGGAACGCCGATCACACCGCGTCAAACTGGCTTTTGATCAATCTGCAACGCCATTCCGACCACCATTACAAACCTGACCGCCGCTTTCCCCTGCTCCAAACCTATACCGAGGCAGAGGCACCGCAATTGCCTTACGGCTATCCGGTCATGACGGCGGCCGCGATGATTCCGCCGCTTTTCAAACGGATCATGAACCCCCGCGTGCGCAACTGGCGGCGCAAGTATTACCCCGACATCAAGGATTGGCACAGCTATAACAAGGCTTTGAATCCCAGCCCGCGCTGACCGCTCATGGCACCAGATAACCGTTGCTACTACAAGCCACGGCAAGGTTGACCAGCCAATCCACCCCCAGATTGCGGTGGGATTTGTCGGGATGCATGACCTGCGGCCCGATCCGCTCTGCCTCGCGCCGCAAGGTATCCGCCTCGGACTGGGTGGTGCTTGTCACGAACACCGCTTCTTCCACTCTTCCACAGT
>Ga0105052_10003439_pt1 | contig 18299 bp, 18 predicted proteins | sample FRY03_FD_78094 | JGI IMG/M metagenome (GOLD analysis project Ga0105052, IMG submission 78094) | Freshwater microbial communities from Lake Fryxell liftoff mats and glacier meltwater in Antarctica - FRY-03 | ecosystem: Environmental > Aquatic > Freshwater > Ice > Glacier meltwater ... | reverse complement strand
CATAAGCAAGGCGCAATTCTGTTTCCGCATCCAATAATTCCGCCTTCATCGCTTGGCGGGACATGGTTTGATCGCTATATCCGGCTTGTGCCATGTTAAACTCCCTAGGGGTCGTTGCCAATTCTTCAGCGTTCTGCCGCTAATAACAATACTACGCACCACGGCCCCGATTGGATCAAAACGAAGATGCAAAAAACTCTTGCCCCGTTGACCTTGATCACAGGTGGCGCGAAATCGGGCAAATCGCGTTTCGCCGAAAGGCTGGTTACAGGGTCCGGTTTGCGTCGGCTTTATCTGGCCACGGCGCAGGTCTGGGACGCGGAAATGCGGGTGAAGGTTGACGCCCATCTGGCAGATCGTGGCCCCGGTTGGCACACGCTGGAGGCCCCGCGCGATATTGCCGCTGCGCTGCACGAGGTTGGGCCTGCGGACGCGGTACTGCTGGATTGCGCGACGATGTGGCTGACCAATGTGATGCTGGCAGAAGGGGACCTGAAGGCCGAAGTGGCGGGGTTGCTGGCTGCACTTGCCGCCTGCCCTGCTCCGGTGGTGGTGGTCACGAACGAACTTGGCTGGTCCATTGTGCCCGACAACGCGCTGGCACGGCGGTTTCGCGATGCCCAAGGGCGGTTGAACCAGGACCTCGCTGCGCAGGCGGGGTTGGTGGTTGCTGTCATCGCGGGCCTGCCTTTGGTGTTGAAAGGGGCGTTATGACGCAAATCTCCGCCCGTTTTGCCCCCATCCGCTTTCACTGGGTGCGCCACGGGCCAACCCATGCCAAATCCATGGTCGGCTGGTCTGATCTGCCCGCCGATCTGTCTGACACAAAAGCCCTTGCCCGCCTGTCCGCTCATCTGCCGGATGCGCCGGTGATATCTTCAACCCTCAGCCGAGCCACTGCCACGGCAGACGCGATCATCGGCCCGCGCCTCCGCCTGCCCCATGACCCCGATCTGCGCGAAATCCACTTTGGCGACTGGGAGTTGCAGCGCTTTGCGGATGTCACAGATCAAGCCCTTATCCGCCGCTATTGGGAGGAACCGGGCAGCACAGCACCCCCCAATGGCGAAAGCTGGAACACGGTTTGCGCCCGGGTGAATGGTGCGGTGGAGCGGTTGCTGGGCCGTCCCGATATCCCTGCATCTGATATCATAATCGTTGCCCATTTCGGGGTGATTCTGACGCAGGTGCAGCGCGCGCTTGGCATCAGCGCCTATGCCGCGTTCAGCCACAAGATTGACAATCTGTCCGTGACCGAGATTACCTATGACGGTAGCTGGCAGGCCGGGCAGATCAATCATACCCCCTGACAGATGCCAAGCCGCTTTGCCCTGAATCGCCGTGAGGACGCCATGAATGACCTTTACCCGCGCCATCACTTTCGGCTTTTGCAACGCCTTTTGCCGTGACAAAACGCTTGCCGATCCGAAAGCGTGGCCAAAATTCATGGCCCTGTATAATTCCTGAAAGCGTTTACCCTTCGTAAACCATTGCCCCGCTACTGATTAACCAAAGTTAACAGGAGTTGGGCAATGGTCGCACGGGCCTTCACAGTGGCGTTTGAAGGGGTCGAGGCGCGGATTGTCGAGGTGCAATGCGCCCTTTCGCCCGGATTGCCGCATTTCGGAATCGTGGGCCTGCCCGACAAGGCAGTATCGGAGGCCCGCGAACGGGTGCGCGCGGCGATGGCCGCCATGTCCATAGCGCTGCCCTCCAAACGCATCACGGTTAACCTTTCGCCTGCCGATCTGCCCAAGGAAGGCTCACATTTCGATCTGCCCATCGCTTTGGCATTGTTGGCGGCATTGGAAATCATCCCTCGCGATGCCGCCGAAAACACCGTGGCGCTGGGGGAATTGTCGCTGGACGGTCGCCTGATCCCGGTGATCGGCTGCCTGCCCGCCGCCATGGCCGCAGCGGAGGACGACAGAAGCCTGCTTTGCCCCCGCGCCTGTGGCCCCGAGGCGGCCTGGGTGGGGGCTACCCAGGTGCTGGGGGCGGCGACCCTGGACGAGGTGGTGCGCCATTACACCGGCCAGGCCCCGATCACCCCGGCAGAGGCGGGGGAAGTGACGCCCGCAAGCCATGGCCGCGATCTGGCCGATGTGAAGGGCCAGGAACGTGCCAAACGCGCGCTGGAAATCGCAGCCGCCGGGCGCCATCATTTGCTGATGATAGGCTCGCCGGGTTCCGGAAAATCCATGCTGGCAGCGCGCCTGCCCAGCATCTTGCCGCCCCTGTCGGCAGTGGAGGCACTGGAAACCTCCATGATCCATTCGCTGGCGGGGCTGCTCTCTGAAGGCGGTATTTCGCGGCAACGCCCGTTTTGTGAACCGCATCACACCGCAAGCATGGCGGCAATTGTGGGCGGCGGACGGGGTGCCAAACCGGGGCAAATCAGCCTTGCGCATAATGGTGTCTTGTTCATGGATGAATTTCCCGAATTTCCCCGCGCGGTACTGGAAACCCTGCGCCAACCGATTGAAACCGGCGAAGTCGTGGTTGCCCGCGCCAATGCCCATGTCCGCTACCCTTGCCGCTTTTTGCTGATCGCCGCTGCAAACCCCTGTAAATGCGGCTATCTGGCGGATCCTGCCCGTGCCTGCGCCCGTGTGCCCATCTGTGGCGAGGATTATCTGGGCCGCATCTCCGGCCCTCTGATGGACCGTTTCGATCTGCGCGTGGAGGTGCCCCCTGTGGCCTATGCCGACCTTGATCTGCCCGCCGCAGGCGAAAGTTCCGCCACCATAGCTGCCCGCGTGGCGGATGCCCGCGCCCGCCAAACCCACCGCTATGACGGGGTGGAGGGAGTGCGCGTGAACGCCGAAGCCGAAGGGGCTGTGCTGGAGGCCTTTGCAACCCCGGATGCCGAGGGAAAAGCCCTGCTGACCCGTGTTGCAGAACGCTTTGGCCTGACAGCGCGCGGCTATCACCGGGTGCTGCGGGTCGCGCGCACAATCGCCGACCTTGACCATTCGGTAGATGTGCGCAGCCCGCATGTGGCTGAGGCGGTCAGCTACCGTCTGGCCTTTGGTCCGAAGGAGAAGTAGCGCGGCTTGGCGAAAAGGCGGCAGTGATGAACCCCGCAACTTCGCGCAAAGCGGCCCGGGCCTGCGGGATATACCCGTCCAGAAGCGGCCAGACATGCGGCGCACCCGGATATTCCGACAGGGACACAGTGCCGCCCGCTTCTGTCAATCTCGCGGCCATGCGCCGGCTGTCATCCAGCAAAATCTCGGTGGTGCCCACCAGCATCAACACCGGAGGCGGCTTTGAATAGTCGGCATAAAGCGGCGAAAGGCGCGGGTCCCGCGGGTCAAGGTTACCCGCAACATAGCCGACCAGATCCGAGATGCGCCCCGCGGGGAAAATCGGATCCACATTGGCATTGCGGCGCAGACTGTCCCCGGTCAGTCCAAGATCTGTCCAGGGAGAAAAGGCAAAAAGCCCCGCCGGGCGCAGGCCTTGCACACAAAGACGGCCAAGCAGGGCCAGCGCCAATCCCCCGCCCGCACTGTCTCCACCCAGTACAATATGGTCAGGATCGTAACCTTGATCCAAAAGGGCTTCATGCGCCGTAACGGCATCCTCAAACGCCGCCGGGGCGGGGTGTTCGGGGGCAAGACGGTAGGCGGGCGCGATGATCCGCAATCCTGTCAACTTGGACAAGCGGCCCATAAGGCCAACATGAGTATCCGGACTGCCCGCAATATAGCCGCCCCCGTGGAAATACAGGATCACCCGGTCGGTCCGCACCTTGCCCACCGAAATTTGATGCAAAGGCAGAACGCCAGCTCCGGGTAGGTGCAGCACATAAGGCGGGCTTGGCAAAAAGCCTGCCATGCGGGCGAAGTCGCTGCGCGCCTGCTGCGGCGTTGCGGTCCGCGCCAAAAGCGGTTTTGCAAGCAACCGCGAGGCTGTGATGAGTAACCCAAGGCGCATCTCAACCCCGCTTCGCTTCAATAACCTCCCAGATTTTGGCGGCAGTGTTGGTGCCGTCAAACCGCTCCAACTCCTGTATCCCGGTGGGCGAGGTGACGTTGATCTCGGTCAGCCAATCGCCGATCACATCAATACCAACGAAAATCTGGCCATGGTCGCGCAGGGTCGGCCCGATCCGCGCGCAAATTTCAAGGTCACGCGCGGTCAAAGCGACCTTTTCCGCGCGCCCACCCACATGCATGTTGGAACGCGTCTCGCCCGTTTGCGGCACGCGGTTGATGGCGCCTACAGGCTCACCATTCACCAAAATCACCCGCTTGTCACCCTTGGCCACCGCAGGCAGGAATTTCTGGGCAATCAACGGCTCCCGGTTGATGCCGCAAAACAGTTCATGCAGCGACGACAGATTACGGTCATCCGGCCCCAGCCGGAACACCCCCGCCCCGCCATTGCCATAAAGCGGCTTGAGGATGATATCACCATGCTCTGCCTTGAACGCCCGGATCATCGCCAAATCCCGCGCGATCAGGGTGGGTGGCGTCAGATCGGGAAACTTCAACACCAACAGTTTTTCCGGAAAATTGCGCACCCAGAACGGGTCATTCACCACCAATGTCTTGGGGTGGATCATATCGAGCAAATGGGTACTGGTGATATACCCCATGTCAAAGGGCGGGTCTTGGCGCAACCAAACCACATCGAAATCGGCCAGATCAACCTCGGCCTCAGGGCCATAGCTGACATGATTTCCCACCTCGCGCCGCAGCTCAATCGGAAAGCCGCGCGCCACGACCCGCCCTTCCCGATAGGCCAACGTGTCTGGCGTGTAGAAAAACAGCGAATGCCCGCGCGCCTGCGCCTCCAGCGCAATCCGAAAGCTGCTGTCCCCGTCAATATTTACCGATCCAATCGGATCCATTTGCAATGCAACTTTCAGGCCCATGGCGCATCCCCCTTGATGAAGCCCTGTCTGCCGCATGCGCCCCGGCTTCACAAGGTTTCATCACCCCGTGAAGGCGTTTTCCAAAACCTCAATCCGCCCGTAACTGTCCACCAAAGCCACATCAAACCGGCTTTCCGTATTCTGCCCCGCAGGTTCCCCCGCCAAAAATTCAGACGCCGACGCATAGATCCGCGCCATCTGGCGCGATGTCACACTCAATGCCGCCTCCGCATGGGTGGCGGCCTTCTTCACTTCAACGAACACAACCGCAGCACCGTCCCGCATGATCAGGTCAATCTCACCCGATTTGCCCCGCCAGCGCGACGCCGCACACACCCGGCCACCATCGGTGTAATGGCGTTGCACAGCAGCTTCCGCCGCAAGCCCCGCATGATAGGACACCAAACCGCTCATCCGTCCTCCTCTCGTGTCAAACTCAACGCCAATTGATAAACATCCCGCCGGGCCAAGCCCAATTCCAACGCTACAGCCGCCGCCGCATCCTTGACCGACTTATCGACCAGGTGCAGACGCAAACACGCCTCAATGCTGTCAGACTCAGGCGCTTTTGCAACCGCCCGACCGACCAGCAAAACAATTTCGCCCTTCACGGACCGCCCTTCGAAATCGACGCACAAGCTGCCCAAGGTGCCGCGCGACACCTCTTCAAACCGTTTGGTTAATTCTCGGCACACAACCGCTTCTCTCGCTTCCCCCCAAGCCTCGCGCATTTCACCTAAGATTCGGTTAATGCGTTTCGGTGATTCGTAGAATATCAGTGTCGCCGGCACATTTTCCAGCTCCGCCAGCATCCGTCCCCGCGCCCCCGCCGCCGCGGGCGCAAACCCCACGAACATAAAGCGATCGCTTGGCAATCCCGACACCGTCAGCGCTGCCAACACCGCCGAGGCACCCGGGGCGGCCAGCACCGCGCGCCCTTCGGCAATCGCCGCGCGTCCCAACTGGAATCCCGGATCGGCCACCAAAGGTGTGCCCGCCTCCGAGGCATAGGCCACCGATTTGCCCTCCGCCAACGCACGCAACAGCTTGGGGCGCATCGCTTCGCCATTATGGTCATGATAGGCAAAAACATGCCGGGACCCCAAGGGAACCCCATGAATTTCCATAAGGTGTTTCAGGGTGCGCGTATCTTCCGCCGCCAGGACATCGGCCTTGGACAGTATATCAAGCCCGCGCAACGTGATGTCGCGCGCGGCCCCGATCGGGGTGGAGACGAAGTAAAGCCCCGGGGCCAAAGGCCTAGGTTCGGCACGAAACGTCCCTCCATGCGCAGTGGCCACTGTCTCCGGCTGCTCAACCGCCATATTCTGCCCCTTCCAAAGTTTACTTCACATCCCGAACCGCTTAGGGTTAACCCGTCTAGAGTACCACCTAAATGAGGGACCCGTATGTTGTCGTTTTTCAAAACTGCCCGCAAGTCATTGAACCGCGCTGGCTTTGCCTTGGCCGCGGTGGTTTTGGCGGCGTGTCAGCCGATTCCACTTGGGGGCACGGCGGGGCCGGGTACGGGCAGCACAGGCCCCGTACAAGTGGCGCTTTTGCTGCCAACCGGGTCAGGCTCGGCAGGTGATGATGTTTTGGCGAGGTCGTTGCAAAACGCCGCCAAGCTGGCGATTTCCGATCTGGGCGCGGTGCAGATTGACCTACGTGTCTACAGCACCGGCGGCAGGCCGGCAGGCGCGCAGGCCGCCGCGATCAAGGCCGCCGATGACGGGGCCAAGATTATCCTCGGGCCGGTCTTTGCCCAAAACGCCAATGCCGCAGGGGTGGCTGTCGCCGGCCGCGGCATCAGCGTTCTGTCCTTTTCCAACAACACCGATATCGCTGGCGGCAATGTCTTTGTGCTGGGCCCGACCTTTCAGAACACCGCCAACCGGCTTGCCGCCTTTGCGGTCCGTCAAGGCAAGCGCAACATCATGGTTGTCAATGACCGCACCCCCGCGGGAGAGATTGGCCGCGCAGCGATTGAGCGGGGCATCGGCAACGCAGGCGGGGCGATCGTGGCCCGTGTCGGATATGAGTTTTCGCAAAACGGCATTGTGCAGGCCGCCCCCCAGATCGCGGCTCAGGTTCGCAGCACCGGGGCCGATGCGGTTTTCATGACCGCCGATACCGCAGGCGCTTTGCCGGTCCTGACACAGCTTTTGCGTGACAACCGGATCGACCCGTCCGTCGCCCAGTTCATCGGGCTGACCCGCTGGGACATTCCCGCCGCCACCATGGCGCTGCCGGGGGTTCAGGGCGGCTGGTTCGCCTTGCCGGACCCATCGCTTTACCAGCAATATCAGGCCCGCTACCAGGCCGCTTTCGGCGAAGCACCGCACCCGATTTCCGGCCTTGCCTATGACGGAATCGCAGCCATCGGCGCGCTGGTCAAACGCGGCACACCGCTGACCCCGCAAGCGCTGACCCAAGCGTCTGGTTTTGTCGGCGTCAACGGCATCTTCCGCCTGCGCAGCGACGGCACGAACGAGCGGGGCCTGGCCGTGGCCCAGATCCGCAACAATCAGGTGGTGATCATCGACGCCGCCCCCCGCAGCTTTGGCGGTGCCGGGTTCTGATCCGGCACGCACCCCAGACCGGACCCTGACACATGACCCGCACCTACGCGGCCCAAGCGATACCCGCCGGACCAAAGGTGGGTATCCCCTTTCCCAGCCTGCCACAGCTGTCCTTTGACGACCTGCTTTTGCCGCCCGAATCGCTTTTGAACCAGGAAGCATTGCTGGCCACCATCCGCGCAGACATCGCCAAGGCCAGTTTCGCGGAAGCGCGCGAGGCGCGTGGGATCGTCGTCCAGCACCTCAGCGCCGCGCGCGCAGCCGCCAACACCCGGCTGGAGGCTGCCTTTGCCGAAAAACCCCAAGACGCGCGCGAGTTGATCCGCGCAAACGCCTGGGTCACGGACCGCATCGTGTCCATGTTGCTGAACGTGGCCAGTACGAACCTGCATCCCCTGCCAAACCCCACGGAATCCGAACGCATCGCGGTGGTGGCGGTGGGCGGCTATGGCCGCGCCGAAATGGCCCCCCATTCAGATGTGGATCTGTTGTTCCTCACACCCTACAAGGTTACGCCCTGGGCCGAATCCGTCATCGAATCCATGCTGTATATGCTGTGGGACCTGAAGCTGAAAGTTGGCCACGCCACCCGCACCGTGCGCGATTGCATCCGCCTTGCGCGCGACGATATCACCATCCGCACCGCCCTTCTGGAACGCCGTTTTTTGGCGGGCGAGGAAACGCTGGCCCGTGATCTGCGCACCAAGCTTTGGTCCGACCTGTTCCGCAAAACCGGGCCGGAGTTCATCGAGGCCAAGCTGGCCGAACGCACGGAGCGCCACAAGCGCCAAGGCGGCCAACGTTATGTGCTGGAACCCAATGTCAAGGAAGGCAAGGGCGGTTTGCGCGATCTGCAAACCCTGTATTGGATTGGCAAATACCTGCATGAGGTGCAAACCGCATCTGGGCTTGTAGGGGCAGGATTGCTGACCCAGGAGGAATATGACGTCTTTGCCGTGGCCGAGAACTTCCTTTGGGATGTGCGATGCCATCTGCATTACATCACCGGCCGCGCCATGGATCAGTTGACCTTTGATCTGCAGGTCGAGGTGGCAGCGCGGATGCAATATACCGATACCGCAGGCCGCCGCGCGGTTGAGCATTTCATGCAAGACTACTTCCGCCACGCCACCCGCGTGGGCGAACTTACCCGCGTTTTTCTCACGCAACTGGAGGCGCGCCACGCCAAATCCGAACCCGCGCTGATCGGCTTTTTCCGCCGCCGCAAAGCACTGAAATTCGGCTTTGCGCTGGAACAGGGCCGGATCGTCTTTGGCACCGGTGATGGTTTTGCAGCCCAGCCTTTGAACCTGCTGCGCATCTTTGAAGAGGCGCTGCGCACCGGCTATCTGATCCACCCCACCGCCATGCGCGCCATCAGTGCCAACCTGCATCTGATAGATGACACTTTGCGCAACGACCGCGAAACCGTTTGGATTTTCCAAGACTTGCTGCTGAAACACGGCAACCCAGAACGCGCGCTGCGCCGGATGAACGAACTCGGCGTGCTGTCCGCCGTCATCCCGGAATTCGAAGCGATCGTGGCGATGATGCAATTCAACGTCTACCACCATTACACCGTGGACGAACACACGATCCAATGCATCTCCAACCTCGCACAGATCGAGAGGGGGGAGTTGGTAGAAGAATTGCCCGTCGCCTCCGGCATCCTGAAAGCCGGGGTCAATCGCAAGGTCATCTATACAGCACTTCTGCTGCACGATATCGGCAAGGGCCGCCCCGAAGATCATTCCATCCTTGGGGCACAGATCGCGCGCAAGGTCTGTCCCCGGCTGGGGTTGAACGCCGAGGAAACCGAAACCGTGGAATGGCTGGTGCGCTATCATTTGTTGATGTCGGATGTGGCGCAAAAGCGCGATCTCAGCGATCCGCGCACCGTGCGCGATTTTGCCAAGCTGGTAAAAACGCGGCGGCGGCTGGATTTGCTTTGCCTGCTCACGGTATGCGATATTCGCGGCGTGGGGCCAGGAACGTGGAACAACTGGAAAGCCATGCTTCTGCGCGCGCTTTACCGTGACACCACCACGGCGCTGGAAGGTGGCTTGGAAACGCTGAACCGCGAAAACCGCGCGGATGCGGCGAAAAAGCTGCTCCGCGAACGGCTGGGCGGCTGGGATGCCAAGGATATTCGCGCGGAACTCGCCCGCCACTACCCGCCCTATTGGCAAGGCCTTGCCACCGCCGCCCACGCGGTTTTCGCATCCTTGCTGCGCGACATCACCCCGGACGAGATTCGCATCGACCTGCACCCCGACCCCGACCGGGATGCCACCCGCGCGGCCTTTGCGCTGGCCGACCATCCCGGCATCTTCTCGCGCTTGGCCGGGGCTTTGGCGCTGGTCGGCGCAAATGTGGTCGATGCGCGGACCTACACCTCCAAGGATGGCTGGGCCACCGCCGTATTCTGGATTCAGGACAGTGAAGGCCACCCGTATGAGGTGACGCGCCTGCCCCGCCTGCGGTCCATGATCGGCAAAACCCTGCGCGGTGAAGTCGTGGCCCGCGATGCCCTCGCCGACCGCGACCGCGTAAAAAAGCGCGAACGCGAGTTTCGCTTTCCCACTCATATCACCTTCGACAATGAAGGCTCCGAGATCTACACCATCATCGAGGTGGACACCCGCGACCGCCCCGGTTTGCTTTATGACCTCACCCGCACCCTGGCCGCGAACAACATCTATATCGCCAGTGCGGTGATCGCGACATTCGGCGCGCAGGTTGTGGACAGCTTTTATGTCAAGGATATGTTTGGCTTGAAACTCCACATAAAAGCCAAGCAAGAGGCGTTGGAGCGGAAGTTGCGTCAGGCCATCAAGGACGGCGCCGAAAGGGCAAAAACATGAAGCCGATCCGTTTGGTCAGCAGTTTTCTGACCGTGGGGGGCTGGACACTGGCCAGCCGGGGTGTGGGCTTTGTGCGCGATGTGATGATGGCGGCCTATCTTGGCACGGGGCCTGTGGCCGAAGCGTTCCTGATCGCCTTTTCCCTGCCCAACATGTTTCGCCGCTTCTTTGCTGAAGGCGCGTTCAACATGGCCTTCGTGCCCCTGTTCGCCAAAAAGCTGGAGGCGGGCGAGGATGCCCACGGCTTTGCCCGCGATGCCTTCTCGGCACTCGGCGCGGTGCTGATCGTGTTCACCATCCTTGGCACCATCGCGATGCCCTGGCTGGTCTGGGCCATGGCATCGGGATTTGTAGGTGACGCCCGGTTCGATCTTGCCGTCACCTTCGGGCGCATCGCGTTTTCCTATATCCTGTTCATCTCGCTGGTGGCCTTGCTCTCGGGCGTGCTGACCACATTGGGCCGCTTTACCGAGGCGTCTTTCGTGCCGGTCCTTTTGAACCTGATCTTCATCGCCGCCATGCTGCTGGCGGCGTGGGGCGGCTGGGATATGGGGCTTACACTGGCCTGGACCGTGCCTGTCACAGGCATCGCACAATTCGCATTTGCCTGGTGGTGGGCGAAAAAGGCGGGCTTTACGATGATCCCGCGTAAGCCGCGCTTTACCCCCGAACTCCGCCGCTTGGCGGTAATCGCAGCACCCGCAGTACTGGCGGGGGGCGTGGTGCAGATCAACCTACTGGTCGGCCGTCAGGTCGCCAGTTTCACCGAAGGCGCCGTGGCTTGGCTCACCTATGCCGACCGGCTGTATCAACTGCCGCTGGGTGTTGTCGGCATCGCAATCGGCACGGTGCTGCTGCCCGATCTGTCGCGCCGCCTGCGCGCAGGCGACGCTGCGGGCGGCCAGGACAGCTTCAACCGCGGCACCGAATTTGCACTGGCACTAACGATACCTTCCGCCGTAGCGCTGGTGGTCATCGCAGCCCCCCTCATCTCGGTCTTGTTCGAACGCGGGGCCTTCACTGCCGCCGATACCGCCCCCACAGCGTTGGCCCTTGCCATCTACGGTCTCGGCCTGCCCGCCTTCGTGATGCAAAAAGTGTTGCAACCGCTGTACTACGCGCGCGAGGACACCCGCCGCCCCTTCCGCTTCGCAGTCCTCGCCATGGTCGTCAATCTGGTGCTGGCGGTGGGGTTGTTGCCCTTGATCGGCTTTGCCGCAGCGGCTTGGGCCACCACGCTTTCGGCCTGGGTGATGATGGGGCAACTGTGGTGGGGCGCGCGCACCATGGGGGTGGAGGCGCAGTTCGACACCCGCCTGCGCCACCGCACCCCGCGCATCATCATGGCCGCCCTGGTCATGGGGGCAGCCCTTTGGGGCATGGCGCAAATGCTCGATCTGGCGCTGGCCACCCCGGTTTGGCGCGGCGGTGCCTTGGTCCTGCTCCTGCTGACCGGCATCATCAGCTATTTCGGCTTTGGCCATGCCATCGGCGCATTCAATCTGTCCGATTTCACCGCCTCGCTGCGCCGCAAACGGGGGTGAGGGGCTGAGAAAACGGGGCTCCTCCTCCTGCCGCCCCAAGGCGTTGGGCCCAGCCGCGAAAGACGCCCATGCAGGCTGCTTCGCGGCGACAGCCCTTCGCGGGCGGCGCTGTTGCGGGGCGCGCAAGCCTGTACACACCCCAGCCTTCCAACAAACCGCTCTTTGCGATTCATCTTGGCTTAAATACCTAACCGCCCCCTGCCCCGGAGAACGACGGCGGCAAGACTGCACCCTGCCGCCCCCCGATAGCCGTCAAGCCGGGTCTGCGATCACCTCCTGGCGCTGCTGGCCCAACCCCTCAATCCCCAATTCCACCACATCGCCCGCGCGCAAAAACTGCGGCGGCTTTTTCCCCATGCCCACGCCGGGGGGCGTGCCGGTGGAAATCACATCACCCGGATGCAGCGTCATGAACTGGCTCAGGTACGACACCACATGCGCCACGCCGTAAACCATCGTCTTGGTGGACCCATCTTGCATCATCGCCCCGTTCACCGTCAGCCACATCGCCATGGCCTGCGGGTCCGCCACTTCATCACGCGTCACCAGCCAAGGGCCGATCTGGCCGAAATTATCGCACGATTTGCCCTTCGTCCATTGGCCCGCGCGTTCCGCTTGAAAGCTGCGTTCGGACACGTCATTGGCCAGGCAATAGCCCGCGACATGGGCCAGCGCATCAGCCTCGCTAACGTATTTGCACTTGGTGCCGATGATCACACCCAGTTCCACCTCCCAATCGGTCTTCTCAGATCCGCGCGGGATGATGATCGGATCATTCGGGCCGCAAATCGCACTTGTGGCCTTCATGAAAATCACCGGCTCGGGTGGCACGGCCATACCGCTTTCGGCGGCATGATCAGCATAGTTCAGCCCGATACAGATGAATTTGCCGGTCCCTGCCACACAGGCGCCAAGCCGGGTGCCCGCGGCCACGAGAGGCAGGCTCATCGCATCCACCTTTGCCAAAGCGGCCAGCCCCGCATCCGAAAGTGCTGCCCCGCCAATATCGCCGACATGGCCTGACAGATCGCGCATCGTGCCGTCGCTTGCCAAAATCCCCGGTTTTTCTTGCCCCAATGGGCCGTGCCGCAAAAGTTTCATTGCTTTTCTCCTTCAGGTGTTGGACCAGCCGCCATCAATCACATGGGCGGCGCCGGTTGTCAGGCTGCTATCGTCACTTGCCAGATAAACCACCAGATTCGCAATCTCCTCGGGCGTGCCCAGCCGCCCCATCGGTTGGCGTGTCATGAAGGCGGCGCGGCCTTTGGCATAATCGCCGCCGCCCAGATCGGTCATGCGTTGTTCCAGCGACGGGCTGTCCACCGTGCCAGGGCAAATCGCGTTGCAGCGAACGCCTTGTGTGATGAAATCGGCGGCGATTGCCTTGGTCATGCCGATCACGGCAGCCTTGGTTGCGGCATAGACAAAGCGGTTCGGTGCAGCGATGATTGACGACGCGACCGAGGACATGTTGATGATCGACCCGGCCCCCTGCGCCAGCATGCCCGGCAAAAACGCGCGGGTGACGCGGTACATTGCGGTCATGTTCAGATCGACGCTGAAAGCCCATTGGTCCTCATCGCAATCCAGGATCGTGCCATGCGCCACAAAGCCCGCGCAGTTGAACAACACATCCACAGCACCCACCTGTGCCGCCATCGCAGCCACAGCGCCCGCGTTCCGCACGTCGAGCACCTGCGTCTCCACGCTCTCTCCAGCAAGGCTCGCCAGCAAATCAGCGTTGATGTCGCTGGCAATCACCTGAGCGCCTTCGCGCGCCATGGCAAGCGCCGCTGCACGACCAATCCCCTGCCCCGCCGCTGTTACAAAGGCCCGTTTGCCTGAAAGTCTGCCCATCCGCTTCTCCCTCTGCCGTGGTGGCCTGCGCCTACCATACCAGCGCCAAGGGCCATGATTCTTGCGCGATAGTCAACCGGTCATGACAGAGGCAACAAGGCTTGCGCTTCAAACCGTCTGGGTCACTTTGCGCAAATGGCGCGGTGCATCGGGGTTTATGCCGCGCGCCACCGCCACCTGTTCCACCATCGCGTAAAACGACACGATCAGCGCAATCGGATCGGTCAGCGGATGGGCCGTGCGCACTACGGGCAAGGCATGGGCCAATGTGGCTTTGGATGAGGTGACAAAAACCGCTGCACCCTTGGCGGCGATCCCTTCCGCGACCTCGACCAACACATCCTCGGCCGCATCTGCCGCCGCCAGTGCCAGCACGGGAAACCCCCCATCCACAATCGAAACCGGGCCATGCAGCACCTCGGCCGAGGAATAGCTTTCGGCATGAAATTGGCAAGTTTCCTTGAACTTCAGCGCCGCCTCCCCCGCGATGGCATAAGCGGGGCCGCGCCCCAGGCAAAACAGCGAATTGCGGTTGGCAAGGGCGGCACTGACCTCCGACCAATCGGCCTGCGCCGCACGCGCCAACACGGCGGGCAGGCCATGGATCGCGGCCAGCAGATCGGCGTCGTCGTTCATCTGCGCCAACAGCCAGATGCCCGAGACAATCGAAGTGACAAAGGTTTTCGTTGCCGCCACCGATTGCTCCACCCCGGCATACAGGCACAAGGTGTGGTCGCTGACCTGGGCCAGATCACTTTCCGGATGGTTGGTCAGCGCGAGCGTCAGCGCGCCCGAGGCCCGGGCAGAGCGCGCCATTTCCACAATATCGGGGCTTTTGCCCGATTGCGAAATTGCAAGGCAGGCCGATCCTTGCAACCGCAAGGGTCGCTTGTAAACCGAAGCCACCGATGGCCCAACCGAGGCCACAGGCAGACCCAAAAGTAATTCCGCACAATATTTGAAATAGGTCGCAGCATGATCCGATGATCCGCGCGCCACCGATACCATGAAGGCCGGATCGCGCACCCGCAGGGCTGCCGCTGCCACCGCAATGCCTTCGGCTCCATGGGTCAAAAGCCCGTCGATCACGTCCGGAATCTCCAGAATCTCGCGGCGCATATGGCTGGTGGTCATCGCATCATTCCTTCCCGGCGCTGGCTGCTTGCGCCAAAGCCAAAACTAAAGCCCCGTCCAAGGCGCTGCCTTTGGGTGGCACAATCGCCTCCCTGACCGCCGCAGGCAAATAGGGCGCATATTGTGGGCCAACCCCGCCTGTCAGGCAAACCGCATCGCCGGGGGCATATCCGATCGCCGCAATCGCTTGGCCCAGATATGCCGCCCCGCGCTGCATCAGGGCCAGCCCAATCGCATCGCCGGCCTGCGCTGCCTGCACCACGGCGGGTGCGAAGCGGGCGTAATCCGCAGGGCTTGCACTGGCCGCAAACCGCACCAATGCGCCGGGGTCATGGCCAAATTCGGCAAAACTGCATCGGGTCAGATCGCTGTGGGGGCCAAGCCCGTCTTGGCACAGCAAGATCTGCTTCAGCAGCCCGCGCCCCAGCCATGCGCCCGAGGCCTGATCCGAGAGCTGCAACCCCCAGCCGCCGACATGGCGCATCACACCACCCCGCTGGGCGGCAATAATCGTGCCAGTGCCAAGCGCCAGCAAAACCCCGTCCGCATCCCCCAAGGCCCCAATCACAGCGACCAAGCGATCCTCGGTCACGCGCACTTTTGGGCAGGGCAAAGCCGCCGCCGCCTTCGCTGCCGCATGCTCCGATTGCACCCCGGCCAAACCAAAATGCCCCACAGCCCCGGCAAGATCATGCAAGGCAAGGCCCAATTGCCCCGCCGCATCGGCCAAGGCCGCGCGCAGGCTGCACAAGGCCTGATCAAAATCCGTGGTGACATTGGCAGACCCGCCCGCCGCCTGTGCCAAAACCTTGCCCGAGGCATCGGAAATCACGACCCGGCACCCACTGCCGCCGCCGTCACAGCCAATCACCAAAAGGGGCGGATGGGATTTCATAAGGTCAGGTACACACCAGATTTGCAAACGGCAACGGATTTGCGCGCAAGGCCGCTGTGAGCTTTATGGAAAAACAGAGCGTTTGATCAGTTCTCACAACCATTTAATGGCCTTTTGGCCCAAAAACGGAGAGGTATTTTTGCCAAGATGAAACCGCGGGTCAGCCCTTTTTGCCTTCCAGCGCTTCAATCCGCGCCATCAGGGCCGCGTTTTCTTCGCGAGCCTTTTGGGCCATGGCGCGCACGGCGTCAAACTCCTCACGCGTCACGAAGTCACGGTTGGCAAGCCAACGGTCCACCATGGAATTCATCGCGGTTTCGGCTTCTGTCTTGGCGCCTTGGGCCACGCCCATCGCGTTGGTCATCAGTTGCGACATATCGTCAAAAAACTTGTTGCGGGTTTGCATGAAAACTCCTGTCATCTGCCGTGATCTTGGACCCTATATGGCGGTGCCGCGCCGCCGGGGCAAGCGGGCTGCGGTAACATGGCGGCGAATTGCCCCCAAATCACTTGCGAATTGGTTGACATCGCACAATGCGCGCCCGACAAGTCAGCCCGACACGCCTGCCACCGAAACGAACGCGCGATGCCGCAAAAGGATCCCATGATGCAAGGCTATATCGCCTTTCCCAACCTGTCACCGGAGCTGTTTTCGATCAGTCTGGGCGGCATGACCTTTGCGCTGCGCTGGTATGCTTTGGCCTATATTGCGGGGCTGATCATTGGCTGGCGGCTGGTGTTGCGCGGCCTTGCGCCGCGTTTTTGGGCGGGCACGCCCCCGATGAACGGCGATCAGGTGGAGCGGTTGCTGACATGGATCATCGCGGGCGTGATCTTGGGTGGACGGCTGGGGTTTGTGCTGTTTTACCAGCCCGGCTACTACCTTTCGCACCCCTTGGAGGTGTTGAAGGTATGGCAAGGCGGCATGTCGTTTCACGGCGGCTTTTTGGGCGTTGCTGTGGCATCCTGGCTGTTTTTCCGCACCGAGAAGATTCCGCTTCTGCCTGCTGCGGACCTGTTGGCCCTTGCCACCGCTCCAGGGCTTTTGCTGGGCCGTATTGCCAATTTCATCAACGCTGAACTTTGGGGGCGCGCAACTGACAAGCCCTGGGGTGTCGCCTTTCCGGGCGAGGCCGCGCAATATTGCCCCGATGTGGAAGGCGTTTGCGCCCGCCACGCCAGCCAACTTTATGAGGCGGGGCTGGAGGGGCTTTTGCTGGGTGCCGCCCTGCTGTGGCTGGCGTTTCGTGCGAAGGGCTTGCGCCGGCCCGGTTTGCTGACGGGCGTGTTTCTTGCAGGCTATGGTGCCGCGCGGTTTTTCGTGGAATTTTTTCGCCAGCCCGACGCGCAATTTGTCACCGCCGGCAACCCTTTGGGCCTTGCCTTCCAATCGGGCGGCTACGGGTTCACCATGGGACAAGCCCTGTCGCTGCCGATGCTGCTGGCCGGGCTTTACCTGATATGGCGGTCCCGGCGTGACCTCGCTTGAACGCCTGTTGCTGAACCAGATCGCAGCCACTGGCCCGCTGACGCTAGAGACCTACATGGCGGAATGCCTGCTGCACCCCCTACACGGCTATTACACCACCCGCGATCCTTTGGGCCGCAGCGGCGATTTCATCACTGCGCCCGAGATTTCCCAGATGTTTGGCGAGTTACTGGGCCTTTGTATCGCCCAGGCCTGGGTCGATCAAGGTGCGCCCGCGACCTTCGTTCTGGCCGAGCTTGGACCCGGTCGTGGCACCTTGATGGCCGACCTTTTGCGCGCCACCCACGCCGTTCCGGGTTTTCACGCCGCCGCCCAAATCTGGCTGGTGGAGGCATCCGCCCCCCTGCGCGCCGCCCAGAAAACCGCTTTGCCCGGGTATGATGTGGCATGGCGCGACGGTACCTTCGACCTGCCCGATTCAACCCCGCTGTTTTTGATCGCGAATGAGTTTTTTGACGCCCTGCCCATCCGCCAGTTCACCCGTCACGCGCAGGGCTGGTGCGAAACCATTCTGGGCGCAGTGGAAGGGCGGTTGGTGCGCGGCTATGCGGCCCCCGTTGCGCTGCCCGACCTTGCCCATAGGATGGACGATACCACCCCCGGCGATGTGGTCGAAATTCGCCCGAAGGCGGCCCCCCTCATGGCCCGCATCGGCGCACAAATTGCTGCATATGGAGGGGCGGCAATCCTCATAGACTACGGCAATTGGCGCTCACGCGGCGATACGCTGCAAGGGTTGCAGGGCCATGCCTTTGCTGATCCCTTCAAGGACCCCGGACAGGCCGATCTGACCGCCCATGTGGATTTTGAAGCACTGGCGCAGGCCGCGGCCCCCGCCAGCACCACTTCTCTGACCGACCAAGGCGCATTGCTCGCGCGGCTCGGGCTTGGCGCGCGGGCCGAACGATTGTCGCGCGCATTAACGGGGGCAGCACTCGAAAATCACCTTTCCGCCACACAACGCTTGACCCGGGCCGAAGAAATGGGAAGCTTGTTCAAAGCGCTGGCCCTTTACCCCCCCCAATCCCCAGCGCCGCCAGGGTTTGATT